>Ga0209006_10005864_pt1 | contig 11157 bp, 6 predicted proteins | sample JacPin_JW_Ref_O2_FD_188567 | JGI IMG/M metagenome (GOLD analysis project Ga0209006, IMG submission 188567) | Forest soil microbial communities from Algoma, Ontario, Canada - Jack Pine, Ontario site 1_JW_Ref_O2 (SPAdes) (version 2) | ecosystem: Environmental > Terrestrial > Soil > Boreal... | reverse complement strand
GAAGCCAACCTGCCCGAACGAAGCCAACCTGCCCGAACGAAGCCAACCTGTCCGAACGAACCCAACCCGTCCGAACGAACCCAGCGCCACCCATCGCATCGATGGGCGGCCGGCCGAACGAAACAAACCTAGAAAATCGAATGATTTCAGGGACGACCCGCGGCGACTGCTCCGATCGCATGGCTTGAGCCGCAGATATCGCGCTCCGATTTCTCATTGTTCCGATTGCTCCGCGCATTGTTTTTTCATTGCCAGTCATTGTTCTTTTCATTGCTAGCCATTGTTTTTGCGCCGGCGGTTTTTTCCTCGTCGTTTCAATGTCTTGCATTGTAATTGCCGTCGCATTTCCATTGCAGATCGCCTGTATTTTGTTGGGAACGCGCTTCCTCCAGAAATGACGGCAGCGCGTGTCCGCTCGACGATCGAGGCAATCTTGGCACGCTGCTCCGCGATCGCGGCGGGTGGCCTGTTGCTCCTGCCCGTCGATACGGCGGCTCGGCCCTGGCCGGTCGCGATCATCACGCTCGAGACCGGACGTCGAGCCAGCGGTGCAACGCTTTGTCGCGCATGTCCGGATTTTCGCGGCGTCGTTCGCAGTGCGGCGCGCCGCCGTGATGTCCCGCGGGGAGGGCGGCGCGGCGCAATCGCCGGCATCGGTTGCGCCCGCAGGTGCGGATCGCTACATCGACGCAGGCCGCCTGGATTCGCGGCCAGCTGACGGACCAAGATGATGCGCGCCGAAACCGAGAAACTGGTCGAAGAGATCAAGCAGTCGATCGGGCTGCTGAGGAGGCATCTTTGACGTCGACCAGGCGCGCGCGCGGCTTGCCGAGCTGAACAAGCTCGCCGAGGATCCGAAGCTGTGGGACGATCCGCAGAAGGCGCAGCGCCTGATGCAGGAGCGCACCGCGCTCGCTGACCAGCTCGCCGCGCTCGGCCGCATCGAGCGCGACCTCTCCGACAATATCGAGATGATCGGGCTCGGCGAGGCCGAGAAGGACGCGGGCGTCGTCGCCGAGGCGGAAGCCGCGCTCAAGGATCTGCGCAAGGAGGTCGGCCGCCGCGAGCTCGAGGCCTTGCTGTCCGGCGAGGCGGACGGCAACGACAGCTATCTCGAGGTGCATGCCGGCGCGGGCGGCACCGAGAGCCAGGATTGGGCCGCGATGCTGCTGCGCATGTACACCCGCTGGGCCGAGCAGCATGGCTACAAGGTCGACTATCTCGAGGAGACCGCCGGCGAGGAGGCCGGCATCAAGTCGGCCACCATCGAGGTGAAGGGCAAGAACGCATTCGGCTGGCTCAAGTCGGAGGGCGGCGTGCATCGCCTGGTGCGCATCTCGCCGTTCGATTCGAACGCGCGGCGCCACACCTCGTTTGCCAGCATCGACGTCTATCCGGTGATCGACGACCGCATCATCATCGACATCAAGGAAGCGGACGTGCGCACCGACACGATGCGCTCGGGCGGCGCCGGCGGCCAGCACGTCAACAAGACCGAGTCGGCGGTGCGCCTCACGCACATTCCGACCGGCCTAGCGGTCGTCGTCCAGGCCGAGCGCTCGCAGCACAAGAATCGCGCCGCCGCCTGGAAGATGCTGCGCGCCCGGCTCTACGAGCGTGAGCTCAAGAAGCGCGAGGCGAAAGCCGCCGCCGAGCAGGCCGCCAAGACCGATATCGGCTGGGGCCACCAGATCCGCTCCTACGTGCTGCAGCCCTACCAGATGGTGAAGGACCTGCGCACCGGCGTGTCGACCTCGAGCACCGGCGCGGTGCTCGACGGCGATCTCGACGAGTTCATGCAGGCCGCGCTGGCGCAGAAGGCGTTCGGGACCGAGCCGACCGAGGTCGAGGACGTGGAGTAGCCGTCACTGGATCGTTCCCAGCCGGATTCCCGCGCGCAAAAACCTGTCCGGATCGACCGCCTCGCCGTTGATGCGCGTTTCGTAGTGCAGATGCGGGCCGGTGGAACGTCCGGTCGAGCCGAGGCGGCCGATGACCTGGCCGATCTTCACGCTCTGTCCGACCTGCACCTCGATCTCCGACAGATGGCCGTAGCGGGTCGAGAGGCCGTTGCCGTGATCGATCTCGACCATGCGCCCGTAGCCGCCGCTCCAGCCCGCGACCGCGACAACGCCGGCCCCCGTGGCGCGCACGGGTTCGCCGATCACACCGCGGAAATCGATCCCGGTGTGCATCGCGGGGCGGTTGAGGAACGGGTCGATGCGCACGCCGAAGCCCGACGTGGCGTCGAGTTCGCCCGGCACCGGCTTGCGGATCGGCAGCGCCGCCATGTCATGCGCAAGCTGGTCGGCCTGCGCGCGCTCGAGCGTGACGTGGTGAACTTGCCGCTCGAACGCGCTGGCCCCGGGGGCGAGGCGATAGGGCACGAACGGGCCGCCCGCCGCTTCCGCGGCCGGGCGCGACGGCGCCTGGATGCCGAGCTCGGCGAATACGTCGCGGATGCGCTTGAGCTTGCCGTCGTAGTCGGCGACGACCGCGTTGAGCGACAGGGTCTGTTCCGCCGCGACCCGATCGAGCGAGGCTTCGATGCGCGCGAGCGCGCTGGCGGCACCGCCGTCCATCAGCCGCGCCTCGCGCTCGGCCGTCACGGGCGGGACCGTCATATCGCTGATCGGCGACGGTTTTGGTGCGGCCGCCGGCTCGCGCGGCGCGATGCTGCGCGTCGGCGGCCTGATCGAGCCGCTGATCGCCGCGCCCGTGAGGGCGCCAAGCGAGGACGTGCGCGCTTCGAGCGCGGCCTGGCGTTGTGCCAATTGGGCCAGCCGCTGCTCGAACTGCTCCTGGTCGAGCAATTGCCGGCCGGTGACGCGATCGACCTGCGCGCGCATGTCGGCGATGCGGTCCTCGTAGGCGAGCTGCATCGCCGCCTGCCGCGCGATCAACCGCGCCAGCACATCGTCGTGAAACGCGAAATAGGTCGCCGTCACCGCCGACCATGCGGCCATGATCACCAGCGTGCCGACGCAGACCCAGAACGCGACCGGCCGGATGCGCACCTGCCAGCCGCGATGACCGAGCGTGTAGCTGTGCCGCGCCGCTTTGCCGTCATCGCCGTTTACGTGGCCCCGGCGCAGCCGCGCGGGGTTTGCGGGGTAGCGTTCGTCGTTCGCCGCAATCTGCAAATGCCGATCCGGATGCTCACAGGCCGGATCGTAGGCGCCGTCATAGGGGCCGCCGTAGCGATCGTCGGCACCGTAATAGGATGATGCTGGCTGGGACATCGACGCTCCCGCGCCGTGCCAGAAATGTTCCGGCGCTCCTGCCGGTCAACTTGCGCGGAACGTGGTTAATGTTCGGCTAACGCCGCCACGGTACGAATCTGCATGGCGAGCGAGAGCAAGGCGATGCCGATCGGCGATGGCGCGCCGAACGGATTTCCACCCGCGATTGCGCGTTGCGGGATCCTAAAGTTCTTTGGCGGCAGCGAGCACTTCCTCGGCGTGGCCCGCGACTTTCACCTTGGGCCACACGCGAGCGATGCGGCCGTCCCGGCCGATCAGGAACGTCGCCCGCGTTATCCCCATGAACTTCTTCCCGTACATGGATTTTTCGCCCCAGACCCCATAGGCATCGAGCATCTTGTGCGTCTCGTCGGAGGCGAGCGGTATGCCGAGATCATGCTTTGCCTTGAACGCATCTTGCGCCTTTACGGGATCGGCAGAAACGCCAAGAATAGCCGTCCCGGACTTGGCGAAGGCGGCGGCCTGTTCCGAGAAGGCTTTGGCCTCGACCGTGCAGCCGGGCGTATCGGCGCGCGGGTAGAAGTAGAGGACCAAGTTTTGCCCCTTGAAATCCGCGAGCGCTACGGTTCCACCGCCGTCGCGGGGCAGCCTGAAAGCCGGAGCCTTGCTTCCGGGGCCAAGTTGGGCAGTCATGTGCCTTCCTTTCGACTTTTTCACAACGTCATCATCCTGGGACGGCCTCACGGTTGGGGAGGGGCGCCGATGGGTCAAGGGGTTTTGGGAGAAACCTTGGCTCGACATGGGGATGCGCCTCGATCTGCGACATCCTTGTTGCGGCACACGGGCGGGGGATGCCTGATCCGGCATGACGGATAGCAATCTTAATCCAAAGCTTGCGGCGCTGCGCGGCTTGGAACAGAGCCTGCTGTCGCATCGCCGCGCGCAAGGCGCCAAGGCGCCCGCCGTCCCGCCTGCGCGTTCCAATGCATCGCGTCGGGCCGCTCCGGCCGCGCCGGGGGATTGCGTCCTGCCACGTTCGCGGCGCCTGCCGCGCATTCTGCGCAGCCGCCGCCTGCGCCATGTGCTGGTGGCATTCGCGGCGCTTCTCGTCATCGTCGGGGTCGCGCTCGGCGTCCTGTGGTACCGCCTCTCATCCGGACCGATAGCGCTCGATTTCGCCACCGATTGGCTCGCCGCCGCGATCAAGGAGAATCTCGGCAGCCGCTACAACGTCCAGGTCGGCGGCACCGTGCTCGAGCGCGACGAGAACGGCCGCACGGCGCTGCGCATCCGCGACATCGTGGTGCGCGACAGCGACGGCGCGGTGGTCGCCAATGCGCCGCGCGCCGAAGTCGGCCTGGCGAGTCTGAGCATCCTCTCCGGCCATCCGCGCGCCGCGAGCCTCAATCTGGTCGGCGCCGCGCTGTCGTTGCGCGTCGAGGCGAACGGGGAGGTCAAGGTCTTCACCAGCGGCGACAAGCGGCCGCTCGTGCGCGCGACGATGCTCGCCTCGGCCGACTCAGGTCCGCTCGTTGCGACCCGCAGCATCGCCAACCTGGCGACGCAGGCCGCGCCGTCCGCCGCAACCGTGCAAGCGGCGCCCTCGGCATCGGCCGCGCGCGGCACCTTCGATAATCTCGGCGCGCTGCTCGCCTGGCTCGACAGCGTGAACGCGCTCGGCCTCGACGGCCACGACCTCGGCGAGATCGGCCTCAAGAGCGGCAGCCTCACGGTCGACGACGAGCGCAACGGGCAGAAATCGACCTTCGACAAGATCAATCTGAGCCTCACGCGCCAGGCGGGCGGCGAGGTCACGCTGCGCATCTCGTCGGACAATCCGGACCATCAATGGCTGCTGCTTGCCGGCGTCAAGCCGCTCGGCGAGGGGCGGCGCGCCCTGAGCATCGAGGCGCGCCAGATCATGATGCGCGACGTTCTGCTCGCGTTGCGCATCGACGCCGGCGGGATCGACCCCGACATGCCGATGTCGTTCAGCCTTCGCGCCGAGCTCGCGCGCGACGGCGCGCCGCAAATGGCGAGCGGCAAGCTGTTGTTCGGTCCCGGCACCATCACCGACAAGCAGGACCCCGACACGCGGCTCACGATCGACCAGGGCGAAGTCAGCCTCGACTGGGACGGCAGCCGGCATGCGCTCGCGGCGCCGTTCCAGATCGTGTCGGGCGGCAACCGCTTCACGCTGGTGGCGCGTGCGGAGGCGCCGACGCAGGCGGGTGGCGCGTGGCGGCTCGGCCTGACCGGCGGCTCGATCGTGCTCGCGCCGCGCACGAGCGACGACGCGCCGCTCCAGCTCAATCGCGTCGCGGTGATCGGCCAGTTCGATCCGGTCAAGCGCCGGCTCGACATCGAGCACGCCAACATCTCCGGCCAGGACGTCGCGATCGCGGCGTCGGGCTATGTCGATTTCTCGACCGGCGATCCGCGCATCGTGATCGGCGCCGCCGGCCGCAACATGACGGCGGCGCAGTTCAAGCAGATATGGCCGGTGTTCGTGAACACGCCGGTGCGCAACTGGACCGTCGCGCATCTGGTCGGCGGCATGGTCGATCGCGTCGAGATCGCGTCCAACGCACCGCTGTCGACGCTGCAGACCGGCGGGCCGCCGGTGCCCGATGACGGCCTTTCGATCGAGATCGCGATCAACGGCACGGTGGTGGCGCCGGTCGACGACCTGCCGCCCATCCGCGACGCCGATCTCGTCACGCGCGTGCGCGGCCGCGACGTGACGATCACGCTCGGCCGCGGCGTCATCGATCTGCCCTCGGGTCGCCGGCTCACGATCGCGAACGGCGTGTTCGAGGTGCCGGATACCCAGATCAAGAAGCCACCCGCGCAGGTGCGCATGCGCATCGAGGGGCCGGTGCCGGCGGCGGCCGAGCTGATCGCAAGCGAGCGGCTGCGCGCGGCATCGGGCTCGCCGCTCGATCCGGGCGGCAGCCGCGGTACCGTCACGGCGCAAGTCGCGCTCACGCTGCCGATCGATGTCGATATGCCGGCCGGCAGCGTGAAGTACAACATCACGGCCGACATCGCCAACTTCTCGGTCGATCGCTTCATGATGGCGCAGCGGGTCGAGGCGCAGACGCTGCGTGTCACCGCCGATCCGGACGGCTACGAGGCGCGCGGCGAGGTGCGCATCGGCGGCATGCCGGCGAGCATCGACTACCGCAAGCCGCGCGGCGACGGCGACGCCGAGCTGCGCCTGCAGGGCGTCTTCGACGATGCGGCGCGCAGCCGCTTCGGCTTCGATTTCGGCGGCACGCTGACCGGGCCCGTGCCGGTGCGCCTCGGCGCCAAGATCCCCGCCTCGGGCGAGCAGGACGCGCGCTTCGCGATCGAGGCCGATCTCACCCAGGCGAAGGTCGACGGCCTGTTGCCGGGCTGGTCGAAGGCCGCGGCCAAGGGCGCGCGTGCGACCTTCACGATGGCGACGCACAAGGGTGCAAACACCCGCATCGAGAACATCGTGATCGAAGGCGGCGGCGTCGCGGTGAAAGGCTCGGTCGAGCTCGACAGCGACAGCCAAGTCGTCGCCGCGAACTTCCCCGTGTTCGGAATGACGGGCGAGGACAAGGCGAGCCTCAAGGTCGAGCGCGAGGCGGACGGCGCGCTCAAGGTGACGATGCGCGGCGACGTCTACGACGGCCGCACCTTCATCAAATCGGTGACGGGCGGCCCGTCATCCAATCCGAAATCGCGCGGCAGCATCGCCGACCTCGACATCGACATGAGGATCGGCACCGTGGCCGGCTTCCGCGGCGAGACGATGCGCGCCCTCGATCTGCGGCTGCAGCGCCGCGCCGGCCTGATCAAGAGCTTTGCGATGAACGCCAAGCTCGGGGTGGACGCGGCATTCAGCGGCGATCTGCGCGGGAATCAAGGCGGTCGCCAGGTGCTCTACTTCCAGAGCGCCGACGCCGGCGCCCTGCTGCGCTTCACCGACACCTATCCGCGCGTCGTCGGCGGCCAGTTGTGGGCCGCGATGGACCCGCCCACGCCCAACCAGACGCCGCAGGAGGGCCTCCTCAACGTCCGCGACTTCCACGTCAAGGGCGAGGCTGCGCTCGACCGCGTGGTCGCGGGCGCCCCCAGCATGGAGCCCGAAGGCGTGCAGTTCTCGCGCATGCGGGTCCTGTTCACCCGCTCGCCCGGCAAGTTCACGGTGCGCGATGCGGTGGTGAGCGGGCCGATCGTCGGCGCCACAATGGACGGCGTGCTCGACTTCGCCGACAACGACGTGCACATGCGCGGCACTTTCGTCCCGCTCTACGGCCTCAACAACATGTTCGGGCAGATCCCGATCGTCGGGCTCTTTCTCGGCGGCGGCGACAAGGAAGGCCTGTTTGCCATCACGTTCGAGGTGGTCGGCCCGCCGGGCGCGCCGATCCTGCGCGTCAACCCGATCTCGCCGCTGGCGCCCGGTCTTCTGCGCAAGGTGTTCGAATTCCCGAGCAGCGTGCCGGGCGAGCGCTATCCCGATCCGCGCACGAGCTACGCGGACCGCGAGCGCTAGCAAGCGGCCCTGGCAGCCGTCTTCACACGGGCTTGAGCAGGATGTGCCGTTTGCGGCCAAGCGAGAGCTTGATCACGCCCTCCGCCGTCAGATCGCGCGCGGCGAGCATCATCTTCTCGTCGGTCACGGCCGCGTCGTTGACGCGCAGGCCGCCCGCCTTGATCTGCCGCCGCGCCTCGCCGTTCGAAGCGACGAGTCCGGCTTTTTCCGCAAACGCCGTGAGCACGCCGATGCCCTTGTCGAGCTCGGCCTTGGCGATCTCGACCGTGGGCAGGCTCGCGGCGAGCGTTCCCTCCTCGAACGTCTGCCGCGCCGTTCCTTCCGCCGCCTCGGCGGCCTCGCGCCCGTGCAGCAGCGCGGTCGCCTCGGTCGCCAGCACCTTCTTCGCCTCGTTGATCTCCTGGCCCTCGAGCGCCGCAAGCCGGTCGATCTCGTCGAGCGGCAGGTCGGTGAAGAGCTTGAGCAGGCGCGGGACGGATGCATCCTCGCTATTGCGCCAGAACTGCCAGTACTCGTAGGGGCTCATCATGTCGGCGTTGAGCCACAGCGCGCCGGCCTCGCTCTTGCCCATCTTGGTGCCGGCAGACGTCATGAGCAGCGGCGTCGTCAGCGCGAACAGGTCGGCATTGAGCAGGCGGCGGCCGAGATCGATGCCGTTGACGATGTTGCCCCACTGATCCGAGCCGCCCATCTGCAGAATGCAGCCGTGGCGCTTGTTGAGCTCGACGAAGTCGTAGGCCTGCAGGATCATGTAGTTGAACTCGAGGAAGGTCAGCGGCTGCTCGCGCTCGAGGCGCAGCTTCACCGAGTCGAAGGTGAGCATCTTGTTGATGGTGAAATGGCGCCCGACCTCGCGCAGGAACGGGATGTAGGCGAGGCCGTCGAGCCACTCGGCATTGTTGGTCATGATGCCGGCGTCCGGGCCGAAGTCGAGAAAGCGCGCGAACACGGCCTTGATGGAGGCGATGTTGGCGTCGATCTGCGCGTTGGCGAGCAAGGTGCGGCTCGTGTCCTTGCCCGAGGGATCGCCGATCTTGCTGGTGCCGCCGCCCATGAGCGCGATCGGCCGGTGGCCGGTCTTCTGCAGCCAGCGCAGCATCATGATGCTCAGGAGATGGCCGATATGCAGGCTCGATGCCGTGGCATCGTAGCCCACGTAGGCGACGATCGGCTCCGCCGCCGCGAGCGCGTCGAGCTTCTCCGGCTCGGAGACCTGATGGATGAATCCCCGGCTCTCCAGGACCTGCAGGAAATCGGACTTGTAGGCGCTCATCGCAACGACTTTCTCGCCTCCGGGCGGCGGTGGTGTAACAGTTCTCGCGGCTGATTCAAACCGAGGGGTTGCGCGCGATCGATGTGGTGAGCTACCGGTCTGCTTTCCAACGCCGCCGCGCGCCGATAGAACAGTGCAGGCCCGGCCGGGAAAATTGCACGGCGCAGCCGACGGCGCGATCCGGCCTCGCGAAGGAGACACCCAGATGACGACGTATTCCGACGTCCAGCTCTTCATCGATGGCACCTGGCGGCCGGCCGTGAGCGGCAAGACGCTCGATGTGCTCAACCCGGCGACCGGCGAGGCGATCGGCAAGGTCGCGCATGCCGAGAAGGCCGATCTCGATCTTGCGCTCGCGGCGGCGCAGAAGGGCTTTGCGGCCTGGCGCAAGGTGCCGGCCTTCGAGCGCTACAAGGTGTTGCGCAAGGCCGCCGACATCCTGCGCGGCAATGCCGACAGGATCGCGACCCTGATGACCCTGGAGCAGGGCAAGCCGCTGGTCGAGGCCAAGGGCGAGACGCTCGCCGGCGCCGACGTGATCGACTGGTTCGCCGAGGAGGCGCGCCGCGCCTATGGCCGCACCATCCCGGCGCGCATGGAAGGCGTCTACCAGCTCGAGATCAAGGAGCCGGTCGGCGTGGTCGCGGCCTTCACGCCGTGGAATTTCCCCATCAACCAGGCGGTGCGCAAGTGCTCGATGGCGCTCGCGGCCGGCTGCGCGATCATCATCAAAGGTCCGGAAGAGACGCCGGCCGCCTGCGCCGGCCTGATCGACGCCTATGTGAAAGCCGGGGTGCCGCAGGGCGCCATCAACCTCGTGTTCGGCGTGCCGGGCGACATCTCGTCCTACCTCATCCCGCATCCGGTCATCCGCAAGATTTCCTTCACCGGCTCGACCGCGGTCGGCAAGCATCTCGCGATGCTTGCGGGCCAGCACATGAAGCGCGTCACCATGGAGCTCGGCGGCCATGCGCCCGCGATGGTGTTTGCCGACGCCGACGTCGATGCGGCGACGAAGATTCTCGCCGCCAACAAGTTCCGCAATGCCGGCCAGGTCTGTGTCGCGCCGACCCGTTTCCTGATCCAGAAGCCGGTCTACGACGAGTTCGTCGGAAAATTCGTCAACGCCGCGAAGGCCGTGAAGGTCGGCGACGGGCTCGACGACAAGACGCGGATGGGACCGCTGGCGCATTCGCGGCGGCTCGACGCGATCGAGGCGTTCGTTGGCGACGCGGTCGCCAAGGGCGCCACGGTCGAGACCGGCGGCCGGCGCATTGGCAACAAGGGCTATTTCTACGAGCCGACCGTGCTCACCAACGTGCCGCGCGAGGCGCGCATCATGAACGAGGAGCCGTTCGGCCCGGTCGCCGTGATTGCCGCGTTCGACACCTTCGACGACGTCGTGACCGAGGCGAACCGGCTGCCCTACGGGCTCGCCGCCTACGCGTATACGCGCTCGGAGAAGACCGCGGCCGCGCTCGGCTCATCGATCGAGACCGGCATGATCTCGATCAACCACCATGGCCTCGCGCTGCCCGAAGTGCCGTTCGGCGGCGTCAAGGATTCAGGGTATGGCACCGAAGGCGGGGCGGACGCGCTCGATGCGTATCTGGTGACCAAGTTCGTCACGCAGATGAACGTGTGAGGCTTGGCTCGTAGCCCGGATGAGGCGCGCAGCGCCGACATCCGGGGACAGCTTTCCCCGCGTGTCGCTTTGCTCATGCGGCTACGAGCCGTGAGCCGCGTCGCGGATCATCCGTTCGATGCCCTTGACCGCGCGCGCGAGGCGCTCGACATCGACCTTGTCGGGCGTGTCGAAGGCCGTGTGGTAGTACGGGTAGCGGAACGGGGCCGTGTCGGTAAGCATGATCGCCGGAAAGCCTTCCTGCTCGAACGCCCAGTGATCCGACCAGTCGATACCGGGAATTGCCGCCGGCGCGACGCCGCCGATGGTCGGAAATTGCGTGTGCGCGCGAAACGACGCGATCGCGGCTCGCACCAGTGGCCGCGCCGCGAGCGTACCGACGAAGGCGAGGAAATCGCCGCGGTCGGGAAAGATCAGGCCGAATGGAAACGGATAGCGCTGGCTGCCGGGCTTGTCGGAGTAGTAGCCGATCGTCTCGAGCGAATACATCGCGACGACCCGCTCT
>Ga0209006_10005863_pt1 | contig 11159 bp, 12 predicted proteins | sample JacPin_JW_Ref_O2_FD_188567 | JGI IMG/M metagenome (GOLD analysis project Ga0209006, IMG submission 188567) | Forest soil microbial communities from Algoma, Ontario, Canada - Jack Pine, Ontario site 1_JW_Ref_O2 (SPAdes) (version 2) | ecosystem: Environmental > Terrestrial > Soil > Boreal... | reverse complement strand
CTTGACCGTGAGCATTTTTGGCGCCATGTTTGCTCCGAAGCCGTTCGATGTGGCCAAGGAGATGGTGCGTGTTAGTCGATCCGGAGGCCGGATCGTCATGGGAAATTGGATTCCCAACGACCCGACACTGGTAGCTCAAATACTGAAAATCAGCTCCGCGTATTCGCCACCGCCCCCGGAAGGCTTCGTCAGCCCGATGACGTGGGGAGTCGAAAGCAACGTGATTGACCGATTTTCAGGCGCGGGAATAGCCAGGGAGAGCATTTCGTTTGCGCGAGATACCTACACCTTTGAATTTCCCGATACGCCGGCAAAGTTCTTGGATACGTTCAGATATTTCTACGGACCCACCATGAATGCTTTTGAGGCAGCGGAAAGACATGGTCGGGCCAACGATTTGCAACGAGAGCTGGAGGAATTGTTCGGAAGCCAGAACAAGAGTTCCAGCAAGGACGCAACGCTCATTCCCGCGACTTACTTGCGGGTGACGGTCGCCGTCACTTAGCCCGCGGCGTGCGGTCGATCGCAGGGCGCATCGCTGGGAGAGGTTCGGCCTCAAAGATGCGCCGGGATTACCTCGGAAATAACGTCGAAGATGAAATCGGCGTCCCGGGGTCGACCGTCGCTGCCGGTGGCAGGCGTGCTCAGGCACTCGGTGGCCACGATGATTTGGACCACCTCGCGGAAACTGAGCGGACGCTCGGCCGGCGAGTGTGCAATGCCCTCCCAGAAGAGCCGCATGATTTTCGAGGCGGACCGAGGGTCCGCGTTGCTGCGCCGCTCCAGGACCTGTATGTAGCGCTCCATCCTGGAGCTTTGCGGGATTTCGACCTCAATCTCCCGGTAGAGTCTCAGCGCTTCGACGCAGCCGCGGCGAATCTGCTTACGCTCCCGCAGCGCCGCAAGGAAATTGAACCGGCGGAGCGTATCCTCCAACTGATCCTCCCTGCTCTGGTCGTCCTGCGACCTGCCATCTGATTTGTTTCCGTTGACTTCCATCGCTTCCCCAGAAATACGCGCCATCACAGGAGTGAGTACCAGAATACTCGGCTTGAGGTCGTACGACGGCAGGGAAAAGTTAAGGTGCCTTAAGATTTGCCGGGATCACGTCGGGACGATGGCAAATACCAAATCGACGAAACGGGAGCGCATACCGGCAAGGGCGATGTCGGCCTTCAGTCCGCCGGTCACCGCTATGTACCGGACGATAGCACGCTCGAACCCACCATAAACTACCTGGCCTGGTACCTTGAAGCAACCCCGTCGTGGGTACCCCGATCTCGCGCTTCCGGACGTATCGACCGGCAGTGTTGTGCGCTAGGATTGCTTGCAGAACTATCCCAACACTTACCCCAAAATGAGGCCGACGTGCGGATGGGTCCGGTAATTTGCGTCCTTGGATTGCTGGCGCCGGCATGGGCGAGCGCGGCGAGCCCAGCCGTGCCTGTCGACTCCGCGAAATATTCGATGACTTATGCGAATCTACCTGGCGAAGTGGTGCTCGACAATGATCGGGTCGTGGTGCAGAAGTTCGTAATTCAACCCGGCCAGTCGACCGGTTCGCCGACGAGTTCCGCCGATCATTTGCTGGTGTTCATCAAGGGCGGCGTACTCAAGTCGGCCACGGGACGTAGGACGCTCTGGAGAGACGGACGGGTGCAGTGGCGGAGCGCCGCCGATCGCTCCGATGCCGGAGCGGTCAACGCCGGTCCTACGCCCATCGAGTTCATCTGCGTCAACTTGAAACCCGTGGTGTCGCCGGCCAAGAGACCGGCGAACGAACCCAAGTATCGATACCTCAACTATCCCAATATTCCAGGCGAAGATTTGCTGGAAAACGACGAGGTCATCGTCCAGCGGTTCGTCGTGAATCCGGGCCAATGGGAGGGGGTGCATGCCCACCACCCCGACATGCTCTTCATCCATATCAAAGGCGGACAGTGGGCGGCCCGCTCGAAGACCGAACCCGAACACGCATATCCCGAGCCGTCGCCCGACGGCGAAGTCGGCTGGATGCCCACGATCGACATCAGCGAAGGCCACGAGTCCGGAAATATCGGCAAGGAGCCGATCGATCTGGTATGGGTGACGCTCAAGCATTGAGCGAAATATCGAGGGGCGCGCGATCCTACAACAGATTACTTGCATGACCCCTTAAAGATTGGGCCTCTTCCTACACTGAAGACCACACACATAATGTTTACCTGAGCCGCCCAAGTGAAGGGCGCTCATGTACCGGGTCAACTTATGGCACGCCTCATCGTCGTATCCAATCGGGTTGCCCTCCCCGATCAACTTGCACCCACCGGGGGACTCGCCGTGGGCGTGCTTGCCGCCTTGAAGGGGGCCGACGGCGGAATCTGGTTTGGCTGGAGCGGCAAAACTGAAGAGGTTCCCAGCGCCGAGCCCGTCGAAGTAGAACGCGATGGGATTCGCTTTATAACGGTGGATCTGCCGGCCGCGAGCTTCGATGCGTACTACGATGGCTTTTGCAATAGTTCGCTCTGGCCGCTGCACCACTATTTCCCCGGGGCATTCCGATACGACGCCGCGGAGTATCAGGCTTATCTCGACGTAAATCTCCACTACGCGCAAGTGCTAAGTCAGTTGATCGACAAGGATGACCTGATCTGGATTCACGATTATCAGCTGATCCCGTTGGGTCGCATGCTTCGCGATGCCGGTATCGAGAATCGTATCGGCTTTTTCCTGCATATTCCCTATCCCACCATTGCGGTCTTGCGGTTACTGCCACCCTACGCAGACTTGGTTCGGGATCTGTGCCGATATGACTTGGTCGGCTTTCAAACGGACGAGGACTTGGACGGATTCCGATCAGCGGTCCGGGCCGTATTCGCCGGACACGTAACGTGCGACGTTCGGACCGGCGTATTTCCGATCGGCGTTGACGTTGAAGTCATCGCGCGGCAAGCGAAACGCGCCGAGGAGGAAGATGAGCACGTGAGACGCCTCAAGCAGAGCCTGCTGGGCCGGCAACTGTTGCTCGGCGTAGACCGACTGGATTACAGCAAGGGTCTGAATGAGCGCTTCAATTCCTACCAAGCGCTTCTGGAATCATCCCCGGAACTGCAAGGCAATATTACGTTCATACAGATAGCACCGTTGAGCCGAATCAATGTAGCGGCCTATATAGATATCCGGGACGCCCTGGAACGCGCCGCGGGACACATCAACGGCAAGTTCGCGGACGCGGATTGGACCCCCATCAGGTATCTCAACAAGGATTTCTCGCATCAGACCCTCAGTGGATTTTTGCGCATGACGGACGTTGCGGTCGTGACACCGGTGCGCGATGGGATGAACCTGGTCGCCAAGGAATTCGTCGCCGCACAAAACCCGGAAAGTCCAGGAGTATTGGTTTTGTCGAGTTTGGCGGGTGCCGCGCAGGAGTTGAGCGGCGGCGCCTTGTTGGTGAACCCGTATGACAAAACCGCCGTCGCGCGGGCACTCAAGCAGGCTTTGGCCATGCCGCTAGAGAACCGATGCGCCCGGCACGGACGGATGCTCGAGGCCTTGCACAAAAACACCATCGCTCGGTGGCACCAGAGCTTTATCGCTGAGCTCACGAGCGCGAGCGGCGTAACCTGATGACAGGTTCATGCCAGCGTGCCCCGGCGGCACGCTCGCTCGGCTTTTTCCCCACTGTGGGCTTTTCAAAGAATGAACTGCCAGACGGCGACCACGACGGCCACATTAAAAAGCACGGCAAGAGCGGCGGTCGCGAAGCCGAGCAGCAGCACCACACCATCGCGAAACACCAGGCCGAATCCCAGAACGATGAGCGCGGCTGCCGGCAGAAAGTTGCCCAAGGGGATCGGTAGCACGATGAGCCCTGACATCAGCGCAGCGGTGCTCGCCACGAGCCAGCCATACGTGCCGCCGGTCAAGTGTCCGAGGCGCGCCTTCATCCAGCGACCGCCAATGGCATAGCAATTCGCTATCAGACCGAGCACGCGCTGGGCGACGTGCCGGGGTAGTTCGAGTGCGGCTACCTGCGCCGGCAGGCGCAGTTCACTAGAACCATGAAACATCTGGGCGGCAAGGGCCGCAATGCCCAGCCCAAGCACGACGCCCACTCCGGGCACGGGCAGTAAGCACGGAACAGCGAGAAGAATCAGCAGCGCACCATGTGAGATGGGACCGTGAGCATCGAGCAAGGCCCGCACGGGAACACGATCCGCGCGCAATGCCGCCGCGGCCACCCGTAACCGCGCGGGGATGGAAACCATCACGAGGAACCCAGTGCGCGCGGCTCGTCGCGAGCTTTCCATATTGACACGAGCACTCCGCCGGCAATCAGTCCGAGTGTCACTGCCAGCGATACGGTCGGCGGAATTTTGCCGATGACCCCTCCGAGGAGCACTTTGCCGCCGATGAAGATCAGTATCAGCGCCAAGGCATATTTCAGGTACTTGAACCGCTCGACCATGGCGCCCAGCACAAAATAGAGTGATCGAAGCCCGAGGATGGCGAAAATGTTGCTCGTGTAGACGATAAACGGGTCGGTGGTAATAGCGAAGATTGCGGGGATTGAATCAACCGCAAAGGCGATGTCGACGAACTCCACGAGGCACAGGGCGATAAATAGGGGAGTCACAAAAAAGGCCGATAGGCCGGTCGCAGGATCCGCCTGACGCACAAAAAAGGCGTTGCCGGCCACCCCTGTTGTCCGGAGCCGCGCGCGCAGAAACGTCAGCAAGGGATTCAACGCAAGATCGGGGGTCTGCTTCCCGGAGAACCACATTTTAACGCCCGTGAATAGCAGAAACACGCCGAACAAATAAAGGATCCAGGTGAATTGACTCACCAGGGTCGCGCCGATGCCGATCATGAGGGCTCGCATCACGAGCGCTCCTACGATGCCCCAAAATAATACCCGGTGTTGATACTGGGCGGGGATGGCGAGGTACGTGAAGATCAAGGCGATGACATACACATTGTCGATCGAGAGCAATTTCTCGATGAGAAAGCCGGTAAAGTAGGCGGTCGCGCTGTGTGAACCGAGTTGCCACCAGACCAAAGAACCGAACAGCAGCGCAACTCCAATGTAGCCGCTCGACAGCAACAAGCTTTCGCGCAGGCCGATCACATGATCCTTCTTGTTGAGCACGCCCAAGTCGAATGTCAGCAGCGCGATGACAACACCCGAGAATAGGAGCCAAAGCCAGGCGGGGTGGCCCATGATCGTGGTGTTTAGCAGTTCAATCAGCGAAGTGACTTCCGTTATTCCTAGCGAGGGGTGCATGAAGCCGCAAGCCGTCCGCGGATGCGGCGCTGAATGCCCGGCAGCAAACGGGTCGCGCGAACGAGGGCCCAGTCGAGCGCCGAGCGCCAGTCGGACGCACTTGCGTTCGCAACGACTGCGCCTGAATCGCCAATCGTGAACTCTACCCGGCAGCGCTTGTTCGCTGAGTGGCCGGCCTGCTGTGTGTTGCTGAGCTGTACCTTGACGCGAGATACGGCGTTGACGATGCGGCGGGTTGCGGCGTAGGTGCGCCGCACAGCCAATTCTCGCAACTGATCGCCGTCCGGGCAGCGGGATTCGAAGTACACGTCCATCTCGATGTTCCTCTGGTTTGGGAGGAACCACCGTATGTGCTGACGCGCGCTAAACAAAGCAGATAAATCGTTACAACTAGTTCCGTAAAATCTGAATAAGAGCCATCGGATCTGCAGATGTGCGAGACGGGCCGCCGAGCACCTAGTACGTTAGGTTCGGGTCGCCAATAACCGCATGACCAGCGGGTGCATGATTTTTTTCTGTGGCGCTACCGCAAAGAAATGCTCCTCGACGCCATCACAATCTCCAAGCCGCTTCACGTTATAGCGACTCGTCAGGTCGTCATGCATGAATTCCGCCGCCGGAAATGCACCCATCCCGCTGGCCCCAAACGTCTTCAGCAATGTGCTGTCCTCGAACTCACCCACGATTTGCGGTTGGAGGGTGTGGCGTTCGAGCCATTGATCGAGCCTGGCTCGGACGGCGGCGTGCTTTGTGGGTAGAAGGACCGGGACCTTGGCGAGTGAACGTGGGAAGTCCCGTCTCGCTGCCGTGTATAAAGACGGGGGTGCGTACCACCCGAATGGCGAGGAGCCCAAGGGGTGGCTGTAGAGCTTAAGATTGGGGTTCGGTGGTGCGGTTCGGTCGGCGAGGACGACGTCAAGCCGATGCAGCGCGAGGTCGGCTAACAGATCCTCAAACTCATCGACGTCACATCGTAGCCGGAAGTTCGCCACCTGCATCACAGGTTCCAGTAAGTGCCGAACCGCCTGCTTGGGCAGCGCATCGGATATGCCGACCGCCAGGCGCACTGCCGGAGCACTCGCCGAGTCGCGCACCGCCGCCGGTAGCTGGTCGCCCAATTCAAAGATTTGATCGGCTTGCCGTAGCGCGGCCCTTCCCGCGTCGGTCAATGTCACGCCGCGGCCGGCAGGTACTAGAAGAACACACCCCAGTGCGCGCTCGAGTTCACGCACCTGAGTGCTCACCGTCTGTACTGCAATCCCCAAGCGAACGGCAGCGCGCGAGATACCGCCTTCCTTGGCGACAACCCAAAAATAATACAGATGGCGATAGTTGAAGGTGAGGCTCATTGTCAGGTTTCACGGAAGTATCATTTCGCCATTGTCCGCTTTTTTCGGCTGACGATACCACTTATCCTTGCCGTCGAACGAGTCACCCACCGACTTCCAGCGGGACGGAAAGCAGGCCCGACTCTCGCGAACGCGTGACTGCAGGCCGCGGGGTCGCGGGCGCTGGCCGCGCATGCGGCGGTCGCCGTGATTACCGAGGGCTGTCCATCGTCTCGTCGAGGCTCACGCGACAATGCGGGCAATGCGCAGTCTTGGCCCACCCGTTTGCAGCCCGGGCACCAATCGAACCAAGCGGAAGTTGGCACTGCGGGCATGGGGTGCGGTACAGCAGCACAATGACCGCCACGAGCCCAGCAAACAAAGCAGCGAGCGAAAGCCAATTCAGCCAAAAGCTATCGGGCGCAAACGCTGCAGACAGTACGCAAAAGACGATGCCAGGAAGCACGAACAGCACCGCCTTATTCCTACGCCGCTGCAGATAATCTCTTATCGTCATGGACCCACATCCTACCGTGTAGGCGCAGCCGGGGCGACCGCATGAAGCCGGCGCTCGACCCGATCGTGGTCGCGCAGCGGTCGGTTCCAGATGACCTCGAGTACCTATCTCGGCGCGCGCGCCTCAGGTGCCCGTGTGGGCTTTCGACTGAGCCCGCCGCGGGAGAGGATCAGAAGGTGAAGCGAGCACCGAGTGTCGGAGCAACGTTGCTGTTGTAGTTATAGGGGACGCCGGGGCCGTGAGGAATGGCGATGGCCAGACCGCCGCTGACGTTGGAATACGCAATGCCGGCATAGGCGTCGAAACGTTTGGTGAAGTGATGATCCGTATAGAGCGAAACCTCGTTGAGAAAGCCCGAGCAGGAAGCGCGGAAACTGGTGGGCGGGCAGGCCGACGGAACACGGAAGTCGTGCTGCCACTGGTGATAGGCGGACAGCGTGATGTCGGTCTTGCTGTCGTAAGCGTATTTCACTCCCGTCCAGGCGACCTGCACGAGCTTGGGAGAATCAAGATTGTTGTCTTCGACGCCGCTCAAGAGATAACCGCCCTGAGCCGAGGCGCCGATGCCCAACGGGTTCGACGGGTTGAACTGCTGGATGTGTTCGTAGCCGACAAAGAACTTGAACGGATCCCACGTATACTTTGCGGCGACCATGATGGCGGTGTTGTCGGTCACGATGCCATATTCGGTGTTGTTCGTTCCGATCAGATTCGCCCCGTTGATGGGGTTTGTATTGATGCTGTTGAGGGTCGACTGATAGGGCGACGACAGACTCGCAGGCCCCAGCAAGGGGTTGAGTACGCTGATCGCCTGGTTGTAATGTTGGACGACGACATCGGCGGAGAACTGGCCGTAGGCTCCGCCGAAGTCGAATCCATACGCGGAGTTATGCGCCTGTTCCGCCGTACAGGTGGCGGCAGTCCAGGTTGCGGAGGCGGAGTAGCAGCCGCCCGAACCGTCGACGAATTTATACATCGCGCCGAAATGGACCGGGCCATAGGTGAGGCGATATTTCAGGGCCTCGTCCCAACGGGTGTCCTCGGTGTCGCCGCCGCCGGCCATCGTGCCGTTATACCCGATGTACGAAAAGGAGTAGGCGCCGCCGGCCGGGTCGTAGGCGAGCATCGTATCGGTACCAAGAGCGCGCTGACGGCCGAAGGTCAGCGTGCCGAAAGGCGCGGACGATATGCCGCCATAGACTTCGTCATTGAAGGGTTGGCCCGCGCGCGCGCCGTCGCCGGTGACGGAATAGCTGCCCCTGGGTAGGCCGTTGTTCGTGGTATTGGTGGCCGCCATGTTGGCGAGCTGGCCGGACTGCGGATTGAAGCCGGTCGAAGCGTTGAACACAACGTACCAGTCGTCCATGAACTCTACCTTGCCCCTGATGCCCAGACCCGTCTGCGACAGGTTGTTAGGCGCAATGAGAAATTGAGAGTGATTACCGTTCCGGTTGACCAGCGATTCGCCCTCATAGTTATAGCCGTTTTCCGGTAAGCCGTGGCTGACCCAGCCTACGCCGACGTCATACGTGCCGTACAGGGTGATGCCGTTCCAGGTCAGCGGGCAATCGCTGGCGACGAACTCCTTGAAGCTCCCGCAGGCTGCGGGGGTGGACGAAGCAGCCGCAGCCGGTTCGGCGGAGCGCGCCGCATGATTCGAAATGAAAGTTGAAGCAAGCGCCGCAAGGGCGCACCAGCAGACAGACCGCATTTAATTTCCCCTTGAAGAAGCCGTCACAGCAGCTGAAATGCCAACGGCCATCGCTATTAGAACTCGCTATATTCCACCATATATAACACAGCTACGTAAAGCGCATAGTTCCCTTCAGTTCGGCCAGGAAGAGACATTACGGCCAACGCAATCACATAAAGAAAGCGGCCGTTCGATTCATTCGGTAAGCTAATGGGCTACCAATCCAGGAGTCCAACGCATGGCAGAGCGCGCAGAGCTCAATTGATGGCGCCGAGAGTGCGGTTGTCGATGGCAGGATGAGCCTCGATGAAATTTACGTCTCGGAGCGAAAAGTCGCCGGTGGCGATTTCTTGAAAAATTTTATGTGACGCGGACGCAAGTCGACTGGCGCGATTTAAGCGCCCCAACTACACGCCTGTCTGAAGTAACATGGCCTTGGACTTTGAGAGGAGGTGCGAATGACTACTTTAGCTGCGATTCGCGAGTTTCTTGCAACGACATTTCCGCAAAGCAAGGGCACTGTAGAGCAAGTAGGCCATTCGTCGGCTACCGTTCGCCAATCGGTGGGATTCAATGAGCTTCGGCCGGGGGGAACGGTGTCGGGGCCAGTTTTGATGGCCGCCGCGGATCTTGCGCTGTATGTGGCCATCTTGGGGACAATTGGCATCGTTCCGCTGACTGTCACCACCAACTTGAATATCAACTTCCTTAGAAAGCCGGCGGCAGATCGCGACATCATCGCGGTGTGCAAGTTGCTCAAGGTGGGTAAGAGTCTGGCAGTGGGCGAGGTCGCCCTGTTCTCGGAAGGGGATCCAGAACGTATCGCGCACGCGGTGGGAACGTACTCGATTCCAAAGCCGGGTACGACATCTGGAGATATGCGCCGTTGACAGAGAGTGCCCCCAGCTCGGCGCTCTCAGGTTTCCGCACTTTGCGGTGTGTATTTCTGTTCGCTCCGAGCGCTCCAACGGTACAGATCCTCATCCCCACAATGTGGACATTTGATCGCAGTCAATTGGTCATCGACATCCGTCAATGCTTTGCCGCCAGGTGCTTTGTCCGCAATCGCAATAATTCGCCCGCACGATCGGCTCTTACAGAACCACCCTACATAGACCTCGCCCGGCACCATCTGCTGCGGCGCCCTGACATCGACGTGGCGCAATGGGGCCGACGCAACCGGTTTGTGTGAAGACGTACCCCTGCTTTTTGTTTGACGTTTGATCGCCATTGCCACGTCTCCGCTGGTGAACATGGGAGAGCCTACCGCAGCCGCAATGCATCTACCAGCCCCGGCTCGGCGGTTTCTCGCCAATCAAATCAAAGCTGCCTGTACATCACGAAGGCATCGACAAAGCCGAGTGCCGGATGCCTGAAGCCGAGCGGTAGGCAGCCGACCTTCGCAAAACCGTACGCCTCCCACGTTCTGATCGCGCGCTCGTTGGTGCCGACGACGAAATTGAACTGCATGGCACGGAAGCCTCGTTCCGTGGCTCGGACCAGAGAATGCTCGAGCATCAGACGGGCGATACCCTGGCCTTGGGCCTGCGGTGATGTCATGTACCCGCAATTGGCAACGTGATCGCCGCCTCCAGCGTAGTTGGCACGTAGATAATACGTTCCAAGAATATTGGCCTTGTCCTCTGCAACAAAAGTCTCGTGGTTTCGCCCACACCAATAGGCGATAGCGTCTGCTTCGTCGATGTCCCGAGGAATGGTGTAGGTTTCTCCAGCACGAAAGACTGGTCTTAGGATCGACCAGATGGCTGACGCATCTGCAGTAGTTGCGATTCGTATGCTGGTCATTGCGCTGCCGTCAATACGAGGCCACACTCAAGATCGCCGCGAGACTGCGCTCCACGTCCGCCTCAGTCGTTGCCCACGACGACACGCTGATGCGCATCGCCGTGTGACCCTGCCAGACCGTGCCACCGCACCAGCACGTCCCTTCGCGTTGGACGCGCGCAATCACCTCGCGCGTGCGCTCTGGACTTCCGAAGGATACCAAGACCTGGTTGAGCACGGTCTCGTTTAGCACGTGGTAGCCCGCGGCACGGAGCCCTTCCGCAAATCGGCCCGCGTATCGGCATGTCCGTTCGATCAGATCGGCAAGTCCTGAGCGGCCAAGCGAGCGCAATGCAGCCCAGACTTCGACTCCCCGCGCGCGGCGCGAGAAGTCGGGTGTATATTGGTATGGGACGCGGTCTTCGTCCTGAACGAGGTAAGCGCCGCCAATGGACATCGCCCTTCGCAAAGCATCCGCGTTGCGCGTGAAGACCAGGCCGCTGTCGTAAGGGACGTTGAGCCACTTATGGGCGTCGGTGGCCCAGGAGTCGGCCTCCTCGACGCCGCGGG
>Ga0209006_10005862_pt1 | contig 11160 bp, 8 predicted proteins | sample JacPin_JW_Ref_O2_FD_188567 | JGI IMG/M metagenome (GOLD analysis project Ga0209006, IMG submission 188567) | Forest soil microbial communities from Algoma, Ontario, Canada - Jack Pine, Ontario site 1_JW_Ref_O2 (SPAdes) (version 2) | ecosystem: Environmental > Terrestrial > Soil > Boreal... | reverse complement strand
GCGCCCGCAGCGCGCGAGCGGCGTGGGTGCCAATGGTCGTGAGCGTGCTGCTTGCCGCGTTGTCCATACTCCTCGGGCCGGCAGCATTCAAACAATGGCACACTTTCGGATCGGCGGTCGATGTCAACGAATTCTCGGATTGGGCCGCAGCCGTTCCGCCAACGAGCACCGTGCTGGTCACCCCGACCCACGATGTCGGCGGCTTCGTCTGGTTCACACTGCAGCGGCCCAATTACCTGGCGGTCGATCAATCCGCCGGAGTGGTTTTCTCGCGGGCGACGGCCATGGAGGTGCAGCGTCGGTCGACGGTGCTGCTGCCGCTCATGGACCCCAACTGGAAGATCATGACCAGTCTTCGCGCCGCCGCCGTGAGCGGACCGAAGGCAGATGCCGCGCCACGGCCGCTGACGGCAACGAACCTGCGCCAAGTGTGTGCGGACCCGGCGCTCGGCTTCGTCATTTCGCCCGCAGACATTCGCTTGCCCCGGATGAGGCACGATCGGGCCGGTCCATGGAAGGATTGGAATCTCTACGACTGCAGCTTGATTCGATCGCATGAATTCATCGGATAAGCCGCAAAAAATTGCCGTCATCGCCGGCGCCGGACCCGCCGGGTTGACGGCGGCGCTCGAGCTCTTGCGGCGGTCCGATATCACTCCCGTCGTGTTCGAAGCCGATGCTCAGGTGGGCGGAATTGCCAAGACCGTCGAATACCGCGGCAATCGCATGGACCTCGGGGGTCACCGATTTTTTTCCAAATCGGACTGGGTCATGCGCTGGTGGCAGGAGATCCTGCCAATAGCCGAAGGGCAAACACCAGAGCCGAGCGCGTTGCGGGTCCATTATCAGGGTCAATCGCGCGACTTGACGCCCCCGATGATGGGCCCGTCCTCGCCGGAAGCCGTCATGCTGGTTCGGCGGCGTGTCTCGCGCATCTACTATCGGCGCCGGTTTTTCGATTATCCCTTGAGCCTCAATGCGCGCACCTTCAAGAATCTAGGCCTGGCGGAGGCCTTGCGCATTGGCATGAGCTACGGTCGCGCGCATCTGAACACGCGATCGCCCGAAATCACCCTGGAAGATTTTCTCATCAATCGTTTCGGGTCTCGATTGTACGGGACGTTCTTCAAGAGCTATACCGAGAAGGTATGGGGCGTGCCATGCGGCGAGATTTCCGCGGAATGGGGCGCGCAGCGCATCAAAGGCCTGTCGGTCACGAAGGCGCTGGTGCATGCCCTGGCGGCACCGTTTCGCAATTCGGCGGACACCGCGCAAAAGCGCAGCGAAACCAGTCTCATCGAGCGATTCCTCTATCCCAAATTCGGACCCGGCCAAATGTGGGAGGAAGTCGCACGGCGGGTGCGCGAGCGTGGCGGTCAAGTCCACCTTCGCCACCGCATAGTCGGGGTCGAGCGCGACGGCGCACACGTCACGGCGGTGAACGTATTGGACGAGGCCGTGGGATCGGTTCGACGTGTTCCTTGCGGCCACTTCATTTCCACGATGCCCGTGCGCGACCTCATCGCATTCCTACGGCCCGAGGATTCGCTGTACTCACGGATTGCCGACGGCCTTCCGTACCGCGACTTCATGACCGTCGGCCTGCTGCTGCGTCGGATGAACTCCAGCCACGACCGACGGGACGCACGGCAGTCCAACGGCATGCCGCCGGACAATTGGATCTATGTCCAAGAGCCGGATGTCAAAATCGGGCGGCTGCAAGTCTTCAACAATTGGAGCCCGGCCTTGGTCGCCGACCCCGCCACCATCTGGTTGGGGCTGGAATACTTCTGTCGCGAGGGCGATGACCTTTGGTGCATGGACAATGGCCGGTTCATCGATTTTGCGGCGACGGAGCTGGAGAGAATTGGGTTGATCGATCGCACGGATGTCATCGACGGGACGCTGGTTCGAGTCCCCAAGGCATACCCCGCCTACTTCGGCACGTATGGCGAGTTCGACACGGTGCGCAGCTACTTGGATCGATTCTCAAATCTATACCCGGTCGGCAGAAACGGCATGCACCGCTACAACAATCAAGATCATTCCATGCTGGCAGCCAACAGCGCGGTCAGCTCGATATTGAATGGCGGCAATGGCAAACCGGAAATCTGGCGCGTCAATGCTGAAGATGACTATCACGAAGAGATCAGCGAACCCTAGTAAATTCAGGACTCGAGGCACTGCCGGCGGTTGTGCTTTGCACACCGAGGTTTAGAATCGATCGCCCGTGGAACTGACTATTCTCATGCCCTGCCTCGACGAGGCCGAGACCATCACGGCGTGTGTCCACAAGGCGCGCGATTTTCTCCATCGCACCGGGATCGAGGGTGAGGTGGTCGTCGCCGACAACGGTTCGAGCGATGGGTCACGGGACCTCGCCCGCGAGGCGGGCGCAAGAGTCGTGCAAATCGCAAATAAAGGCTATGGCAACGCTCTCATTGGCGGCATTGACGCATCCCATGGCCGCTATGTGATCATGGGTGACGCCGACGACAGCTACGATTTCTCGCGGCTCGATGCATTCGTCGAAAGACTGCGCCAAGGTCACTTGATGGTCATTGGCCAGCGCTTTCGCGGCGGCATCCGACCGGGCGCCATGCCGTTCCTGCATCGCTATGTCGGCAATCCCCTGCTGAGCTTCGCGGGACGGCTGCTGTTTCCGTCCGGGGTGCGCGACTTTCACTGCGGTCTGCGTGGTGTCGATCGCGCGGCTGCGCTGCGGTTGGGACTGCATGCCCCGGGCATGGAATTCGCGAGCGAGATGATCGTCAAGGCGACCCTTGCCGGTTGGCCCATCGCCGAGGTCCCCACTGTGCTTTCGCCGGCCGGACGCTCGCGCGCACCGCACCTTCGCAGCTGGCGTGATGGCTGGCGTCACTTGCGCTTTCTTTTGATGATGAGCCCCCGTTGGCTCATGTTGTATCCGGGGACCATTCTGATCGGCCTCGGCGTGGCGGCCGAACTCGCGCTGCTGCGCGGCCCGCTTGTGATTGCCGGCGTTGGATTCGACATTCACACCATGCTGTACGCGGCCGGGGCGGTCATTCTCGGGATTCAATTGGTGCTGTTCTCGTTGTTGGCGCGCACCATCGGCGTTCTGAAGCATGTGCTGCCGATGAGTCCGCCGCTCGCACGCTTTCTCAGGGGCTTTACTCTCGAGCGCGGCATGATGCTCGGTTTGCTGTTCGGTTTGACCGGTTTCGCGCTCGCGGTCTACTCAGTTCTCCACTGGGCGCACGCTCATCTCGCGGCGCTCGACCCATCCACGATGATGCGTGTGGCCATCCCGTCGGTCACGTTGATGCTGGCCGGCGCGGAGATCATATTTGCTTCCTTCTTGTTGGAATTCATCGATGTCCGTGCGATCGGCGCTGACGATTCATGAGTCTGGGGCTCGCAATTCGCCGTGTACTCGGCCCACGACTCGCACGCCGCGCGGGCGGCTGGTATCGGGCGATTTTTGTCGACCTGGGCGAAGTCGCGGCGGCCATTGCCGGCGTCATACCGCGCGGCGCGCATCTACTCGACATCGGTGGCGGCGACGGCCAGCCGCTCAATCATCTGTTGGCCCTGCGTCCCGATCTGCGAGTCACGACGCTTGACCCGGGCCCGCTCGTTGGCCAGTGGATCGAAGCGCGATTCGAGCGACAGGTGACGCGTCTGCCGGGCACCGGAATTGCCGAATATCTGGCGTCCGGTCGAGCAGACCCCGACGCGATTCTCATCGCAGACGTGATGCACCACATTCCCGAGGCCGCGCGCGCGAGTTTCCTTTGCTCTATCGAGATGCTTCTGAAACGTGTGCCGCAGCTGCGCATCATCGTCAAAGATGTGGAGCCCGGTTCATGGCGTGCATTGCTGGGGTTATGGGCCGACCGCTACATCACCGGCGATCGGAACGTCAGCCTGATCTCGCGCGACCGCCTCGAGCGCCTGTTCATCGAAGCGCTGGGACCGCTCCGCCGCGAGGATACCGAGCTGTTCGAGGCTGACCGGCCGAATTACGCCATTGCCTTTCGTCGGTAAACTGCCCCATGTCCATAAGATTCTTGCTGGTCGCCTTCACCGTCAATTCGGTCATCAGCCAGCTGGTGCTGCGCCGCGCCTTGAATGCGCTCGGCAGCCCAGCGACCGTGTCGGCGCTGCCGCGTTTCATCGGCGACGCTGCGCTGTCCCCTTGGATCTACGCCTCGGTAACCCTGCAGATTCTTAGCTATGTGATGTGGATGGTCATCGTCTCGCGTGAAAAGCTCGGGGTTGCCACGGCGACTGTGGGCGCGGGCTTCTACACCTTGATGGCCCTGTCGGCGTGGTTCGTTTACGGCGAGACGCTGTCGCCGGTGCAATGGACCGGCATTGCCCTCGTCACTCTGGGAGTGGTTTGCATCAGCTTAGGCGGCGTGGCTCCCTAGAAACGATTGGCGCGATAGCCTAGCCGATAGACGGTTGCCAGCGCAGCAGCAATTGGCCGCGGCCAGAGAGTATCGAATATAGCCCGATCTTCCCGTTCCCGCGCACGATTGGCAATCGTCGCCGTGGTCTCGCTCCCGGCATGGACGCCCTTCGATAGCAGACGTTCGCGCACATAAACGAATCCGCCGGGCCGGTGCGCCAGCTCGAGCCAGGCCATCCAATCCAGGTTGGTTTGAAAGCCGCTGCGAAAACGGAAGTCGGCAAGCGCCGACCGATTGAACATGACGCTGGGGCAACAGATTGGGTTGCCGAGAGACAAGAGACGGACCTTGTCGCGGGGGTCCGTGATGCACTCGCGCGCGCCAAACGCTCGCTGCCGAAGCGCGCGCTTGATCCAGAGGTTGATATTGGTAGGGCGGGGGCCAAACGGTATGTGCTCCGAGTAGTCGCAGAAGCCAATTAGCGCGCCGGGATAACGGCGCAGTTCGTTGCTGAGCCGGGCGGTATAGCTCGGCGCAAAATGATCGTCCTGATGGGCAAGCGTCACCAATTCGGTCTGAGCCGCCGACAGTGCAAAATTCCAGTCCGCGGCAATGTCGATGCGCTGCGGATTGACGTGCAGCGGCAGGGTGAGCCGGTTCGCCAATTGTTCGAGCTCTGCGGAGGGCGTCGAACTGGCAAGCAGAATCTTACTGCACGCCCCGGTCTGCGCGCGCAGTGATTCGACCAGGGCGGCAAGATTTGGCGCCGAGCGGTAGACCGGAATGGCAAACGTGTGGTCCACGAAGGGATTGGTCGGTCAGAGGCCAAGATCGTAATATAGCCCACGAGGTGTCCAGCCGCACAACGGAGCGAGGATACTTTGCCCAACCGAAACCGCCGCTGTCGCCGGCTGACGCTACAATAGCGATATGCCCAAGCCCAGCGTCTTGATCGTCGACGACGAGCCGGATCTATGCGAACTGTTGTCCATCACGTTGCAGCGTATGGAGTTAAGCCCGCGAACTGCAAACACGGTGGCTGTCGCGCAACGCTTGCTTAAGACCGAGCGCTTCGATTTGTGTTTGACAGACATGCAGTTGCCCGATGGCGATGGCTTGGAGCTCGTCGAGTGGATGCAGCAACATACGCAGAGCGTACCCGTCGCCGTAATCACTGCCCACGGAAACATGGAAACCGCCGTGCGCGCACTCAAAGCCGGAGCCTTCGATTTCGTCTCGAAGCCTTTGGACCTCGTGGGACTGCGCAAATTGGTCGCCACGGCCATCAAGCTGTCCGACACGAATGATGGCGACACCAGTGTGTTCGGCCCCCGCTTGTTGGGGGCTTCCGCCGCGATGCAGCACTTGCGCGAAATGATTGCCCGCGTCGCGCGCAGCCAGGCCCCGGTACATATCTACGGTGAATCCGGGACTGGCAAGGAATTGGTGGCTAAACTCATCCATGAGTCCGGCCCTCGGCGGGACGGACCGTTCGTGCCGGTCAATTGCGGTGCAATTCCCACCGAACTCATGGAAAGCGAGCTCTTCGGCCACAAGCGCGGCAGCTTCACCGGCGCGGTGACCGACAAAAAAGGCCTCATTCAGTCCGCGGAAGGCGGCACGCTGTTCCTAGATGAAATCGCCGATTTGCCGCTCCACATGCAGGTCAAGCTGCTGCGGGTCATCCAGGAAAAGGCCGTGCGCCCCGTTGGAGAACAGCTCGAAGTGGCCATCGATGTACGAATTCTGTCAGCGACGCACAAGAACCTCGCCAACCTGGTTGCGGAAGGAAAATTCCGCGAGGACTTATTCTATCGCGTCAATGTCATCGAATTACGGGTGCCGTCGTTGAGAGAACGGCCCGAGGATGTGCCTGAGCTCGCGGAAGCGATCCTGCGCAGGCTCGGGCGCCGCATGAAGATCACCGCCCCCTTGCTGGGTACAGACGCGTTGAGCGCCCTCGCAGCCTATACCTTTCCCGGGAATGTTCGAGAACTCGAGAACATTCTCGAGCGCGCGGTAACATTGACCATCAACGGGGAAATACGCGTCGGTGACATTCAACTCCGTCCCTCACCGGTGGCAGCGAATTCGGCGCGGACCGCGGATGGAGGTGCAAATGCACCCACCGGCGGTGCGCTAGGTGACCATCTTGAAGACATAGAACGCGACGCGATTTTGAAGGCGTTGGAACAAACAAGGTACAACAAGACCGCCGCCGCTAAAGTGCTCGGTATGAGCTTTAGGGCGCTCCGGTACCGGATCAAGAAGCTCGGCATCGAATGAATATTGTGATTAACCTCATATTGGCGCGCATTTGACATAGCAAGGGCGAATAGTTTTCGATATTGTGCCGATCATCGTGGGCGGCACGTGCCATCAGAGATTGCGCACATACCGCCGCGTCGCCAAATCAACCTGCATGGATTACAACCGATGCTGCTCGAATGGTTCAATGCACAGGACGCCGCAAATGCCGGCGTCGTGCTAGCCGACTCACTAGCGCCGTCCGGAGCGCCGCGCAGCGCCAAAGGCGCACGCCAGCAGGAGGCCGGTGCCTTACAAGCGCTGCTGCAGCGCGCCGACCGCGAGGTCCGCACGCTGCGATTGAATTTCTACAAGAAGGCAAAGTTCGCGAATTCGTTCAAGTGGAGATTGATCGAGAACGGCGTCGAACCCTCAATTGCCGATGAAGTGACTCAGTCGTTGATATTGCATCTTTCCCAGGATCAGCCCCAAGCGGCACAGTTCAGCGACGCAGCGCCCCTTCGGCACGACCCCGTCAAAATGCAGCACCTACTTGATCAAGGCAATCGATGCCTTACCGAGGGTGCATACGCGCAAGCCGTGGACCACTATGAGGAATTGCTCGAACTTCAGCCTCACAATCCGGAGGCCCTGTGCAACCTCGGTGTGGCCTCATTTAGCCTCGGCTACTATGAAGAGGCGGAGCGGTGCTATCGGCAAAGTCTCGAAATCAACCCCCTGTCGGCCGAGACCCTCTGCAATCTTGCGGGTGTACTGCAAAGTAACCCACCAGAAGCCGAGAAATATTTACGGCGCGCCCTGAAGATAAATCCGAAATACGCCGATGCGCGCAGCAAGCTTGGCTTAGTTCTCACCATCGCGGGTCGCCTGCGCGAAGCCAAGGCTGCCTGCAAGAAGGCGCTGAAGGTGGATCCTCGTCATGCTGAGGCCCTGCTGGGTCTGGGGCAGATCGCGCACGCGGAGGGCCGCTTCGAAGAGGCTGAATCCTTCTTCAAACGCGCATTGAAAGCCGCACCTAAACTGCCGGGCGCCTGGGCGGCGATGACTAGCCTTCGCAGAATGACCCTTGCTGACGGCGACTGGCTCAAGGGGGCGGAGGAGATAGCAGGCAGCGCCATCCCTCTCTGGCAGGAGGCCGAGCTGCGTTTTGCAATTGGAAAGTATTGCGATGACGTCGATGATTTTGAACGAGCTTTCCAGAATTACAGACGTGCCAACGAGTTACTGAAGACGGTGACGCAAAAATACGATCGACAAGCGCACTCCAGTTTCGCCGACGACATGATTCGCAGTCATTCGCGGGAGGCGCTGACGAGGGCGGCAGCTTGCGGCTCTACCTCCACGAAACCCGTTTTTGTCTTGGGAATGCCGCGTTCCGGCACCTCGCTTGTCGAGCAAATCATTGCGTCTCATCCGTCGGCTAGGGGTTCAGGAGAATTGCAGTTTTGGCTCGATACCGGACGCGCGAACCAAGGTGAGCTACGGCGAGGAACCCTCGGCGAGCCGGTTAGGAAAAAGCTGGCTGAGGACTACTTGGCTATTCTCGCGCTCCAGGGTCCCGACGCGTTGCGCGTCGTCGATAAGACCAACTTCAATTGCGACTATCTTGGTCTCTTGCATTCGGTATTTCCGAAGGCGCGCATCATCCACGTGCGCAGAGACCCGATTGACACCTGTCTCTCGTGTTATTTCCAGAATTTCACGGCGGGCCTAAGCTTCACCGTGGACCTGTCCGACCTCGTGGATTATTACCGAGTGCATCAGCGGTTGATGAAGCATTGGGTCACGGCGCTGCCTGCGGGGACGGTGCTCGACGTGCCTTACGAAGAACTCGTCGCCGATCAAGTCGCCTGGACGCATCGGATCTTGGATTTCCTCGAACTCGAGTGGGACGATCGTTGCCTGTCGTTCGATAAGACCGAGCGTGCCGTTAATACGGCCAGCGCCTGGCAGGTGCGGCAGAAGATTTATACTCGATCGGTGTCGCGTTGGCGCAACTACGAAAAATTCATCGGACCGTTGAAAGGGCTGAAGGCCTAGGAAATTTCCGGCGTCCGTGACAAAAAATGTCACTCTGTGACCCTCTGCGCCAGCAGCGGCGCCGGACGACGACGACTCTATGTCAAGTCACACCCGGCGGCATTCAATAAAGACAAGTAATTTCATGGGCTTAGGTTCAAAGATCGAGCATTGGCACACTGCTTGCTTTCTTCCTATCACCGGCATCGGCCGTTGTTCGAATTGTCGATTTGTGTTTGTGGATTCAACAGGAGTCAAAATGATCAAGAAAGTACAACAGGGTTTCACCCTCATCGAATTGATGATCGTGGTCGCGATCATCGGTATTTTGGCGGCGATCGCCATCCCGGCCTATCAGGACTACACGATTCGCGCGAAGGTGACGGAAGGTATTGGTCTTGCGGATGCCGCCAAGACTGCGGTGGCTGAGGCCTACCAGTCCGGTGACATGCCGGGCGTAACCGCCCTGGCAAAGAGCTGGATTCCTACGCCCACTAAGTACGTGACGGGCGTTACTATCGCAGGCACGGGTATTATCACGGTGACCTACGCACCCCTGGTGCCCCAGATCGCCGGTATGACGCTGAAGCTGACACCCAACGTCAATACTGGCGCTGCCTTTGTGGCGCTAGCTCCCGGCCTGACGGGCAACATTGACTGGGGTTGCGGCACTTTGACAGCCACCACTGCGGGCGCCAACGGTTTAGTGGGCGTTGCTCTCGGCACGCTTGTCGCCCGTTACACCCCGACGTCTTGCAAGTAATGACGATAGGCTGCTAGCGCTACTGAGCGACTCTTACGCAGCAACCGAAGCCCCTCCACGGAGGGGCTTCTTTTTTTGGGATTCGCCGCACAGAGTGGGTTTTGCGATCGAAGTCACGAGCCGGACGGCATCAATATGCGACTATTCAGGGATGATTTGACAATTGCTGAGCTGGCTACCGATAGTAGCCTAGGGGCACCGGCCTGGGGTTCATCTTAAGTCCATGAATGATAACGCAATAGCGTCAGTTGGAGGCACCAGTCGCGTGGCGCTTGGCGGCCTTGCGCAGCGCTTGGTCCAAGACGGTCTGTTGGACGAACAGGCCATGCAGGACGCCATTGGCCGGGCGAAGGAAAAGCGCGTCAGCCTGGTAACCCATCTCGTGGCGGCGAACCTGGCAACGGCTCGCGATATCGCCATTTCTGCCTCGAACGAGTTTGGCGTGCCGTTGCTCGACTTGGACGCGGTCGCCGTTGATGTGGATGCAGTTCGGGCGGTAAGCGACAAACTGTTGCAGAAACACCGTGTATTGCCGCTGATGAAGCGCGGTAAACGCTTGTTCCTGGCCGTTGCGGATCCCACCAATCTGCACGCGCTGGATGAGATTCGCTTCCAGACGTCGATGAGCATCGAGTTCGTCGTCGTTGAGGACGACAAGCTGCAATTGGCGGTCGGCAAGGCGATGGATCAAGCCGAATCGGTCATGCCGAGCCTGACCGATGACGACTTCGACCTCGAGAATCTCGAAGTCACCGGCGGCGATGAGGATCCCAATGCGGACGCCCTGGGGCGCGATGACGTTGAAGACGCCCCGATCGTGCGGTTCGTCAATAAAATATTGCTGGACGCCATCAAGAAGGGCGCATCGGATATTCACTTCGAGCCCTATGAAAAGATGTTCCGCATCCGCACGCGGTTGGACGGCGTTCTCAAGGAAGTCGCCTTGCCTCCCGTGCAGCTGGCGGTCAAGATCGTCGCCCGTCTTAAGGTCATGGCGCGGCTCGATATCGCCGAGCGCCGGGTGCCGCAGGATGGTCGCATCAAAATGCGGCTGTCGAAGAACCGAGCGATCGATTTTCGCGTCAGCACCTGCCCGACCCTGTTCGGCGAGAAGGTAGTTACCCGTATTCTCGACCCGTCGAGTGCGATGCTGGGCATCGATGCATTGGGCTATGAGCCGCTGCAGCGCGAGCTCTACCTCAAGTATCTTGCCAAGCCGCAAGGGATGATCTTGGTCACGGGCCCTACCGGCAGCGGCAAAACCGTGTCGCTATACACCGGGCTCAATATTCTCAACACCGAGGATTGCAATATCTCGACCGCGGAAGACCCGGCGGAAATCAATCTTCCCGGCATCAATCAAGTGAACGTCAATAACAAAGTCGGATTGACGTTTGCGGCTGCCTTGCGCGCATTTCTGCGGCAGGACCCCGATGTCATCATGGTCGGCGAAATCCGCGACTTGGAAACCGCGGAGATCGCCATCAAAGCCGCGCAGACCGGGCACTTGGTACTCTCGACTTTGCACACCAACGATGCGCCTCAAACGCTCACTCGATTGGTCGATATGGGCGTCAAGCCCTACGCCATCGCGACGTCCGTCAGCCTCATCATTGCGCAGCGCCTGGCGCGCAAGCTGTGCAGCAACTGCAAGCAACCGATCGATATCCCAGCCGAGGCTTTGAAAAAAGAGGGCTTCGAAGCCGCAGATAT
>Ga0209006_10005861_pt1 | contig 11162 bp, 9 predicted proteins | sample JacPin_JW_Ref_O2_FD_188567 | JGI IMG/M metagenome (GOLD analysis project Ga0209006, IMG submission 188567) | Forest soil microbial communities from Algoma, Ontario, Canada - Jack Pine, Ontario site 1_JW_Ref_O2 (SPAdes) (version 2) | ecosystem: Environmental > Terrestrial > Soil > Boreal... | reverse complement strand
CCGGGCCGCGGCTGGCGACCTCGCCGTCGCGCCCTTCCGGCACGTCTTTCCCGTCGGCGTCGACGATCCGGACCTCGTTGCCCGCGATGATCCCGCCGTCGGTGTCGGCGCGCTTGTCGAGCGGGTCGGTTATGGTCGCGGTGCTGATCGTCGGGTGCTCGCTGCTGCCATAGCACCGGTAGGCCGTGATCCCGGCGCGGTCGGCCCGCCGGATCAGGTTGGGCGGGACCGGGGCGCCACCGCACATGAACTCGCGGAGCGTGGCCAGCCCGGCCGCGCCGCTGGCCTGCTGGTCGAGCAGGCCGGACAGTTGAATGGGCGCCCCGACCGAGGACGTGACCTGGTACCGGTCGATGAGCCTGGCCGCTACGGCTGGATCCCATGCCTCCATGGTGATCGTGGGGACTGCCCGCAGCAGAATGCGGACCAGATTGAGCAGTCCGGCTATGTGGCCGGGCGGGAAGAGCCCGAGATGCCGCGCCTGCGGCCCGTGCTCGCCCATCACTGCGGACATCGCCTCGGCGAGCAGGGAACGGTGGGAGTGCTGGACGCCCTTCGGGTCAGCGGTGGTGCCCGAGGTGTAGACGAGCATCGCCCGGTCGTCCGGGTCGCAGCCGGGCTTTCGGTAGGGAGCGGCCAGTCGGCCGACTAGGTCGGCGTAGCTAACCGCTCCGTAGGGTGGCGCGGCATCGCCCACGACCACGGCGAATTTCAGCGCCGGCAGGTCCGGAAGTCCGCCGAGCACCGTCGCGGCGTGCTCCCGGCCCCGGTACGCCCGCGGGAGGAAGACCGCCGTGGCGCCTGACTGCCGCAGCAGGAAGCCCATCTCGCGCGGACCGTAGATCATCACGACCGGCAGCAGGACCGCTCCGCACATGCTCACGGCGGCCTGCACGATCGCTCCTTCGTAACTGCCGGGCAGCTGAACGGCGACCACGTCACCAGGACCGATACCGCGCGCTTGCAGCGCGCCGGCGACTCGCGCCGCGTCGCTCACCAGAGCGCCGAGCGTTGTCTCGTGCTCGCCCTCGCCGTCGGCGGCGACGAAAATTACCGGGCAGCCGTCATGCGCGGCGGCGCCCGCCACGATGTGCGCGGGCAGTGTTAGCTCGTCCATGCGCCGTCCTTGCTCACTCGCCTACGCGTTTGCTTAATCGCGAAATCTTTGCACCAATTTAGACGATATGCTGGTGACTCGACAAGCTCACTGTGAAGGAGCGCTCATGAGCGACGCTAGCACCGGCGGAGACCTTGTCGTCGAGCGCGCGGACGGCGTTGCCGTCGTTACCCTGAACCGCCCTCGCCGCCGCAACGCGCTGACCTCGAGCCTGATCCTCGCCCTGCGGGCGGCGATGGCCGAGGCCGACGCCGACGAGACCGTCGGCGCTGTGATCCTCACCGGGGCCGACCCTGCGTTCTGTGCCGGACTCGACCTTGGCGAGGTGGCGGACACCGGCGCGAACCTGCGGCTCGCTGGGCCTGACGGCGACGGCGACTCGCCGCCCGCCGGCCATCCGTGGACACCGCTGCGCAAGCCGGTGATCGGCGCGGTCAACGGCGTCGCGATCACCGGCGGACTAGAACTCGCCCTGCACTGCGACATCCTCATCGCCTCGGAGAAGGCGGCCTTCGCCGACACTCACGTCCGAGTCGGCGTGCTGCCCAGCTGGGGCATGAGCGTGCTCCTGCCGCGCATCGTCGGGCCCGGGCGCGCGCTGCGGATGAGCCTGACCGGCGAGTTCCTCGATGCCGCCGCCGCGCTCAGGGACGGGCTGGTCACCCAGGTGGTGCCGCACGACGGACTGCTTGAGACCGCGCACCAGGTGGCGCGCGGTGTCCTCGGCGCGGACCCGGCGACCTGCGCGGCCTTCCTGGCCTCGGTCCGCCGGATCGCCGACCTGGCCACGGGGGACGCGTTCCGCGCCGAGTCGGAGTCGTCCCGAGGCTGGCTGGACGGTGGTTTCGACCCTGCGGGCGTCGCCAAGCGCCGGGCCGGGATCGTGACCGGGAACCGAGGGTTCCTGGCCGGGAACCGGTGACTCCCGCCCGCTGATGCCGGGCGCGTGACATATAGTTCACTTTTTGATATGAGTAAGTTATATGTGATGGCGTCGGGCAAACGTGAACGAGAGGAGCCCGCGGCATGCTGCGCATGGACGGGAAGATCGCCTTGATCACCGGTGCAGGCACCGGGATAGGCAGATCATGCATGGAGATTTTCGCCCGTGAAGGGGCGTTCGTCATCGGCGTCGGGCGGCGCCAGGGACCCCTGGACGAGGTCTGCGCGACGGTGACCTCCGCCGGAGGCAAGGCAGAGGTGATCGCGGCCGACCTCGCCGAGGAGGGCGCGTGCCGGTCGGTCGCCGAGGGGACCATCGAGCGGCACGGCCGCATTGACGCGCTCGTGAACTGCGCGGCGATGGGGGGCCATGCCTATCGAACGCTGCGGGATGGCGGCATGAACGCCCTAGCAGAAACCCCAACCGAGCACTGGCACGAGCTGATGCGCAACAACCTCGACTCCACGTACTTCATGTGCAAGGAGGCGGTCACGGCAATGCGCGAGAGCGGCGGGGGCAGCATCGTCAACATCGCCAGCACATCGGCCATCCGCGGGCTCCCTGTCGCGCACGCGTACGCCGTCGCCAAGGCGGGCATTGTTAACATGACGCGGCAGATGGCGGCCTCCTACGGCCGGTACAACATCCGGACCAACTGTGTCTCACCGGGGTCCACGGACACTCCCATGATGGTCGGCTCGCCGTTCATGGCGATGGTGGCTCCCGACAATCCCGACCGGTTCGACCGCAACCCGCTGGGCCGCGCGGCGCAGCCAAGCGAGATAGCGTACGGCTGCCTCTTCCTGGCGAGCGACGAGGCGTCTTATGTGAACGGCGCCAATCTCGTGATCGACGGCGGCATCCTGGCCTGCCCCGGGTAGCCGCAGGACGCCGGGCGCGGAAGCGATCAGCGTTTCGCGGCCCGCGGAACCTGGCCGAAAGGCACCTCCCGGTCGGCGGCGGGCTCCCGTGGCATGCCGAGCACCCGCTCGCTGATGATGTTGCGGGCCATCTCCGTGGTCCCGCCTCCGATGCAGCGCGACTGCCGCTGCACGAATTCGATCCCGACGCCGCCGGTTCCCAGATCCGGGGACCAGGCGATGGCGTCCTCGCCCGCGATCTCGAGCGCGATCGTCGCCCGGCGAGTCGAGGTGTTTCCGTGAAAGAGCCGCAGCATCGACCCGCCCGTCTCCGGAATCCGGCCGGTGGCGATACCGCGGGCAAGGCGCCCTCTCAACTGCCTCTCGACCGTGATGAGCATCTCGGCCTCGCCCAGCAGTTCGCGGACGCCGGGGTCGTCCGTCCGCCCGAGCCGCTCGGCCAGGTGGCCGAGATCTTCCGACCCTTCATCGGCGGGCAGGCGGGGGACGCTCAGGTAGGGTGACGAGCCGCCGACGGCGTGGCGCTCGTGGAACAGCAGCCTGGTGGCGATCGTCCAGCCGTCGTCGATCGCGCCAACCACGTTCTCCACCGGCACCAGGGCGTTGTCGAAGAACTCCTGGCAGAACTCGACGCTCCCGTCCACCATCGTGATCTGGGTGACCGTGATCCCGGGATGGCGGATGGGCACGATGACCATGGTGAGGCCGCGGTGCTTGGGAACGTCCCAGTTGGTCCGGACGAGGGCCAGGCCGAAGTCGGCCCGGTAGGCGTACGTGCTCCAGATCTTGGACCCGTTGAGCGCCAGGTAGTCGCCGTCCCTGGTCGCCCGGGTCAGGGCGCCCGCCATATCAGAGCCACCGCTTGGCTCGGACATGAACTGGACCCACAGTTCGTCACCGCGCAGGAAGGCCGGAATGTAGCGCAGCTTCTGCTCCTCAGTGCCGCACTCAAGGAGCGTCGGCCCGATGATCGACATCGTCGGCGTCGAGAAGATGATGGGCATCTTGTAGCCCTCGGTCTCCTCGAAAAAGGCGCGCTGGTACTCGGGCGGAAGTCCGAGACCGCCGTACCGGCGCGGGTAGCAGATGCCCGCGAATCCGCCGTCCCATAGCCGCCGCTGCAGAGCGCGCGCCTCGCTGGCGCGGTCGTCATCATCGCGCAGCGCGTCCCAGCCTGCCGTGATCCGCGGCATTTCGGCGGTCAGCCAGGCTTGGGCCCGCAACCGGAAGGACTCCAGATCCTCCTGCGGAGCTTCGGTGACGTCGTGGTCAGCCGTGTCGGTCATCGGCCCTCCCGGCTCATGGTCAGGTCTCCTAGATGGCGCAGGTGCTCGCGCGGCGTTCCTGCCAGACTGCGGTCGGTGGTCACCCGGCGCAGGTACAAGTGGATGTCGTGCTCCCAGGTCACGCCGATGCCGCCGTGCATCTGGACGCAGTCCTGGATGATCTCGGTCGCCCGGTCGCCCACGTATGCCTTGGCGGCCGAGGCGAGCCTGTCGGCCTCGGCGGCGCGGGTCCCGACTGCCGCCGCCGCCCCCGTCGTGATCGCGTGGCAGGCCTCGAGCGCGGTCTTCATGTCCGCGAACCGGTGCTTCAGCGCCTGGTAGGAGGTGAGCGGGCGCCCGAAGGAGTAGCGGGCGGCGGCATATTCGGTCGTCATGGCGAAAACCCGGTCGGCCGCGCCTGCCATCTCCGCGCACTGCAGCACGAGCAGACGCCCTAGCAGGCCTTCGATGGGCAGGCCCGCGCCGCCGACCTCCCCCACCACGGCGGCACGCGGGACTCGCACCTGCGACAGCACGATGTCCGCGTAGCGTCGGACCAGGTCGAGTGCCTGCAGCGGCTCGATCCGCACGCCTTCGGCCCCGGAGGGCACCAGGAACTGCGTCGGCCCCGCGGCGGTCGCGGCGGTGATCAGGATCGCGTCGGCCTGCTCCCCGAACTCCACTTTGAGCTTCCGCCCGGACAGCACGAAATCGCCGGAGTCCCGGTCAGCCGTCAGCGTCGGCGAGCGAGGATCCCAGTTTCCCCCGGCGTCCAGGAAGGCCCAGCTGGCGACCATCTCCCCGGCCAGGATGGCCTTGAGGTCGTCGTCGTGTGACCGGTCGCCGGCCTGCGTGGCGGCATCCAGCGCGTAGGCGACCAGGTTGCAGCCGAGCAGCGGACCGGGTGCCACGGCCCGGCCGAATTCCTCCGCCACGATGGCCAGATCGGCCAGCCCGTTACCTGACAGGCTGCCGCCGTGGTTATCCTCCCCGACGAGCAGCGACGTCCAGCCGAGCTCGGCGGCGCTGAGCCACCACTCGCGCTCGAAGCCGGCGGGTTCTCCGGCGAGCCGGCGCACCTCGGAGATGGGCATTTCCGACTCAAGGAACTGCCGGGTCGTCTCCTGGAAAAGTCTCTGGTCGTCATCGAGTTCCAGGTCCACGCGCACCTCTCATCTGGTCCCGGTCCGCCGGCGCACTGGCCGGGCAGGCATCTCCTCAATCTAACATATTTATATAGCTAATTGACGAACGGATATACGAGCCGGCGCGCCCGGGCGCGGTCGCGAATCGCGACCGTCACTCCAGGCCGACGTAGGCGGCCTGGACATCAGGGCGGGCGAGAACCTCGGCCGGCGAGCCGATGCCGAGGGTCTTGCCGAAGTTCATCACCAGCACCCGGTTGCAGGCGTTCGAGACGAACTGCACGTCGTGGTCGACCAGGACAACCGTAACGCCTTCCGCGGACGCTTCCGTGAGGGCCTCACGCAGCAGCACCCGGTCGTCGCTCGCGGTGCCGGAGGTCGGCTCGTCAAGCAGCAGCAGCCGCGGCTGGCCGAAGAGGGCGCGCAGCAGGTCGATGAGTTTCCGCAAGCCGTACGGGAGCCCGCGGAGCGGCTCGTGCCGGACGGCGGCCACCCCGAAGCGTTCCAGGAGCGCGGTGGCCTCGGCCCTGTCCCTGCGCTCGGGCCGGCGCGCCGCGGGCAGCCGGAGCGCGGCCGCCGTCAGCGACTTAGGCCGGGCGCCGAAGCGCCCGAGGAGCATGTAATCGAGCACTTCGAACTCGTCGAAGACCTCGGCCGCCTGAAAAGTCCGGCCCACCCCCAGGGCGGTAATGCGATCCGGCCGCAGCCTGTTGACCTGCGTTCCGGCGATCTTGATGATTCCGTCCTGCAGCGGCAGCAGGCCCGACACCGCGTTGAGTAGCGTGGTCTTGCCCGCCCCGTTGGGCCCGATGATGCCGAAGACCTCGCCGTCGCTGACGCTGAAGCTCACGTCGTCAACGGCCCGCAGCCCGTCAAAGCTGATCCTGAGGCCCGCCACGTCCAAGAGGGGCGCCGTGGCGGCCGGCGCCGCGCCCGGCTGCCCCGTGTTCGTCTGCGTGCTCACCGGCTCGTTCCCAGGTACTCGCGGGCGATGTCGGCGGCGGAAACGGTATTCGTGGCGCCCTCCCAGGTGACCTGGCCGTGATTGATGACGTAGGCACGGTCTGCGACCCGCAGCGCCGAGGAGGCGTCCTGGTCGACGAGGATAACCGCGGTCCGCCGTTCGGACGCCATGGACCGGAGCCTGGACATCAGCTCCTTGACCACGACCGGGGCGAGGCCAAGCGAAGCCTCGTCGACCAGCAGCAGCCGAGGCTGGCTGCGCCACGCCACCTCCAGCGCCAGCATCTGGCGCTCGCCCCCGCTGAGCAGCCCGGCCCGGCGGTCACGGAGTCGTTCGAGAGGCTCGAACGCGCACGGAGCGCTAGGCGGGACGCCGTGCGCGCCGGCCAGATGGAGATGCTCAGATACCCGCAGAGCCGGGAACACCTTTTCACGCTCAGGAACCAGGACGATGCCGCGCCGAAAGGTCTTCGTCGGCCCGGCGCCGCGCAGCTCCCTGCCCTCGAAGACCACCTGGCCGCCGACGGTCGTGTGCTCGCTGCGCAGAAAACCGCTGATCCCGCGCAGCGTGCTGGTTTTCCCGGCGCCGTTGCGCCCGAGGACGGCGATGATCTCGCCCTCGCCGACCCGCAGACTGACGTCCTGGACGCCCCGGGCGCCGTTGGCGTACGTGACCGAGAGGTGCGCCACCTCGAGGAGCGCCGGGCCGCTGCCAGGGTGCTCCGCCGTGCTCCGCGCGGTTGATGGCGTCGGCGAAGGAGGAGGCAGCGGATCAGGGGCTGGGGGCATTGGTCCTCCTTATCCGCGGAGCCGAGGCACGCACGGCCAGCCGTCCGGCCGCCACGGCGCCCCGGCCGAGGCGCTGGCCGATGGCCACGAGGCCGCCGCGCTCGAAGATCAGCAGCAGCAGCAGGAGCAGGCCGTAGATTCCGTCGGCGACGATGCCCTCGTTGAGCTGAAGCCAGCCGGACACCGAGGGCATCCCGGAGAACAGGTTCGAGATCTCCTGAATGCCCTGGGGCAGCAGGACAACGCCGACGGCCCCGATGATCGGACCGATCAACGTCCCCACACCGCCGATGAACACCATGACCACCAGGGTCAGGCTCAGGTCGAGCGAGAAGGTCGTGTACTGCACCTGTCCGATCTGGTACGCGTACACCGATCCGGCGGCCGCGATGACGGCCGAGCTTCCGATGAACGCGGCGAGTTTCCAGCGGACCAGGTTGATGCCGAGCACCGACGCGGCCGCCTCGTTCTGCCGGATGGCGTTCCATGCTCGTCCGGGCGCCCCGCCGTGGATGCCGCTCAGCCCGAGCAGCACCAGCCCCAGCAGGATGACCGAGATGAGGAACAGCGGCTGGGGGTTGGCCAGTTGCAGCGAGCCCCAGGTCGGCGGGGTTACCGTGAAGCCGGCCTCGCGGTTGACCCCTTGGTACTGCTCGGCGGCGAACGAGATGATGAACTGGAGCGCCAACGTGGTCAGCATCAGGTAGAGCCCACGGAAACGCAGGCCGGGAATGCCGATGAGCAGCCCGATCACGCCGCCGAAGACGAACGAGATCAGCAGCGGGACGGGGAAGAAGCCCCACCCCTCGGTGCTGAGCCGGGCCGTGGTGAAGGCCCCGACCGCCATGATGGCGGCCGGGCCGAGGGACACCAGGCCGGCCCGGCCGAAGATCCAGTCCTGGGCGACGGTCACGATGCCGTAGGTGGCGATGAGCGTGCCTTCGTACAGCGTGAACTGTGACCCGCCGAAGAGGACGGCCACGACCGCGACGAGGTAGACCGCCGTGCCGATGGTGGTCTTCGAACGCCAGAACGCCCGGTCATCGCCCGCATCGCCGCTGCCTCGCCCTGCAACCGCCGCGCTTTCCCTGGCCGCAGAATCCTGGGCCGCCGGGACCGTCATGGTAGGGCGCTCACCTTCTCGTCCGGGCACCTTTCCTCCGCCGGTCACAGCCGGGCCACCTGAGGGCTGCCGAACATGCCTTGCGGGCGCAGCAGGAGCACGGCCAGCAGCACCCCGTAGGCCACGACGTCCTGCCACGCGCCGCCGACGTAGACGGCCACGGTCGCCTGCACCAGACCGATGATGATGCCGCCGACGAGGGTGCCAGGGATGGAGTCGAAGCCGCCGAGGAGGATAGCGGGAAACGCCGCCAGGCCGAGCGCGTAAATGCTGCCCGGGTCGGGCTGGGTCCCGACCAGGTAGACGATGCCGGCCAGGGCGGCCGTGAGTCCGGCGATCGCCCAGGCCAGCGTCGAGGTGACCAGGACGTTAACCCCGGTGAACACCGCCAGCCGCGGGTTGTTGGCCACGGCGCGCATCCTCAGCCCGACCGGGGTGCGGTGCAGACCGAACAGCACCACCGCGAATACCGCCACGGTGACGGCCATCGCGAACAGGTCGATATTGCTGAAGCCCAGCTGGCCAACCAGGTGATGCACCTGGTAGCTGAACAGCTGCGGGATCACGATGATGGCCGGACCCCAGATGAGCAGGACGACGGCCTCGACCAGGATGCCCAGGCCAACCGTCGCCACCGAGGTGATGAAGGCTTCCGCGCCGGTCAGCCGGGAGAAGGCAAGCCAGTAGACGAGCCCGCCGAAGATGAAGGCGCCGCCCGCCGCGAGGATCGCGGCGGGTCCCGTCGACAGCCCGTCGTTGACGAGCGAGGCGAAGATCTCGGCGCCGAGCACCATGAAGGCGCCCTGGGCGAAGCTCACTACGCCCGTGGCCCGGAAGATGACCACGAAACCCACCCCGATCAGGGCGTAAATACAGCCGTTGACCAGACCATTGATGACAATGGTCGCTACGTCGTTGCTCATGCCACCGGCGCCTCAGCCGTCGAGCGAGCCGACTGGCAGCCCGGCCTCGACGACTTTCGGCTGGCTGGTGGCCGGGTCGTAGCCGAAGATGTACAGCTGGTGGAAGCCGAGGTGCAGCGAGGGCGTCCAGGAGAAACTCCCGCTCACCAGGCCGGGAAGCGACACGCTGGTGTGCTCGAGGGCGTTGGCCAGCGACGAGCCCGTGCACGGGTACCCGCAGCTCTTCAGGGCCTGCATCGTAGCGTAGGGCGCGACGAACGCCTGCGGCCCGAGCACCTGGTTGATTTGCGCGAGCGTCGTCTGGCCCTGGGTCTTCAGCGCCTGCACGGCCAGGGCGGCTCCCTGCTGGGCCGTGCCGAGATCCGTGATGTACTCCGCCGGGCCGATGGTGTACAAGTTCTGGTCCTTGATGGACGTGAAGCCGGTGTAGCCGACGGAGGCGTCGGCGACGATCACCGGCGCGTTGTTGCCCGCCGCTCTGAGCGACTTGATCAGCGGGAGGATGTCGGATGAGACCGGCTCGGCGAAGACGACCGCCGGGTGGGAGGCAACCACCTGGGATATCTGCGTGCTGGCGTCAACCGCGGTAAGCGGGATGACTTGCGCGGTGCCGTCCTTCCAGCCTGCCTGCTCGGCGGCGGTCGCCACCTTCGAGGCGTACAGTTGCGCGCCGAGGGAGCCGGCCACGATCGTCGCGAACGTCCCCTGCGCCGGGACCTTGAGGTGCTGTGCGAACGAGATCGACGCGGGTACCTCCTGCGCCTCCACGGTGGTGCCGCCGAAGACGTACTTCTGGACCGGGGCAAGGCTCTGCGGCGGGGTGGAGGAGCAGATCAGCGGAACCTGATGGGAGGCGGCCAAGGGGGCCACGGCACCGCAGTCGTCGCTCAGGGTGAAGCCGAAGATCGCCGACACGTGGTCCGAGTCGATCAACTGCTCTGCTGCGGACGAAGCGTTCTGGCCAGTCGCCGCGGCGTCGGCCGTGACGATCTTGACCTGGTGCCCGTTGATGCCGCCGTGGGCGTTGGCGTAGCTCGCCGCGGCGCGAATGAAGGTCAGCGTGTACTGGCCGTACACCGACAGCGGGCCGGAGAGGTCGTCGTCGTCCCCGAGGACGATCGCGCCGGCGGAACTGGACGAGGTTGCGGTTCCACCGGACGAGCTTCCGGTGGAAGTGGACGAGCTTCCGGAGGAACCGGACGAACCGCAGGCGGCGAGGCCGGCCGAAAGGGCGAGCAGCGCGCAGACCAGCGCAGACCCGCGTGCGACAGAACGCATTGGTACTCCCTCGGGGTCATACTCAATGAGGCATCCCCAACCTCAACATTATTTAGATAATTTAGCGAAGTGACATGAATGAATCAACCGGATCGACCGCCGGGCTTCGCGACGTTTCCGAACCGTTGCCTCAGCTGCTGCTTCTGGATCTTCCCGAGCTCATTTCTCGGGATGCTGTCGATGAACTCGATCTGCTCCGGTGTCTTCTGGACCGCCAGGCCCTGCGCGCGGCAGTGCCTGGCCAGCCCGTCCAAGGTCAACGCGGAAACACCGGGTGCCAGTTGGATGACCGCGCAGCACCGCTCGCCCGTGCGCTGGTCGGGCAGGGCGATGACGGCGACGTCGGCGATCTCGGGCATGGCCGACAGCACGTTCTCGACCTCGAGGGCCGAGATGTTCTCCGCGTTGCGGATGATGACGTCTTTCAGTCGGCCTGTCACCCGGACGTGCCCGTCCGGGGACATGACGCCGAGGTCTCCCGTTCGGAACCGGCCGTTACGGTCGAACGCGGTGGCGTTGAGCGAGCTGTCCACGTAGCCCGAGAACATCTGCGGGCCTGTCAGCCGGAGCTCTCCCTCGGTGCCGGGTGGCAGGACCGTGTCGTCCGGATCGCAGACCACGAGCGCCACACCGGGCGCCGGGATCCCCTCGCTGATCGCGCGGACCTGCTCCGGGGACTCGGGCGGGCAGAACGTAGCCGCGGGGAACTCGGTCAGCCCCCAGCTGGAGATGACG
>Ga0209006_10005860_pt1 | contig 11162 bp, 11 predicted proteins | sample JacPin_JW_Ref_O2_FD_188567 | JGI IMG/M metagenome (GOLD analysis project Ga0209006, IMG submission 188567) | Forest soil microbial communities from Algoma, Ontario, Canada - Jack Pine, Ontario site 1_JW_Ref_O2 (SPAdes) (version 2) | ecosystem: Environmental > Terrestrial > Soil > Boreal... | reverse complement strand
GTGCAGCCGATCATCCACAAAAAGGGACTGAAGGTCGTGGCGCAGGCCAACGGCATGATTCTTCCGCAACTGATCACGCCTGCTTAAGGCGCAAGGCAAAGCGAGACGCATATGAGATGGGGCGAGATCATCAGGCGACTCGTCCTCATCCCGCCCACGCTGTTCGGCGTGTGCGTCATCGTATTCGTTTTGCTGCGCGTGGTCCCCGGCGATCCGATCGCCATGATGATTCCGCCGGGGGCCTCAGCCGCTGATATCGACCGGCTGCGGACGTTCTACGGACTCGATCAGTCGATCCCGCAGCAATTCATCACCTGGTTCGGCCAAGCGCTCTCAGGCGATTTCGGCCGCTCGATCAGCCTGCACCAGAGCGTCTTCGAACTGGTGCTGGCGCGGTTGCCGGCAACGCTTGAATTGTCGGCGATGGCGACACTGATCGCCGTCGCGCTGGGCACGGTGGTTGCGCTGACCGGTGTCTATGTGCGCGGCCGTCGCGCCGAATGGGCAATCGACGGCGGCATCGGCGTCTTTCTCGCGATTCCCGATTTCCTGTGGGCGCTGATCCTGCTGCTGTTGTTTGGCGTGCTGATCCCGCTGCTGCCGATCACCGGCCGCATCGACCCGCAACTCGACGTCACCTTCAAGACCAATTTCTATCTGGTCGAAAGCCTGCTGACCGGCCGGTTCGATGTGGCGTCAGCGCTGTTTCAGCATATGATCCTTCCCGCGCTGGCGCTGGCGCTGCCGTTCGCCGCATTGGTCGCGCGCATCCTCAAAGCGTCGTTGTCGGAAGCCGAAGATCAGGACTACGCGCAGATCGCCCGTGCCCGCGGCTTTTCGCGACCGGCCATCCTGCTGCGTGAGGTGTTTCCCAATGCGCTGATTCCGACGGTCGCGCTCGGTGGCGTTCAAATCACGCTGCTGCTCGGCGGCACCGTGCTGGTGGAACGCATCTTCTCCTATGAGGGAATCGGCAACATGGCGATCGACGCGGTGATCAACCGCGATTTTCCGCTAATACAGGGACTGATCCTGACGTTCGCCGTCCTCTTCATCGCCCTCAACCTTGCGGTCGATTTGCTGGTGACGGTGCTGGACCCGAGGTTGCGTCATGGTTGATCTTGCCGTCAGCGGTCCGGCTCAGCGCCCCTCGCGGTGGCAGGCGGGATTCGGGCGCGGCGGGCAAAGGCTCTGGCTCGGCAGCGCATTGGTGGTTCTGCTTTTCCTGGTCGCGCTATTGGCGCCGCTGCTCGCCCCGCATGATCCGATCGAACAGGATCTGCTGTCGGCACAATTGCCGCCGGCCTGGATGCAGGGCGGCGAAGCAACGTTCCCGCTCGGGACCGACAGCCTAGGCCGTTGCGTGCTGTCACGCCTGATGTATGCGGCGAGAACCGCGGTTGCGGTGGCGCTGATCGCGGCCTCGCTCGCGGCGATCATCGGGATCGCGTTCGGTCTCATTGCTGGCATGTTCGGTGGCTGGATTGACCAGGGCGTCTCGCGCCTGATCGATGTCTGGATGGCGTTTCCCCCGGTGCTGCTGTCGATCGTGCTGGCGGCGGTGATCGGCGCCGGGCTGACCTCCGTGATCGCCGCCATTGTCGTCGTCGACTGGACGCGGTTTGCGCGAGTGGTGCGCGCCGAGACCATGGTGCAATTGCAGCGCGACTATGCTTCGGCTGCGCGCGCGCTCGGATTGAGCCGCGGCCAGATTCTGCGGCTTGAAATTCTGCCCAATCTCGTTCCCTTGATCGTCACTTTATTCGCGGTCGAGATGGGCATTGCTATACTTGTCGAGGTGATCTTGTCCTTTGTCGGTATCTCCGTCGCCGGCGACATCGCGACCTGGGGCGGGATGATCGTCGAGGGACGCCAGGTCGTCTATCAGGCGCCCTGGATCATGGCATTTCCGATCGGCTGCGTCATTCTCAGCGTGATCGGATTCAATTTGCTCGGCGACGGCCTGCGCGCCGCGCTCGACCCGGTGCAGCGTCGATGACCGCCGTCCTCGCCGTCCACGATCTTCACGTCGCGATCGGGCCGCGTGGTCGTGCGGCCAATGTACTGCGCGGCGCCAGTCTCGAAGTCGGGGCCGGTGAGGTGAGGGGTCTGGTCGGCGAATCCGGCGCCGGCAAGTCGATGCTCGGGCGCGCCGTGCTTGGTCTGCTGCCGGCGAACGCCGTCATTGCTGGCGGTACGATCCAGTTCGAAGGACGCGATCTCCTGGCGATGCCGGAGCCGGAGCGACGAAGTCTGCTGGGCCGCCGCATCGCGCTGATCCCGCAGGATCCCATGACCTCGCTCAATCCGGTCAAGCGCGTCGGCGCGCAGATATCGATCATGCTGCGGCATCACCTCGCATTATCGAAGCGCGATGCGCTGGAGCGCGCAACGGAACTGCTCACGGAGGTCGCGATCCGTGAACCGCAGCGCGTTCTGGAGCTCTACCCGCACGAAATCTCCGGCGGAATGCGGCAGCGGGTCTTGATTGCCATGGCATTCGCCTGCGATCCGAGCCTGGTGATCGCGGACGAGCCGACTACCGCATTGGATGTCACCGTGCAGCGCCAGGTGCTGCAACTGGTCGAGCGCCTTCGACAACGCCACAGCGCCGCGGTCCTGTTCGTGACGCATGACCTCGGCGTGGTCGCCAAGATCTGCCGAACCATGACCGTGCTGCATGCCGGACGGGTGCTTGAAGAAGGAGAGACTGTCGACGTGCTGGCCAAGCCGCGCCATCCCTATACGCGGGCGCTGTTGGCGGCGACGCCGCGCGCTGACCGGCCGGCCGAAGCGCTTCGCCCGGTGCCGCCGGCCCTGATCGAAAGCCTGTGGTCGGAAGCGCATCGGCTGGACGGACTTGCTGCCGCGGTGCCGACATGAGCGGGATACTGCTCCGAACCGGTCAATTGAGCTTCGCCTACCCGGAACGCTCGTCGTCGTTGTTCAGGCGGCCGGCGATGCGGGAGGTGGTGAAGCGGGTCGATCTTGCGGTCCCGCACGGCTCCGTGCTCGGCTTGGTCGGCGAGTCCGGCTCGGGCAAGACCACGCTCGGCCGGCTATTGGTGCGGCTGCTGCAACCGACTTCCGGAGATATTCAGTTTGACGGTGTCGAAATCGGCCGTCTCAGCGAGGCCGAACTGAGGCCGTTGCGCGCGCGGATCCAGATGATTTTCCAGGATCCGCAATCATCGCTCAATCCGCGATTGCGGTTGGGCGTGACATTGACGCGTCCGCTCCAGGTTTATGGACGTTTGAAGGGACGGCAAGATCGGCGCGATCGCGCGGCGGCCCTGCTCGATCTGGTCGGGCTGCCAACCGGCTTCGTCGATCGCTATCCGCACGAATTGTCGGGAGGCCAGCGCCAGCGTGCCGGGATCGCCCGCGCTCTGGCGCTGGAGCCGGACTTCATCGTCGCCGACGAGATCGTGTCCGGCCTCGACGTGTCGACGCAGGCGCATATCCTGCTGCTGCTCAGGGAACTGCGCGCCCGGCTCGGTCTCACCATGGTGTTTATCAGCCACGATCTGTCCGTCGTCCGCGTGCTATGCGACGACGTTGCGATCCTTCAGCATGGTGAGGTCGTCGAATACGGACCGGTCGCCCGGATTTTCAATTTACCGCAGCATCCCTACACGCGCCAGCTGCTCTCGGCGATTCCCTTACCTGACGTCGAGCCGGGTTGGTTGGACGATACCAGCCCGATTGTTACCTCCCACCAGCAAGGATCAGCCGCATGACCAAGACCATCAAAGGTTCTGTCGTTCTCATTACCGGGGCCAGCGGCGCGATTGCGCAGGCGCTGATCGCGGCGCTCGCGGCGCGAGGCGCCGCCAAGATCTACGCGGCGGCGCGCGATATTTCCGGGCTTGTCGCATCCGACCACCTGGTGCCGCTCAAGATGGACGTCAACAGTGACGACGACGTCAAGAAGGCCGCCGCGGTTGCGACCGATGTGACGCTGCTGATCAACAATGCCGGCATCAACCATAACACCAGCTTCCTGACCGCCCCCGATCTCACGATTGCGAGCCGGGAGATCGAGGCCAATTATCTGGCGCCGCTCCGCGTCACGCGGGCCTTCGCGCCCGCGCTGATCGCCAATCACGGCGCGGTGCTCAATCTGCTGACGATACTGGCACGGGTGAACCTGCCGTTGATGGGATCCTATTGTGCCTCCAAGGCGGCGGCGCTGAGCCTGACCCAGGGATTGCGCGGCGAATTGGGACCGCAGGGAGTCCACGTCGCCGGAGCGCTACCCGGCGCGGTCGACACCCGGATGACGGAGGGACTTCCGATCCCGAAGATGACGACGGCCGATGCCGCAAAGGAGATCCTCGACGGCTTCGAGTCCGGCGAGGAAGACATCTATGTCGGCGAAATGGCGCGCGGCATCGCCCAGGGTCTCGCGCACGATCCAAAGGCCGTCGAGCGTCAACTGGCGTCGCCGGGCTAAGTCTGCCGCCGAATACAGGTTTCGCGATCCATCAAACGCAATGCAAAGGAGGAAAATCATGAAGACATCCGGGTTTTTGGCTGCCGCACTTGCTACCCTCGTCATCAGCGTATCGCCACAACTAGCGTCAGCCGACTCGATTCCGGGCCTGCGCGGTCACGACCACACCGGCATCACCGTGCCGGACATCAAGGCGGCCACCGCCTTCTTTACCGACGTAATCGGCTGTACGCATGCCATGTCGTTCGGGCCGTTCTCGGATGACAAGGGAACGTTCATGCAGGACGTCGTCAACGTCAATCCGCGCGCCGTCATCGACGAGATCAGCATGGTTCGTTGCGGCTATGGTTCCAATATCGAGCTGTTTCAGTACCAGTCGCCCGACCAGGCCAAGACGCTGCCGAAGAACAGCGACATCGGCGGGCATCACATCGCGCTTTATGTCGACGACATCGATAAGGCCGCAGAATACCTGAAGGCCAAGAACGTCAAGACGTTGCAGGGGCCGATCCCGATCAAGGAAGGTCCCGCGGCCGGGCAGTCGATCCTGTATTTCTTTACGCCATGGGGCCTGCAGATGGAGTTGATCAGCTATCCCCAGGGCATGGCTTACGAGAAGGATGCCAAATCGGTGCTGTGGTCGACCACAGAACCCGCGAAATAGTGCGCGATTGGTCGGCGGGCGGTTTCAATCGAAGCCATGTGAAACCGCCCTCCGATCGCCTCGTACCTTGATAACGGCCTCCTGGCGCGCCGGCAGGAATAGCCGGCGTGTCGCGCGAACGCGCGCCCGACGATAAATTCCGCGTGTTCCGCCATTTCTATCGCGCACTGCGACATTAATTCCAAACAACGCGCGCAAAAAAGCCGGTACAATTGAAGTCCATCAAAAGCCAGGCCTGAATTTCATGAACTCACACGAACGCACCGTCCCAACACCGATCGACCCGGTCAAACTCGACCGTCTCGCCGAAGTCGCTATCAAGGTCGGACTTCAGCTCAAACCGGGACAGGATCTGCTGGTGACGGCGCCGACGGTGGCGCTGCCTTTGGTGCGCAGGATCGCGGAACATGCCTATAAGGCTGGTGCGGGTCTCGTCACCCCCATCCTGTCCGATGAGGCAATTACGCTGGCGCGCTATCGGTTTGGACAAGACGATGGCTTCGATCGCGCGGCCGACTGGCTCTATGATGGCATGGCGAAAGCTTTTGCCGGCAATACCGCGCGGCTCGCCATCGTCGGTGACAATCCAATGCTGCTGGCCGGCGAGGATCCAACCAGGGTCGCGCGCGCCAGCAAGGCCAATTCCATTGCCTATAAGCCGGCGCTGGAGCGAATCGTCAATTTCGACATCAACTGGAATATCGTGGCCTATCCGTCTCCGTCATGGGCGAAGCTGGTCTTTCCCGAAGACGCAGAGGATGTCGCCGTCACAAGGCTGGCGGACGCGATCTTCGCGGCCTCGCGGGTGGATAATGATGATCCGATCACGGCGTGGCAGAAACACAACGCGACGCTGCGCAACCGGACCGAATGGCTGAACGGACAGCGATTTGACGCCTTGCATTATTCCGGACCCGGCACCGACCTGACGATCGGGCTGGCCCATGGTCACGAATGGCAAGGCGGTGCCTCCACCGCCAAAAACGGGATCACCTGCAATGCGAATATCCCGACCGAAGAGGTTTTCACCACGCCGCATGCCCGGCGCGTCAGCGGGCACGTCATCAGTTCGAAGCCGCTATCCTACCAGGGCTCGCTGATCGACGGCATCGCGGTGCGTTTCGAAGAAGGACGCATTGTCGAGGCCAAAGCCACGCGCGGCGAGGAAGTCCTGAACAAGGTGCTCGATACCGACGAGGGCGCCCGGCGACTGGGCGAAGTGGCGCTGGTGCCGCATTCCTCGCCGATCTCGAAAAGCGGGCTGTTGTTCTTCAACACGCTGTTCGACGAAAACGCCGCCTGCCATATCGCGCTCGGCCAATGCTATTCGAAATGCTTCGTCGACGGCACGAATCTGTCGCCCGAGCAGATCGCCGCGCAGGGCGGCAACAAGAGCCTGATCCATATCGATTGGATGATCGGCTCGGATCAGATCGATATCGACGGCCTTTACGTCGACGGCAGGCGGGTGCCGGTATTCCGCAAGGGCGAGTGGGCCTGAAGCGTTCGCGCGGGCTTTCTCAACTGCGTGCAGCGAGTTGCCGATACGGCCGACGAGCGGGTCGTAGATGGCCTTCAACTCGGCGGGATAGGTGACGACAACCGCGTGAATTGTCTTGCTGCCGGCGCCGAACAGGTATTTTTCGTAAAAGACCTGCTCGCGCCCCTCGATCGACCGCAGGCCTGACAGCACGAACCAGTTGGGACCGCGCGCCTTGTAGGTCACTCGCTGATAGCCGTCACTTTCGGTCAACGAGGCAAGGTTGGTCTCGATGGATTCGTCGAGCACGTTGTAGGAAGCGAAGACTGCGATTTGCGCGCCATCGGGGCTGACGAAGGTGCGACCATCATGCGCATCGGGCTCCGGTAATGCCGAGAAGCCAGAGGCCGGATAGCTAATCGAGGTTCCGAATTTCCATCCGACGAAAGTCCCCCAACGCGGGCCTTGCGATTGTGCCGAGGCGATACCGTGTTGCGCGATCAAAATGAAGGCCATCGCCGTGCAGGTGACGAGGATGTTGGTCCACCAGCATTTCTGTCGAAGGCGTGGCATCAATCCTCGCAAGCTGAAAACCCGATCAGGGATATACCGAAGTTCAATTCGTTGCCCATGAAGTCGCTTTGGCGTCATCCAAGGTTCAACCCATCCGCTGTTTTGGGGGCGCGCGAGCGCAAATTCCCCCGCATATCGGATTTTCCCGGATCGCAAAAGCAGCGACTTGATCGGCATTTTCATCAGTTCGTTTACGCTTTTTGAAACGATCACCGTAAGGAAAGCTTAAAAGATTGTTCTTAGCTTGGCGTCGACGTTCGCCAAGCTGCAAGCTTTTGCATCTTAAGCCGATTTTTGAATGTTTCGTTTGAGGTCCGTAATGTCCCGCGCACTGATTGAAACCGCCAAACTCGCCGTGAACCTGACGACGAGACCGATCGAGCCGTCCTGGATCATCGAAGGCAATCCGGTTGCGGAATGGTGCGTGCTGTCAAAAAGCGCGGACGGGCTCGCTTTCACTGTGGTCTGGGAGTGCACCGAAGGGAAGTTCAACTGGCATTATGATTTCGACGAGACGATCCTGATTCTCGAGGGATCGATCGTCCTGGAAAACGATACGATGAAGCCCACCCGCTATAGCGCGGGCGATGTTATCTTCTTCAAGGACGGCGCGCATGCCAGATGGCACGTCGAAGGCCGTGTCAGAAAGCTTGCGTTCTGCCGCACGACCCAGCCGATGTTGTTCGGTTTCGCGTTGCGGGCATTCAACAAGCTCAGGCGTACCCTGCGGCCGTCCGGAAAGCGGCAGACGGGGAGCCTCGTCTCCGCCTAGACTCAAAGTGGGCCCGCACCGGAATTAACCAAGCTTCAGCCTGTAAAAATCCGTCGCCGTCCTGGAAAACAACGCGGTCTTCTCGGCCTCGCTGTAGGGCGCGGCGATGCGCTTGAAGGCGTTGAAGATCACCTGATAGCTGCACTGGCCCTTGTCCGGCGGAAAATTGCTCTCGAACATGCAACGTTCGGGGCCGAAGGCCGCGATGCAGGTTTCGATATAGGGGTGCCAGGCCGCAGCCAGTTCCTCCGACGAGGGCGGCATCGGGCGCTCGTGAAAATCATAGCCCAGCAGGCGCATCGCCAGGCCGCCGAGCTTCACGATCACGTTGGGGCATTTCGCGATCTCCTGGATCGATGTTTTCCATGCCGGAAATACCTCCTCGCGCCGGTTGGCATAACTGCCGATTCCGGCCGGGCCCCCGCAATGATCGAGAACGATTCGGGTGTCGGGAAAGGCCCGGGCCAGATCGGCAAGCTCGCCTATCTGCGGGTGGAACAGCCACGCATCGAAGCTCAGGCCAAGCGGTGCGAGGCAGGAAAAGCCCTTGCGGAAGGTCGCATCGAGCAGCAGGCCCTTCGGCCGCGTGGCATACATGCCGGCGACATCGGCGTCGGCGTCCCATGCGGAGGAATGCCGGATGCCGCGGAAGCGCCCTTGGCCGGAGGAAATTTCCGCCTCAAGCACGGCGCGGGCGCCTTCGCCCAGCAACAGGTTGACGTGGCCGACGATGCCGGCGCAAACCGCCGCGGGACCGTAGCCGCCGCTCGCGCTCATCGCCGCGGCGCCATTGGCAAATTCAACCTCGCCGACCGGGCGGAACGCCTCGGGTCCGCTGGCGCGATACATCGAGCGGGCCTCGACATAGACGGTCGCGATGATGTTATGGCCCGAGGCGATGTCGGCGGTGATCTCCTCGATCAGATAACGTTGTCCACCGCGATCCCACAGGTGGTGATGGGCATCGACGATCGGGCGTCTGGGATCGAGGATTTCTTCCTGGCGCGACGCAAGCCAGTCCGGCCGCGGATCGACAAAGAGTCCGCTCTTTGATGCGGCCGCGCTGCTGGTGGTCATGGATCGTCGCTCCCTTTTATTTTTTATTGAGCCGGTTCGAAGCAGGCTTCAAACGCCCTGAAGAATAATCACCGTCGGCGTGCCCGGCAGCGAATCCCGCGAAATCGTCAGGGTTCGCTCGGTCCGCTCATCGATTGCGAATTGCTGGCCGATCCGGCGCATGAATTCGTCGAGCGGCGTCATGAAGCGATGCATCGGCAGCACGACGGAGGCGCGCAGCCGCCGCGTGATATCCGAGATGCCGTCGAGCGACATCGTATAGGTGCCGTCGATCGGCACCATCACGATGTCGAGCCGGCCGATCGCGGCGAAGTGGCTCTCGTCAAGCTTGTGATGCAAATGCCCGAGATGGCCGATGCAGAGGCCGGCGACCTCGAAGATGAAGATGGAGTTGCCGTCCTTGATCATCTCCGCGCTGGAATCGTCGCCGAAATATCTGCGAATGTCGGTGGTGACGTTGCGGATGAACACATCGCCGATGCGCTCCGAGATTCGCGCAGGCGTTCCATCATCGTTCCAGCCGTGCAGCACGTGTTGAATGCGCGGGTCGGGAAACAGCGTGTAGTGCGTGCTGTGCGCACGGTTCATGGTGACGACGTCGGGCAGGCGGCCGGTCTTATAGACGCCGTTATAGTCGGTTGCGATCCGCACGCCGCCGGGCGTGTCGATGTAATAGGTCGAATGGCCGGCATAGGTGATCGCGACCTCGTCCGGCTTGGCGGCGGCCACGCGAAGGTTGATCGGCGTGGCGGAGGGCTTTGCCTCGGCCATCGCCAGACATTCGCTGCTGCGCGGGACATCCTGCGCGACCGCGGGCGCGATCGTTGGGCCCAGCAAACCAAGGATAACCGTCAGGAATCGCAACATGGCAGGCCTGCTTCCGAAGACGCCAAGGACGACACTGTAGTGCCGAATTGGGTGGCCGTCATGATGGCGATCATGCATATCCGTGTTGAGCGCTCGGATTGGAATGACGTCGCGGTTGAAGTGATCAAATTCCGGAATTTCGTTATACAATGCCATGGATCGTTTTCGTGTTTCACCGTTCGACCCATACAAATTGGACGATTGACCCCGGAGAATTGATGCCAGAGCAATCGACCGCCAGCGTCGCCTCCTTCTCGGAACAGCCATATCGGGAGTTGCAGCCATGGAGTTCACATCAACGCGAACGGTTTTCGCCGAGGCCGGACAGGCCGCGGGACCGGTGCCTGCCCCTTCGTCGCGCCGGCTGGAGCCGCTGCGTCATGTCGATGCCGGTGTTCTCAACATCGCCTATTACGAAGAAGGTCCGGGGGACGGCCCGGTCGTGCTGCTCATGCACGGCTTCCCGTTCGATATTCACTCCTATGTCGACGTCGCTCCTCGGCTTGCTGCCGCAGGGTGCCGCACCATCGTTCCCTATTTGCGCGGCTATGGTCCGACCCGCTTTCTCGACAACGCGACGCCGCGCTCGGGCGAACAGGCCGCGATGGGCGCGGACCTGATCGCGTTGATGGATGCACTTTCCATCAAGCACGCGGTTTTCGCCGGCTACGACTGGGGCGGACGCGCCGCCTGCGTCGCGGCGGCGTTGTGGCCGGATCGATGCATGGGTCTGGTGTCGGCGAACGGCTATCTGATCCAGAACATCGCCAAGGCGATGGTCCCGGTGAAGCCGGAGCACGAGGAGCCGCTCTGGTACCAATATTATTTCCAACTGGAGCGCGGACGGGCCGGTCTTGCCACCAACCGGCACGAGATCGCGAAACTATTATGGAAGCAATGGTCGCCGAACTGGCATTTCGATGATGCGACCTTCGAGCGGACGGCGGTGGCGCATGACAATCCGGACTATGTCGATGTCGTGATCCACAGCTACCGCCATCGTTTTGGTCTCGCCGACGGCGATCCGCAATATGCCGATCTGCAACGCCGGCTAGCCACGTTGCCTGTCATTACCGTGCCCGCCATCACGCTGGACGGAGACGCCGATGGCGTCGTGCCTGCGACGGACGGCACGGCAAGCGCTTCTAAATTTACCGGCCGCCGCACCCATCATGTCATCCCGCGCGCGGGACATAATCTTCCACAGGAAGAGCCTGAGGCGTTTGCCAGTGCGGTGATGGAGTTGATCAAGGTGTAGAGCAGAGCGGCAATA
>Ga0209006_10005859_pt1 | contig 11163 bp, 7 predicted proteins | sample JacPin_JW_Ref_O2_FD_188567 | JGI IMG/M metagenome (GOLD analysis project Ga0209006, IMG submission 188567) | Forest soil microbial communities from Algoma, Ontario, Canada - Jack Pine, Ontario site 1_JW_Ref_O2 (SPAdes) (version 2) | ecosystem: Environmental > Terrestrial > Soil > Boreal... | reverse complement strand
TCGCACCAGATCGGCGCGATCGCCCGGGTTCAGCCCGCGCTGGCGCGATGCCACGCGGCCCACCCGCGCCGGATTTCGGGTGGCGAGCGTGACGGCTTGGCTCAAGCTGAGAGCCGCCGTCCGCATCACGTTCGCGATCGCCCGATCCATTGTCAGGGCAGAACCGGCCAACCGTGTTCCTCCGGCCAGGCGCACGCTGCCATCGGCGTGCAACTCCACGTCGACTTCGCCCAGCCGATAGGGGCCGGGATCGCAGCCGGCCGGCATGACGGCATCGGTCACCAGCAGGGAGCGCTCCAGACCCTTGGCGCGCAGGGCGACATTCAAGAATGACGCCGGCAGATGAAATCCATCCACGATAAAGCTAGCAGCCAGGCGATCCTCCGCCAACTGCTCCCACAGATAGTTGGGATGCCTGGGCAACACGGCATCGGCGCCGTTTCCGAGATGGGTGGAGAGCGTTGCGCCCGCGCTTACCGCATCCGCGATCTGAGAAGCCGAAGCCCGGGTATGGCCAATGCTCGCTACCACGCCCTTTTCGACGATCTTCTCGATGAAGCGCGCAGCGTCCGGCCATTCGGGCGCAAGCGTCACCAGGCGAATGTTGCCGTGGGCGGCTTCCTGGAAGCGCTGGAACTCGCCGAGATCGGGCGGCCGGACCCAACGCGCCGGATGCGCACCGCGTGGGCCGTCTTCGGGAGAAATGTACGGGCCCTCCAAATGGAAAGCCTCCATCGCCGTGCCCTCGCCGATGGATTCTTTCGCATTCGCGAGATTGCTCAGCGCCGCCGACATGTTGTCAGGCGACCCGGTGATGACCGTGGGAAAGAAGCGCGTGACGCCGCACGCAAACATCCGGCGGATAGAGCCCGCTATCTGTTCGTGGCTGGCGTCCGGGGAGTTGTAATCGACGCCGGCGAAGCCGTTCACCTGCAGATCGATCCAACCGGGCGCGATAAACGCAGCATGGTCCAAGGGCCGAATCAGGTGATCGACCACGGTAATGGCGCGCTCGAAGTCCACTTCCACCGAGGCGCCACTCGAAACATCCACTCCGGTGATCTTCATCTTTGACATTTCTCTCGCATGCCGATTTATACACAAGTTTCCCACAGGCTTCGGCGCGCTAAGTATAAGACTTAATTAGCGGAAAAAAGCTGTTGAAAACCCCTCAAATCATGTGAAATAATGCTGGCGCGAAACGCGAACCCCTGCTAAAACAGAATGCATGATCCCTCGCGAGTGCGATTCAGGCGGTTAATCTCGGGGGAGGTGGCCGTCGTAATCGCACTTGCGGATCGTACCCTCCGCAGTCTGAAACTGTTCCGGAGAAACCTAAACAGCCCGTGGCTTTAAACAGTCACGGGCTCGTTTTTTGTGATGCGCGTGAGCCAGCCGAACTGGTCGGGCGCGTCGCCGTGCACGATTCCGAAAAACGCCTTTTGAAGCTTTTCGGCCACCGGACCGCGCGACCCCTTACCCACTGTGATGCGATCCACCGATCGAATAGGCGTGATCTCGGCAGCCGTACCGGAGAAGAACACCTCGTCGGCGATATAGAGCATCTCGCGCGGGATCAGGGTCTCCGTTACGGGGATTCCGAGCGACTCGGCGAGCTGCATTACCGAGTCCCGCGTGATGCCGGGCAGGACGGACGCTCCCAGCGGCGGGGTCAAGATCTTGCCGTCGCGGACCACGAAAACGTTTTCGCCGGACCCTTCGCTCACGTAGCCTGTGGCGTCCAGCGCGATGCCCTCCGCGTAGCCGTTCAAGTGCGCCTCCATGCGAATGAGCTGCGAGTTCATGTAATTCGCGCCGGCTTTGGCGAGCGCGGGCAGCGTATTGGGCGCGATGCGGGTCCAGCTGGAGACGCACACGTCCACGCCTTCGGCCAGCGCTTCTTCGCCCAGATACTTGCCCCATTCCCAGCAGGCGATGTAGGTCTCCACTGGATTGGCGAAGGGCAGAACTCCAACGTCGCCATAGCCGCGCAGCACCAGAGGCCGGAAATAGCAGGAATCCAGCTTGTTGACGCGCACCAGTTCGTTCATGGCGTTGGCCAGTTCGTCGACGGTGTGCTTCACTTCAATACGATAGATTTTGGCGGAATCGAGCAGCCTGCGAATGTGCTCGCGCACCCGGAAGATGGCCGGCCCGGAGGGCGTGGCATAACAACGGATGCCTTCGAACACAGAGCTGCCGTAGCTGGTGACGTGGGCTAGGACGTGGATTTTGGCATCGTTCCAATCGATGAGGCGGCCGTTATGCCAAATCTTTTCCGTGGGCTTTAACATGCTTAATTATAGCGTTAGACGGCGGCCTCCGCGCCCGACTGCTGCCACGCCACGCGAAGCGTTATTCCTTCTTCTTCAAAGCCGCATCGTTCTCAGCAATGAAGCTGCGAATCTCATCCGCCATACCCAAAAGCTTCTCCCATTGCTCCCGATACAGTGTGACGGGAAAGCGCCCCAGCCCATACACGGACAGGCCGCCCTTTTCACTCACTTTGAGCGACATCTGCCCGCGCGCCGGCTTCTTCAGCGATTGATTCTCGGCACGCAGCCGCTCGATTTCTGCCTTCAGTTCTTCTTCCGATGCCATGAGTCTCAGTGATACCACAATTGATCAGCGCTTGCGATCCACCGCAGCGAAGAAATCCCCCACGTTGCGATTGAAAGCGGCCGGCTCTTCCAGGTTGACGGCGTGGCCGCTGTTCGGGCAAATCCAAAGTCCGGCGTTAGGGAGCGTTCGCTTGAGCCAGAGAGTGGTTTCGAGACACGGTGCATCCTCGTCGCCGGCGATCAACAATACCGGGATCTGGAGGCGAGCGAATTCCTGCGCAAAATCCTGCAACGACGGACGCCGGGCTTGATACCCAGTCAGCGTCCGCGCTTTGCCTTCGGGGGAGTGTTCGCGCAAATGAGATAGGAATTCTTCGAATCCCCCCGGGTTCTTGCGCAGCAGCTGCAGGCGCGTGGGTCCCTGTCCCACAACTTCGGCCACGGCCGCCGATCCTTGTTCCAAATACGCGCGAGCCTGGGCTTCCGAATCGGTAACCCATGCCGCTCGATCCGCGGGCGGTGAGCCGGAGCCGACGCCCGAGACCACCAGCGAGCTGGCCAGCTCCGGATACATCAGTCCGAAATGCAGCGCGGCATACGCGCCCATGCTGGACCCTACAATATGGGCCTTGGGAGCGCCCAGGCTTTTGACGACGGCGGCGATGTCGTGGACTACAAACGGAAGGCCGTACGCGTTCGGATCGGAAGGCACGTCCGATGGCGGATAACCACGGGCATTGTAGGTGACCGAGCGGTAGGCGCGCGAGAACCATCGGACTTGCTGTTCCCAGCCTCGATAATCCGAATGCAGTTCATGCACAAAGACGATGGGATGGCCGCTGCCGGTTTCTTCGACGTACAGCCGCACGCCGTCCGCATTCACAAAGCTCACGTGGTGGGGTCCTCGATCAAGAGTTCTACCATAGAAGCGTGCCAACCCGACAACATGCCGGCCCCGGACCCTCCACTTCGAATGTTCCCGAACCCTCGCTCGCCGAGCGCGCACGAACGCTGGCTTCGCTCGGACTGATCGGCAGCCTCTCTACGCATTCCGAGAAGTCTCCCGGGTATCCTTTCGGCTCCATGATGCCTTATGCGGCCGACGAACTGGGTCGGCCGATATTCTTCATCAGCAGCATGGCGATGCACACGCACAACCTGCGGCATGATGCGCGCGCCAGCCTGCTCATTACCCAGCCGGACGTTTCCGGCGATCCGCTGGGCGCGGCGCGCTTAACCGTGCTGGGCGACGTGAGCGAAGTGCCCGCGCCAGAGGTCAGCGAACTCTATCTTTCACGCTACGAGAATGCCAAGTTCTGGCAGGAATACTCCGACTTTGCGTATTACCGGCTGCAGGTTTCGGCTGCTTACTTCATCGGAGGCTTCGGCGTCATGGGATGGATCCCGGCCGAAGATTACGCCAGCGCGCTACCGGATCCTTTGGCTAAAGCCGGGCCGGGAATTATTCAGCATATGAATAATGACCATGCCGATGCGCTGCTTCTGATCGCTCGACGGTTTGCGGGCGAATCGCCCGACGAGGCGGCCATGACATCCGTCGACCGGCTGGGCTTCCATTTGCGGCTGAAGTCGGGCGACAGGATGCACGGCCAGCGCGTGGCTTTTTTGCGCGAAGTTAGAAGTTCAGAAGACGCCCGGGCAGTGTTCGTGGAGATGGTGCGGCAGGCGCGGTCGTCCGACGCAAAACCGCTTACTCACGTGCGCGGCTCAGTAACGCCGTGATTTTGCTTGACCGCCGACACTGAGCCGCGACCGTGAGGGAGTCGGTTGTCGAGCGGACTACTGGAGCGCGCAACCGGTTTGGGTGCACTGGGCGGTGCAGGCCGTTACATCCAGCGCGCTGATCAGCCCGTCGCTGTTGGCGTCCCGCGGATCGGTGGATCCAAAAACGGGCGAGCCGATCGATTCGGTGATTAGATCGATATCGTTGGAGTCCACGTAGCCGTCCCCATTGATATCGCATGCCAAAGGCGCGATGGGCGCCGATTTCGACGGGCCCTCGATGATGTTGGAGGGATCGGACAGGTTGCCGTTCGAATCCACCGCGCGCACGTAATAGAGCGACGACAGCGTAGTGGGCATTTGCTCGCTATAGGTTGGAGTGGTGGTCTGGGCAACCAGGTTGTAGGGCATCGGGAAGGACGCCGGGCTGTTGATAAAACCGCTGCTGGAAAGCGCTTCCATGATGTCGCAGAGCTCCGACAGAGTACCGGTAGTGGTTGGCTTGCACACCGAATTCAGTTCGCCGCTTTCCACTTGCTGCATAGTCACCGTGACGGATTCGCCTTTAGACAAGGGAACCTTGATGGATCCTATGGCCAAAGCCATTTGAGCGATCGGCGTGACCGTGGCGCGATAGACGTTGTAAGAAACGGCATTCGGCGGCGGATCCCAGGTCAGGTTAACGGTTTTCCCAGCCGTCATGAAACTTTCGGCCGTCAATCGACGCGGCGCCAGCAGGGGGTTGGTTGATCCCGACGTGCGGAGCAGTACCTCGGCGCCGAACTGCTGGCGCGCGGTACCCAGAAACAGACCGACGGGAGTGGGTTCCATACTCCGGGTGCCCGAGTTGTTGGGATCGCCGAAGCCGGCCTGCGTGATGACCGACCAGTGGCTTCCATCCTCCGTGCGATAGACATCGGTTCCATACTGGTGCGAAAAAAGATCGTCCAGGGGGCTCAGCGTCTGGAATTGTTGCAGGCCAATGCTCCAGTCCCAGGTGCCCAGAAAAAGGTTCTGACCGTTGGCGTTCTGGTCCGGCTCTTGCATTCCGGTAATGGAACCCATGCGCCAGAAGTGGCCATTCATCCAATTGCCGAAGCCGTTTCCGAATCCGGAGAGGGGCGTGATCTGGCCGCTGGCTGCGCTGGTTCCAACTTTGACATCGGGCGGAAGCGGACGCGGCTCGCCCACCACCAGATCCCAGGTATCGTCGGCGCGAACCTTGATCAACTCCGTGGGCCGGTTCGTCGACACATACAGTTCGTTCCTGTAAATGTGCATATACAGACCGTTGGGCGCCATCAAGTTGGGGTTGGGCTGATAGCCGCCGTTGATGACGATCGGCATGAATTCATAAGGCGCGGCTCCGGTGGCTGCGGTTTTATATACGGCGTATCCGGCCTCATTGGGATTCTCGGCCCGCGTGAAGCCCGTGGTGGCGTAGAGGTAGTTGTTGAAAACCTCGACATCCCAGGTAGGCATTACCGACCAGTCCGGGCTGATCTGCTGAAAAGTGTTGTCGCCGGCGGATGGATTGGGGGATGCGAGAATAATTCCCGATCCTTCGTAGGTGGCAGCGGTCACGTATAATTGTCCGTTGTATTGTGTGAGCGAGCGAAACGACCTGACTTTACTGGTGGGATTCAGATAATAGTTGCCGATATTCCCGAGAAAGGTTCCGGAATCCTGAGGCAAGGGTGTCCAGGTTACTCCATCGGTGGTGCGAAGAATGCGCGGCGGCGGCCAACCGTTGGGCTGGAAGGGCGTGGGTTCGTAGGCGCCGCCGGAAGTGACGCCCCCGACGTACAGGGCCTGGGTGCCATCGCTTTCGGTATAGACTTCCATGCCGCGGTAGCCCACGTCGACCGCCGTCATCACCTGCGTGCCGTTGACGGTGATGGGAATGTTGGAAGGCGACTGATAAGCCATCCGCCAGGTACCTGTGGAGGGCGTATATTCCCAGATTTCGGCGGCCAGCGACTGGGCCATGGTGAGTTCGTCGGGGCACTGGTCCGCCTTCACGGCGGACGGGTAGGTTTTGGTTCCTGAGCGAACATCGGCGGTGAGCAGGGTCAGGCAATATTCCTCGCGGCCCGTTCCAATATAAAGTTTATTGTTGAACCATTTTGCCGACCATATCCACGAATTGTGGACGCTGCCGCCGAATCTGGTTAAGCCGTTCACGGCAACTCTCTGAAATACATCGGTGTCGGTCTCCAGCGCTTCGATACGGCCGCGAATTTTGTAGAAGACTTTATCTCCCTGGTTCATCTGGAAGTGGTCTGTGGCGATCACTCCGAGCTGATTGGAATATTCCGGGGAAAGCTGGGATTCGCCCACCGTAACCAGACCGTCGTTCTGCGAGTTTAGATCGGTGCCGGGCACCAGCTTGCGGAGCAGGGCGCCGGTGATCAGCGTGACTCCCTTATCCTCGTACGCGTCTCCGGAAAAGTAATAGAACGGCTTGTTCGGCAACTGGGTAAACACGGGGTCCGCGGCGGCGCGGAAGGTCGTCATATTGGAAACTTCCATGTCCGCGACCGCGGGACTGTTCAGGTTGAGATTGTATTTCTGCGCGATCTCCTGCACCACCGTGTCATTGGCGGAAGCGAAGGCCCAGTCCGCCAGTTCGGTGCCCTGATTGGGAGTAGCCAGGGTGAAGACTGCCTTGACGTAGGGCAGAACGCCGCCATCCAGCATGGCTTGCTGCAGATCCAGACCGCCCTTGGAATGGCCGATGAAATACATCTGCTGAACGTTGTAAAACGTGGCCACTCTCGGGATTACAGTTTGCAGCACCGCGGCGTCGGATGCGATGGTTCCCGAAGATGCGGTGTTGGTGGTGTTCGGAGTGACGAACGCGGTGCGGTAGCCGGCCTGGTAGGCGCGAGCGTACATGTCGTTGTTGGTGTACCAGTCTGACGCCACGCCGCCCAATCCGGGCACAAATACGAGAACGGGAGTCTTGAAGTTGGCGAAGGTGGGATTCACCGCGCCATAAAATACGTTGGCGAAGACGGGGTCGGGTATCGGCGTTGGAGCGGCCGGTGGCTCCGGCAACGTGGTGGCGCCAAATAGCCCGCAGGCGAATAACGACACGATAGAAGCAGAAAAATAGCGTCTCAGGCTCACGTAGTTCACGAATCCTCCCGGCCCTTTGAAAACACTGCTATTGAACCGTGAACTTAGGCTAAGGGATGGGCCGTTTTGAGTCAGTAGCGTCAAAGTACCGTGGCGTACTACTGCTACTGCCAGTACGCTGCTACCAGAAGCCGCACCACGGCTAGCCGAGCCGCCATGCGTAAGGATGCGGATCCTTGGAGAACTGAGGAAGACCGCATGCTCACGCATGGCGGCTCAGTAAGTGGCTGCAGCCCGAGGATGGGACTGCGGTTCCGGCAGTAGCTTCCGAACCGCCATGCGTAAGCATGCGGATGCCTGTACGCTCACGCATGGCGGTTCAAAACGAGGCTTTCGAGCAGACGGGCGGCTAGATCGGCTCCCGAGTACTCTCGAAAGTCGTCGCGGATGCGAGCGGCGTTGTCGCGAAACTGCGGTTCCGCTAGTACCTTATTGACCCCAGCGGCCAGCCGCCCAGGCGAACATTTCCAGCTTGGAATGCGAATTCCCGCGCCAGCGGCCGAGACCAGCCATGCAATTTCGGGCTGATCCAGAATCTCGGGTACGAATACCATGGGCACTTTTCGATCGAGACAGGCCATGGCGGTCTCTGAGTCTCCGCCGGCGACAACAACATCCGCGATGGGTAAAACATCGCTGAGCGGAGTCCAGCTTTCGAGGCGAATATTGGGTGCCAGCGGTCCCAGGCGCAGGCTCGCCAGCTTTCTGCCTTCGCCCGCGATGAGAACCACATTCAGCGGCAAATTGGCCAGCCCCCGTGCGGCCATCTGGAGCAACAGCGGCTTTTCGGGATAAATGCTTCCTTCCGCTACGATTACCCGGGGCAGATTCTTCGGCACCGTGCCGATCCATTCTGGCGAAGGGCGATCGCAATCCTTATCCCAAAGGCACGGGCCGACGTAGTGTACGGATGGTGGAAGGTCGCGCCGCCGGCCGTCCAACACCGGTGTGCCTGGAATCAGATAAAGCGGAAGCTTTCCGGTGAATTCAGTTACCGTTCCGGACAGCGGCGGCAAGTCCCAGCTCTTCCTCAATTTATTGGCGGCGCGCGGAACGCCGGCCGATGCCAGGCGTAGGACGGAGTCGATCATCGGCGCGAACGGCCGCGCGAGTGTGTCCTGCAGCCATTGCATGCCCGGCAGCGGGTTCCCGGCGCCAGGCAAAAGGCATGTGGCTACGTGCGACAACAGAGCGACCGGCACTCGTTTCACTTCGTGGAGTACCAGCATGGGACCCCACATAGCCATGTCGCAAACCAAGGCATCCGGCTGCCAGGATTTCCAGACCTGCTCCAGATCGCGAAGTTGCTCCGGAACCGTGCCGAGCATTAGTTCCCGCCAGCGGCCCGGACGCCAACTGCCGTCGGCCAGCTCGCGAACGGCTCGTTCTACCCGGACATCATCCACGGCCTGAAAAGGAAAACAGAGAAAGCCTTGTTTCCGGACGGAATCCAGAGCCGCCGCACCGGTGTAGAACGCCACTTCGTGCCCGCGCTGGCGCAAAGCGTGAGCCACCGACAGGAAAGGATTCAAGTGGGTTCGAACAGGCCACACTGTTAAGAGAAATCTGGACATTTTCAGACAGTGGAGGCGCGAGGCAATCATACTCGATCCGCCCGGCAGCGCCTAGCCCAGTACTAGATACAGGACAGCCTAGTTCAGATGGGTGGTGAATCGTCCCCGTCCGCGCAGCATCGCCTGTTAGGATGGTTCAGGAATCCACAAAAAACGAGATGAGCGCCCCCGCCACATCTACCGTTCCGTCCACCACGCAAGTTAGTGGGTTGCCGGTGAAGTTGCTCTACGGAATCGGTGAGATGCCAGTCACCATCAGCATGGTGTTGTTCGGGCTTTTCACGCTTTTTTTTTACAACACGGTGATGGGATTGCCGGCGTCGCTGGTAGGAGCAGCCATCGCGGGCGGTCTGGTGCTGGACGCAGTTCTTGACCCGTATATCGGCTTCCGTTCGGATTGCAGCCGCCACTGGTTTGGGCGCAGGCATGCGTTCATGCTCCCGGGCGCCATCGTTCTGGGTCCTTGTTTCTTCCTGTTGTTCAGCCCGCCGCGGAGCTTAAGCCACACCGGTCTTTTCCTGTGGCTTTTTGGTTTCTGGGTGGCCGTGCGCGTGACGGGCGCGCTGTACCGGATCCCTTACCTGAGCCTGGGAGCTGAACTCAGCTCGGATTATGATGAGCGCACCGTCATCTTCGCCATTCGCGCCCTTTTTGGATTGTTCGGCGCACTGGCGGCCGCCGGTTTCTCGTTCCTGGTGTTCACAAAGGCCAGCGGCGTGGATGCCAAGCTGAACTACGACAACTATCCCAGGATGGGGCTGATATTCGGTTTGCTGATGTCGCTCACCGCCGTGCTCAGTACTCTCGGAACGCTGCGACATCGGAGCGTCGCGGAAGTCGATCGTAGCTCCCGGCCGGCGTCACAGTTCTTCGCGGGATTCGCGCTGGCCATGCGCAACGCCACGTTCCGTTCGGTGTGGTTCTATTTCGTGGTGTTTTTCCTGGCGGTGGTATTGAACGCCAGTCTGGCGATCCAATATTTCACGTGGTACGCGAAAATCCACGCGGGCACCGCGCTCAGCTCCATCCAGGTGGGCTTTTATCTGGGCGCTTTGGCCGGCGTCTTTTTTTGGATGGCGCTGGCGAAACGGGCCGAGAAGCGTACGCTCTCGATAGCGGCCACGCTCGGTACCGCGACGCTGCTTTGCGCCGCCACATTGCTGATGGGCGAGGGCCATCTGTTTGGGACGGGCAACGCTCTTCCGCTGATCCTGGGGCATTTTGTCGCTGGCGTTATTGCCAGCGCGGTGTGGGTGATCCCACCTTCGATGGTGGCGGATGTTGCGGATGAAGACGAGTTTCACACTGGCCTGCGCCGCGAGGGCATGTACTTCGGGATTCTCAATCTGGGTGAAAAGGTGGCGTCAGGCGGAGCGCTGCTTTTCGCGGGGCTTTTACTGAGCTTTTTCGGACGCATCGCGCCGGTAGCTCCGGCTGCGACGCCGCATGCGCCAGCCGCGGCTCCGTTCATCGGACTGTCCTATGGAGTGATTCCTGGTGTCTTGCTGGTGTTGGCAACACTGCTGATCCTGCCCTACAAATTGAATCGCAGTTCCTTGCACGCCATTCAGGGCCAGCTTGCGAAGCGCCGGGGCGCGGTGACGCTTGAACATGAGTAAAGGTGCGGTATTAGTCACAGGCGCGTCTTCGGGGATTGGACTGGAGATCGCGGTTTTTCTGGCGCGGCAGGGCTATCGCGTTTACGCGACCATGCGAAATTTAGAACGGCGTAGTGAACTGGACGCCGCGGCTGCACGGCATAAAGTTGAACTGGATGTCCTGCAGCTCGATATTACGGACGACGCGTCTATCCATGAAGCTCTGCGCACCATAGCCGGCCGGTCAGGCGCGCTGTACGGCCTGGTGAATAACGCGGGCGCTATCCTGAGAGGCTATTTCGAGGATGTGTCCGATCAGGAGCTGCGGGGCGTTTTCGAATCCAACGTGTTTGGCACCCTGGCGCTGACCCGCGCGGTTTTGCCCATGATGCGGGAAGCGCGCCGGGGACGCGTCATTATCATGAGCTCCACGGGCGGCCGACTGGGTTCGCCCGGCAACAGCGCCTACTGCGCAAGCAAATTCGCGCTGGAAGGATTTGCCGAGTGCCTGTTGCAGGAGATGGTGCTGTTCGATGTTCAAGTCAG
>Ga0209006_10005858_pt1 | contig 11163 bp, 10 predicted proteins | sample JacPin_JW_Ref_O2_FD_188567 | JGI IMG/M metagenome (GOLD analysis project Ga0209006, IMG submission 188567) | Forest soil microbial communities from Algoma, Ontario, Canada - Jack Pine, Ontario site 1_JW_Ref_O2 (SPAdes) (version 2) | ecosystem: Environmental > Terrestrial > Soil > Boreal... | reverse complement strand
TGGCGTCGACGGCTGCCGCAGCCGCCGCGCCGGTGACCGCGACGGCGTCGCGGGCCAGCCGGGCCCGGTGCGGGCGCGCGTCCGTGGCCAGCAGGTGCGCTCCCTGCTGCGCTGCGAGGCCGGCCAGCAGCCGGGCCTTGCCTCCCGGGCCGGCGCACAGGTCCAGCCAGCGGGAGTCCGGGCCGGTCAGGCCGGCGCGGGCGACCGCGATGGCGGCCAGCTGGCTCGCCTCGTCCTGGACGGCCGCGCGCCGGGCGCTGACCGCCTCGATCGCGGCCGGGTCCCCGCCCGCCAGGTACGCCCCATAGGGCGACCATGCGGAGGGGTCGGCGCCGGCGGCCACCAGCTCCCCTTGATCAGCCAGGCCGGGCACGGCGCACAGGGTGACCCGGGGCCGGGTCCCGTCCGCCGCCAGGGCGGCCTCCGTCCCGGCCAGGGCCCCCCCGGCGTCCTCCCCGAGCGCATCGGCCACCACCTTCACCATCCACCGGGGATGGCTGTACCGGATGGCCAGGTGACCGAGCGGATCGCTGTCGCGGTCCGGCGCGGCAACCCCGATCCACGCTTCCAGGTCGCGGGTGGACACCCGGCGCAGCACCGCGTTGACGAAGCCCGCCGAGCGCTGGCCGGCCAGGTCCCGGGCGAGGTCCACGGAGGTCGCGACCGCCGCGTGCGGGGCCACCCGGGTGGCCAGCAGCTGGTGGGTGCCGAGGCGGAGCACCTCGCGCAGCGGGGGGTCCACCCGGTCCAGGCTCCGGTCGGAGCACAGGCTGAGGATCGCGTCGTAGCTGCCCCGGCCGCGAAGCGTCCCGTAGGTGAGCTCCGTGGCCAGCGCGGCGTCGCGGCCCGCCAGCCCGCGCTCGGCGAGCATCGACGGCAGCAGCAGGTTGGCGTAGGCATCCCGCTGCTCGACGGCGATGAGCACGTCGTAGGCGAGCCTGCGGACCGGGTCGGCCCGGCGTCCGCGGCCGCCGCGGGAGGCGGCGCCGCGGGGAGCACCACCGCGCCGGGCTGCACCACCGGGTACCGCACCGCCTGAAGCGCCGCTGCCTGAAGCGCCACCACCGGAGGCGCCACGGCCTGAAGCGCCGCTGCCGGAAGCTCCGCCAGCTGAGGTGCCGCCAGCTGGCGCTCCCCTGCGGGCCGGGCCATGACGGGGAGCGCCACCACCGGTGGCGCCACCGGAGGCGGCGGTGCGTGGCCTGCTTTTGGGTGCGGCCATCTCAGTCCAGCACCGTGGCGTCCTGGCGGAGCCCGCGGGCCCAGTCGGCTGCCCCCATCCGCCGTTTACCCGGCGGCTGGACATCACCGAGCCCGACCGGGGTGGTCCCGGTGCCGACCAGGACCGCGGAGCGCAGGATCCGCACCTCGCCCGGGGCGAGGGGACCGGCGGCCGGCGCGTCCTGCGGGGCCGGGTCGACCGGCCACAGCTTCAGCCGGGCCTCCCCCAGCATGGTCCAGGCCCCCGGGCCGGGGGTGCAGGCGCGGAGCTGCCGGTCCACGGCGATGGCCGGCTGGTCCCAGCGCACCCGGGCATCCCCCGCAGTGATCTTGGGAGCGAGGCTCACTCCCTCGGCGGGCTGGGGCCGTGCTTCCAGCTGCCCGGACTCGATCCCGTCCAGGGTGGCCACGAGCAGGTCGGCACCGGATACCGCCAGCCTCCCGAGGAGGTCACCGGCGGTATCCCGGGGGTGGATCGGCTCGGTCACGACACCGAAGACCGGGCCCGCGTCCAGCTCCTTGACCAGCCGGAAGGTGGTCGCGCCGGTGATGTCGTCGCCATGCAGGATGGCGTGCTGCACCGGGGCCGCGCCGCGCCACGCGGGCAGCAGCGAGAAATGCAGGTTCACCCAGCCCTGGGCCGGGATATCCAGCACCGACTGCGGGATGAGCGCACCGTAGGCCGTGATCGGGACGACGTCCGGGGCGATCTGCCGCAGCCGGTCGGTGAAGTCCGGGTCCCGGGGCCGGGCGGGCTTCAGCACTTCCACGCCGGCCTCGGCGGCGCGCTGCGCCACCGGGCTCGGTCCCAGGTGCAGCCCGCGGCCGGCCGGGGCGTCGGGGCGGGTCACCACCGCAGCCACCTCGTGACGGGACTTCAGCAGCGCGTCGAGCGCGGGCACGGCGGCCTGCGGGGTACCGGCGAACACCAATCGCATCGGGAACCTAACGGGCCTGTCCGCCGGTCGCGTGCGGCGAGGCCCGGATCTCCGGCACGGGCTCGCCCCACCATTCCGCTTCGCGGATGGCTCGGTTAGCCAGCTTGCGCTGCTCCGGGTCGAGCCGGTCGATGAACAGCACGCCGTCGAGATGGTCGGCCTCGTGCTGCACGCACCGGGCCAGCTGGCCGGTGCCCTCGATCGTGACGGGATCCCCGTACATGTTGAAGCCCTTGGCGACGGCCCCGAACGCGCGCACGGTCGGGAAGGCGAGACCGGGGAACGACAGGCAGCCCTCGTCGTCGGTCTCCGTGTCGGCCGTCAGGTCGAGCGAAGGGTTGATCAGGTGGCCGAGCTCGTCGTCCACGAAGTAGGTAAAGACCCGCAGGCCGACCCCGATCTGGGGCGCGGCCAGGCCGAGGCCCGGCGCCTCCAGCATCGTGTCGGTGAGATCCTTGACCAGCTTGCGCAGCTCGGCATCGAAGTCGCGGACCGGCTCCGCCGGGGTGCGCAACACCGGGTCACCGAAGATGCGGATCGGCTTGACGCTGATGGCGCACCGTCCTTCCCGTCTGGGCGCTCACCGGGCCCCTGTCACGGGAAGCCTGTCACCGGGAGCGTTAACCACCCAAGTCTATGAACTGCCAGGGCCTTAACTGGCCGAGACCGAGCGGGCCTTGAACGCGGCCTTGCGGGCGGCCCGCGCCACCCCGGGATCGGGATGGTGATCGCTCAGCGCGGTCAGCAGGTCCGTCACGCCCGGATGGCGGACCCGCCACAGGCCGGCCACCAGCTCCGCCTGCGCGTCGGGGGGCACGTCGGGCAGAAGCTCGGCCACGACGTCCTTCGGGTCCGCCTCCTCCAGCAGCCCCGCGCCCAGGTCCACCAGCAGCCAGGCCCGGTCCTCCCGGTCCAGCTCGGCGTGCTCGCCGTGCTCGTGCAGCCAGACGGCCGCGTGGGCCCGCAGCACGGGATCGGCCAGGGCTTCCCGGACCGGGGGCACCGCATCGCTGCCGATCCGGTCGAGCACCGCGAATCCCGCGCCGCGCAGCCCCGGCGAGCCCTGGCTGGCCGCGCTGATCAGCTCCACCGCCGCCTGCCGGGGGGTCCGTCCCGCGAGCCAGCTGGCGATCTCCGCCTCGCCGTCCTCCACGTCACAGTTGGCCAGCGTGGCGAGCAGCGCGGCAGCGTCGCTCCGCGCACGGCCCCCGGTGACCGGGACATGCCACCCTTGCGCGCGCAGCCGGCGGTGCACGCCCCACACGCCGAGCGGCGCCAGGGTGACGGTCAGGGCGCCACCGTCCTCGTCCACGCCAGGCTCGTCTGCGCCGAGCTCGACCACGCCGAGATCGGCCAGCATCTCCAGCGCGACGGACAGGGCCGCTCCCTCATCCTGGAGCACACCGGGGTCCACCGCCTGCTCCCCGGCAGGGCCGGGCTCGCCTCCGCGGGCTCCCCGGCGCCGGGTGTCGGCCGCGGCGAGGTACGCGTCGAACAGGGCGTCCATCCGCACCGGGCCGCCCACGGTGTAGAGGGCGGTCGCCATCCCGTCCAGGTCCTCGGCCTCCAGCATGACGGTGAGCGCCTCGTCCCAGGCGGCCAGGACATCGTCGGCGGTCCCGGAGGCGAGCAGGTCGAGCCGGTCCCCGGCCTCGGCCCGGGTGCCTCTCTGCTGGCCGGGTCCCTGCTGGCCAGGCCCCTGCTGGCCAGGCCCCTGCTGGCCAGGAATGAGCACCAGCATGCGGGTGGCGACCGCGACCCGCCACGCCGCGTCGAATTCCGCCGGGATCAGCTCCAGGTGCGTGGCCGCCGCCAGGGCGTCCGCGCGGCGCAGCCGCCCGGCCTTGGTGAGCGCCCGGCCCGGCCCGATCCACCGGGCCACGTCGCGGGCCGCCCGCAGCAGCGGGGCGACCCGGGCCGCGGCAGCCAGCTCCTCGCGGGGCGCCAGGCGCACCGTCGGGAGCCGGGGCGGACCGCCGGTATCCGTCCCGCCCTGCGCGTTCCCGTTCGCGTTACCGCGCGGACCCGGCGTGGTCCGCGACGGCGGGTTCCGTCGTGAGGTGGCCACCCCAGCACCCTATGGCCTCCCCGGGTGAACTCAGATCAGCTCGGCCGGGTCGAGCTGCACCCGGACGGCTCCCGCGGCCTTGCGCGCGGTCCGCCCGGCCTGCGCCGCATGCAGCGCGCTGGCCAGCATCAACCCCGCTGACCTGGGCACACGCACCAGCATCCGGACGCTGTCAGGAGGCTCGTCCACCGGTCCGAGCAGTTCGGCGCCGGGTGGCAGCTCCGCGTCCTGAAGCAGCGCCCCGACCGCGTCCTGGGGCCCGGTGAGGGACGCTATCCGCACCGTGGGCGGGAAATGCAGCTCCGCCCGCTCGGCGAGTTCCCGCTCGGAGTGGGTGACTGGGTCCCAGCGGACCAGGGCCTGGACCGCGGGGATGGCGGAGTCGGCTACCACGACCACGCGGCCGCCCGCGGGGCCGCCGCGGACCAGGGCCGCGGCGTTCATCCAGCGGCGCAGCGTCTCCTCGGCCGCCCGGAGGCTGGGCCGGCCGAGGAGCATCCAGCCATCCAGCAGCAATGCGGCCGCGTACCCGCCGCCGGCCCGGGGCTCGGCACCCGGCGTGGCCACCACCAGGGCGGGCGAGCCGGGCACGGCGGGGATCATCGCCGCCCCGCCGGAGGTGATCAGCGGGACTCCGGGGAAGGCCCGGCTGAGTTCCTCCGCGGTGCGGCCGGCCCCGGTCACCAGGGCGCGGACGGCGGAATGCCCGCAGCGCGAGCAGCGCCACTGCTCGTCGGCCGTCCCGCACCATCCGCAACGGGGCGCCGCGCCGACGCCGGCCAGGGCCAGCGGGCCACCGCAGGCCGTGCACCTGGCCTTTTCCCGGCAGCGGGCGCAGCCCAGGGCCGCAACGTAACCGCGGCGCGGCACCTGGACCAGGACGGGGCCGCTGTCGAGGGCCTCACGGGCGGTGCGCAGGACCAGGCTGGGCAGCCGGGCGGTCTGGGCGGCCTCGTCCCGGGCGAGTTCGGCGTCACCGCCCGCGGCGCGGATCGCGGGAGCTTCCTCGCGGACCACCGGCCGGCCCGCGACGATGGGCCGCGCCCAGCCACTGGCCACCAGGCTGGTGGACTCGGCGGTCCGGGCGAAGCCGCCGATCAGGACGGCCGCGCCGGTGCGGTGCGCCCGCAGTGCGAGCACCTCGCGGGCGTGCGGGTACGGTGCGCGGGGCTCGGCGTGCAGGTCGTCGCCGTCATCCCAGAGAACCACCAGTCCCAGGTCTCTGACCGGCGCGAACATGGCGGCGCGGGTGCCGGCCACCACCCGCTGCCCGCCGCGGCGGACGGCCAGCCAGCGCCGGTACCGCTCGGCGGGCCCGAGGTCCGCGGACAGCGTGACGTGCCGGCCGGGACCGAGCTGGGCGGTGAGGGCCGTGTCGAGCAGGCTGAGATCGCGGGCGTCGGGGACCACGGCCAGGGCGCCCCGCCCGGCCGCCGCGACGCTGGCCACCGCCCGGGCGATCTCCTCCGGCCAGTGCGGGCCGGGCAGCGCCGACCACACGGCGCGCGGTCCCCGGTGGCTGGCCAGGGCGTCGAGGAACGCGGGGCCGTCCGGATACCGGGCCCACGGGCCAGGCCCGGGCGGCCCGGCCGGATGATCGGCCCCCCCGGCCACGGGGGGCACGGCCGCCGATTCGGTACGGGCGTGCCGGGGCGGGATGGCCAGTCGCAGCACGTCGGCCAGGGTGCCTGCGCAGCGGTCCGCGACTTCGCGGGCCAGGGCCATGATCTCCGGGCTCAGCACGGGCTCGGGTGAGACCACCCGCTCCAGGCGGGCCAGCCGGCCCTGGTGCGCGCTCTCGGCCGCCCGGTCCAGCAGGTAGCCGTCCACCAGCTGGCCCGCGAAGCGGACCCGCACCCGGCAGCCGGGAACGGCCTGGTCCGACAGCCGCTCGGGGATCAGGTAGTCGAACGGCCGGTCCAGGTGGGCCAGCGGGATGTCGACGGCGACGCGGGCGACCGGCAGCACCGAGGCGGCCGGACCGGGATCCCGGCTGGCTCCCCGCCGCGCCGGCCGGGTAGCCGCCTGCTGACCCGCTGCCCCTGCCACGGTCCTGTCCTACCAGAGGGTGGTGACACCCGGCGCCCGGGCGCCGTGAACGAGCAGCTCAGAAGCCACGGTCCCCAGGCGCAGCTTTCAGGAGCGCGTACACGGTGCGCGGCTTCCAGGGTGCGCGGCTTCCAGTGGCGCGCACGCGTGCCAGGGCGCAAGCTTTCAGGGTCGCAGGGCTTCAGCGGGCGCAGGGTTTCAGAGGCGCACGGTGCCGCAGGCGGTGTCGGCGTCCTGGCTCTCACGGTTGAGGGACAGCAGCAGATCGCGCGGGACGGCGCGGTCGGCCTGGACGTCAGCGCGCATGGTGCGCAGGTCACCGGACAGGGCGGCCAGCGACCGGCTGGCCGCTGCGCTCCGGCTGTCCGCGGCGGCAGTGCCGGTCGTGGTGATGGCGCCGGCCAGGTCCCGGGCCAGCCGGACCCGGGTGCGGCCATCGCTGACATCGTCGGCGACCCGGTTGTAGGCGGTCAGCGCGGTGTTCTTGTAGGCCACGCAGCCAGGGTCGGCGGCCTGGAGCAGGTGCGGCACCAGATAGCCCGCGGCTCCTGCCCAGGCCAGGGTGAGCGTGACCGCGAGCCAGCAGCGGACGAGTCCCCGGGCGCCCTGGCGGGCCCGGCGGAGGCCCAGGCCGGCCAGCACGAGGCCAGCCGGGATGGTGATGATCAGCGCGCCCAGCGTGCCGCACGCCAGGGCGGCCGTGGCGGGCCAGTTGGCGGCGGCCCGGGCTGGATCAGGCCGGGGAGGCGCCGGCGTGAGCGGGGCGGTGTCCGGCGGCCGCTCCGGGGGCACGCCCGGCCCGGGCTGGGCCGGGGATGCCGCCCGGTCTGTGGATGATGGCAAGCGCTCACCCGCTCACACGTGCGGGCGGAACCGCCCTGGCCAGAACACCGCGCGTGACGAGCGTAAATTCCGCCCCCGATGATGTCCAGGGACCGCGGAGGCCGTGCCCGGCCCGCGAACCGCGGTTACAGGCCCGCGGCGGACCGCAGGCTGTCAGCCCGGTCGGCCCGCTCCCAGGAGAAGTCCGGCTCCTCGCGCCCGAAGTGCCCGTAGCTGGCGGTCTGCGAGTAGATCGGGCGGAGCAGGTCGAGATCCCTGATGATCGCGGCCGGACGCAGGTCGAAGACCTCGAGCACCGCCTCCTGGATCTGCTCGACGGGGACCCGCTCGGTGCCGAAGCACTCCACGAACAGGCCCACCGGCTTGGCCTTGCCGATGGCGTAGGCGACCTGGGTCTCGCAGCGGTCGGCCAGGCCGGAGGCGACCACGTTCTTGGCCACCCAGCGCATCGCGTAGGCGGCGCTGCGGTCCACCTTGGACGGGTCCTTGCCGGAGAACGCGCCGCCCCCGTGCCGGGCCATCCCGCCGTACGTGTCGATGATGATCTTGCGGCCGGTCAGGCCGGCGTCGCCCATCGGGCCGCCGATCTCGAACCGCCCGGTCGGGTTGACCAGGAGCCGGTAGGCCGTGGTGTCGATGTCCAGGCCGTCGAGCACCGGGGCGACCACGAGGTCGCGCACATCGGGGGTGAGCAGTTCCCTGAGGTCGATGTCCGGCGCGTGCTGCGCGGACACGACCACGGTGTCCAGCCGCACCGCCTTGTCCCCGTCGTATTCGATAGTGACCTGCGTCTTGCCGTCCGGGCGCAGGTAGGGAACGTCACCGCTGCGGCGCACCTCGGACAGCCGCCGGGCGAGCCGGTGCGCGAGCATGATCGGCAGCGGCATGAGCTCCGGCGTCTCACGGCAGGCGTAGCCGAACATGAGCCCCTGGTCGCCCGCACCCTGCCGGTCGAGCTCGGAGGAGCCCTCACCCTCGCGGTGCTCGAACGCCTGGAGCACGCCCTGGGCGATGTCCGGGGACTGCGCGCCGATCGATACCGACACGCCGCACGACGCGCCGTCGTATCCCTTGAGCGAAGAGTCGTAGCCGATCTCGAGGATCTTCTCGCGGATGATCCCGGGGATGTCCACGTAGGTCTCCGTGGTCACCTCGCCCGCCACGTGTACCTGGCCGGTGGTGATCAGCGTCTCCACGGCCACGTGGCTGTTCGGGTCATCCTTGATCATCGAGTCGAGGATGGCGTCACTGATCTGATCCGCCATCTTGTCCGGATGCCCCTCCGTCACCGACTCGGAGGTGAAAAGACGTCGGGCCACCTGACTCCCCGTCCTAGTAAGCGGCTGAAACCTCGCCGAAGTCTAGCCGGGCCCCCTGCCCCGCGGGACCAGAAAGTGTCCCTGCCCAGCTATGTGACGAGGATAGACGGCCGGGGAAGGGAGATGAGCCCGTGAGCAAGCCGGGCTAACCAGGCAGCCGGGCCGCGACGAGGTCCCACACCACGTCGGCGAGGACCTCCTTGGGCCCGCGGGGTACCTTCGCCACGGTGCCGTCGGCGGCCAGCACGATCGCCTCGTTGTCGGTGGTGCCGAAGGCCAGTCCCGTGCCGACCTGGTTCACGACCAGCAGATCGCAGCCTTTCGCGGCCAGCTTGGCGTGGCCGTTGCGCAGCAGGTCCTCGGTCTCGGCGGCGAAGCCGACGATGACCTGCCCGGGCCGGGCCCGGCGGGCCGACAGGCCGCGGAGCACGTCGGGGTTCTCCACCAGGCGCAGCGGCTCAGGAGCCAGCCCGGCTTTCTTGATCTTCGAGCCGGTCCGGGTCTCGGGCCGGAAATCAGCCACGGCCGCCGCCATCACCACGGCGTCGGCGTCCGCCGCGGCCGCGGTGACCGCGGCCTCGAGGTCGCGGGCCGAGATCACCCGGACGACCCGCACCCCCGCAGGGTCGTCCAGGTCGACGTTCGCGGACACCAGGGTCACCCGGGCCCCGCGGGCCGCCGCGGTCCGGGCCAGCGCGTAGCCCTGCCGTCCCGAGGACCAGTTGCCGAGGAACCGTACCGGGTCGAGTTCTTCCCGGGTGCCACCCGCCGAGACCAGCACGTGCCGCCCGGCCAGGTCCGGGCGCAGCCCCCCGGGGCCGCGGGCCAGCACCCGCACGGCCGTCTCGTACAGTTCGGCGGGCTCGGGCAGCCGTCCCGGCCCGCTGTCGGCGCCGGTGAGCCGGCCGGCCGCGGGTTCCAGGACCAGGCAGCCGCGGCCGCGCAGGGTCTCCACGTTGGCCTGGGTGGCCGGGTGCTCCCACATCTCGGTGTGCATCGCGGGCGCGAACACCACCGGGCAGCGCGCGGTGAGCAAGGTGGCGGTCAGCAGGTCGTCGGCCCGGCCGGCGGCCGCGCGGGCGAGCAGGTCGGCCGTGGCCGGCGCGACGAACACGAGATCGGCGCGCTGCCCGAGCCGGACGTGCGGGACCTCGTGCACGCCGTCCCAGACGCTGGTGCTGACGGGCTGCCCGGACAGGGCCGCCCAGGTGGCCTCCCCGACGAAGCGCAGGGCGCTGTCCGTGGGCACCACCCGGACCTGGTGGCCGTCCTCGGTGAACCGCCTGAGCAGCTCGCAGACCTTATAGGCGGCGATACCGCCGCCGACGCCGAGAACGATATTCGACGACACGTCGCCCCCGTTCCCGGCGGCCGGGCGGGCGGTCAGCCGGTGGGCTCGGCCGTCTCGACGCCGGTGAGAAGTCCCTGGCGGATCTCACGCAGCGCGATGGACAGCGGCTTCTCCTGGACCCGGGTCTCGACCAGCGGGCCGACGTACTCGAGCAGGCCCTCGCCGAGCTGGGCGTAGTAGGCGTTGATCTGCCGCGCCCGCTTGGCCGCCATGATGACCAGGCGGTACTTGCTGTCCACGACCCCGAGCAGGTCGTCGATGGGCGGGTTGGTGATGCCCTCAGGGGAGGGATTCGCCACTATGTGCCTTCCGTTGAAGAAAAAATCATCGGGCCACTAAGGCCATCGCCAAGGTTACCAGCTGGCGGCAGACATCCCTGACCGACGTATTGATCAGCGTCAGGTCGAACTCGTCCTCTGCGGCGAGCTCCACCCGGGCCGCCGCCAGCCTGCGCTCGATGACGTCCGGGGGCTCCGTGCCGCGGCCGGTGAGCCGGCGGACCAGTTCTTCCCAGTTAGGCGGGGCGAGAAAAACCAGCAGGGCATCCGGCACCGCCTGGCGCACCTGCCGGGCGCCCGCAAGATCGATTTCCAGCAGCGCGGGAACTCCGGCCGCCAGTTTCTCGGCCAGTGGGCCGCGCGGCGTTCCATACCGGTGGCCGGCGAATGCCGCCCATTCGAGCAGATCCCCCCGGGCCAGCATCTGGTCGAACTTGGCCTCGCTGACAAAGTGATACTCCCGGCCATCGACTTCACCCGGCCTCGGTGCCCGTGTGGTCACCGATACCGAGAGCCAGATTTCCGGGCATTCCTTCCGCAGCCCGGCTACCACGGTGCTCTTGCCGACCCCGGAAGGGCCGGAAAGAACGGTTAGCCGGGCTGGCACCCCGCCCCCCCGGACAAGCGCGGTACCGCATGAGCGATCAGCGGACGTCAAGGCCGTTGGCCCCGGTCCCCCGCGCCCGCCCCTGGGGTGATCAGGCTGCCTCAGATAACACCACCGAACTCATTTTCCAGCGCGGCGCGCTGGTTCGCGCCCAGGCCGCGGACCCGGCGCGATTCGGCGATGCCGAGCCGCTCCATGATCTGGCGGGCACGTACCTTGCCGATCCCCGGCACGGCCTCGAGCAGAGCCGAGACTTTCATCTTTCCAAGGATGTCATCAGTCTGGCCGTCCTTGAGGACTTGCGACAGAGTCAGCTCGGCCTTCTTCAGCCGGGCCTTGACCTCAGCCCGTTCCTTGCGCGCCCTTGCAGCCTTCTCCAGTGCTGCGGCTCGCTGATCGGGAGTGAGGGGAGGAAGAGCCACTCCGGGTCACCTCGGGTTTCAGAATCGAAAACTGCGGACGGGAAGGGAAAGTAGCGAGTTCAGCCCG
>Ga0209006_10005857_pt1 | contig 11163 bp, 8 predicted proteins | sample JacPin_JW_Ref_O2_FD_188567 | JGI IMG/M metagenome (GOLD analysis project Ga0209006, IMG submission 188567) | Forest soil microbial communities from Algoma, Ontario, Canada - Jack Pine, Ontario site 1_JW_Ref_O2 (SPAdes) (version 2) | ecosystem: Environmental > Terrestrial > Soil > Boreal... | reverse complement strand
CGGCACCCGGATGAAGTTGCCCGCGACCACGCTGACCGGCAGGCCATGCCTGGTGGCGACGCGATAGATTTCGTCTTTGACCGGGCAGGCGTCGGCGTCGACATAGATGCGGGTAGGGTTCAAATCTGAAGTCATCGGTTGGGGATATAGCTGGGGAGCGCATCGGGCGCGCTCAAGATGCGCGTGGTACTCCATTGGAAGCGGAATTGCGAGCAAAACAGCGGCTGGAACGCGCTTGCCACGGCATTTTGTTCGCGTACCATTATCGCCGGAAAATCGCGTGAATGCCCCGGGAGAGCCCATGACAAGCATCGAGCCGTATCGCGTCCAAGCCTACAACACCGCAAAACTGTCCGAAAACAAGATGCATGACGACACCGTGGCAAAGCGGTTCGGCTTTTCCGGCGGGCTGGTCCCCGGCGTCGACGTGATGGCCTATATGATGCACCTGCCGGTCAGGAGATGGGGCCGCGCCTTTCTGGAGCGTGGGCTGATCGAGGCGCGTTTTGTCAAGCCGGTCTATGACGGCGAGACCGCCGACGTCACCGGCGCGGAAAGCGATGGTGTACTCACCATCGTGGTCGAAAGCCGCGGCCAGCTCTGCGCCTCCGGCAGCGCGTCGCTGCCCGCATCCGCGCCATCGATTTCGCTTGCAGATTTCTCTGACATCGCCGCGGTCGCGGAGCGCAGGCCAGTCGATGCCACCTCCTATGAACTCGGCAAGTGGCTCGGCTCGGCGCCGCGCGCCTGGGCGGGCGGGGCGGCAACGGAATATCTCACCGACGTGCGCGAGCGCGATCCGATCTATGCACGCGAGGGGCTTGGCCATCCCGGCCTCTTGCAGCGGGTCATGAACAAGGTGCTGGTCGACAACGCTATCCTGGGGCCGTGGATTCATGTCGGCAGCCGCATGCAGCTTCTGTCGGCCGCGCGTAGCGGCGACGAACTGACTGCCCGCGCGCGGGTGACCGGCAACTACGAAAAGAAGGGCCACCGCTTCGTCGAGCTCGACGCGCTCGTCGTCGCCAACGGCCGGACGGCGCTGGCGCATTGCCAGCATATCGCGATCTACCAGCCGCGCGAGCAGGCCGCGGCGTAGGTAATTCGTCATTGCCGGGCTTGATCCGGCAATCCATCTTCTTTGCAAGACTCTGGTGAAGATTGATGGATACGCGGGTCAAGCCCGCGTATGACGAGTGTATTCGGAAGGACAGCGTTTCACATTTAAGTCGTCATTCCCCGCCGCCGGGTCTCGCCTTTGGCGAGCCCGAGGCAGGCTCCAGCGGGGAATCCACTACGCCGCGGCCTCAGGGCTCAATCACTACCGCCTCTGGAATACTGGATCGCCCGGATCTCCGTGCGCCACCGTCATTTCAGGGCCCGGTCAGGAATGATCCACTGGAAGTCCGATAGCGTCAGCGCTGCGAGGCAAGCGCTGCTGGGCGAGAGCGTCTGCAGCGGATTTGAGCAATCCGGATTCTGGTAACTTGCCTGACCGGCATTTTTCCCTGTCGGCCATCCGGCTCGATTGTGGCAATTGTTGCAGTTGGTGCCGACGGGGTGGCTCGCCAATTCGATATAGGGATTCATCGCCACCGGTTGACCGGCGACTTTGTTCGCAATGCCATAGGCATCGACAAGCAAGTAATGATCCCACGGACCTTTGGCTTGCGGAAGTTTTGGGCGGTTCGCCGCATAAGGTCCCGCGTTCGGCTGGTCGGACCACCAGACGCTTTGCATCGCCCAGGTCGGGATTTCCTTGGTGTTGACATGCATCGCGACGGTCACGAGCAAATCACCGATATCGAAGGGCTGGTTGTAGCTCCAGTAGCTGGCGGCATTGAGGATCGCCTTGTCGGCTTCGTCGAAGCTGTTCCAATCGTCCGCCGTCACCTTGTGATAATAGAAATCATTCAGGCCATAGACCTTCGCAGAGGCGGACACCCTCGGCCACGGCGTCTTATCGAAACGATATACGCCGTAGAGATAGCTGACCGGCAGTGTTTTTCCGACGTTGCGGCCGGTTGGGTCGATGGCGACCAGGTCGGGCCATCTCTCGTATCCTGCGTAGCCCGCATATTGCTTGTCGAAATAATCGTGCCAGACAGGTATTGCCGAGATCCGGTCCGCCTTGACGGGCCAGAACATGTGTTTTGTCACGACATGCCGTTGCGGCGCCGACAGTTCGTGCTCGCCGTTCTTGTGATCGGTATTCAGGGTTTCCTGCAGATAAAGGCGGTTGCCGCGGATCCAATCATACCCCTCCTGGCTGAGTGACTCCGTCGCTATGAGGATATCGCCATTGAACTGAAAATGTGAGCCGTCGCAGATGTTGCCCTGGCCGCAGTCTGTTGTTGCCTTTGGATAATTTTTCAGGACGGCAGATGGGATCGGATAATAGGGTACCCTCTTCACATTGACCGGGATAACAAGGTTGAGATTGTTTCGCTGCAGCAGCGAACTTGCTGATGTGGCTTGCGCGGCGCCGAGCGCGGGCCCCGCGGTCGGCAAAAAAGCTGCCGTGGAGTTCGGCCAGGTAAACCAGATCGGCCAGTTCGCGCCCGACGCCGGCTGCATGATGCCCGCCCACAGCGACCAGCCATGTTCGCGAACGATGGCGTGGTCGCCGTCTTTCCGGGCAGCTTGCAATGCGGCGATTTCGCCTGGATCCATGTAACCATAGCCATTGGGAAATGGTTCATAGGCCGGTGCGCCCTGATCCGCGGCGAAAGCCAGAGACGAAATTGATAAACCAAGCGCCGCGACAATGACTGCTTTGGACATCGATCCTCCCATCAATATTGTCTGAAGCCGGCGCGACTGGGCGATCGGCTAACAATTTTAAGTTGTCGTTGTTGGATCAATATACCTGGCTTGGCTGTATTTCAAGCGCTGCGGATGTCTGCAAAGCTTCAAAACTTTGCAAAATCGTTTTTTGGAAAGCAATCCTGGCGCCGCGACGCGCAAACGGCGGGCAGGCTGGCAAGTCGAGGCCTACGCCACCTTCTTCGCATCCCGGATCGCGCGCCAGACCCGCTCCGGGGTCAAGGGCATGTCGATATGGGTGATGCCGTATTCCGACAGCGCATCCAACACCGCGTTGACGATGGTGGAGAGGCTGCCGGCGCAGCCAGCTTCGCCGCAGCCCTTGGTGCCCAGCGGGTTGGATTTGGCCGGCACCGGATGATCGCCGACCTCCATCATGGGGATGTCTCCGGCGCGCGGCAGCGCATAGTCCATGAACGATCCGGTGATCGGCTGGCCGCTTGAATCGTAGCTGACGCATTCCATCAGCGCCTGCCCGATGCCCTGCGCGACGCCGCCATGCATTTGTCCGGCGACCAGCAGGGGATTGATGATGACGCCGAAATCATTGACGCCGGCATAGCGCACGATCTGCACGATCCCGGTCTCGGGATCGATCTCGACCTCGGCGACATGGCAGCCATTGGGGAAGGTCGACGGCACCGGCTCGGTGGTGTGGTCGACGTCGAGCGTATCAGGCACGCCGTCGGGCATCTTGCCCTCGCGCAGCCTTTTCGCCAGTTCGATGATATCGATCGAGCGATCGGTGCCGGCGATGGTGAAGCGTCCATTGGCAAATTCGATGTCGCCTTCGGCTGCTTCCAGCAGGTGGGCTGCGGCGCGCTTGCCCTTCTCGATGACGAGTTTTGAGGATTCCACGATCGCCATGCCGCTCGCGGTAATCGAGCGCGAACCGCCGGTGCCGCTGCCGGAATGCACGACGTCGCTGTCGCCCTGCTCGAGTTTGATGCTCTCGAAGGGCACGCCAAGTTGCGCCGACAGCACTTGCGAAAACGGTGTCGCGTGGCCCTGGCCGTAATCGAGCGTGCCGGTGATCAGCTTGACCGAGCCGTCGGCCTCGAACAGGATCTTGCCGAGTTCGACGCCGGGAGGTGCGGTGACCTCGAGATAGGAGCCGACCGCGATGCCGCGCAATCTGCCGCGCTTGCGGCTTTCCTTCTTGCGTTTCGCAAAGTTGGCGTGGTCGGAGACCTCCAGCGCCTTGTTGAACACGCCCTGGAAATCGCCGCTGTCGTAAATGACGCCGGAGGACGCCGTGAACGGCATCTGCGCCGGCTTGATGAAGTTGCGCTTGCGCAAGGTGAGCCGGTTGATGCCCATCTCGTCGGCGGCGCGATCGATCAGGCGCTCCATGTAATAGTTGGCCTCGGGGCGTCCGGCGCCGCGATAGGCGCCCATCAGCGTGGTGTTGGTCAGCACCGTCTTGATGTCGACGGTCATCAGCGGCGTGCGGTAGACGCTGGCGAGGTTCTTGCCGACATTGAGCGAGAGCGGGCTTGGTGCCACGCCGGTGATGTAGGCGCCGAGATTGCCGTGGCCCGAAATCCTGACCGCGAGGAACTTGCCCTCGGCATCGAGCGCCAGCTCGCCATGGATCTGTCCGGCGCGGCCATGGCTGTCGGACAGGAAGCTGGTCGAGCGCTCGTCGGTCCATTTCACCGGCCGGCCCAACGTCTTCGCCGCATGCAGGATGCAGACATATTCGGGATAGTTGATGTTCTTCATGCCGAAGGAGCCGCCGACATTGGCGGTCAGCAGATGCACCTTTTCGTTGGCAACCCTCAGGATGTTTTTGGCGAGATTTTGCCGGTTGCCGGCCACGCCTTGCGTCGGCACCTGGATGGTGTAGCGCTCGCTTGATTTGTCGTAGGAGGCGAGCGCCGCGCGCGGCTCCATCGCCACCACGGCGATGCGGGTGTTGGTGATGTCGAGTTTTGTCACATGGGCGGCGCCGGCGAAGGCGGCCTCGACCTTGGCGGCGTCGCCATAGTGATAGTCCAGCGCCACGTTATTGGGGATGTGATCGTAGAGTTGCGGCGCGCCGGGTTTTGCCGCCTCCGTGGGATCGGTGACGGCCGGCAGCGGATCGATGTCGACCACCACGGCTTCACCGGCATCGCGCGCCTGCGCCAGGGTCTCGGCGACCACGAAGGCGATGGGATCGCCGACATAACGCACCTTGTCGCTCATCAGCGCGGTGCGGTTGGTCTGCTTGAGCGGCGAGCCGTCGCGATTTTTCAGCGGCAGGCCGCAGATGAAGGGGCCGTAATTGGCGGCGGCGAGATCGCTTCCGGTCCAGACCCCGAGCACGCCCGGCATCGCCTTGGCGGCCGAGATGTCGATGCCGCGGATGATGCCGTGGGCGTGGCTGGAGCGCACGATCCAGGCATAGGCTTGGCCCGGCAAATTGAAATCGTCGGTGTACTTGCCCTTGCCGCGCACCAGCGTGTCGTCTTCCTTGCGGCGGACCGGCTGCCCGACGCCGAATTTTTGCAGTGCGATAGCGTTTTCCAGAGAAGTTGAAGACGTGTGATCTTGCATTGAAAAGGTCCCTGAAATGCCTGATTTTGCGCGATTTAGCCGGCTTCCGCTCAGATAATACAGCCCTGTCCCGACGACAACGCCTGATTGGGCATGGTCCTATGTGAACGGCTGTTGCGCGGCGGCCAGCCACTGCTAAAGTTTCCGTGAACGGAAATTCCACGCCGGCCGAATGGGGCCGCGGAAAGACATTTTGGATGAACGATGAAACGCGGCTTCGCGACGGCCTTGGGCCGCGCGGAGACGGCGGCCAGAGGCCGCTTGGCGGCGTTGCGCCGGCGTATTCGCCGGCCGTGGGAACCGGCGTCTACGCGGCGCTCGATCTCGGCACCAATAATTGCCGCCTGCTGATCGCCTGTCCGACCGGCGACGGATTCCGCGTGGTCGATTCCTTCTCCCGGATCATCCGCCTGGGGGAGGGCATCTCGGCGACCGGCTGCATCAGCGACGCCGCGATCGAGCGCGCCATCGTGGCGCTGAGCATCTGCCGCGACAAGATCCAGTCCAGGAAGGCAAAACGTCTGCGGCTGATCGCGACCGAGGCCTGCCGCGCCGCCTCCAACGCCGACGGTTTTCGCGACCGGGTCGCCGCCGAGACCGGCATCCGGCTGGAGGTGATCGATCGCGAAACCGAAGCCACGCTCGCAGTGATCGGCTGCTCGCCGCTGCTCGACCCGAAGGGGCGGGGCGCGATCCTGTTCGACATCGGCGGCGGCTCGACCGAACTGGTCCGGATCGAGCGCGATCCGGACGAGCCCAACGCCACGCCGCGCATCAAGGCATGGATGTCGATCCCGCTCGGCGTCGTCACGCTGGCCGAACATTTCGGCGGCAAGGACGTCACGCCGCAATCCTATGCCGGCATGGTCGACGAGGTCGCGCAGCATATCGCCCCGTTCGCGGCCGAACACGGCACCGAGCTTGCGGACATGCACCTGCTCGGTACCTCCGGCACGGTGACCACGCTGGCCGGCGTCCATCTCAACCTGCTGCGCTACGACCGCCGCCGGATCGATGGCGTCTGGCTGAACGATGCGGATGTCACCACGGTCATCGCCCGCCTGCTCGGCATGAGTTATCAGGAACGCGCCGGCAATAATTGCATCAGCATCGAGCGCGCCGATTTGGTGCTGGCGGGCTGCGCCGTTCTCGATGCCATTCGCCAGGCGTTTCCGCTGCCGCGGCTGCGCGTCGCCGATCGCGGCCTGCGCGAGGGCATGCTGGTGGAGATGATGCGCGAGGACGGTGCGCTCGGCGGATGCCGATAGGCGCAGGGCTTCGCGATGTGCTAGAGCCCCAGCATGGCAAAAGATACCACCGGGCGGCTGCGGGTCACCGTCAAGAGCGGCGGCAGGCTCAAGCTGTCCTCAAAGCTGTGGCTGGAACGCCAGCTCAACGATCCCTATGTGGCGCAGGCCAAGCGGGACGGCTTGCGCTCGCGCGCGGCCTACAAGCTGATCGAAATCGACGACAAGTATCATTTCCTCAAACCGGGGATCACCGTGGTTGATCTCGGCGCCGCCCCCGGCGGCTGGAGCCAGATCGCGGCCAAACGCGTCGGTGCCGCCGACGGCCGGGGCAAGGTGATCGCGATCGATCTGTTGGAGATGCCGGAGATTTCAGGCGTGAATTTCGCGCAGCTCGATTTCCTGAAAGAAGATGCGCCCGAAAAACTGCTCAAGATGATGGACGGCCGCGCCGATGTGGTGCTGTCGGACATGGCCGCCAACACCACGGGGCATCGCAAGACCGACCAGTTGCGTATCCTTGGCCTGGTCGAAGGCGCCGCGGCGTTTGCCGCCGACGTACTCAAGCCCGGCGGGACCTTCGTCGCCAAGGTGTTCCAGAGCGGCGCCGACGCCACGCTGATGACCGAGCTCAAGCGCGATTTCGCTACCGTCAAGCACGTCAAGCCGGCCTCGAGCCGGAAGGATTCTTCGGAACGCTATGTGCTGGCGATGGGATTTCGCGGCAGGCAAGCAGAGGCAGGAGAAGCCCGATGAAACCAAGCTCGCTTGTTCGTTTGATGTCGGTGCTGGCTGTGGCGTTCCTGTCGATGGCGGGGACGGCATCGGCCGCCGACGTGCATGTGATGATCTCGGCCGGCTTTTATGGCGTGTATTCCGAACTGGGTCCGGCTTTCGAGCGCGCGAGCGGCCATCATCTGGTCACGACACGCGGTCCATCGATGGGCGACTCGCCGGAGTCCATTCCGGCTCGCCTTGCGCGGGGCGAGGCTGCGGATGTTGTGATCCTGGATGGCGGGGCCGCCGACGAACTGGGCAAGCGAGGACTGGTGCGTGCCGACAGCAAGACCGAATTCGCGCGCTCGCTGATCGGCATGGTGGTGCGATCAGGCGATGCAAAGCTGGATATCGGCAGCGTCGAGGCGCTCCGCAGCGCGCTGCTGGCGGCCAAGTCGATCGCCTATTCGGACAGCGGCAGCGGCACGTATCTTTCGAAAATCCTGTTCACCAGGCTCGGCATCGCCGAAGAGATCGCGGGCAAGAGCCGAAAGGTGCGCGGACCTCCGTCCGGCGAGCCGGTGGCCGCCGTTGTTGCGCGGGGCGAGGCGGAGATCGGCTTCCAGCAGGTCAGCGAGCTGATCCATGTTCCTGGAATTACCTTTGTCGGCGCGCTGCCAGCCGAGGTCCAGCCAACCTTTACTTTCGCGGGCGCGCTCACCAGCAACGTGCAGCAGCCTGAGGCGGCCGGTGCGCTCCTCCGATTCCTTGCATCGACAGAGGCGGCGCCTGTCATCGCGAAGGCCGGGATGATGCCGGTCGCGAAGCAATAGCTTGCGCTGGTCGACCGGTTGAGCCGACAACACCATGGCGCACATTCGCCGGCGCCGATGAGGGCAGTGCCATCAGCCCAGCCATGTGCTGGTGATGGGATTTCGCGGCGAACAGGTCAAGCCGCAATCCTGAGTGCGAAGTGATTTCAGCCAGGCTCAAACGATGATCGAACATTCCCTCGAGCCGCTCAACATCGCTATTGCCGTTGCAATTATGGCATTGGGTTCGGCGTTGCAGGCATCCGTCGGAATAGGGCTGGCGCTTCTTGTGGTTCCGCTTCTGGCTTTAGTCGATCAAAGCTTCATTCCCGGTCCGATGCTGCTCGCGGGCGTCATGCTTGCATCGCTGACGGCCTATCGGGAGCGGACGGCAATCGACGTAGCTGCGCTGCGCAGTTCGCTGATCGGACTTGCCATCGGCACAATACTCGGCGCGTTGGCACTCAAGCTTGCGTCCGGCCCCCATCTCGACAAGGTTTTTGGCGGACTGGTTCTATTGGCGGTTCTGCTCAGCGTGTCCGGCTATAAATTCAATGCCACGCCTCATTCGCTGATGGTTGCCGGTGGTGCCGCGGGCATGATGGGAGCCATGGTCGGCATCCACGGACCGCCGATTTCCCTGGTCTTCCAGAACACGCAGCCGCGCGTGGCCCGGGCAATGCTCGGTGCCTTCTTCTCGGTCGCCTATTTGGGCGCGGTGGCCGCCCTTGCGGCGTTCGGATTGTTCGGCATTCCGGAGCTCGTCCGCGCAGCAATCCTGTTGCCGGGCGTCGTCGTGGGTCTCGTTGCCGCGCCGTATCTGGCGCGTCACATCGACGGCAAGCGACTTCGCCTGTTCATTCTCGGTATCGCGGCAGCAAGCGGCCTCTTGCTGCTAGTGCGTTAGGTGGTCAGCCCAGCCGCTGATCCCTGGCGTCGGCGGTCTCTGTGGCGGCGGTTTCCTCCGGTTCGGCGTCGGGCTCCGGACTGGTGACAACCACCATTCCGCGTCCCGATACCTGATGCCCGGCGTCGACGGGCATCTCGTAGAAGAAATACGCCGAAATCGTCGAGATGATCGCAACGACAATGAACGCCGGCGCGAAATAGGCCGCGGTCAGTTCGGTCGCATGATGGAACCACAGCGTCGATTCCACCGAGAACGCGCCGACGGCGACGCCGGCGGAGACCGCCAGCTGCTGGTTGACGCTGACCAGCGTAGTGGCGCGGCTCATCCGCGCCGGCTCGACTTCGGCATAGGCCAGCGTGTTGATCGCGGTGAACTGCAGCGAACGGAAGAAGCCGCCGACCACCAGCAGGATCATGATCAGCAACAGCGGCGTCGCCGCCGTGAACAGCGCGCAGGCGGCAAGGAAGACCGAGCTCACGACAGCATTGATGGTCATGATGCTGCGGAAGCCGAAGGTCCGGATGATGCGCGCGGCCAGCGTCTTCATGCCCATGGCGCCGGCTGCCGAGGCAAAGGTCACCAGCCCCGAGTTCAGCGGCGTCAGGCCGAATCCGACCTGCAGCAACAGCGGCAGCAGGAACGGCAGCGAGCCGATGCCGAGCCGGAACAGGAAGCCGCCGATAATGCTGGCGCGCATCGTCGGCAGCCGCAGCAGCGCGAAATCCAGCACCGGGGAAGCGGTCCGCCGGGCGTGGATCACGTAAAGCGTCATCGAAATGCTGCCGATCCCGACCAGCGCGATGACCACGGTCCACGGCAGCAAGTTGAGGCCCGCGACCGAAAGTCCGAACGAGATGCCGCCAAGCCCGACGCCGGCCAGCAGAAGGCCATAGAGATCGAAGCGCTCGGGATCCTCGCTCTTGATCGGATCGATGTAGCGCAGCGCCATCACGATCCCGACCAGCCCGATCGGGATGTTGATCAGGAAGATCCAGTGCCAGGTCAGATAGGTGGTGATGAAGCCGCCGAGCGGCGGCCCCAGCACCGGCCCGACCAGCGCCGGCACCGTGACCCAGGCCATCGCATTGACGAGTGCGCTCTTGTCGATCGAGCGCAGCAGCACGAGGCGGCCGACCGGCGTCATCATCGCGCCGCCGAGGCCCTGCACGATCCGCGCGATCACGAAACCGGTGACGGAGGAGGACAGCGCGCAGCCGATCGAGCCCGCCATGAACACGCCGACCGCGAGGCTGAACACCATCCGCGGGCCGAAGCGATCGGCGGTCCAGCCGCTGGCGGGAATGAACACCGCAAGCGACAGCAGGTACGAGGTGATGGCGAGTTTCAAGGTCAGCGGGCTGGTGCCGATATCGGCCGCGATCGCCGGCAGCGAGGTCGAGATGACCGTCGAGTCCATGTTCTCCATGAATAGCGCGGTGGCCACAATCAGCGGGATCAGGCGTTCTTTGTTCATGGAGATTCGGAAAAGAGGAAAGGGAAAGACGGCGGGAGGGACGAAGGGGCTGTATCATCCCGTTGTCGCACAAGCTATTGCGGAACCAGCAAAACCTCCTAAATCCTGCGTGACACGCCGCCGGGTTATCCGCGCTGATCACGAAAAGCCTGTGCATGGCTGGCAAGCGCTTTGATTCGCCCGTCCGCCATGCTATCGACCACCGCCAACCCTACCGATGGGCTTTGATTCGACGGCGATACCAAAAGTGTCGCCGAGGGTCCCGTTCATCCCGAGGTCGTATCGCGGCGATCGAGCCGCCGAATGGAGTTGGTAATGGCCGTCATGCAGGGACTTCAGGGGATTCGCGAAGCCTATACGTTCGACGATGTGCTTCTGCAGCCGGGGCTATCCGATATCCTGCCGTCGGAGGCCGATATCCGCTCCCGCGTCACCCGCTCGATCGCGCTCAACATTCCGATCATCGCCTCCGCGATGGATACCGTCACCGAGGCGCGGATGGCGATCGCCATGGCGCAGGCCGGCGGCATCGGCGTCATCCACCGCAATTTCGATGTCGAGGGCCAGGCCGCCCAGGTGCGGCAGGTCAAGAAGTATGAATCGGGAATGGTGGTCAATCCCTTGACGATCGGTCCC
>Ga0209006_10005856_pt1 | contig 11166 bp, 8 predicted proteins | sample JacPin_JW_Ref_O2_FD_188567 | JGI IMG/M metagenome (GOLD analysis project Ga0209006, IMG submission 188567) | Forest soil microbial communities from Algoma, Ontario, Canada - Jack Pine, Ontario site 1_JW_Ref_O2 (SPAdes) (version 2) | ecosystem: Environmental > Terrestrial > Soil > Boreal... | reverse complement strand
TCGGTGCAGCACTGAGTCCGTCATTCGGATTTCTCACGCTCACGATGAGAAGCCGGGCCGGTTTTGCCTTGTCGCAGGTATGGATCGTGTCCGGGCTCGCTGCGGGAGCGCTTCTTCTCCTTGGTCCTATCGTGGCAGGCGAGGTGGGGCCGAGCGGCGACTTATCTGTCCTCGCGATGAAATTCGCGGCTTACGATCAACTCGCCGGCGTTTGCGTGATTGTGATGCTCACGGCGATGTTGGTTATCGCCGTCGCCTTCTTCACGACCTCAGGCGCGAGCATTGTCACCATCGAACTTATGCAGCGCTATGTCCTGCCAGGTCTTGCTCCGGACGCGGAACGACTAGCCGCGCGCATCACGCTCGCCGTCATCTATAGTGCGGCTGTGTTGCTTGCCTGCTTCTTGCCGGCCGTTGCGGCGGTGCTTTCTACGCTTGCCTTGCCGCTGTCCGCACAGCTCTTTCCCGCTTATCTCGGGCTTTGTTGGCTGCCTTGGATGAGTCGCAGCGCGGTCCTGGTCGGCCTCATCGTCGGCAGTTTGTTTGTGATATTCACCGAGCCGCCCGGACTGATCTTTTTCAACGGCCTGTTTGTGGAACTCCCGTGGGGACGTTGGCCGCTTACGATCCATTCGGCCGCGTGGGGCCTCGCCGCGAACGTCGTCGCGAGCTTGCTTGTCGCGATATTCACGCAGCGAGATGAGGAACGCGACCGTCGCAACGCATTACACGCGGTATTTCGGCGCGATCACCGAGTCGATTTTGGGGGACGCGCGGCACGCAGCGCGAAGTGGGCACTTACTCTCCTCTGGATCTTCCTCGCGCTTGGCCCAGGCGCCATTCTTGGTAATACGTTCTTTGCACACCCCGTTTTCACCGAAGCCGATCTTACCTTGGGGGTGCCGTCACTCTGGGTATGGCAGGTATCCTTTTGGATCGTTGGGGTGATGCTCGTATGGTGGGTCGCGTATCGTAGCCGTCTTTCAGCCGCGGAGGGGGTTTTTCGCGCTGGCGAATTGCAGCCCCCGAGCGGTGCCGGTGGCGTACGTCGGCAACCGCAATGGATTGCGGCGCTCGTGGCTCGCCTAAGCGAGCGCCAGAATCCTGCGACAGCGCGCGATCGTAGATTGAGGTCACGTTAGGGTCACTGTGGTCCTTATCGCTCGCGATCGGGTCCGTAGTCGCGCCGGATAGGGTTCGAGCGCGACCATACGTCGAGCGAATGCCCGGATGCGCGTGCAAAGCCGACCCTTGCGAGCGCGGCAAATGATATCCGCTCGCTTTAGGAGCGAGGATTGCTTTCTCAAGGATTTTCTTACTGTACGCGAAGCCGAAACCCGAGTGGCAACGCCTGCAAGATCTCTGGACAAGATCTCTGGGCAAGATCTCTGGGCAAGATCTCTGGGATCGAATGCGGTCGAACTCAACTGCGTCTATCCCGATTGCGCGAGGACGCCAAGGAGAGTAGCTTTCAGCTTAGAGCCGTTTCAAAGCGGTCTCGAGATCGGGATGGCAAACGACGCGGGGGGCTTTGTCCTGGAGAGGACATAAAGGCTCGAAGCCGCGTTTCCCTGTGGAGGGAAAGCCATGCGGCCTTCGTACGAGCTTTGGCTCGTCTTCTTGTCCCTGGCGCTGGCCTTTCAGGGCTGCTTCGTGGGATTGCATTTAGCGCGCAAAGTCGGGCTGGCGGAGCGATTACACCGGCGCGTGCTCATTTCCATGTCGGCGCTGTCGATGGCGCTTGCGATCTGGACCATGCACTTCGTCGGCATGCTGGCAATGAAATTGCCGGTCGCGGTCGATTTCCTGGTACTGCCGACCCTGTTGTCGTTCCTTATTTGCGTTCTCGTCGTCGGGGGTGCCGTATTCGCCATGGGCACCGGCGTGCCGACGCTGAACCGCATCGGCTTGGCTGCACTGCTCATGGGCGCCGGCATCGTCAGCATGCACTACATGGGCATGTATGCCCTGCACTCGAGCGTCAACATGGCGCACGATCCGCGATTCGTCGCGGCCGGCATCTTTTTGGGGGTCGCGGCTTCAGGCGCCTCGCTATGGCTCGCTTTCGTCGGTGCGACCTGGCGCTCGACGTTGTCCTCGGCGATCGTCATGGCGTTGGCGATTTCGCTGATGCATTACACGGCGATGGCCGGTTTCGAAATCGTCTCGCTGTGTGAATCGGGTACACAGGGCCAGGCGCCAGCGCTCTCGCAGGAGCTTCTGGCCATCATCGTCGCCGTGATGGCGTTTATCGTTTCCGGTATCTTTCTACTGACCTTGGTGCCGGAAGGCCGCTTGGCGATGAGCCCTGCGTCGAGGCAGTCGGTCGAACTTGTGGCGCCAGCTGAGGTCGTTGCGCCCGCTCCGACAACACCTGTCGAAGACCCGGTGTCAGTGCTGCATCGCGCGCTGCCGGTGGAAAAGAATGGGCGGCGCAGCCATTTGCCGGTCTGGCGATTGGTAGCCGTCCAGGCTCAGGCGCATTACACGTTACTGTTCGACGGCGAAACCACCTGGTTCTCGCCGCTGTCGATCTCCGAGATCGACAAAGTCCTCGATTCGACCTCTTTCGCGCGGGTTCATCGCAGCCACATCATCAACCTTGACCGATTTACCTTTGTGCGCGGCGCCGGCGATGGCGGAGCCTTCGTGGCGATCAGCGAAACGCCCTACAGGGTGCCGGTGAGCCGCACGCGGCGGGTATGGTTGAAGCAGCAGTTGGCGACCCGCGTAAGTCTGGCAAAATAGCCTCGCGCATCAGCGGTCCTCCGAGTCCGTACGGCTTCGCAACGCGGTAGCCGCTTTCGGTGGATTGTGCAGCGCGGCATCGCTGAATCCGAGCAAAAAGCACCCTGCAGTTCGTGCAAGGACCTCGCAATTCGTGCGTCCTCTCGTGCGCTCGTGCAATTCGCGTTGAGTTCGGCCCGTCGAAGTTCTTCCCATTGCGCCAAGATCGCCGCCAAACGGCGGCCCGCGACCGGGAGGAGAGACCGACGTGATACCTGGCTCTTTCACCTATTACCGTCCGTCTTCGATCGAGGACGCCGTCAAGTTTCTCATCGACCACGGCGACGAGGCCCGGCCGTTGGCTGGCGGACACAGCCTGATCCCGATGATGAAGCTCCGGATGGCCGCTCCGACCCATCTGGTCGATCTTCGCGGCCTCTCCGCGCTGACCGGAATCGGCGAGGTCGACGGCACGATCACGATCGGCGCGATGGTTACGCAGGCGCAGCTTCAAGCCTCGCACCTGCTTACCGCGAAACTCCCGATCCTCCGCGAGACTTCGGCCCTGATCGCAGACCCCCAGGTACGCTCCGTCGGCACGCTCGGCGGCAATGTCGCCAATGGGGACCCGGGGAACGACATGCCGGCCGTGATGATGGCGCTCGATGCAAGCTACGTCCTCACCGGCGGCGCCGGTGAGCGGCGGATTGAGGCTCGCACCTTTTACAACGGCGCCTACGACACCGCCCTGCAGGCCGGCGAGATTCTTACCGCCGTAAGCGTGGCAACGCCGCCGAGGCACCACGGCTACGCTTACGAGAAGCTCAAACGCAAGATCGGCGATTACGCCACCGCGGCAGCTGCCGTCATTCTCACGCTTGGCGACGGCAAGGTCGCGAGCTGCGCTATCGCACTGACCAATGTCGCGGATCGACCGCTGTTCGCCGAGGAAGCAAGCGCGCTGGTCGTCGGCACGGCCTGCAACGCTGCGACGATCAAGCAGGCGGCCGAAGCTGCAACTGCGATCACCGACCCGTCGGGCGACGGGCGCGGCCCCGCCGAATATCGCCGCGCCATGGCCGGCGTCATGGTGGCGCGCGCACTCAGATCGGCCCTTTCGCGGGCGCAGGGAGCCTAAACGATGAGCGAGGAAATCGAGAAGATCCCGGTCACGATCACCGTCAACGGCAAGAAGATGCAGCGGTTTGTCGAACCGCGCATGCTGCTGGTGCATTTCATTCGCGACGAGATTTCGCTCACCGGCACGCATATCGGCTGCGACACGTCGCACTGCGGTGCATGCACGGTCGACCTCGACGGCCTTTCGGTGAAGTCTTGCACGATGTTTGCCGTGCAAGCCGACGGTTGTGCAGTCAAGACGGTCGAAGGCCTCGCCAATGCCGACGGCACGCTCTCCGCGCTTCAGGAAGGCTTCCGTATGATGCACGGCCTGCAATGCGGCTTTTGCACGCCCGGCATGCTGATGCGCGCGAGCGTGCTGCTGCGGGAGAACCCTGACCCCACCGAGGACGAAATCCGTTACGGCATCGCCGGCAATCTGTGCCGTTGCACAGGCTATCAGAACATTGTCAAGGCCATTCAGTATGCAGCCGCCAAAATGAACGGCCGCGATTTCCAGGAGGCCGCAGAATGAACGAGATCGTTCTTACCCGCGAAATGCGCGAAGCCCGGCTCGAAGGCATGGGCTGCAAGCGCAAGCGCGTCGAGGATATCCGCTTCACGCAAGGAAAGGGCAACTACGTCGACGACGTGAAGCTACCCAATACGTTGCACGGCGATTTCGTGCGATCGCCCCACGCTCACGCCCGCATCAAGAAGATCGACGTGACCAAGGCCAAAGCGCTGCCCGGCGTTGTCGCCGTGCTGACCGCGGACGATCTGAAGCCGCTTGGTCTGCACTGGATGCCAACCCTGGCAGGCGATGTCGCGGCGGTGCTGGCTGACGGCAAGGTACATTTTCAGAATCAAGAAGTCGTCTTCGTCGTCGCCGAGAATCGCTACATCGCCGACGACGCGGTGCAATTGGTGGAGGTCGAGTACGAGGCGCTGCCGGTCCTGGTCGATCCCTTCAAATCGATGGACGACGACGCGCCGGTGCTACGCGAAGACCTCGCCGGCAAGACCAGCGGCGCACATGGCCAGCGCAAGCATCATAATCACATCTTTGAGTGGACGGTCGGCGACAAGCAGGCGACGGACGAGGCCTTCAACAAGGCCGAAGTGACGATCAAGGAATTGATCCCCTATCACCGCACGCATCCGTGTCCGCTCGAGACCTGTCAGTGTTTGGCATCCTTCGACAAGATCAAGGGCGAGCTCACTCTGTACGGCACGTTTCAAGCACCGCATGTCATCCGTACGGTAGCTTCGCTTCTGTCGAAGATTCCGGAACACAAGATTCACGTCATCGCGCCCGATATCGGCGGCGGTTTCGGCAACAAGGTCGGCGCCTATTCGGGTTACATCTGCGCGATCGTTGCGTCGATCGTTACCGGCGTGCCGGTGAAATGGGTGGAAGACCGCATCGAGAACCTCTCGACCACCTCGTTCGCACGCGACTATCACATGACGACCGAAATCGCCGCGACGAAGGAAGGCCGTGTCACTGCCCTGCGGGTGCATGTCCTCGCCGATCACGGGGCCTTCGACGCCTGCGCCGATCCATCGAAATGGCCGGCGGGCTTCTTTAATATCGTCACCGGCTCGTACGACTTTCCGGTCGCGCATTTGGCTGTCGACGGCGTCTACACCAACAAAGCCCCCGGAGGCGTCGCTTATCGTTGCTCGTTCCGTGTCACCGAGGCTGCCTATTGCATCGAACGGGCGATGGATATCCTGGCGCACAAGCTCGGCATGGACCCTGCCGAACTCCGCATGAAGAACTTCATCCGTCGCGAACAATTTCCTTACCAATCGGCACTCGGCTGGGAATACGACTCCGGCGACTATCACGTGGCCATGCGCAAAGCGATGGATACGCTCGGCTACGCGCAGTTGCGGCAGGAGCAAAAAGCCAAACAGGAAGCGTTCAAGCGTGGTGAGACGCGCGAGATCATGGGTATCGGCGTCAGCTTCTTCACCGAGATCGTGGGTGCGGGCCCCTCGAAGAATTGCGACATCCTCGGCGTAGCCATGTTCGATTCCGCCGAGATCCGCATCCATCCTACCGGTTCGATCCTTGCCCGGATGGGTTCGAAAAGCCAGGGACAAGGCCACGAAACGACCTGGGCTCAGATCATTGCTACCGAACTGGGCATCCCTGCCGACGACATTATGATCGAAGAAGGCAACACCGATACGGCGCCCTATGGGCTCGGCACCTACGGTTCGCGCTCGACACCGGTGGCGGGAGCCGCCATCGCTATGGCTGCGCGCAAGATCAAGGCCAAGGCGCAGATGATAGCCGCGCATTTGCTTGAAGTGTCGGAATACGACCTCGAATGGGACATCGACGGCTTCCGCGTCAAAGGCAATCCCGAGCGCGCCAAGACGATGAAGGAGATCGCCTGGGCAGCCTACAATGCACCTCCGCCTGGTCTCGAGCCTGGGCTCGAGGCGGTGAACTATTATGACCCACCGAACATGACCTATCCGTTCGGCGCCTACCTCTGCGTCATGGACATCGACGTTGACACCGGCGTCGCCAAGACCCGGCGTTTCTATGCACTCGACGATTGCGGAACGCGTATCAATCCGATGATCATCGAGGGGCAGGTGCATGGCGGCCTGACGGAAGCGTTCGCCATCGCGATGGCACAGGAGATCGCATACGACGAAGCCGGCAATGTCATGGGCGCCTCATTCATGGACTTCTTCCTGCCGACCGCCGTGGAAACGCCGCGGTGGGAGACCGACTTTACCGTCACCCCGTCGCCCCATCACCCGATTGGCGCGAAAGGCGTCGGTGAGAGTCCGAATGTGGGCGGCGTGCCATGCTTCTCCAATGCGGTGAACGATGCCTTCGGCTTCCTTGGCGTGACCAATCTTCCGATGCCGCATTATCCGTATCGCTTGTGGCAGACAGCGCGTTCGCTCGGCCTTTAGAGCATGATCCGGAAAAGCATGTCCTCGGGCTTTTACCCGATGGGTGGAAACCGGTTTACCGAAAAGACCGTGCTCCACCAAAGAGCTGGAGCGCGATGTCGATTCCACATAAAGCCATCGCGCTCTAGGAGCCGTCGATGACGGGGATTTTGGCCCGTAATGAAATAGCGGACCGCCTCGCAGCGGCCGGTTATATCGCGGATCCGTCGCTGGCGACTGCGCTGATGCTAATGGACATGCTTGGGCGTCCGCTTTTGCTGGAGGGCGAAGCGGGCGTCGGCAAGACCGAAGTCGCGAAGGCTTTGGCCAAGGTGCACGGCAGCGAACTCATCCGTCTGCAATGCTACGAAGGTCTCGATCGCAACGAAGCCATCTACGAATGGAACTACCAGAGCCAGTTGCTCGCGATCAAAATCCGTGAGCAAAGCGACGCGTCGGCGCTCGAAGAGCACATTTTCTCCGAAAAATATCTGCTCGAAAGGCCGGTGCTCGCCGCCATCCGCCGGGCGCAAGCGCCGGTGCTGCTGATTGACGAGATCGATCGTGCCGACGAGGAATTCGAGGCTTTTTTGCTCGAGGTGCTGTCGGATTTTCAGGTCTCCATTCCCGAACTCGGGACCATTACGGCGATATCGATCCCACGTGTCGTACTGACCTCGAATGGCACACGCGAGCTATCCGACGCGCTACGTCGCCGCTGCCTCTATCATCCGCTCGATTTTCCCGACGTCGACCGGGAGGCGCGGATTCTGGTCACGCGCATTCCCGGCATTGACGCTGCGCTTGCCTTACAGCTCGCGCGGCTGATGCAGGGGGTCCGCAAGGAAGGCTTGAGCAAGACGCCGGGCATCGCTGAAACGCTCGACTGGGCCGCGGCGCTTGTCGGGCTCGGTGTGTCGCGGCTTGATGCCGATCGCGAGGCGGTGTTCGACACGCTCTCTTGCGTTTTGAAGACACGCGAGGATCGGGCGCGGATAACGCGCGAGGTGACCGATCGTTTGATCGGCAAGGTGGCGTGAAATGGTCGTGCATCCGGCCACGCAGGACATCGGCTTTGCAGTGCGTCGGCGCGTCGCCTGTTTCTTGAGCACGCTGCGCCACAGCGGCTTTCACGTCGGATTGGCGGAAAGTTGCGATGCTCTGGCGATCCTCGCTAACGCCAATATCGCGCGGCCGTCAGCGGCAAAGCCCGCGCTGAAAGCGCTGCTATGTGGCCGCCGTTCCGATTGGGACCGTTTCGACGATTTGTTCGACGCCTTCTGGTTCGGCCGCGGTGTCAAAAGCCGCGTACAGACGGCGCCGTCGCGAGGCCCGGCGCAGCCGAGCGCTTTCAAAGGTCCTCATGGGCGCAATGACGGCGCACAGACGAATCTTGCCAGCGATGTCGAGCGCGGAGCCGACGAACAAGAGTTTGAGGCGACGCCAGACGGCCGGCGCGAGGGCGCCAGTCGTTCCGAATCGCTCGGCGATGTGGACTTTCGCAAGATCGCGGATCCGGACGCCATGGCAGAGGCGCATGCGATTGCCGAACGGCTCGCCCGCGCGATGCGAACGCGATTGACTCGCCGCGATCGGCTTGCCGCGCGCGGGCGGCGTATTGATTTACGCCGAACAATCCGCGCCAGCCTTCCGACCGGTGGCACGCCGATCCATCTCGTTCACCAGCGGCGACGATCAAAGCCTCTTCGGCTCGTAGTGCTGCTCGACGCGTCAGGCTCGATGAATCTCTACACGGCGGTCTTCGTGCGTTTCGTGCACGGCATCCTTGATCATTTCCTCGAGGCAGATGCCTTCCTGTTTCACACAAGCCTGGTTCATGTCTCCGACGCTCTGCGCGAGAAGGACGCGGGCAAGGCGCTTGATCGTCTCAGCTTGATGGCGAAAGGCGTCGGTGGCGGTACGCGAATCGGCGACAGTCTGGCTAGCTTTAATCGCTGGCATGCGGTGCGCGTCATTCATTCGCGCACCTGCGTGATGATCCTTTCCGACGGTTACGATACCGGCGCGCCCGACGTGCTCGGCGCGGAAATGGCGGCGCTTAGGCGCCGTTGCAAGCGCATCGTCTGGCTCAATCCGCTGATCGGTTGGGACGGTTACGAGCCTTCGGCGCGCGGTATGGCGGCCGCACTGCCTTATGTCGATCTGTTCGCCCCGGCGCATTCGCTCGACAGCCTCGCCGCGATCGAGCCCTATCTGGCGCAACTGTGAGGAAAGCGCCATGCAGCGTCATCCCGACACGCTCGAAGTGGTTGCTGCGCTCCGCGCGCAAGGAGAATCGTTCGCGCTGGCGACGGTGGTACGCACCGTCTCGGTCACGGCCGCCAAGGCAGGCGCCAAGGCAGTAATCCGGCCTGACGGCAGCATAACCGAAGGTTGGATCGGCGGCGGGTGCGCGCGCTCCGCCGTGCTCAAGGCCGCGCGTGAATCGATCGCCGATGGCAAGCCACGCCTCGTCTCCATTCAACCGAAGGACTTGCTCGACGAGCAAGGTGTGCACGCGGGCGAGGAACGCGGCGGAATTCGCTTCGCGCGAAACATGTGTCCAAGCCAGGGAACCATGGACATCTTCGTGGAACCTGTCATGCCGGCTCCGCTTCTGATCGTGCTCGGCGCTAGTCCTGTCGCAGTTGCGCTCGCCGAGCTCGCACCGCGCTTCGGCTACCGCGTCACGGTCTGCGCGCTGCCGGAAGATCAGGGACTTTTCGCCAACGCCGACCAGCGTATCGAAGGCTTCGCGCTACCTGTGGTCTCCGACGCGCCACGCTTTGTCGTGGTTTCGACGCAAGGGCGTGGCGATGAGGCGGCGTTGAAAGCCGCACTATCGGTCGACGCGGACTACGTCACCTTCGTCGGCAGCCGCCGGAAGATCGAATCGATCCGCACATCGCTCACCGAGAAGGGCATGCCGGATGAGCGCTTCGCGCGCCTCAAAGGTCCGGCCGGTCTGGATCTTGGCGCGATCACCCCCGACGAAATCGCGCTTTCCATTCTCGCGGAAATCCTGGCGCACCGGCGCCGAGGACAACGCGGACAATCGCCAGAACCATAATGGAGTGATCGATCACCATGCAGATGAACGGCAGCGAGCGCATCCAGGCTTCGAAGGAAGCGGTGTGGGCCGCGCTCAACAATGTTGAAGTGCTCAAGCAATGCATTCCAGGTTGCGAAAGCTTGGAGAAAATATCCGAAACGGAAATGACGGCAAAGGTTGTCCTCAAGGTCGGGCCGATCAAGGCGAGCTTTGCCGGCAAGGTGATACTAACCGATCTCGATCCGCCAAACGGGTATCATATTTCGGGAGAGGGCTCGGGCGGCGTCGCCGGCTTTGCCAAAGGCGGCGCGAGTGTCAGACTGGAGTCGGAGAGTGAAAGCATCACCGTGTTGAATTATACAGTCGATGCGCAGGTTGGCGGTAAGGTCGCCCAACTCGGCAGTCGCCTTATCGACTCTACGGCGAAAAAGCTTGCCGCTGAATTTTTTACTAATTTTGCCGCGATCGTCGCACCAATCGCCTCCACAGAGCCGGCAGTCGAGCAGAAACCGGGCTGGCTACGCCGCTTCTCGGGAGTTGCTTCTATTGCTGTGCTGCTCGTACTTGGCGGCACCAATTGGTGCTGTATTCTCGCCACTCATCATCACACGACGAGCGACGATATTCTTGCCAGTTCGATCTGTTCATCGCGCCGCTAGCGGCACCTATCCGCATGTTTGTAGCGTCTCTCGGATTGCGTGATGGCGACCACTTTCGGCGCGGGAGACTCGACGACCAATTGCAGCGAGGCTTACACGTACACTCCCGGCGAAGGGACGGCTTCGCGCTGTTTTGATGATCTTCCGGCTCAACCGGCCCCATTCTTTGAGCAGCGCCTTGAGTCCGGTCAAGACGACGTCGTCCGGATAGCGTAGTCTTTGTTGCCCTCGATAAGACGCCTAGCCAGCGTCCGGCTGAATCAAAAGAGAAACTGCTCTATGGATATGTTGGACACACCGAGCTGGCGTTGGGGCCTGTTGCTCATCGCCTTGACCATGGCGATCCACGTGACGGCTGTTGTGACCATGGCTTTCGTGGGTGTCAGGGTACGGGCCCGACTGGAACGCCGCGGCCTTGATTCATGGAACCTGGTCGCAGCCCTGATTTTTACGAGCGTCGCGATGGTGCTGCTGTTGGCTGCTCTGCACGGAGCGGAGTGCGGGATCTGGGCCGCGGCTTATTTGTGGCTCGGCGCCATCGATTCACCCCAGGATGCTTTGCTCTTTTCGGTCGACTCGATGACTACGCGAGGCGCGTCAGGGCTGACGCTGCAACGACACTGGCAGATGATGGGAGCTCTGGAGGCGGTCGACGGAGTTCTGCTATTTGGCGTCAGCACGGCA
>Ga0209006_10005855_pt1 | contig 11166 bp, 13 predicted proteins | sample JacPin_JW_Ref_O2_FD_188567 | JGI IMG/M metagenome (GOLD analysis project Ga0209006, IMG submission 188567) | Forest soil microbial communities from Algoma, Ontario, Canada - Jack Pine, Ontario site 1_JW_Ref_O2 (SPAdes) (version 2) | ecosystem: Environmental > Terrestrial > Soil > Boreal... | reverse complement strand
CATCGATCGCGCTGAACGTCGTCGCGGGATCGTGCGAATCGATGAAGGCGCATGGTCCAAAATCGATGGTCTCCCCCGAAAGCGCCGTGTTGTCGGTGTTCATCACGCCATGGATGAAACCGACATGCATCCAACGCGCGACTAGCGAGGCTTGGCGTTCCACGACGATCTGGAGCAGGGCCAAGATGGGCCTCTCAGAGTCTCGGGCCTCGGGGAAGTGACGATCGATTGCGTAGCCGGAGAGGCGTTCAACGGCTTCCACGTCGCCGCGAGCGGCGAAATATTGGAACGACCCGATGCGGATGTGACTCGATGCGACGCGGGTCAGTACAGCCCCGGGCAATTGGCGGTCGCGGAAAACAGGTTCGCCGGTTGAGACGGCGGCCAGCGCCCTTGTGGTTGGGATTCCGAGCGCATGCATGGCTTCGCTGACGAGATACTCGCGCAGGACCGGCCCCAATGTAGCGCGCCCATCTCCACGCCGGGAGAACGGCGTTCGGCCCGCGCCCTTCAATTGGACATCGCGCCGCTCGCCGTTGCGGTCCACGACTTCGCCAAGGAGGATTGCGCGGCCGTCGCCAAGCTGAGGAACGAAATTGCCGAATTGATGCCCGGCGTAAGCCATCGCGATTGGCTCTGCGCCCGGCGGAATGACGTTGCCGGAAAATATTGCTGCCAACTCCTCCGGTTCGAGTCCTCGTGTATCGACGCCCAGTTCCGCAGCGAGCAATTCGTTGAATTTGATCAGGCGAGGCTTTACGACCGGGGTCGGAGAGAGTCGCGCGAAAAAATGCTCCGGCAGGCGCGCGTAGCTGTTGGAAAAGACAGCGATCGGGCCGGCCGTGCGTTCGGCTGCCAGCGGCTTTTCCATTGAGTCAGTCAACGGCATGGTCGCAATTTCCCTTTTGAATGCATGCTATCGATAGCGCGGCATTGATGGGTCGACATCGCAAGCCCAGGCATCGATGCCGCCGTCCAGATTGACTGCGTTGTCAAAGCCGGCGTTTCGAAGAAAGTCGACGACCATCTGACTGCGAGCGCCATGATGACAAATGACCACCAACAATTGATCCGCTGGGAGGTCGTCCGTGCGAGCCGGAATCTCCGCCATCGGAATATGCAGGGCGCCTTCTAGTCGGCAAACATCAAGCTCTCTCGCCTCCCGGACATCGAGAACCGTATGCTTTTTCCCTGCGCTCCGCATGTCCGCAAGCTCGCGAACAGAGATCACATCTGATCCTCTGAGAGGTTCTGTGGACATCGCGAGAATGATCTCCTGACTTACACTACTGTCCTCGGCGTTGTTGTCGATTTCGGTTTCAATGCGGGACTGTGGAGCTCCATCAGGATTTATTTCGATTTCAATTGGGACTGGATCCCCGCCTCAGTCCCAATTGAAAGCGAAAATCCGAGGGTCAGGCGAAGACGGCCTCTCGTTCAAGGGCGGGCTTCCAGCTCTCGACATCGTCGTCGGTGATTTGCTCCTTTCCGGATCGAACCGATTCCACGGCGAGCTCATTGAGCATGCCGAAGACTTTTGCCGTTATGCCATCCGTCGCCCGTGCAAGCGTTCGCAAGCTATGAGCCGAGAGCGCAGAGGGTCTCCGCAACGGCAGGCTTCGGAGGATCGCGACCACAAGGCTCTGAAACTCATCGTCGGCCTTCCACCGCGGCAACGCCATTTGATCTAACCGTCGCGAAAGCTGAGTGTCGCCGGCTATCGCCTCGCGAGCATCGGCAATGCCAAGGAACACCAGCGACGCCTTAAGCTCATTGCTCAAATGCCGAAATAGCTGAAGGATGACGCGCTGTTCACGCGGGCTGCCCGCGAGTAAGTTATGGACTTCGTCGATCACGATGACGCGGACTTTCAACTGCTTCAATATCGACAGTGCGCGAACCTCCATTTCAACGAGCGTCATCGCGTGTCGAAGACTCGCGCCCGAGCTGCTCAGGAGTTGCGCGTAGATTCGCCGTTCAGAAGGTTTCGATGACAGAGAAATCGAAAGAACGGGAACAGTCTCGACGCCGGCGATCGTATCGATGGTCGGCGGGTTCGTGCGGCGAAATTTTTCAACAAGCATCGTTTTGCCCATTCCGCTATGCGCATAGATCGCAAGACCTGGTGGGCGCGTCGAGGGTGGGTGGTCGCAGAGGAACTGAAGCCGTTCGAGCGCGAATTTGGCGCGCGAGAATCCTATCCATCGGTCTGTTCGAGTTGCTCTGATGCGTAGATCATCTGTCATGTTCATCAGCGCCGCAGCCTGAGGCGCAAGATGAGGATGATCCAAATTCATTCCCAGAACTCCAAGTCGTCCGCGCCGGGATATTGTTTCGAAGTGTCAATCCCCGTGAGAGGGGTCACCGTGTTCAGTTCCTTCGTCACCCGTGGCCGCTTTGCGGCTTTGCGACGCGCCGCGGTGCTAGTCGCAACCGCATCATCCTCGATTCGGCGTTGCAGGGCGAGGGCGGAAAAAATCGCATCCTCGTCAAGATCGCGCTTTCCTCGCTCGAAAAGGCGACGCTTGGCGTTGCGCCACTCCCAGATCGTCACTGCGGGATAAGCAAGGTTCCGATATCGAGCTTCGATATAGCCGCCGTCGGGACGACGAACGAAGATCCGCGAAAGATCCCGCGGATCATATTTTATGAGCATGTGGCCGCTTCGGCCGAGGTCCCGGCCAAGGACATCTGACCAGTATCGGATCTTTTCGAGATGGATGCCGTCTTTCAGGAGCCGGCGCCGTGTTTCGGGCAGGAAACTCGTCCAGAAGGCCATGCGATCCGGCGGCAGATCAAAACTCAGTCCACCTTGCGACTCTTGCCAGACGGCCAGCGGCGGGCGCAGCAGCGCCGAATGGATGCGGCGCTGGTATACTCCGGTGATTTCCACGGCGAGCCAACGCTCGAGTTCTCGCAGAGAGAGAACCGCGCGTTCTTCGGACGCGTAGCCTTCTCGAGCTTTCGTGTTGCTGAAAGTCGTGCCAGGAAGGATGTGAACCGCTCCCATCATGGCGCCGATCAGCCGCTCAATGTGACCGCCAAAACGTGGCGTCGCCGGCGGGCGGTAGACGAGCTTGATCCCGTATTCGCGGCAGGCCGTTTTCAGCGCTCTCGAGTGAAATTCCGGGCCGTTGTCGCAATGCAGGACAGAAGGCAATCCCGCGACCGGCCATGGATGCTCAACGCCACGCTCCTGTAGCCACGAGGTCTTGTCGAACACAGCGTGCAGGATGCAGAGGCCCACCGAGGCGCTGCTCGGCGCATCGAGTGACAAGTGAAAACCGGCGACCATTCGCGTGCATATATCGACGGCGATCGTCAAGTAGGGGCGACCGATCGGCAGTCGTGTTTCTTCATCGACGACGATCAAATCGACAATCGTATGATCGATTTGCCAAACGTCGTTCGGCCGTTCCGCGTGGAAGCTGCTGGCGCTCGGGGTAGCCTCGGCTTCCAATGAAACCTCGCCCCGTCTTCTTGCGGCTCCCAGAGCATCGAGTTCGTCAACGCGGCGCTGGATGGTGCTGCGATGAGGCGGCGGGAGCCCTTCGATCCGACAGGCCTCCTGCACGCGTCGAATCAGGGCGCTCATCTTCGGCTTTTCCTTCTTCAGCCAGAAGCGGTCGATTTGTTGGACGATGAGGCGTTCGGTCCTGATATCCAAGCGCTTGGCGCCGTCAGGAGTGCCGCGGCCGATTGGGATTAGACTCGATGCCCTTCGCGAGGCGCGGAATCGCGCAATCATTCGGTAAACGGTCGAGCGACCGATACGAAACTCGTTGCGAACCGCTTCGACGACTTCTCGTGTGGCCGTCCAGTCGCTCGCCTTCAATAAGCCGCGCAGAAAAATGTCCCGACGTTCGGCCTCGAGCCAACGCGGGTCATCTGGGTCGTCGAGGCGCCGCGGCATGTGTTCATCGTATGGCCGATCAGGTGGTCGATCAATCCCAATTGAAACAGAAAGAACGTCGGTCGAGTCTGGATTGAAACCGATAATTTTGCGGGACCCATCTTGCCGTAACGCTTTGATTCCTCGAAGTCCGCTAGTCTCACTTTGAAACCGAAATCGACAACTGATCTCCAGCTGGTGGCCTGACAGACCGGAAATTTTCCACTCCCCGGAGGAACCCTCTAGTCCCACATTGAAACCGAAATCGACAACGGTCGTCGATGTCGGCCGTTGATCCGGGACGCCCTCGGCGGCCGTGGAGGTCCGCTGGCGTTTGGAGCGACCTCGCCCTGACTATAGTCGAGGCGGTGGCGCGCTGCAGACCCTCATCGAGGGGGCGGATCAAACGGGAACCACCTTGATGATCGCCTTCAGCGCGTCAAAATCCGCCGGATTGCGGGTGTAGACCGGTAGCCCAGAGGCTGCGGCGGTGGAGGCGATGAGAAGGTCCGCCAAACGGGACCGACTCGTTTGCCCCGCCGCCCGCGCCGCCGCAAACATGCGGCCGTAGAGGCGGGCGGCGTCGCCATCGAACGACAGCGGTTCCCACGTTGACGTCGCCCACTGCAACCGGTCTTGGCGCCGAGCGCGTTCGTCCTGATCTTCCGTCGCGTGTGGACCCGCGGCAAGTTCTCCAAGCGTAATGGCGGCAATCGCCGACTCGTCCGGCAGCAATGCGGGATCGATCACGTCGTAGTCGATGACGACGGACGTATCAAGCAGGCCCCGTGTCGGTTCAGCCATCGATGCGCTGATCAATCACAGCGTCGACATCGGCGCGAAACCGGCCAGCATCGACCCGGGGCGCACGCGCAGCCGCGTCGGCAATCGTCGCCCGGGGCACGAACCGGTGCGGCCGAAGCGGTCGCAGCTCCGCGACAGGAGTGCCATTGCGCGTGACGATGAGGGTTCGGCCTGCCTCCACCTCACGAAGGACGGCCGCAGAGTCATTGCGCAGTTCGCGTTGGGTGATCTTTCGGTTCATGCAATGAACTGTAGCACATGTAGCACCATGTAGCCAGACCAATCGTCTCGCCCTGGGGAAGCCCCGGCGTGAGCGCGCTCCACACCGGAGAACCCGAACTGGATCCGCCCGACCCCGTGCGTGGCCATCCTCGGAATGGGGATGTCGCTCTATACATCGCATCATCGAAGGGATGGCACTCAGCGCCCGCGAGGTCCTGCGTCGGGAACCGCGGAGCCGTCCTGAGCCTCGCCAAGGGAGGTCACCGCGGACTTGAGCGCGTAGGTCCAGGCGCTAGGGTCGGTCTCAGACAGCATCTGGTGCGGCGATATCGTCCAGGTGTGGACGACGAAATCGTCCGGCGCGGTGTCCGGATCGCCAGCGAGCGTCCGGCATCGCTCGAGCGACTGGGCCACCCATTGCGCATCCCGATAGGAGAGTGAGGTCGCCGTCGCAGACCATGCCGAACCGGATGCCTCTGGCGCGCAGCCGCTGCGCCAAGTCACCATGCCGGGGTGCCAGTCGGAATCCCACGCTACGTCGGCGTGGAAGAATGCAGGCTTCAGTCCCGATTTCTTGTGGGGGTGCCGAGAAACCCGATCTCGGCGCTGACAAGTCCTGGCAGCCTGGAATTGACCGCGTCGATCTCGCCGACCTGAACGGTCGGAAAATAGCGCTTCAGGACTTGCGCTTTCGTCGCCGCCTCTTCCGCCAGCTGATCGACGCTATACCGACAATAGACGCTGCCCAGCTTGTTCTTGCCCTGCTTGGCGTGGCCCCAGGTCACCGGCTCGTCCATGGCGACGTAGCTGAGCTCGCCGCCCAGGCTGCTGATCCGTTTCGCGACCGACCGCGAGCGGCGAGCCGAACCCCTCCGTTCCCTTGCCGCAGACGTCCGTGCCCACGAGGACGGCGAGCTCGATTGCGAGGCCGACGTGACGTTGCCTCAGGCCTTCGAAGACGGTCCGCAACTGCTCGTCTGTGCCTCGGAGCACCAGCTGGGTGGAGATCTTGAACGCCGTCGCCCTGGAAGAGCCCACCCGCCACGGCGCGTTGGGTTTGAACAGATCCATGTAGTCTTGGGCGTGTCGACGTGCCGATCGGCCTGCACGACGGGGTCGACACCGCTGAACCAGAACTGCCGCGTCAGGCTACGAACTTGAGCCGGAGTATTGACTGGCCAAGCGAGCACCAAGGCCGCAGAGGCCCCAGTAAGCAGGCGCGCGAAGTTCGAGCGCATAGTCGATTCCTTCCTCCGGAGACCTTCAGGCTCGAGACGCTGCGGCAGGGTGATTTATTCGCCTCGCGGCTTTCGACCCCAGACTGGCGCGGCGACGCTGAACCCAAGCAAATCGAGGCGGCATGCCGAACTCCGGCAATCTCCAAGGCTCCCGGTATTATTCCGCCCCACGCCCGGTGCGACAGCGTCGAATTCGCCGTAGTTCGGGGATTTCAGAACATATCACCATCCCGCCTGAACTCGCCATGGCGCGCCGCGCGCTAATCACGGGCGCATACGTGGACTAAAAGCGCGAAACCCTCAGGTTGCGCGGCGAGCGACCCGCGTTCTTCTGCAGCAGACGCCGCAGGGTGGAGGGGTCGGCGTAGCCGACCCGGCTGGCGATTTCTTCGATCGAAAGGCGGGAAGTCTGGATCAGTTCGAGCGCTGCGTCGACCTTGAGCTTCTGGAGAAACCGGACGGGGGAAAGGCCAATCACCTTTTGCAGGCGGCGCGCCAGGGTGCGTGGGGTCAGTCCGGCCGCCTGGGCCACGTCCCTCACCGAGATGTCGCGGTCGAGATGGGCTCTCGCCCAGGCCTCCGCCTTGGCGATTTGAGGATCGGCGGCGGCGAAATGGCTGAGCGCCATGTAGCGCGCTTGGCTACGGCGCTGATCGAGCAGCAGGTAGCGGGCGCATTGATCGGCGAGCGCGGTGTCGGCGTGGCGCGCCACGAGCCCCAGCATCAGGTCGACCTGCGCCAGAGCCGCGCCGGCCGTGGTGATCTGCCCATCGCGCACCTGAACGGCATCCGGTTCCAGGGCGACATCAGGGAACATCCGGCCGAACGTCGGCGCCAGCCACCAGGCGGTCGTGGCGCGGCGGCCCGCGAGGACGCCCGATGCGGCGACGAGGAAGCTGCCGGAACACGAGGTCGCAATCTCGGCGCCGGCCGACAAAGCCGTCCGGATCGAGGCCATGGCTTTGCGGGCGTCGCTCGCGAGGAGACGCGCGCGGACCTCGGCCTCCGAGGTCATCCCCAGACCCGGGATGATCACCACGGCGGGCGCCGGCGCCGCAGGCGAAGCCGGGCCAAACCAGGCGCGCACCGCCGCCGCGCCGGAGCCTGCGACTGAAACCTGGAAGAGGTTCGGGCGGCCCTGCGTAACGCGTAAGCGGTTGGCGGTCGCCAGCACGTCGAGCGTGATCGCGACACTGGATAGCATCGCTCCGCGCAAGACCAGCACCTGGACGGAGATCATGTCCTAAAACCCTCGAATAATGTCGAATATGACACTGGCAAAGGAGGGTGGTCAAGGCATGATGGGGGCATGGACGAGGGCCTTCGGAATGACCGCTGATCTGCTGGCCGACGACGATCTCGGCGACTTCGTCCCACGGCGGATTACGCTGGATGGCGTGAGCAAGGTGGTCCATCTCTCGGGCGCCGGCCCAGCGGTGATCGTGATGACGGAGATGCCAGGCATCAGCCCGCACGTCGCGCGGTTCGCACGCTGGGTCCGTGACGCCGGCTTCACGGTCTATATGCCGTCTCTGTTCGGGCGAGACGGGGTGGTTCCGGATGCCGAGGCGGGGGCGGCGGTGTTCCGGCAGGCCTGCGTCAGCGCCGAATTCCGGGTGTTCCAGGCGGGCGCCTCGAGCCCGGTGACCAGCTGGCTGCGGGCGCTGGCGCGCCTCGCCCACGACGAATGCGGCGGACCCGGCGTCGGCGCGATCGGGATGTGCTTCACAGGCAATTTCGCACTGACCATGATGCTGGAGCCGGCCGTACTGGCCCCCGTGCTGTCGCAGCCCTCGCTGCCGCTCAACGATCCCGGCGGCCTGGAGATCGCGCCGGAAGAACTCACCGTCGTGGCTGACCGCCTGGAGCGCGACGATCTGACCATACTCGCCTTTCGCTTCGAGGGCGACCAAGTGTGCCGCGCCGAACGCTTCGCCGCCTATGCGGCGGCGCTGGGCGATCGGTTCATCGCCCGCACCCTGCCCGACACGGCAGCGAGCCGGGAGACGCCGCCCTTCTTCAAGCGCCATGTGCCGTTCCCGCACAGCGTCGTGACCGTGAACCTGATCGACCGCGAAGGCGAGCCGACGGCCCGGGCGCGCGACGAGATCATCGACTTCTTCCGTCGGCGGTTGTCGCCTGCGACATCCTAGGCGGACAGCGCGCCCGTCGCCGAGTAGCCAACAGGAGGCCGTAATGCCGAACATCATCGTCAAAGTCCCGGTGGGAGCGTTCGACGCCGCTCGGCGGGAGCAGCTGGGCAAGGGTGTCCACGCGGCGGCGAAGGCCGTCGAGGGCTGGGGCGACGATCCCCGCCAGGAAGCGCTGACCTGGGTGCTGGTCGAGGAGATTCCGAACGGCAATTTGTTCGTCGGCGGGGCCGACCAGAGCGCGCGCTACATCCCGGTGATCGTGTTCTTCTATCCACCCGCGGGCGTCATTGACGTCGACGGCCGGGAGAAGGCCGTCCAGCTCATTAACGCCGTGGCCGGCGCCGCCAAGCGGGCGGATGATCCACGGTTGGTGCTGACCTCCATCATGATCTGGGATGTCGCCGACGGGACCTGGGGCGCGAACGGGCAGATCTGGCGCCTACCCGATTTTGCCCGATCTGCTGGCTACAAGCATCTTCAGCACCTCGTCGCGCCGGCCGATCCAATGTAGCCCGAAGCGCGCCTTCGCGCGCGCTCGGCGCAAATGTCACGGTCGACTAGCTACTACAATCTGCTTTTCGATCAGCTTAGAGTGCTATGGCGTAGACATAGTTCTCATCATCGCCCGTCACAGCGCGCCATCTCATTACTGCGTTCCTCTTCACGTCGTGCTAAAGTTCATGGGCTGATACGGGCGCCCATGAATCGCATCTGGTGCCTCTGAACGGCGGCGAAATCGCTGCAGCGACCCGCCCCCATGTTCGCCGACAGTGACTGGAGACTTCATCTCTCCAAGGTGAAAGCCACCCCGTATAAACCCGGATGCGCTTCACCGTAGGCCTTGTTGCCCTGGATCATTTCCTTGGCCATGAGATGCTGGATAATCCGTTGCGCCGGTGCCTCGTCGACGCTCTGTGCGTAGTTGACGACCCGCGTGCCGTCGAGGCTCCGATGGAGGCTTGCGGAAATCCAACCATCGACCTCGCGGGCGACTTGGGCGGCTTGGATAAGATAATCGATCAGCGGCTGCTGCTGACTCTCAGCTACGGTGAAGACGTTGATCTGAGTGACGATCGGTGTGTTTGCGCGAATGATGGGCATGGCTGCACTCCTATGATGAGTGCGAGCAGCCGAGTTTGGATCATGCCGAGGGGATCCCAGACACGCGCGGAGCCTCTCATGGCGAGAGGGAGCGGGCTTACCGATGCCGCTCAGGTCCTTTTCGACGCACCAAGTGTACGCCCGACATGAAGGACATCGCGATCCACCTATAGCGCGGGCAGCTTACGCGGGTTGCCGCACTGGGGCCGTCCGATCGGACATTTGGGCTGGTGCAAAATCAAACGGCGAAGAAACGCTCTGCAATTGGTCAGATGGGTAAACTTGCTATCTGGGCACCAAGGCCCTGAGTTGGTCGGCGAGGCCACTTGATAAGGATCATTCACCAGGTTGCTCAGTTAACCCCACGCGGTCGGGCGCTGTCCCCGCTTCGGGAGGACGCCGCGTCGCCGCCCAGAACAGCAGGGCAGTTACGTTGATCGCTGCGCCGAGTCCGCAAACGCCGGTCCAGCCCGCGACGGCGTAAACACTCGTCGACGCGATGCCGCCCGCGGCGCTGCCGATCGAGTAGAAAACCATGTAGCCCGCGACTGTTCGGCTCCGCGCCTCCGGTTGGACGGCGAAAATCAGGCTCTGGTTAGTCACGTGGACAGCCTGGACGGCCAGGTCGAGCATGATCACCCCGACCGTCAGCGCCCGCAGCGAAACGCCCATGAGCGCAATCGGCAGCCACGCCGCCAGCATGAGCCCGAGCGAAAGTCCGGTTGTCCATTGACCAAGGTCGCGGTCGGCCAAGCGTCCCGCGCGCCCAGCCGCGAGCGCGCCGGCCACGCCCGCCAATCCGAACAACCCGATTGCGGAATGCGAGAGGGAAAAGGGCGGCGCGCCGAGGGGCAGCGCTAGGGGCGTCCACAGGACATTGAAGCTGGCGAAGATCAGCAAGGCGAGGACCGCCCGCGTGCGCAGTATGGGCTCCCCGCGAAACAGCTCCGCCACGGAGCTCAGCAACGCCAGATAGGACGGCGCGCGCCGGTTCTGGAGCGACGAGGCAGTGTTCGCAAAAGGAGACTGGACAGGATCAGCATAAGGCCGGCGGAACAGAGATAGACCGAGCGCCACCCGCCAAGATCGGCAAACACGCCGGATACGAAGCGGGCGAGCAGGATTCCGATGACCACACCGCTGGTGACTGCGCCCACGACGCGCCCGCGCTCGGTAGGCGCGGCCAGGGTCGCGGCATAGGCGACCAGCACCTGCACCACGGCCGCGAGCAGGCCGACCACGATCATGCCAGCCAGCAGCACGAAGCCCGTAGGCGCCAGCCCGACCACGACGAGCGCCAAAGCGGATAGCGCCGCCTGGCTGACGATCAAACGCCGGGGGTCGAGCAGGTCACCGAGCGGGACAATGAAGATAAGGCCAAGCGCATAGCCAATCTGCGTGACGGTCACGACCATGCCGACTGCGGCCGGACTGATGGAAAATTCGCGCGCCATCGCGTCGAGCAGCGGCTGGGCAACGTAGATGTTCGCGACGCTGAGACCACAGGCGAGCGCGAACAGCAGCGCCAATCGCGGTGACATCACCTGCCCCGTCACCGGCCTGAGAGGCGCGGGCTCGAACCAGCCGTTGTCTCTTTCGCTCGGCTCTGCCGCTTCCGAGACGTGCGCTTCCGACGTCATTTCCTTCTCCGTCGACCGGTTTCCAAGTGCAATCATACCGGCGCGACCAACTGCGTGAGGCGCTGTCCGGCCGCCGCGTTGGATGCGATGGGCTACAGCGTCGCCGCAAATCGGCG
>Ga0209006_10005854_pt1 | contig 11166 bp, 5 predicted proteins | sample JacPin_JW_Ref_O2_FD_188567 | JGI IMG/M metagenome (GOLD analysis project Ga0209006, IMG submission 188567) | Forest soil microbial communities from Algoma, Ontario, Canada - Jack Pine, Ontario site 1_JW_Ref_O2 (SPAdes) (version 2) | ecosystem: Environmental > Terrestrial > Soil > Boreal... | reverse complement strand
CCTGCTTCTTAAGAAACTCATGAACCTTAGGGGATACAGCATCAATCCTTCCGATGAACGCGGCAATCACTGACTTCGGCTCTGGCGCTTCTCCTGTCGGAAGCACCCGCCCCTGGTCTGACGAGACACTCCGAAGCGCCCTCTCAAATCGCTCGAATTTCGAGTCGCGGCTTAGGTTTACCGGCACGGTCAGGATGCGTCTCCCTTCCGAGTCCTCCGATCCAACCTCACTCTGCCTTATCTTGGCTCTCCGGTGGAACGGCACCTGAGGCGGTAATCGCACGGTCAAAAAGCGCAGGTGACTTAATTCGAAGGCAATAATATTTAAAATCAGATTTCGGACTCCGCCATCGCAGATCGTCCACCGTCTCGTTAATCGGCACATCAACACGCAACGTAGCAAGCCTGCGAAAAAGAAGTGCGTCGTTCCACCCGTTACTCAGCGATTCTGAAAGCGCTCGAGCCCTGCGGATCGACGGATTCCATTCCTGCCAATCCTTCGGAATGTCCTCCAGTCGGACGTATTGCGACAGAACCGACGCGGCTGCTTTCGCGCCCCATCCCGCCAACCCCGGAAAGCCATCGGCGCTGTCGCCAACCACGGCCAGATAATCCGGAATGGACTTCGGCGCCACCCCGAATTTAGCCACCACCCCAGCCTCATCGCGCACAATATTTTGCCGGCGATCAAATTGCACCACCCGCGTCCCCACAACACACTGACCGAGGTCTTTATCAGGTGTGCAGATCAGCACCTGCCTCACGCGGCTATCCTTAGCCGCTTTGTCAGCGGCGGAAGCCAGAGCATCGTCGGCCTCGAACTCAACCATCGGCCACACCACCACTCCCATGGCTTCTAATGCCTCCTCCAGAATCGGAAACTGCGAAAGCAATTTCGGATCGACGCCTTCACTGGTCTTGTATCCCGGATAAAGCTCATTCCGGAACGACTCCACCACATGATCGGTCGCTACCCCAACATGAGTTGCCCCGCTCTGGATCAACGACAGAATAGAAGACAGCACTCCCCGCACCGCTCCAATTTCCTGGCCATTCACATCCGCCGCAGCCGGCACCGCATAAAAATGCCGGAACAGTTCGTAAGTGCCGTCGATCACATGTACATCCATAGAGGTCCGTCAACTTGCTCAGCAATTTTATAAGAATCGAAACTCTTCACGACGGGTGGTTGAAATCCGTGGGTAATCTATTGCGCCGCCTCTGAACTTTACGGCTGGCTGTCGATCGTAGACTTCTTCGCTGCATGCAGCATGCGATCACAAAGCGCGATATTCTGCTTGAGGCGTTCCGGTTCCTTTAGGCGACTCTCATAAATCGAGCCGTGATTCTGCACCGTGATCCACGAGTTAAAGGTCTTCTCAGACCATGATCGCGCCTGTTGCCAATTCAACGTCGTGGCACTCTTCGAAGGATCGCCGGCCTTCGCCATTTTCAAATAAATATCCGTGATGGCCGACTCGGTGTCGGCGATATTTCCGAGCGAGTCGACGTTCGACGAGTGCTCAGCATCCGCCAATCCCTGAAAAATCGTCAAGCTTTTGTGAAGACTCTCCAGGCCCTTTGCGTTCTCGCCTTGCGCCGCCAGCGCAACTCCCAGGCTGCGATCGATCAGCCCAATGTATCCCCGCGCTCTACTGTCCGCGGGATCAGACGTCGAAAGCGCTTCGAATCCCGACCGCGCCGCTTCGAGATTTTGGCGAGCCTCGTTGAACATCCCCTTTTCTATTTGAAAGAAGCCGACCCAGTAATATCCCTCCGAAGCAAATTCGCTGTACGTCGCATTCTGTGACGCCGCCTGCGACAAACGCACCATTATGTCTCGCGCCTTGGATTGCATGACGATGGCCTGATCGAAATCCCCCAAGTGAGACAAGGTTCCCGCCATGAGGCCATAGGTTCCCGCCAGGCGAGTCTGTATCCTTGCCTGAATCGCTGGAGAATCACCGTGCTGCACTTCTCGAATCGCGGCAGCTCGTCGATAGTGGTCGAGCGCCTCCGGATATTTAGCGATTGCGGCTAAGCCTCGCGCAAGTTCAAAGTGGGCGCCGGCGAGCGAATCTTGAACTCGATCGTCTGCCCCGGATCTCGCTAAATCCTCATCGATTCTGACCGCTTCCTGAATTTCCTCAAGAGCGCCGGGGCGATCATTCAGCTTGATCAACGTCTCGCCGATCTTCTCGTGATCGCTGACCAAGTCAAGTTCGTCGTTTTCCGTTTCCGCACCTGAGCCATGAATGGACTGGCGGAGTTCGAGGGCATGACGATAACTTTTAATTGCGCTGGCTGGGTCTCCCAGGTTGGCGACGTCAGGATTCCCCTGCACATCGCCGATTTTTTCATAAGCCGCGGCGGTCTCGGCTTTCAGCGAAGCGTCGCTGCTGTTCTCAAGAGAAAGCCCGTCCAGATACTTCAGGGCTCGTTCTACCAGAAGTTTGCGAGCCGGTGTCGTTCCCGGCAGATCCTGGATCGCATCGTGAACGTCGAACAACAGCGAGTTGGCCAGCGCGCGAACGTCGTTGAAGCGCTTTTCGGCCAGCGCTCTTTCTGTACGAGCGATCCTCACTTCCCGCACAATTGCGGCCACTCCCGCAACCGTCATAAGCAACGCCGCAGCCGTCGCGGCCAGCACCAGCTTATTTCGCCGGATAAACTTGTTCGCACGATAAGCAAATGTCCCGTGTCGCGCGGAGACCGGCATGCCCGCCAGATACATTCGCAAATCCTGCGCGAAACTCTGCACCGAGGAATAACGCTGTTGCGGTTCCTTCCGCAAAGCTTTCAGCAGAATCTGATCGAGGTCGCCGGATAAGGTCCGCTGCAATCGATCGGGCGTTGTGCTTCGTGCTTCGCTGATTCGTTCCGTGATGCCGATGGAATTCGGCGCGCCTCCAGCGTCTGCTGACTCACGCTCCACCCGTCGTACCGTGGCGCTCGGCTTGTCCGGTTCCAATTGGCAAATAGCGTGCGCCAGATCGTAAGCAGAATCGCCCGCCGGGCGATACGGCATCCGTCCCGTCAGCAATTTATATAGCACCAGCCCCAGCGAATAAACGTCGGTCGCAGTGGTGATGGCCTCGCGTCGCAATTGCTCTGGACTGGCATACTCAGGCGTCATCATCCCGGCAACGGTTACAGTCGGATCGGCGCCCGGTAAAGTTTCCGGACTAAGGATGGTCGCAATTCCAAAATCGAGCAATTTAGGAACGCCGTCAACGGTAACCAGTACGTTCTTCGGCTTAAGATCACGATGCACCACCAGATGTTGATGGGCATATTGCACTGCTGAGCACACATGTTGAAATAATTGAATGCGATCCGCAATCGACAATTTCCGAGCGTCACAGTACTCATCAATGGGCTGGCCCTCGACCAGCTCCATGACGAAATAAGGAACGCCCTGCTCCGTCGCCCCTCCATCAAGCAAACGGGCGATATTCTCATGCTCCAGCGCCGCCAGAATCTGGCGCTCACTGCGAAAACGCCGGTACACAATATCGCTATCCAGACCCGGCCGCACTAACTTGATGGCCACTTCTTTTTTGTAAGTATCATCCGAGCGGATGGCCCGGTACACCAGACCCATGCCGCCATGGCCGAGTGCAGAGGTTATCTGATAATTTGCAACACGGGCGCCGATCAGCTTTTCATTCGCGCCCGTCTCTTTCGTCTCCTTCGCGAGAGCCTGAGCGACGATGTCCAAACACGGGGTCTCGAAAGCGCTTCCCGCGTTCCGACTATATTGAATTAGCGATTCCACCTCGCGTCGCAACGACTCATCGCCGCCACATTCGCGTTCGAGCAGAGATGCTCGATCTTTGACATCTAGTTCCAGGGCCGCGTGGAATATCTGCTCCACATTTTGCCAGCGTTCACCCTTCAACTTGCGTACCTCCGTCTGCACCTCCATCCAACTCCCGCAACAGCCACGCCCGCGCCATGCTCCAATCTCGCATAACCGTCTCTGGAGAAATCTTCAGAACCTCGGCCGTTTCCTGCACCGTCAGTCCGCCAAAGAAGCGTAACTCAATTACTTGTGTCTTACGCATATCTACTTCGCTAAGTCGAGCCAGAGCCTGATCGAGCATTACCATATCCACCGGCGGCTCCGGTCCAATTACCGTTGCCTCATCAAGGTTGACCATGTGCGGCCGTGCACCACGCTTTTGATAACCATGCGAACGCGCAAAATCCGTAAGAATCCGGCGCATGATCTGAGCGCACACCGCGTAAAAATGCGCCCTGTCCTGCCAGTCCAACTTAACTTTCACCAGCCTGAGATATACCTCGCTGATCAATGCCGTAGTCTGCAGAGTATGGCCTTCGTTTTCGCGCGACATGTAGTAACGAGCCCGGCGATGCAACTCCTCATAAACCATCGGAGTCAATTGATCGAGTGCGTTCTCATTTCCTTTTCGCCAGGACTGGAGAAGTTGTGTGATCTGAGAACTGGAATCGCCCGGCGCAGAATCGTCGGACATCGACTCTTCACGCTTGGGTTGGTTAGACATGGAACTCCGGGGGAGTGGCGAGAACTCCCGAGGGTTACAGAGGTTAGCATGAGTTACAAAACCTTGCCAACTAAGAACGAACCTTCATCTAACATCCCGGCAAAAATACCTGGCGTCAGTTAGTGTCAGTCCCGTACTTGCACCACGCCATTGGGTGATGTGCCCGTCCCGTATTTTCTTCGGACGCATCCCAGTCCACTATGGCCTCCGCACAGTCCGGCGCCTGTCACCCCTGTCGCAGCGTCATGGGCCCGATACGACGCCGCCGCTCCGTCAGCCACCACGGACTATAATGGCCCGCAAGCATGCCTCTTACCTCTGGCACAAAGCTCGGCCCCTACGAAATCATCTCGCCCATCGGTGCCGGCGGCATGGGCGAGGTTTATCGCGCCAAAGACACGCGTCTCGACCGCACTGTCGCCGTGAAAGTCCTACCCTCGCACCTTTCAGAGGATCCCGAAGCCAGGCAGCGTTTTGACCGCGAAGCTCGCACGATTTCCTCGGTAAACCACCCCAACATCTGCACTCTGTACGACGTCGGTCATCAGGATGGCACCGATTACCTTGTTATGGAGTATCTCGAAGGCGAAACCCTGGCCGACCGCCTCATCCGGGGTCCTCTGCCGATCGAGCAAGTTTTCAAGTACGGAATAGAAATCTGCGACGGACTCGAAAAAGCGCACCGCAGCGGAGTAGTTCATCGCGATCTGAAGCCCGGCAACATCATGTTGACCAAAGCCGGAGCCAAGTTAATGGACTTCGGTCTAGCCAAAGCAGCCATATCAGGTTCGGCTGCAAACTCCGCCGCTACATCTGGACTGACGGCTACTCTGTCGACGCCCCCGGGAAGTCATCCTCTTACTGCGCAAGGCACGGTCGTCGGCACCTTCCAGTACATGTCGCCCGAGCAGGTAGAAGGCAAAGAGGCTGATGCACGCTCCGACATTTTTGCTCTGGGTGCTGTGCTCTACGAAATGGCTACGGGCAAGCGCGCCTTCGAAGGCAAGACCGCAGCCAGTGCCATGGCCGCCGTGCTGGAGCGCGACCCCGCTTCCATCTCCTCCATCCAGCCAACGACTCCGCTCACATTCGAACGACTGGTCAAGACTTGCCTGGCCAAAGACCCCGATGATCGCTGGCAAACTGCGCACGACGTGAAACTCCAGCTAAAGCAAATCGCGGAAGGCGGATCGCAGATAAACGCGGTAGCGATAACGTCGTCGTCAGCCGCTCCGACGCCCCAACGTAGCACCGCCTGGGCATGGGGTCTAGCGGTAATCTTCGCTTTAGTAGCTGCGACTGCCCTGGTCATGGCATATCTCGCAAGTCAAAAGCCACAGCCGATCCTGCGCGTGGAAATTAATCCACCGGCAAAAATGCAATTTAATCTTGCGGGAGACAATGCCGGTCCAGCCATGCTTTCTCCCGATGGACGCTACATCGTCTTTTCCGCCAATGGAGTGTCCGGCACTCAGCTCTACTTGCGCCCGCTCGATACCACTGCCTCTCAGATTCTCCCTGGCACCGAAGGTGCTGTCTTTCCTTTTTGGTCGCCCGATAGCCATTCAATCGCATTCTTCACCAACGAAAAACTAAAGCGGATCGACCTGGGAAGCAGCGGCCCCGTCACCATCTGCGATTCGGTGCTGGGCCGCGGTGGCAGCTGGAGTCAGGACGGCACCATCGTGGCCGCTATGAATTACAACGCGGGCATCTCCAAAGTGCTTGCCACTGGAGGCGTTCCCACTCCGATCACCACCGTGGACAACATCACCTACTCGTCTCACCGCTGGCCCTGGTTCCTGCCCGACGGAAAACATTTTCTCTATATCGCGGTCAACCACAACTCACCTGCGAGCCCCGACACTGGCTTGTTCATCGCGTCAGTCGACGGAAAAGAAAATCGCCTTCTCTTCCATAACTTGTCCAACGCAATTTATGCGTCCGGAAATTTACTCTTCCAGCGCGAAAATTCCTTGATCGCGCAGGCCTTTGATCCATCGAGTGAAAAGTTTACAGGCCAGCCGGAAACGCTCAGCGAAAACGTCCAGTATGACGCCGGTCTATGGCGCGCCAATCTAAGCGCATCCAACGTTGCCACCATGCTTTACGCTACCGGCGCCACTTCTGGGATCGAAACTCTCACCTGGTTTGACCGCACCGGAAAGATCCTGGGTACCGTTGGAGAGCAAGGCGGATTTTACGATGTGGATCTTTCGCCCGATGAAAAGAAACTTGCCGTAGTCGATGCCAATACTTCGAATGCCACGATTTGGATCCACGACCTCCAGAGCAAGTTGAAAACGCGCCTCACCTTTAGTCCCGGCACGCATCGCAATCCCATCTGGTCGCCCGATGGCACCGAGATCGCCTTCACCTCCAAACAGCAGACGGAGATTTCGGTAAAAGCTATTGCCGGTACCGGCCCCGAGCGCACTCTGCTTTCCTCGCCCACACCTCTATATCAGGGAATAACGGACTGGTCGCCCGACGGTCGCTACTTGATGACCGAGCAGGGGCCTGGCGTTGTACAGCAGCTCTGGGTGGTTCCAATGTTCGGAGACCACAAGCCCTTCCCCTTCTCCAAGTCGTCCTCGCCGGAGCGCGGCGGATCGTTTTCGCCCGATGGCCGCTGGGTCGCCTACATGTCGAGCGAGACCGGACGTCCAGAAATTTTTGTCGCGTCTTTTCCCTGGACCGGAGCGAAGTGGCAGGTTTCCACTGGCGGAGGCGCCGATGCCCGCTGGCGCGCCGACGGCAAAGAGATTTTCTATTTCGATTTCACCGGACTCGCGGCCGTTGAGGTCGACGGAACTGGTTCTGAGTTCAAGGTGGGCGGCGGCAAAACATTGTTTCGTCTGCCGGCAAGAGGCCTGAGCCGGGAGTATTCTGCTAGTCATGACGGCCAGCGCTTTATCGCCATCGCCCCGAGTGAAGGCTCTTCACAATTTCTCACTCTCGTGCAAAACTGGCCCGCGGAGTTAAAAAGGAAATGAGTCTTCGGCAATGAGTCTGAAATCATGAGTCTGACTGCCGGCACAAAACTAGGTCCGTACGAAATCCTGGCTCCCATCGGAGCCGGCGGCATGGGCGAAGTCTATCGCGCGAAAGACACTCGTCTGGGACGCGATGTCGCCCTCAAGATTCTTCCGGATTCCTTTGCCCGCGATGCCGACCGCCTCCGCCGCTTCGAGCAGGAAGCCCGCGCCGTGGCCGCTCTGAACCATCCCAACATTCTCGCCATCCATGACATCGGCCAGTTCAACGGCTCGCCATTCCTTGTCTCGGAACTCCTGGAAGGCTCGAGCCTCCGCACGACGCTCGATGTCGGAGCTCTGCCTCAACGCAAGACCATTGAATACGGAGTTCAAATATCGCAAGGCTTGGCAGCCGCGCACGAAAAGGGAATCGTTCACCGCGACTTGAAACCGGAAAACATTTTCGTCACTAAAGATGGCCGCATCAAGATTCTCGATTTCGGATTAGCCAAGTTGGCCCAGACCGCCGGATCCGACGATGCTACCCTTACCAGTTCGAACACCGCGCCCGGTGTGGTAATGGGCACCGCCAGCTATATGGCGCCAGAGCAGGTTCGCGGCGATGCCGCGGACGCGCGAACTGACATTTTTGCTTTTGGCGCCGTGCTCTACGAAATGCTCTCTGGAACTCGCGCCTTCCGCCGCGATACTGCCGCCGAAACTATGACTGCGGTTCTGAACGCCGATCCGCCGGAAATTTCAGATCCAGTCCGCCATGTTTCGCCGTCACTCGACCGCACCGTGCGCCGCTGCCTCGAAAAAAATCCCGAACAGCGTTTTCAGTCGGCGCGAGATTTGTCCTTCGCCCTAAGCGCTCTCTCCGGCACCGAAACCGGTGTCGGTCTGCGCGCCGCTTCCCAGGCCGCGCCCCGGCGAATGTCATTCATGCCTTGGCTCGCCCTCGCCGCATTAGCTCTCGCGGCAGTCGCAGCCACCGGTTGGTGGATGGCGCGTCGTCCCGTCTCCATGACGCGCATGCAATTCGCCCTCGCGGTTCCCGACGAAATGAGCGTCAGCCACATGGCGCTCTCTCTCGACGGTTCCAACTTGGTGTTCGTTTCGCCGGAAGAAGAAACCGGCTTGCCCATGCTTTTCTTGCAGCGTGTCGGGTCGGCCGCCGTCACCCCTCTACCCGGAACGGAGAATGCGAGCTTTCCCTTCTGGTCGCCCGACGGGACCTACGTCGCTTATTTCGCCAACGGCAAGATGTACAAGCGATCGATTTCCGGCGGCACACCTCAGGTGCTGGCAAGCGTTTTAGCTGCACGCGGAGGCAGTTGGGGAATCCAAAATGTCATCGTCTATGCCCCAGACACAGGTAGCGGTTTGTGGCGTATCAACGCTGACGGTACTGGCAACGTTCCCATCACTCAAGGTCTCCTGGGTCGGCACAAAGAACAACAGACGCATCGCTGGCCGCTATTTCTGCCCGACGGAAAACGATTCTTATATTGGGCAGGTAATTTCGCCAACGTCAAAGATGACAAGTTCAGCGGGGTCTACCTCTATTCTCTCGATGGCAAAGAAGACAAACTCGTAATCCTCGCACATTCTAGTTTTAGTTATGACGCCCACAATCTCTACTTCGCGGATGACCAGCGGCAACTCGTGAGTGTACCGTTTGATTCTTCCTCCGCCACAGTGTCGGGCAGCGTGAATCCCGTCGCCAATCAAGTCGGCTTTCAGCCCTCCACCTATTGGGCAGCGATAGCCGTCGCCCCCAACGGAACGCTGATCTACAACACAGAAGTGGGTGCGGCGGATTCCGCTCTCACTTGGATCAATCGTGCCGGCAAAGAACTTGGCCGCCTCGGTGAGCCGGGCATCATGGCAAATCCCACCCTTTCACCCGACGGCAATCGTGTTGCCGTGGATATCACTGACATCAAAGCCAACAACGTGGATATCTGGTTGCTGAGTACGAATGGGACCAACAATGCTCGTTTTACATTCGATCCTGCCGAAGAAGTTGACGGCGTCTGGTCGCGCGATGGAAGCATGGTCGCGTACCGCTCCGTGGTGCCCGAAGGGGTTACGGTATTCAGCAAACAGGCCAGCGGACTGCAGCCCGAAAAGCAGCTCGTGAAGTCCAACTCGGTCGACGATTACATTCCCAACTCGTGGTCTCTGGACGGCCAACAACTTCTGATCACTTTCCAGGGGCCCAGCCACACCTACCTCGCGCTAATGCCGACTACGGGCGGGGATGTCACTCCTTTGCTGAATACCAAGGCCAATACGACCAATGGACAGATTTCTCCAGACGGCAAGTGGGTCGCGTATGCTTCCGACGAATCGGGATCCTGGGAGGTTTACGTCACTTCCTTTCCTGGAGCAATCGGAAAATGGCAGGTATCTCGCGGCGGCGGCACCGAACCGCGCTGGCGCGGGGACGGCAAGGAAATGTTTTATATCGCGCCCAGCGGCATGTTGATGGCAGTTCCCGTCAACGCCCAAAGCGATTTCGCGACCGGCACACCTGCCCCATTGTTTCAGATCCGCGGAAGAGCGCCGATATCATCGACCGACGTGTTCACCTACGACGTTGCCAAAGACGGACAGCGCATTCTCGTGAACCGCTACGTCAAACCGGAACACGTTCCGCCTCTCACCATCCTGCTCAATACTCCCACCCCTAGTGCTTCCTATTAGGACGACAATCAATTAAGCTCTGCGATCAGCAGTCCAAACGGCTCCAGACTGACTTCATCCCCCTTCACGGCCGCGTCAGACGAAGCAATCAAAGTCTTAAGAATCGAGCGCCCGAATCCTTCCTTTGAAAGATCGAATTTCGCCTTCTGTGGAGACGCCGACATATTCAGTACCACCAGCACCCCCGTCCCCTTATAACTGCGCAAATAAGACATGACATGAGGGTCGTCCTCATTGAGAGCCTTGTAGTTTCCCTCCAGCAACGCCTCATTGGTGTGCCGCAGCGCAAGCACTTTCTTATACAGATTGAGCACCGAGTTCGGATCTTCCGATTCGCTCGCCACATTGTGTGTCTTGTAGCTCGCAGGCACAGGAAGCCACGGAGTTGCCTTGCTGAACCCGGCATTTGCAGAGTCATTCCACTGCATCGGCGTCCGCTCGCCGTCGCGCCCTTTTTCGTGCGGCCATCCCGTGCGTCCTATCGGATCCTTCACGTCCTCTTTGCGCGTCGGATCGTTGTTCTCCATTCCGATTTCTTCACCGTAATACATGATCGGAGTGCCCCGCAGCGTCAGGTAGAAGGCGCCCATCAGTTTCGCAATCGCATCGTTATTCTTGCCGTCTCCATACCGGTTATACGACCGGATAATATCGTGATTGCTGATTACAAATACTGGCCATCCGTGTGCCGCATCAACAGCTTCAATCTGTCGGCGAAATTCCGGCGGCGACAATTTGTTCACCGTCGTGAACATAAAATCCATCGGCATCTGGATTTCATTGCCATTCGGCCCATAGTATCGGTCAAGCTCGGCGGCGTCCGAAGTCCATGTCTCCCCGATGAGCACCGCGTCCGATTCGTCCGCAACTTTGCGCAGTTTCTGCAACTCGTCGTGCACCTCGGGAAACTTCGAGTTGTATTTGTTTTCCATGTTCGGATCGCCCTG
>Ga0209006_10005853_pt1 | contig 11167 bp, 7 predicted proteins | sample JacPin_JW_Ref_O2_FD_188567 | JGI IMG/M metagenome (GOLD analysis project Ga0209006, IMG submission 188567) | Forest soil microbial communities from Algoma, Ontario, Canada - Jack Pine, Ontario site 1_JW_Ref_O2 (SPAdes) (version 2) | ecosystem: Environmental > Terrestrial > Soil > Boreal... | reverse complement strand
CCCAATGCGCGTTGTCTTGTTCGGATAGGTGGATTCGGAGACGGCGTTGATGACGACCAGCGCCGAGTTGACGCGCGAAATGCCATCGTACCAACGGATCCAGTACCGGTCGGGGACATCTAGGCCGGCAGAGACGGGCGTCAGCGTGTAGTACTTGGTCATGTAGTCGTAGTCGGAGACGTCGCCCGGGCCGTTGCCTCCCTTATGCGCGTCGCCCGCCCGGATGTTGCCGCTGGGCCAGAAGAAGTTCGGATCCGTGTAGTGATCGTTGCCGAGCCAGGAATAGGCAGCGGTGACGAGACCATCCAGATTTGTTGGCGTCTCCACCTGCGCCGCCGTCAGATACCCGTCAGGTGTCTTGCTGAGCGATCCGCTCCCGCAAGCAACGACGGCGCAGGCGCTGATCGAAGTGAGCAGCTTTTTGACCAGCCCTTTCATCCGAGTGCATGTTTTCATCTTAGTTTTCCCCCGAAAATTGTTCTAACAGTATTCCGTAGATCGAGCTGCCCGTCAGAAGGAGCCATTGAAGCCCACCGTGTAGGTCTTTGGTATGGGGAATGACGATCCCGGAACCTCCTCGGGATCGCGCAGAGTCGTCGCCTTGTCCTTGATGATGAGCAGGTTTGACCCTTCGAGATAGACGCGCAGCTTCGCCACGTGCATGTGCGAGAGCGCCGCATCCGGCAGCTGGTAGCCCAGAGTCACGTTGCGCAGTTTCAGATAGGTCGCGGGTTCCCAGAAATAGGTGGCCGGTAACAGTACCGAATTCAGAGTAGGCGCCGGCACCGTCGATCCCGTGTTGCTGGGCGACCAAGCGCCTAAAACCTGGGTCGAAAAATTGGCACCGGTGTTGTTCGCCGGGAACTGATAATTTTTCCAGGCGTTGTAGACCAAGCCACCGACTTGACCCTGCCAGAACATGTTGAACGAGAAGTCCTGGAAGGTAGAGTCGAGGTGGAAGCCATAGAGAAATTTCGGATCCGTCGATCCAAAAAATGTTTGGTCCGCCGAGGTGATCTTGCCGTCATGATTGAGGTCGCAGATCTGCAGACCACCCACGTAAGCGCCGGGTTGCCCGGAGGCCGCAGCGGCCGCCGCCGTCTGAAATATTCCGCACCCCGTATATCCGTACAAGCTGTTGATGGAGCGCCCTAGAACTGTCTCCGTGCTGCCATTGCCGGGATAAGCGCTCACGACGTCGGAGGGAAGACTCAAGACCTTGTTGACCGCGTGCGACATATTGCCCGACAAATGTACGTTCAACGGCGACTGAATGTGCGGTAGCGAGAAGGCATGACGCCAGCCCACCGAGAATTCCCAGCCGGCGTTATCTACAGTCCCACCGTTCACGACCTGCTGCGCACCCTCGCCCGAGGTGGACAGCGGCACCGTCGTCGTCAAAATATCGGAGGTTCGCTTTCGGAAGATATCGACGGACGCATCGAACGCGTTGTCGAACATGGTCACATCAAAGCCGAAGTTCAGCTGTTTCGAGGTTTCCCACTTGAGATTCGGGTTACCGGTCGCGGCCTTCGCAAAGCCGGACGGAAGGCTGCCTGTGTTGACGCCGTTCAGATCGTAGGCGGTGCCGATCTCCTGCTGGCAGTTCGGTCCTGGACACGTCGTGGAGTTCACCGGATTGGCGAACAGCGATGTGGTGGAATATCGAGACGTGTAAACCGTCGTTGCGGCGTTGGTGGCTATTTCCTGGTTGCCGTTGGTACCGTCGCTCAGGCGAAATTTCAGGTCGTTGACCCACGGCAGCTTGAACCAGTCTTCCTGCGAAATGCGCCAACCGATGGCAGCGGACGGGAAATCGCCCCAGCGATTGTTCGCTCCAAATCGTGACGACCCGTCCCTGCGTACGACCACAGAGGCAAGATATTTGCCGTCGTAATCGTAACGTAGGTTGGTAAAATAGGAGCGCAGTGTCCAAGCATCCCCGCCGCCCGAGGCGTTGATGTTGGTGGTTGCATCGTTCAGAAAAGTGTAGCTCTGGGCAGGAGAGGCGAAGCCGCTGCCGCTGCCTGAGAAGTCTTCCATGTGATAGTCGATGTTTTCATAGCCAACGAGAAGATCGAAATTGTTGTGCGTCCACAGCGTGCGCTTGTAATCGATGGTGTCAGTGACGGTTTCTGACTGGGTGTAGACGTAGGATGTATTGAGGTTGTCAACCTGAAGAACGTTGCCCTGCTGTCCGCCCGGGAAGTAATTTCGATAATACTGCTGCGAGTAATCCGTACCGATGCTGGTACGCAGCGTCAGCCCGTCGAGGGGGCGCAGTTCGGCGTATACGTTGCCAAGCAGCTTGTTGAATTTGCTGACGTCGGATTTACCGGATTGGTCGAGGTAGACGGGCTGATTGTGGTCAGTCGTGCCGGCGGCAGGACCGCCGTAGCCACCGGTGGTGTTATAAATCGGAATGATGGACTGGGTTTCGAGTGCCTGATTGAGGATACCCGCGGCATTGAAATTATCCTGGTTCTGCAGCTCTTGGGTGAGCAGTAGGTTCTCCCCTACCGTGAACATCTGATTGAAGAGTGTGTGATCGGAGTTCAGACGGAACGCAGTTCGTTTCATTTGTGAGAAGTCGACCACGCCTTGCGCGTCGTGATAGCCGAAGGACATGTAAAAATGCGAATCGTCTGTGCCATTCGAAAGCGAGATCGTCGTGTCCTCGATCCTCGCCTTTTGAGTCACGGCGCCGAACCAGTTGGTGTTCGAGACGGGTTGGGTCCGTGCCGGATCGATGAACCGCTGTCCAGCCGCGTTGGCGAAGCCGCCGAGCAGCACGCTGCTGTAACCCGAGGCACCGCACGGATTGGATTTGCACGTATAGGTATACAGTGAATTATTCGGGTTGATGCCCGAATTGATGGACGCCGTGTACCACACTTGGGCGCGTTGATTGGTATTGAGTGGCGTGATGTCGGCTTGGAAATCCTGATAGGACACGGAAGCCTGAACATCGACTTCCATGTGGCCGGTGCCGCGCTTGGTCGTAATGACGATGACGCCGTTGGCCGCCCGTGCTCCGTAGATGGAGGCGCTGGCTGCATCCTTCAGCACCTGAATGGACTGAATGTCGCCCGGATTGAGCTCCTCAAGCCCCGTATTCACGTTAAGTGGCACCCCATCAACAATATAGAGCGGGGCATTGAACCCTAGGGGCCCTAAGCCTTGGCCGCGGATCAAGACCGTGGCGCCGCCGCCCGGGTTGCCGTCCGTGGTGATTTGCACACCAGGAATTTCACCTTGCAACGCCTGCAGGATGCCAGCCACCGGCTTGTCCTCCGTCTCCTTAAGATCAACCACCGCGATGGCGCCGACGATGTCTTTCTTCTTTGTTTCGGTGTATCCGGTGACGACGATCGCTTCGAGCTCATTCCCTTGCGAAGCCTGCACTGCTTGACTTGATGCCTCTTGCGCCCGCACCACTCCGGCAAGTACCCCAGACAGCGCCGCGAGAACCGCGACCTGCCGCATTAACAAAGATCTGCGACTCATGTGCTTAATCCCCTTTTTTGTGGTTGCCGCAAGTGAATGTCCCGCGAGGCGACCGAAGTTCTGGCGCGTTGCGTCAAGAATAAAAAAAAGGGAGGGAATCCGATGCAGGGCGCTCGGCCAACTTTGTGGTCACCACCGTGCAAAACGGTAGGCGCTGTGCCACCAACGCAACGGACTGTACGCATCCATCCCCCCGGCGAGCAATTCTGTGAACTGCTTTTTTCTTCGTTCATCTCAAACGGACAAATCGAAACGTTTCGAAATATCCCACCATCTTCACCGAATTGCAACTAGATATTCTCGCTTCCCGGTATTCCCCTCTGCCTTAACCTCTATTTTTTGCGCTGCGGAACACTGATGGCGCATAATCGAATAGAATGAAACGTTGCGATAATAAAGAAGAATAGGGGGTCTTTTAGGAAATGGCCACGATCAAGGATGTTGCGCGGGTTGCGGGCGTCTCAATCGCCACCGTTTCGGCAACACTCAACGGAACTGCACGCGTGTCAGAGAAGCGGTCGCAGCGCGTATGGGACGCTATTCGCTCTATTGGCTACACCCCTCATGGCATTGCCCGCAGTCTTAGGCTCGGGCACACGCGATCGATTGGCCTGGTCGTGGGCGATATTTCCAACCCCTTCTTCACGTCACTGGCCAAGGCAGTCGAGGCCAGTGCAAGCGCGGCGGGATACATGGTGATAGTCGCTAATAGCGATGAAGACCCGCAAAAAGAGTTGAGCCTCATTAGATTGCTGCTCGAACAGCGAGTTGCCGGAATATTGCTCGCCCCGGCGGGACACGATCTCGAGTACCTTGCGACCCTGTCCGAGATTGTTCGTATACCTCTCGTTCTGGTTGACCGACTGTTGCCGGGAACGCCGTATGACGCGGTAGTTGTCGATAGCCAGGCGGCTGCTCGCATGGTGACGGATTACTTGATTCGCCTAAAGCATCAGCGTATTGCCATTGTGATTGGACGGCAGCATCTCTGGACAACCGAACAGCGGGTTCGGGGCTATCGGGAAAGTTTGCGCGCCGCCGGCCATCGCGAGAGTCCCGAGCTCGAGGTCATCGCAGATTCGCGAATTGAAGCAGCCTACGATGCGACGCAGCGCCTGCTGAGCCTGCCTGATCCGCCGACCGCGATCTTCGCAGCCAACAATTTAATGATGCTCGGTGCTCTCGAGGCCATATTGGATATGGAATTTGACTGCCCGGGAAGAGTATCGCTCGCCGGAATTGACGATTTTCCTTGGAGTTCCGCGATTCGACCTCGACTGACCACCGTCTCGCAGCCAATTGGCGAGATGGGCTTGCGCGCTGTGGAACAGCTGCTCGACCGTGTTTCTCATCGGACCGTCGTAAAACGATCACCGCCCAAAGTTATCACGTTGGAACCGCGTTTTCTCATTCGGGATTCCTGTTCTCCGCGTCTCGTCCACGCGAGGTCACCAAAGCCAGTGCGCCCTTTACGTGCAAAGAAGCAGGCGAATCGCAAATGACGGCCTTGCCTGCACTGAGGATAAATCGAAACCTATAAGTCAAAAGGACAACAATGAGCTACCGAATTCTTCTGTGGTCGGTCATCTCTGCACTTGCGGGATTTCTGTTCGGCTTCGACACCGTCGTTATCTCGGGCGCAGAGCAGAAAATTCAAGCGCTGTGGCACCTTGATCCCGTCATGCACGGGATTACGATTGCCTCCGCACTTTACGGCACCGTATTGGGTGCGATGTCGGGTGGCTATGCGTCTGATCGCTTCGGTCGTCGGACAACCCTGTTTCTCATTGGCGTGCTGTATTTGGTTGGCTCCATTTGGTCGGCCCTTGCCACAGATGTATACAGCTTCTTGATCGCCCGCCTGATCGGCGGGATCGGGATCGGCGTATCGACGGTCGCGGCGCCCATGTACATATCCGAGATAGCTCCTTCGCGATACCGCGGCCGCCTTGCCGGCATGTTCCAATTCAACATCGTCTTCGGGATCCTTGTCGCATATTTGTCCAATTCGCTCTTGGCCGGAGTCGGAGAAGAAGCTTGGCGCTGGATGTTGGGTGTCGCCGCTTTCCCGTCGCTGATCTATACGCTGCTCACTTTCTGGCTGCGCGAGAGCCCGCGCTGGTTGATCGTGCATCAAAACGATTTGACGACGGGGCAGCGCGTGCTCGCTTTGATCAACCCCGAGGCGAGTACCATCGAAATCCGCGAACAGGCCGAAGTGATCAAAATGGGGAGCCAGGAGAAAGGCCAGTCGACACGTTTTTGGAACTGGAACCTTCGTGTGCCAATCGCGCTCGCCATTTTGATCGCATTCTTCAATCAGCTCTCCGGAATCAACGCGATTCTATACTTCGCTCCAAGGATATTTGAATTGACCGGTTTGGGAGCCAAGGCCGCGCTCTTGCAATCTGTGGGCATCGGCGTGACTAATCTTATCTTTACCTTCATCGGGCTGTGGCTAATAGACAAACTCGGGCGCCGTACGCTCCTCTACATCGGCTCTTTTGGATACATCGGATCGCTCGGTCTTGTCTCCTGGGCATTTTTCACCAGTCACTATGCCTTGGTGCCTGCTTGCATCTTCGCCTTTATAGCTGCGCATGCAATTGGCCAGGGTGCGGTCATCTGGGTGTACATCTCGGAAGTGTTTCCCAATCGCCACCGAGCGGAGGGTCAGGCGCTGGGTTGTTTCACACATTGGGTGTTCGCGGCAGTAATCACGAGTTTTTTTCCAAACCTGGTGGCACACTTCGCGCCGGGCTACGTATTCATGTTTTTCGCAGGCATGATGGTTCTGCAGCTTATATGGGTGAAGCTCATGGTAGTCGAGACCAAGGGAGTACCGCTCGAGCAAATCGATGCGCGCCTGCGCGCCCGATAGTTCAAACTCGAATCTCATCCCATTGATCGGCGATATGATTGGACGCCGGTCGGCGTCGCAGCCATTTGATTTATGACGTCATGCACCCCAAATAGCCCGTCATATTCGATGCGCGTCTACACTATTCGCGAACCTCGCGAGAGGTGAGAGTTTAGATGTCATTCTTGCGCGTGTCCCCGGTGGGTTTTCAGCGGTTTTATCGTCGTTTTGATTTGGAGTCAGCATCTCTGGCCAATGGCTCAGACGGCAGCGGACATCGGTGGAGTTGGGGGTGGGGAGCTCGGGGACCCGCCGCCTCCAAGCGTAACTATCCGGCTACCCGCGATGGCACCTGCAGCCCATCTCCCGGCTCAATATTTCCTTGGCGGCTGGCTGACCAGCATTAGTATAGCTTCGAGCGTGCGCGCTTTCTGTTCTTCACTCAGAATCAAATAGCGATGCGTTCCGCCCTCGGTCTCCTCAATACGTGATCCCCCATCCGGTAGGACCGTGATCCGCCCGGGTTTCGAGAGGGAAAAATAGTTCCTGTCTGGCCGGGCGGCATGAGCACAGAGGTCAGATCGAACGTCGCGTGATCATGAGGCCATTTTTTAGGCACGCTTTGCTCTTCCGCGTACATACGGCGATCGGGTGATGCTTAACATAGGAAAAATCGCGCTCGATGCTCACTGCCGGGTACAGCCGATGGCCATCGCGGCCTGAACAATCGCCAGAACGCAGACGACGACTGAGATCGGAAATTGGGGGATGCCAAGGTAGCGGGTCTCTCGAGATCTCGGTGTCCTTGAGCAAATCAAGGCGAATCAGCCCGGAGGCGCGAGAAATTCCCGCCGCCTCCGGGCAATTCCGGCAATGTCAGCCAATGCTGGCGTCCAGTCGCCGGGCTAGGAACGCCCCGATAGCTGCCAGCGCTTGGTTCGCGGCCACCAGTTTGCCCACGCCCGATACAAAGCCATGCGGCATTCCTTGCCAAACCTCAACCCTGGCATCAACTCCCGCGTCCACGGCACGCGCGACATAGCGCAGCGCGTCACCCAACAACACTTCGTCATCGCCCACATGCAAACGGACCGGCGGCAGACCAGCGAGGTCACCATAGAGTGGCGAAGCCTGCGGGGCCGTGGGGTCAGCGCCGCTCAGATATGAGCGGATAAGCTCACGTGCCTGAGATTCGATGAAGTACGGGTCAGCGACCGCGCGGGTCTTCCACGTTTGTCCGGAAAGTGTCAAGTCGGTCACGGGAGAAAGTGCCACCGCACCTACCGGAATGACACCGCCTGCGGTATTCCGCGCCGTGACGAGTCTTAACAGGACCAGTGCCAGGGCACCGCCCGCTGAATCTCCAACCACAGCGATCCGGGCGAAACCCCGCTCGATCAGTCCGTCGTAGCAGGATTCCACGTCTCTTACGGCCGCCGGGAACACATGTTCCGGTGCGAGCCGGTAGTCCGGAATAAAGGCGTTCGCACCGGCGCTCGCAGCAATATGGCCGACGAGGTTCCGGAATGCCTTTGCCGAGCCCCAGTTGAACCAGCCACCGTGCAGGTGAAGAATAGCTCGTTCTGATTGAGCGTGTCCGGGTCGGCACCACCATCCAGAGATACCTCCCACGGTATCGGCCTCAAAGCTCACGTCCTTAGGCGCGGGAACATGCTCCATGATCGCGTCAAACGGCGGGCGGGCCGCCGTCCCCTGAAGCTTTCCCTTGAGCGGTTCAACCATAGCTCGCAGGGCCGCCATCGCGACTTTGTCTTCTGCGGTGGTGGGATGAGTCGCGGACCATGATGTTGGGTCTTGTGAAAGTAATGCGTTCATCGAGAGACTCCTAAATGGGTTAAACTATATTAGCACGAATATTAGCACTAATATAGATAAGGGGCAAAAATGCGCTTACGCCAGGTCTTCGATGACCTCGTACGATTTGAAACCGAGCTCTGGAACGCGGTTGATGCGCGCCTGCGCAGTGAGACTGGCGTACCCCTTGGTACTTTCAATCTGCTGCTGGTTGTAGAAAGCACTCGCGCCTGTCGCGTCAACGATATTGCGGAGAAGCTCGCGATCACCGTGGGCGGAGCCAGCCAGGCCGTTGACAGGATCGAACAGAAAGGTCTTTGCAAGCGGCAGCAGGACTCGGCCGATGGTCGCTCCTCGATCATTTCAATAACGGCACTTGGATTACGCAAGCTTGCCGAGGCTGCCCCAGTTTTTGACGATGAACTCGGCCTATGGTTAAACGTACCCGGGACTAACACAGAGATTCAGCACTTTACGACCGTTCTCGCCCGATTGAGAGCTGCCGCCTCGCAGCGGAATAGACCTCACTCCTAACGGCCATTGCCGATAACGATACGCCGGGCAGTGTGATCGAACTTCTGATTAGTCGGCGCGCCACCGATACATCGCTGCAGCGAGGCCAAATCCGGGCCAGCTTGTCGACCCAGGGCCCAACGGAGATAAACTCGAATTCGTCGACGGTCGACTGTTCTGAGACATGAATGCATCTCCTTATCTGTTCAATGATTCACGTTCTGCACCTGATTCATGACCCGTGCATGCTGAGTCTCCGTGGCATCGTCCATCGGAAACATGGATTCGATACGCAGTTCCTGCGTGGCGATTGACTGAGGCGTGGCAAGCGTCGTCAGCATCGAAAAATAGCTCAAGGTCTCCCCATCCTTCATGAAGCGGATCGGGATGACAGGCAGATCCGCGGGTGACCGCGGAGCTCTCGGTGTTCGCCACTCCGGCTTCGTCCCAGGATAGGCAAGCAGCGCGCTGATGAGATCGCGTGATTTCTCATCAATGACCCTGCCCACCGATTCCCGGTAGACGCGCTGAATCAACGTTCGGGCCACCTCCTCCCAGTTCGTAACGAACGGGCGCATGCCGGCCGGGTCGAACATGAGATGCAACAGGTTGCGCGGCTGCGGGCGCGCCGATAGGTCCACAAAACTGTTGAAGAAGCGCGGCGCCGCCGTGTTGGTCTGGAGCACGGTCCAGTACCGATCCATAACGATGGCAGGATACGGTTCATGCTGTTGCAGCATGCGGTTTAGCGCCTTGGTGACGCTGCGCAGCTCTTGCGCATCCCAACCGGCATCCTCGTACATCGGCGCGTACCCGGCCGCGAGCAGGAGAGAGTTGCGATCTCGATAGGGAATCTCCAGCGCCTCGGCAATGCCGATCAGGGTCTCACGGCTCGGAACGCTGCGGCCGATCTCGATGAAGCTCAAATGGCGTTGCGAGACCCCGGCATCGAGTGACGCCTCCATCTGACTCTTGTTGCGGGCACCCCGCCACTGACGCAGCAGCGCTCCGAGGTCATTCGCCTGAGTCCTGCTCTTCGATTTGGACATAGTATTTACCGAGCTCATGGATCCGAAGCGTAATATGAGGTGCCCGCTCCCGCTTGGCGCTACCGCGACCTAGAAAGCAACCGGGCCGACAGATCCGTACCAGTGAGCCACCTTCGATGGATCCCTGTCATCCATGTAAAAGAAGTGAGTCATCGCCGGCCGGATGGTCTTCTGGGTCGGATCATTGGGTTTCATGGTCACAAAGCCACGAAACACCTTGAGCGATCCACCGTCCCAGTATTCCACGACCTCGTGGTGCGCTGTAAAGTTCTTGTCGACGAAAGCACGAAGATTCTCGCGGATCGCCTCGCGCCCATGCCAATCGCTGACACCGAGATTGGCGGTGGCGTCTTCCTTGAAGCAGTCAAATCCCTTGCCCCAGGTCTTGTCGTCGATCTCGCGCCAGAACGCGAGCAGCCAATCTGGTGCGGCAGTCTTTATGAAAGTCCTCGAAGTCATATTGATATCCTTTGGATGAGCGGATTGAATGTCCTCGTGTGCGGCAATGCTTGCAAGCGGGATTGCGGCAGCGGCGGCGAGCAAAGTGCGACGAGTCAGATTGGGTTCATTCATAGGTCCTCGATGCGTTGAGTCGATGGCAGCATCATAGAGACGACACGCCGCGCAGCAACTACCTCGGAGGTAGTAGCAAGGACCGGCACTCTCCCGCGTTGGGCGACGAATCTATCTAGCAAGGTTGGGTTGTGACCTGCCTGACATTTGCCGGACCAGTTAAGACCTAGGAGAATGGTGCATAGAGGATGGAGTATTGAGTCTTTTACTTTATTTTTAAGTCCGGCGATGCTCACCAGCCTCTGTCTAGATGGCGAATTAGATGTCATTCACGCACGCCCGTGCGAAACACGATTTCGGCATTTCGGAGGCTGTCTCGGCCTATTCCTTTAACCCCACATTTATTCTCGCGCTTTGGCGCACGGCGGCGCACGTCCGTGGAGGTGGAGGTGGGGGTGGGGGTGGGGAGCTACCGTACCTTTGCGTATGATAAACGTTATCAGACGCAATACGGGTCCGGCACATAGGTAGGCACCTCCAAAGCAGCCGGCCTAGTTGGGCAAACGGCAGGCACCGACCTCCAATTCGATGCCTGTCTGGAGAATTGTTGATGACTTTGCCCAATCTAAAATCAGGTCTTAGATTTGCGCGAGCCCTCCATCCACGAAGAGTTCCGCTCCATTCACGAAACTGCTGTCACTCGACGCCAAGAACAACACCGCCTTTGCGATTTCCTCTGGCTTGCCGACGCGACCCATCGGCACCAAGCTTGATAGCTGAACCATCAAGCCTTCCGTGTGCTCGGCAGGTACCAAGCCCTCCAGTCCCGGCGTGCGAATCGGACCAGGAGCGATCGCATTCACCCGAATCTTGCGGTCCTTTAGATCCAGAATCCACGAACGGGCAAAGT
>Ga0209006_10005852_pt1 | contig 11170 bp, 11 predicted proteins | sample JacPin_JW_Ref_O2_FD_188567 | JGI IMG/M metagenome (GOLD analysis project Ga0209006, IMG submission 188567) | Forest soil microbial communities from Algoma, Ontario, Canada - Jack Pine, Ontario site 1_JW_Ref_O2 (SPAdes) (version 2) | ecosystem: Environmental > Terrestrial > Soil > Boreal... | reverse complement strand
GCGCGCGGCTGCGCGACGCCGACGGAAGAGCGCTGGCCGAGGCGGTTGGCGCGGCGGCGAACATTCATGTCGATTTTGCCGCCGCGGTCGCGGCTATGCGCGCGGTCGTCGACGAGGCTTTGACAAAGGCCGGGCTTGCCGAAAGCGATCGGGGGGCGATCGCAATGGGACTCGGGCTTGCCGGCTTCAAGCAGGGAAGCGACCAGACGCGAGTGGCCGCGGCTCTTCCCGGCTTTAGGCTTGTGTGCGCGGCGAATGACGCGACCACGGCATGCATCGGCGCGCACGCCGGCGCGGACGGCGGGCTGGTGATCGCCGGCACTGGCGCGGCGGCGATCGCGCGCGTTCAAGGCCAGGAAACCATCATTGGCGGGCGCGGATTCGCGCTCGGCGACGACGGATCGGGCTCCCATATCGGCCTTGATGCGCTGCGTTCTGCGATGCGCGCATTTGACGGTCTTGCGCACGCGAGCGCGCTGACTGACGATGTCCTGGCCGAGTTCGGCGGCGATCCAGTGGCGATGATGAATTGGGCGCTCCACGCCAAACCCGGAGATTTTGGCGCATTCGCTCCGCGCGTGTTCGAGCATGCGGCTAGCCATGATCCGGTTGCACTGGGGACCGTGAACGCCGCCGCGCGCGCCATCGGAGCCTTGATCCGCGGCGTTGTCGCCCTTGGCGCGGAACGGGTCGCGCTTGTTGGGGGCGTGGGCGAAGCCATGCGACCCTATTTCGAGCCCGATGTCGCCGCGCGACTCTCTCCCCCGCTATACGATCCGACCGACGGGGCGATCCTGCTCGTTGGCGGCGTCGTGGCGCCTCAAAGGGAAGCGGCGCAATGAAGGTTCTTTATGGGGCGCGCATCTTCGACGGCGAACGGCTGCACGACGATTGCGCGCTCGTTGTCGAGGGCGCCTCGATCCAGGCGCTCACTGACTTCATCGACCGCCCTCGCAGCGGCGAGCAGGTCGATCTGGGCGGCGGGATCTTAAGCCCCGGCTTCGTCGATTGGCAGATCAATGGCGGCGGCGGCGTGCTGTTCAACGCCGAGCCGACTGTCGAGGGGATCGCGGCGATCGCCGTCGCGCATCGCCGCGCCGGCGTGACCGCCTTTCTGCCGACGGTCGTGACCGACGCGCCGCGCGTGCTTCATGCGGCGCTGGTCGCCGCGCGCGAGGCGCGCCAACGCGTGCCCGGCGCGCTCGGGGTCCATGTCGAGGGGCCGTTCATCGATCTCAGGCGCAAGGGCGTGCATCCGCCCGAATTCATCCGCCCGATGCTTAAGGAAGACGCCGATGCGCTCATAGCGGCGCACGCGGGGGTGATGGTCGTCACGCTCGCGCCCGCTTCCGTCTCCTTGGAGTCCATCGCGCGCCTGGCGAAAGCCGGGGTCATCGTCAGCCTCGGCCATTCGGACGCGAGCGCCGAGGAAGCTGAGAGCGTGTTCGACGCCGGCGCAAGCGCAGTCACGCATCTCTATAACGCCATGAGCCGGCTCTCCTCGCGCGCGCCCGGTGTTGTGGGCGCGACACTCGCCGATCCGCGCATCATCTGCGGCCTCATCGCCGACGGCGAACACGCCCATGCCCTCGCGTATCGCGCTGCTCTAGCCGCCAAGGGACCGCGCGGCATTGCGCTCGTCTCCGACGCCATGCCGCCCGCGGCCGGCGGCCCGGACGTGTTCGAGTTGCAGGGACGGCGAATGACGCGGGTCGGCAATAAGCTGACCGCCGAAGACGGAACGCTCGCTGGCGCCGCGATCACCATGCGCGACGCCGTCGACTATGTCGTCAACGTGCTCAACGTCCCGCTCGCCGACGCGCTGATGATGGCGACGCTGACGCCTGCGCGACTGTTGCGGGTGGACGACCGGATCGGCCGCCTCAAGCCAGGCTATCTCGCCGACCTCGTGCATTTGACCGACGACCTTCAGGTCACCGAGGTATGGGCTGGCGGTCGCGGGCTGAACGAGGTCGACGCTGCGGCGTGACGGCCTGGCCCTAAGAGCCGAGCCGTCCGCATGGCCCTATGCCAGATACTGGCCGCCGTTGGCCGATAGGGTCGAACCGGTGATGAAGCCGGCGTCGTCGGATGCGAGGAACAGGACGCAGCGCGCGATTTCCTTCGGCTGGCCGAGGCGGCGAACCGGAATCTGCGGCAGAATGGACTTTTCGAGCACTTCCTTCGGAACCGCCAGGACCATTTCGGTCGCGATATAGCCGGGGCAGATGGCGTTGACGGTCACGCCTTTGTTGGCGTTCTCCTGCGCCAGCGCCTTGGTGAATCCGATGTCGCCAGCCTTCGCCGCGGAATAGTTGGCTTGGCCCATCTGCCCCTTCTGCCCATTGATCGAAGAGATGTTGATGATGCGGCCGAAGCCGCGCTCACGCATGCCTTCGATCACCGGACGACACATATTGAACAGGGAATTGAGGTTGGTGTTGATGACGTCGTACCATTGGTCCGGCGTCATTTTGTGGAACATCCCGTCTTTGGTGATCCCGGCGTTGTTGACGAGAATATCGACCGGCCCCAGGTCCTTCGCGACCCCAGCCAGTCCAGCCACGCAGTCATCGTATTTCGAGACGTTCCATTTGTAGACGTCGACGCCGGTCTCCGCCTTGAATTTGGCGGCGGCTTCGTCGTTGGAATGGTAGGTCGCGGCGACCTCGCATCCGGTCGCCTTCAACGCCTTGGAAACGGCGGCGCCGATGCCGCGCGTGCCGCCGGTGACCACTGCGACTCTCGCCATGTTTTCCTCCCGAGATTTTTTGAGGCGCGCCGTTCGATCGGCGCGCCGGATTTAAAACGAACGGCGAGAGCTATCGTTCAACCGCCATCGCTATTCCCATGCCGCCGCCGATGCAAAGGGTGGCGAGGCCTTTTTTGGCGTTGCGGCGCGCCATTTCGTGCAAGAGCGTCGTCAGGACGCGCGCTCCAGAAGCCCCGATCGGATGGCCGAGCGCGATGGCGCCGCCATTGACGTTGACGATCGCCGGATCCCAACCGAGGTCCTTGTTCACCGCGAGCGCCTGGGCAGCGAAGGCTTCGTTGGCTTCCACGAGCTCGAGGTCCTTGACCGACCAGCCCGCCTTTTCGAGCGCTCTGCGGGTCGCCGGAATCGGCCCTGTGCCCATGATCGCCGGATCAACCCCTGCCGTTGCCCAGGAAACGATGCGCGCCATTGGCGTGAGCCCCCGGCGCCCGGCCTCGTCCGCGCTCATGATGACCAGTGCGGCCGCCCCGTCGTTGAGGCCCGAGGCGTTGCCCGCGGTCACCGATCCATCCTTGGAAAAGGCTGGCTTGAGCTTCGCCATCCCCTCGTACGTGGAGCCGGCGCGAGGATATTCGTCGGCGTCGACGACCGTGTCGCCCTTGCGCGACGATATCGTTACGGGGACGATTTCGTCTTTGAACCGTCCGGCCTTCTGCGCCGCTTCGGCCTTGTTCTGCGAGCCGACAGCGAATCGATCCTGCTCTTCGCGTGTGATCTGCCACTTTTTTGCGATGTTTTCCGCCGTGGCGCCCATGTGATAGCCGTGAAAGGCGTCGATGAGGCCATCCTGAAGCATGGTGTCGACGAGCTTCATCTCTCCCATCTTCACGCCGCTGCGCAGATAGGCGGCATGGGGGGCGAGCGACATCGATTCTTGGCCACCCGCGACGATAATGCTGGCGTCGCCGTTTGTGATCTGCTGCAGTCCAAGCGCAACCGCACGCAGGCCGCTGCCGCACAGCTGGTTGACGCCGAAAGCGGTCTTTTCCTGCGGAACGCCAGCCTTCATCGCCGCCTGGCGGGCTGGATTCTGGCCTTGCGCCGCCGAAAGGATCTGCCCGAGAATCACTTCATCGACCTCGGCCCCTTCGACCTTCGCCGCTTCGAGAGCACTCTTGATGGCGACGGCGCCCAGGTCATGCGCGGAGGTCGAGCCAAAGGCGCCGTTGAATGAACCCACCGGGGTCCGCTTAGCGCTGGCGATGACAATCTCAGAGGCGGGCATGTCAGTCTCCCTTTGGAGCAAAATGGGCCGGGCGAAGTGATGGGTTTCGTTCTACACGATCCATCCCGGACGGCGCTACGGTTCTATATAGGCGATGCGGCGCGGGAGGGTTAGCCCGAGCACGATCGAGCCGCAGCGGCTCGCAACTCTGCTAGACTCCCATTGGGTCGGGGGTCCACATGCAACACGCCGCCGCAGAGGGCGCCAAACCGCCTTCTTATCTGAGCCATCTCTTCTCGGATCGACGAATCGCGCCGATGCTGGTGCTCGGTTTCGCGTCGAGCATCCCCTTTCAACTCGTCTACATCACCCAGTCGGCCTGGCTCTATGAAGCGAAGGTGCCGATCGCCACGATCGGCCTGATGAGCGAGCTTACCCTCGCTTACAAGTTCAAATTCCTGTGGGCGCCGTTTCTCGACCGCTACGATGCGCCCGTCTTCAGCCGCCTCCTGGGGCGACGGCGCGGATGGATTGTCGTTTCGCAACTTGGAGTGCTGGCGGCGCTGGCCGGGGTCGCTCTCGGCGATCCAGGGCATTGGCTCGCCTGGACTGTGGCCTTTTCCCTCGCCCTCGGTTTCGCGGGAGCCACTCAGGACGTGGTTATCGATGGCTGGCGCATCAGTGTCGCGCCGGCCGAACTTCAGGCGCTGATGGCCTCATGGTCGGAGGTCGGCTATCGGGTCGGCGTTCTCGCCGCTGGAGCCGGGGCGCTGTTGCTGGCGGATCGGGTCGGATGGCGCGCCGCCTATCTTTGCATGGCGCTCTTGATGACGCCCGGCATGATCGCGGCTTTCTTCGCCCCCGAGCCGGAGTCGGACAAGACCGCGACGCAGGCGCCCCTGACTTTCGTCTCAACAATCGTCGCCCCGATCAGGGAATTGATCACGCGGCTCGGGCCCATGGCTGTGCCGATCCTCGTGCTTGTCGCCGGCTTTCGCATGCCCGGCTACATTTCGAGCGCGATGGCCGTACCGTTGTTCAAGAGCCTGCACTACTCGGACACGGATATCGCCACCGTGACAAAACTGTTCGGCTTCTGGGTCGGGCTGGGCGGCACCTTTCTCGCAGGTTTCATCATTCCACGCCTCGGCATGATGGCGAGCCTGCTCGTTGGCACGCTATCAGGCTCGGCCTCGCATCTGGCTCTGGCTTATCTCGCCGCTCATGGCGATCACGGCGGAAACGAGTTCTGGACCTTCGCCTTCGCCGTCAGCCTCGACAGTTTCGCCTATGCGTTCGCTTCGATCGTGCTGATCACCTACATGTCTTCGCTGGCGTCAACGCAATTGGCGGCCAGCCAATACGCGCTTCTGACATCGATCTGCGCGTTGCCGGGCAGCCTGCTTGCCGGCGTTTCGGGTTTTGCCGTCGAGCGACTGGGCTTCGAGCATTTCTTCGTGGAGACCTCGCTGATCGGCGCCCCGGTCGCCATTCTGTGCTGGTGGGTCTGGCGCCAGCAACCCGCGATGAAGCCGCAGGAAGCCGTCACGCCACAGGCGGACGGCTCCTAGGCGCGGGTGCGGGATTGAATCGTCATTGCGAGGAGCCATAGAGCGTCGAAAGACGCCCGTCCTTCCCGGAGGGGCTATGACGAAGCAATCTACCGTGTCTCAAATCAAGCTATTTCTGAAAGGCTGGCCGGATTTGGCGATGGCGTTGAGGGTGGTGATGATTTTACGCATGACGGCGACGAGGGCGAGTTTGTGTGGGTTTCCTTTTGCACGGAGCCTTTCGTAAACGGCTTTGAATGTCGGGTTGTGTGTTTTGGCCGAAAGAGCGGCCATGAACACTATGTCGCGCAGGGGCTTGCGGCCGCCTTGGATTTTGGCGCTATCGATTGACGATCCGCTTTTGTTTGTGATCAGGTCGACGCCGACGATGGCTGCGATCTTGCGGCGGTTGAGGGTTCCTATTTCAGGCAGCAAGGCCAGAACGGCCTGCGTCGTCTTGGGCCCCACGCCTTTGCATGTGCGCATCAGACGGGCGTTTTGCGCCAGGGCTGGGATTTTGGCGATGAAGGCGTCGATCGATTCCTGCATGGCCTCCATTTGGGCGTCGAGGGCTTTGATCATCGCCTTGATCGAAGCTTTGACCTGGGCGTCGTCGGCCTGCTGGGCGCGGCAGCTTTCCGCCTGGCGCAGGTCGGTCAACTGAATGAGGCGGCTGACCATGGCGGCAAGCTTTGGCGTTTGGGCGCTCGGCAGAGGAGTGGGCGGCTCATTGACGGTGAAGGCGGCCAGTTTCCTGAGCGTTTGCGCGTCGAGGGGATCGCTCTTGGCGAGTTGGACGCTCGCTCGGCCGAAGGCGTGGGCGCGGTTGGGATGGACCCGGCGCAAGGGCAGATCGAGCTTAGCGGCGACCCGCATCAGCGCACGCTCGTAACCACCTGTGGCTTCGCACGCCATATTGGCGCGAGCCGCCCCCTCTATCCTTTGAGGGCGTCCGTCAGCGCCGCCGCCTCGTTGGCGACGCGCGGCTTGCGCCCGGCGCCATCGTTGATGTCGACCCACGCCTTCGAAACATCGAGGCCGACAAAAAGAGGCTCGGCGAGGGGAGCATTACGGGGGCAGGCGCCAGGGACTGCGCCCGGGCGCCGGCGCGCGGAAAGATCGATTGAATCAGACAGACGATGAGCCACCATGGCGACGCCTTTCGCAAGAAGGTCAAGGTCCTCTGGCACTGGATTGTAAACTCGGGATTCAGTCCCGACCTACCGTTCGTGCTCAAGACCGCAAAGGGCAGGCTGACGGATCTCGATTGCTTGCGAACTCGCGTTCAATCCAGCAGCGATCTCGTCTTCCTGCCCTCCCATCATCCCCGCTCCGAAAGACTCGCAGAAGAGGGAATCGACACGTACAATCCAGGGGACTTGAGCGCCTTAGGCTCTTATAGCATTAGGCATGGGTGGAGAGCGTATTCTGTTTTTCCGTCCTGGCCGGCCTTGTGCGGGCCATCTACCGTGGAGGTGTCAAGCGGTTTGTGGTTGTGTGGCTTTGAAGGGGTCTCGGGCGACGGCGCTGGCGATGACCAGGATTTTTCGCATGACGGCGGTCAGGGCGACTTTTCCGGGGCGATGATTGGTTTCGACGAGGCGATTGTAGAAGTCTTGCATCGGGGAAGGATGGCGAATGGCGGCCCGGGCGGGCGCTGCGCACGAGCGGTCTTCCGTGGCCGGTTTTGGCCTGCCGGCTCTTTTTTCCGCTTTCGTGCGTATGGGGGGCGAGTCCGACGAGGGCTGCGATCTGTTTTCCGTCAGGCGGCCGAACTCCGGCAGGTCGGCGACCAGCGTCGCGGCCACGACGGGACCCCACGCCGCGCACCCCGCGCAGAGCCTTGGCGAGGCGATCAAGCTCCCCATCGCTGGCGATGTGGCGCTCGATCGCCTCCTCGATGGCGTCAAGGCTTTGGGTCAGCGCCGCGACGACCGTGGCGAGACTCTCCCGGACGATCGGCTCGCTCGCCAGATCGGCGCGGCGGCCTTCCGCCTGGCGGGCGTCGACAAGCTGCCTGCGCCGGGCGGCCAGCGCCCTCAGGCGCTCGTCGGCGGGAAACGTCGCGGGCAGATCGACGCGCCTTGCGGCGTCGGCGGGATAGTGGGCGATCAGCATCGCATCGATTAAGGTCCGTCTTGGCGCGCAGACCGCGGGCCCTGCGAAAAGCCAGGATCGTGTTGGGGTGGAGCTTCACATAGCGAATGCCCGCTTCAGCGAGCGCCGAACACAGCCCGCGCTCGTAACCCCCGGTCGGCTCCATGGCGACGCGCGCCGGCCGGGCCTGCGCGACCCAGGCCGCCAGGGCCTCCGGGGTGTTGGCGACCCGTTCGACCTGCCCCGGCAAACGTCGATCCAAGCTTTCGAAACATCCACCCCGACAAGAACTTCGCCGCCATTGCCTTGCATCGCGCCCCCCGGGCAGTCTGAGAGGAGACCCTTGGTCGGCCGCCGGATTGCATACGGGCGTCAAGAGCCCAGACTGCCGTTCGCGTGTCAGACCGCGACGCCGGTGGGTCCGAGATGGCCACGGTCGTTCAGGACCAATCCACGATCGGAGCGCCCGCCGGCGTCCCATCCTCGACCAAGGATGGGCAACTCACAATGCAATCCACGCGGCGCCGCCACAAATCTCTCGGCTGCTCAGACTTCCGTCAATTCAGAGGCTTATAATGAGGCTGCAGTGTTCTCGTGTTCTCGTGGATGGCCGGGCCGAGCCCGGCCATGACGGAAAAACAGAATACTAGCTAGCTCCACCTACACTTAACCCTTTAAGCGCCAACAGTCCGATCGGCACGTCTGAGCTATTTGCAGCATCGGTCGCGGCATCGTGACGATGCCGAATGTTGACCGATTGTGCATGTTTATGCATGATATGGTTCCTGATGCACTCTTGATCATACGTGTTCATGCCGATTCTTGCCGCCGAAAGACATCAACAGATTCTCGAGCGCCTCGGCCGTGACGGACGGGTCCTCGCGACTTCGCTCGCCGAGACCTTCTTGACCTCGGAGGATACGATCCGCCGCGATCTTCGCGAGCTCGCGGGCCGCGGCCTCTGCCGTCGCGTCTATGGCGGCGCGCTGCCGGTCTCGCCCGCCTCGAGCTCGGCTCAAATCCGCGCCGGCGAGGCGATCGATCGCAAGGCGGCGCTGGGCCAGGCATTAGCCGCCCTTGTCGCCCCGGACTCGTTGCTCTTCGTCGATTCGGGCTCGACAAACCTCGCCGCGGTGAAGGCTTTTCCCGACGATCTTCGGCTGACCGTGGCGACGCATGATCCGGCGATCGCCGCGGCTGTGTTGGCTAAGCCTCAAGTCACACTTTGGCTGATCGGAGGCCGCGTGAGCCATGAGGTTGGCGCGGCGCTTGGAGGCCGGACTTTGGCGGACATCGAGAGGCTGCGCCCTGAGCTCGCGCTCCTCGGCGTCTGCGCGCTCGATCCAGGAGCCGGAGTCGCCGCCTTCGATCCGGAAGACGCCGAGATCAAACGGGCGCTTCTGCGCAACTCCAGCCACGTTGCGGCAGCCATCCTCAACGAGAAACTCGAGACCAGCGCGCCGTTCGCTCTCGGCCCGGCCGAAAGTCTTGACCGCGTGGTCCTCGAAGCGGACGCGCCCGAGCCTGTCGCGCGCGCTTTCGCCGACCGTGGAATGACCGTTCTTCGCGCGCAGCCCGCTAAAGCCGATTAGCCGCCGCCGGCGGCCACGCCAGCGGTTTCCGCCGTTCTTTCATGCATTCCGGACAAACTTAAATGACCGACGCGCGTCTCGAGCTTGCCCCTGACAGGATTGTCGCGCCGCCGTGGGCGCGGCGCCTGGCGACGCTCGGCGCCTTCGTGGCGAATGGCGCCGGAGTGGGCTCCTGGGCCGCCGCTATCCCCCGGGTCAAGGCGGACCTCGCGCTTTCCGATGCAACGCTGAGCGTGGCGCTTCTGGCTTTTGCAGCGGGCGCGATCATTGCGATGCCGCTCATGGGCCTTTTCGCCCACCGTTTGCGGAGTGGACCGGCCTCGGTCATCGCCGGATTGGGATTCGCGGCCTCTCTTGCCGCCATTGGTTTCGCCGGGTCGCTGGAGACGTTGTGCGTGGCGACGTTCGTCGCGGGGGCGACGCATGGGGCGATGGACATCGCGATGAATGCGAACGCGAGCGACATCGAACGGCGCTGGGGGAGGCCGATCATGTCCTCCTTTCACGCCGGATTCAGCCTCGGCGGCGCAGCGGGCGCAGTGCTGGGGGGGTGGCTCGGGCAATTCGGGACGCTTTGGGGGCTCGCCGGGTCCGCTTTGCCCGCGTCGCTGGTCGTCGCCGTCTCGGCTCCGATTCTGGCGGGCGAGGGGAGCGGTTTCCGCGGCGCCTCGTTTGCGGCGCCCAGCCGGCGCCTCTTGCCTCTTGCCGCGCTGGCGTTCGTATCGATGTCGACTGAAGGCGCGGTCGGGGACTGGAGCGGAACCTATCTGGCGCGCTCCGGCGTGGCGCCCGGCTTTGCGGTCGCCGCCTACGCGGCCTTTTCGCTCTTGATGATCACCGGCAGGATCGTGGGCGATCGGATCGTCGCCGCTGCGGGACCCCGCGTGACGGTTGGCCTGGGCGCCCTTATCGCGGGGACGGGGCTCGCGGTCAGCGCCGTATCGCCGGGGCTCGCCGGCGGGGTCATCGGCTTCGGGCTGGTCGGCGCGGGACTTGCCAACGTTGTGCCGGTCATCTTCAGCGTCGCTGGACGCACCGGGTCATCGTCCGCGGTCGGGATCGCTTCGGCCGCGACCTCCGGCTACGCGGGTCTGCTGATCGGACCGGTCGTCATCGGCGCTGTCGCTTCCGCTTCCGATCTGCGCTCGGCGATCGTCATGCTTGCGGGAATTGTGCTTTTTGCGGCGATGTTCGCGTCGTCACGAGCGGGAGGCCTTGTGCGCGGCCGGTGACGGCGCGTGGCTCAAAACGCCATCGGCACGAAGAAGCAATAGACGCCCGATTGACCATCGCTCCCCGCGCCGTTTGCGCCCGGCGCTCCATTTTTATCCCGATAGAAAATCCAATAATCGCCGTCCTGGCTCGGGAGCGCGAGCGCGATGGGGATCGGACGACGATATCCGTCTACGCGATAGTAGTCGCCGTACCGGTGAACCTGGTCGGACGTCAGATGATGCGCGTCCGCTGGACCGCAGCACGAAGCCTTCACCCAGTCAGGGATCGGCGCGCCGTTTGTCCATTGGTCGTGAGCGCATGCCGGGAAAGCGGCGAACGCTCCGAGGATCGCGATCAAACCCCTCATGCCGCTTCTCGCGCTCTGCCCTAATTGAGAACCCGCTTCGCGTCCGGATAGTCGAGGGAGAATGCCGGGATGGACACCTCAAAGCTCCGCCCCTCTGGATCGACCATCCGGTATTCGCCGACCATGAGGCCGCTCGGCGTGGTCAGCGGGCAGCCCGAGATGTAGCGGTACGACTTGCCCGGTTCGATCGTCGGTTGCTCGCCGACGACGCCAGGTCCCCGAACCTCCTGGTGGCGGCCGGCCGCGTCAGTGATGCGCCAGTGTCGCTCGATCAGAGTCACAGATTTGTCGCCGAGATTGACGATCTCAACTGCATAGCGCCAGAAATAGCGCCGTTCGTCCGGATCGGAGCGTTCCGGATCGAAGGTCGGCTCGACGGTGACTTTGACCTGATGCGTCACGGCTTCA
>Ga0209006_10005851_pt1 | contig 11171 bp, 11 predicted proteins | sample JacPin_JW_Ref_O2_FD_188567 | JGI IMG/M metagenome (GOLD analysis project Ga0209006, IMG submission 188567) | Forest soil microbial communities from Algoma, Ontario, Canada - Jack Pine, Ontario site 1_JW_Ref_O2 (SPAdes) (version 2) | ecosystem: Environmental > Terrestrial > Soil > Boreal... | reverse complement strand
GAGGCGCACCGCGATCCCTGCGGCGAGGCGGCCGCCTCGATGCTGGAGCCCACTCTGGTGTCGGAAAGTTCTCATACCGGCCTTCGCCGCAGCCTACCTTGGAGATCGTGGTGCGCCATTATGCCTCAAGTGGGTGGTTGTCGATCCCGTCGATCAACAACTTTCTTTGCCGAAAGGACCACTCGCTAGCCGTTACGATATGGGCCAAGTGCGCACGGTTTTGGTGCCCTCCTCCTCGGTCGGCGCGGCGGCCGCGTTATCACTTCCCAGGAAGGCGGAACACGGTGATCGTGGTATTGCCGCCGCCGATTTCGGGAGCCACCAGGTTGTAGATTCCCACGAAACCAGAGACGATCGCGACGCTCTGAACGCCGCGGGCCGTGTAGGTGACGACACCGCCCCCGGCCGGGCCGCCCAGGGCCTGCCGCAGCAGCACCTTGCCGGACCTGGCGTCCAACGCCAGCAGGTCGCCGGTCAATTCACCGGCGAAAATTACGTCGCCCGCGGTCGCAATCACGCCGGCCACCATCGGTTTTGCGGCGTCGTAGCGCCACTTCTCATGACCCGTGGAAGCGTCGAATGCAGTGAGTCGTCCCCGGGCGGCTGACCACGGATCGAACTTCGTTTGACCGCCAAAGTAAAAGGCATGCGTGTGTTCCTTGACCGGATCAGGCGCCGTCGCATCCTTGCTGAATTCCGCGCACCAGTCGGTAGCAGGCACAATCAGCATGTTCTGCTTGGCGTAGTAAGCGGAGCCGTTCCACTCCTCCCCACCGAGAGTTCCCGGGCAAACGCGCACCGGCGTCGTGGTCACAGGCTTTTCGACATTCAGCCGGTTGGTGAACGGAACGCTATAGACAAGGTCTTTCGAATCACGGTCCAAGAGCCGCAGCAGTCCGTCTTTGCCGGTGCTGGCGATCACATTGCGTGACGACCCATTGATCGTTGCCTTGAACACCGGTGCCACGTGCGAGACATCGTAGTCGTGCACGTCGTGGGGTACGAATTGACGGTACCAAGCGAGATGACCCGTCGCGGCATTCAACGCAATCAGTGAATTCGTGTAGAGATTGTCGCCCGGGCGGTCGTCATCGTAGAGATCGGGCGCCGCGTTCCCGCCGGGCACATAGAGCAGATTCTTTTTCTCATCAAAGGACATCGGAGTCCAGAGATTGCCGCCGCCGTGTTTACGTGCAGCGGGATTTGGCCCCCAAGTGTCGGCGCCCGGCTCGCCATCGTCGGGCACGATGTTGAAACGCCACACCTGCTCGCCGTCCCGGATGCGAAACGCGCCCACCCAACCCTGGGCAGCCGTCTCCGCGCCCGCCGGCCCGATGTAGATCAGATCGCCGTGAATCAGAGGGGCCATGCTGATGAAATAGCCCTCCTTCGGATCGGCGATCTGCTTGGCCCAAAGCGTATGCCCGTCCTTGATGTCGAGAGCCAGCAAAAAGCCATCGTCGGTGCCGCGAATGATCTTGCCGTCGGCGAGCGCCGCGCCGCGATGTGTATTTGCCGGCTCGTGCTCGCGTGGCGTCCACGTGCTCGACCAGATCACGTGGCAATCAGCACCATCGAGCGCAACGGTATAGCGGGCAGTCGTCAGGTACATCCTGCCCGCCGACACGATCGGCGCGGTTTGCGATGGCTCTTTGTCGGGAAATGAGTAGGCGCAGGCCTTGACGAGCTGTGATACGTTTTCCGTGGTGATCTGCTTTAGAGGGGAGTAGCGGGTTCCCGCGAGGTCGTGGTCGACGTACACCCAGTCGCCACCGCTCGAGTCGCCGGCGATGCCCTGGGGGGACGCGAGAACGTGCGGCGTGCCGATGACGAGGACAAGTGCGACAGGAATTGCCGTGAGCGTCCTCGTCCAGAACACTGTGTTTCGAGCGGTCATGAGCTGACTCCTGATGCTTTCATTGCAGTTTAAATCGGGTATTGGCGCTGGCCGCTGTGCGAGTTGATCCAAATGACGTCCTGGAACTCCTTCAGACTGTCAGGACCCGTGCGACCCCAACCGCTGTCCCGCACTCCGCCCATCGGCGCGTGAATCTCGTCGTTCACAGTCGGCGAGTTGACGTTGACACACCCGGCGAGAATCTTCGGCGCCAGCTCGAACGCGCGATAAGTATTGCCCGCGAGAATGGATGAGGAGAGCCCGTACATCGTTCGATTGGCCGCTTCGACCGCCTGCTCGGGGGTATCGACGACCTCCACCACGACGACCGGCCCAAAGGTCTCTTCATTGGCAATGGCCGTGTCGAGCGACACATTGCTCAGAATGGTCGGCTGGTAGATCTGGCCCTCAAAGACACCGCCCGCATGCAGCTTGGCCCCCTTGGCGAGCGCCTCTTTTACGCGGTCATCGACGAGTTTGACCGCAGCGGGCGTAATCAGCGGACCGATGACGGTCTTGTGATCCTGGGGATCCCCGGACGGCAGCGTCTTCGTGCGCGCGGCAAATTTTTTGAGGAACTCCTCCGCAATCTTGCGCTGTACGATGATGCGGCGGGTATTGAGGCAGATTTGTCCCTGATGGAAGAAGGAGCCGAACGTCGCGGTGCGGACCGCATAGTCCATATCAACGTCGTCGAGAATGATCATCGGGTTGTAGCCGCCCAGCTCCATCGTCGTGCGCTTGAGCGTTTCACCGGCGCGCTTCGCGAGCATCTTCGCGGTTTTGACTCCGCCAATGAGGTTGATGACCCGCACGTCCGGGCTCTCGAAGAAGACGTCGGCGATTTCTCCGGCCGCGCCAGGCGCATGGGTCACTACGTTGATGACGCCTTTAGGAAAGCCGGCTTCTTCCGCGATCTGCGCAAGAATGATGCCCGCTGAAATCGGTGCAAGTTCGGACGGCTTCACAACAACCGTGTTGCCGGCAGCCACCGGAGAAATGACTGCGCGCCATGACAAGACGTTAGCGCCGTTCCACGGCGTAAAGCTCGCCACTACTCCCAGCGGCCGGCGCACCCCAATGGAGTGAGAGCCGGGCATGTTGGTCTCCAAGACCTCGCCTTTCGGTAAATACATCCATCCGGCGGCCTGCTCGATGGTGGCGGCCACCAGGTCTTGCTGGAACGTGGCAAAGGAGATGGTGCTGCCCGTTTCGACGGCCAGAATCTCAGCAATCTCGGCACGGCGGCGCTTGACGATCTCGACCGCCTTGAAAAACAGCCTTGCCCGCTCCGCCGGAGTTGTCTGCGACCAGGCGGGGAATGCCTTGGCGGCCGCCTCAACCGCCAGCTTCGCTTCCGGTCGGCCACCTGCGGCGACGCGTGCATACAGGCCCCGATCGTAGGGCCGAAAGACGTCGAACAGCTTGTGATTTTCAGCCGTGCGCCATTCACCGCCCGCAAAGTACCGGTACTCTTTGATGTCACTCACTTTGGTTATCCCCTCCCCCAAGTACAGGACGATGTAAGCACGCGGCTCGACTTGTGTCTTACCCACGCTTGCGATTGTTTTGACCGCTTTTGCGGGCGAGCATCAGATGCTAGCCGCCACCTCGAAGCACGTGCTTGCGCTCTCCTGACGCGAGTTATGCGCGCGGTGCGATTACGTCGGACAACGCGCGCTGCGAACCTGTTCTCAGGCTGCAGCCGGGATCGCGAAGTTCTCCCGAGCCCACGCGGCAAACTTCGTCGGCTGTCGGCCGGCGACTCCGTTGGCCAGTGCAATTGCGTCGCGCGAATCCGCACCGAGGTAGGTGTGGGCGTCGAAGTAGGCGAGCATCTCCGCGACTTCCTTGGCGCCTGGGAACCAGCCGGCAAAAAGTTCTTGCGGGACTTGCTTGAACGAGAACTTGTGTCCCTGTTGATTCAGCGTGGCGATGATTTCGTTGAAGCTCAGGAAGTCGCCGACCAGCGGCAAATGTTCGCCGTGCCCCGCGAGTTCCGGCAGCGCAAATGCACCGACCACGATGTGGCCGAGTTCGGTGATGTCCCCCATGTGAATGACGCGCCGCTCCGGATCGAGGGGCAGCGCCCAACCCAGCGCCCCATCTGCTTGCTTCTGCGGAGCCATTACGCCGAGCAGATTTTGATAGAAGAACGGCGCGATCACGAATGTGTGGTGCGCGAATCCAGCCTCTCTCACGATGCGGTCGCTCTTCGCTTTGTTGGTGAAATGCGGGACATCGAGTTTGCCGCCGCTGATCGTCTCAACATTCGGCAGCGTCGACCAGATGAAGTGCTGCACGCCGGCATCTTTCGCCGCGTGAACGGCCGAGAGTACCTGCCTGCGCTCGTCCGTGCCCGGTTCCCAGGGATTGGTCACCAGAAAAACCCCGTGTGCTCCGGAAAACGCGGCTTTCAGTGTTTCCGGACGATCCAGATCCGCCAGTACGACTTCGTCAGCCAACTGCAGATGCTTGGCCGGATTGCGCGTCAACGCGCGTACCTTGAATTGACCGCTCGCCTGCAGCGCGCCCACGACGGCGCCGCCCTGATGACCCGTTGCGCCGACGACGGCGATGAGCTTTTTGGTGTTTGACATGGCATTTCTCCAATCAGTGGTTTCGCGATGTAAAGAACGGTACGCTCCCACAATGCATCTTTGAAACCTATATTATTCGATATTATCCATCTCGTTTTGGGATAGATCATGCTGGGCATGTGGGCGCAGTCTTCAGCTCGAAGAAGATTTCAGCGTCCCGGCAAGCACGTCGCGGAGAGGCTTAGGCGGCCGGCCGCCAAGGCGCTCGACGTCGCCGGTCACAATGTCAAACGCACCCGCCGCGAAGCTTGATTGGATGCTGACGACGGTGTTGACGGCGCCCACGGGCAGACCCGCCTTGGTCAGTCCGGCGCGCAGCTGCTCTTCCGTGATGACACGGAACGCGAGCGGCTGGCCAGTGATTTCGGCGATGAGGGCCGTGCGTTCCGCACCCGACAATCGCTCGGGACCGGTAGCGTTGTAGATCGCGCCTGCATGGCCGTCGCCGATCAAGATTCCGGCGGCGGCGGCCGCCACGTCACCGCGCGCAACGAACGCAGCGCGGTTCTCGGCCAGCCCGGTCAGCACGCGCTGGTTCAGCGCCGCCTGCGCCAGCTGCACGAAAGCTTCGGCATAGAAGTTCATACGCAGGATGGTCCAGGCCGGCGCCGTGGCGATAAGATGCTGCTCGCCCCGCCAGTAGGAGGCGCCGCGCGCCGGCTCCTCTTCCTGCCGCGTGCCCACAGCAGACATGAAAACGACATGCTTGACGCCCGCCTTCACGGCCGCGTCAATGGCAGCGACGTTCTGTGCCCCGCGCTTTCCGGGTTCCGCATCGACGGTCGTGATGATGAGCAGACGATCGAGACCCGCGTAGGCGTCCGCAAGGCTTTCGGCCCGGTTGTAGTCCCCGAAGCGTCCCTGAGCCGATCCTGAGACGGTTTCGGGCGTACGCGTGATGGCCACTACCTCGTGCCCGCTGCGACGCTGCAGCAGCTCCGAAACGACGGCTCTGCCCAAATGGCCGCTGGCGCCACTTACACCGATTTTCATGTCAACCTCTTTCGAACACGTTGCGGAGATGAATTCATTTGAAGCGTTGCGGACTCGCGTGCGTTTGTAGCCTCTCGGCGAGGAAAGCACCGATGGCATCCAGCGCCTGTGCTGCCGCCTTCAATCTTCCGATGCTTCCGGGAAATCCATGCGGCATCCCCATCCACACATCAGCTCTGGCATCGACGCCCGCGGCAACCGCGCGCTCCACATATCGAAGCGAGTCGTCCAACAGCACTTCGTCGTCACCGACGTGAATGCGGGTGGGAGGCACGCCGGCGTGCCGGCCATGAAGGGGCGAAGCCAGTGGATGTCTCGCGTCGGTACTCCCCAAATAGGAATGCACGAGTTCCGCGACCTGCAGGCGAGTAAAAAGAGGATCGGCATCCGCGCGCGTCTCGTAGGTCGCGCCAGAAAGGGTCAGGTCGGTAACCGGCGACAACACGGCAACTCCGACAAGCGTCGCGTTGCTGGCGGCGGCTTCACCGGTAACGCGCGATGCAAGTACGAGCGCCAAATTGCCTCCGGCGGAGTCTCCCGTCAGAGCAATCCGGTGAACGTCCCTCCCGGCAAGTCCTTGGTAACAAGCCAACACATCGACCGTGGCCGCCGGAAAGGGATGTTCGGGAGCAAGCCGATAGTCAGGGATAAACGCCCGCGCGCCCGCTCTCGCTGCAATATGCCCGACAAGATGGCGGTATGCTTTGGCGGAGCCGAAGTTAAACCATCCACCGTGCAGGTGGACGATCGCCTCGCCTGACCGCCAAGCCGCCGGATTTACCCAAAGTCCCGGCACGCCGCCGAGGGTGTCTGCTTCGAATGTCACGTCATCGCGTGGCAGTACGCTCTCCATGAGAGCGTCGAACTGTCCGCGGGCTTCGATTCCTGGTCGCGCGCCCTTGCTGGAGCTGACCATCGAGCGCATGGCGGCGGTGATCGCTGCGTCTTCTGGATCGGGCGGATGTATCGCGACATCGCCCGTCGAGGTGCGGCCTGTCGATCGTTGCATAGCCGGTTCCTCGCGCGGCTCAGCCATGCAGCTTGGTCGCGACCTCCGCAATCTTGCGGCCCTGGTAGCGCGCTCCGACGAGTTCGTTTGCGCTCGGCATACGCGCGCCATCACCACCGGTAATCGTCGTGGCACCATACGGAGACCCACCGGTGATCTCGTCGAGCGTCATCTGACCCGCGTGGCCATAGTCGAGGCCGACAACTACCATGCCGAAATGCAAGAGATTGGTGATGATCGAAAACAGCGTCGTTTCCTGCCCTCCATGTTGCGTGGCGCTGGAGGTGAATGCCCCGCCGACCTTTCCGTGCAGCGCTCCGCGCATCCAAAGGCCGCCGGCCTGGTCCAGGAAATTGGCCATTTGCGACGACAGTCGTCCGAACCGCGTGCCGGCGCCAATGATGATGGCGTCATAAGCGGCTAGGTCGTCGATCTTCGCGACTGGCGCCGCCTGATCGATCTTGTAGTGCGAGTCGCGCGCGACCTTGTCGGATACCAGCTCGGGCACGCGTTTGATGTCGACCTGCGCGCCCGCTTCACGGGCTCCCTCGGCGACGGCCACCGCCATGGCCTCGATATGACCGTATGACGAATAATAGAGCACTAGAACTTTCGACATGATTTTCTCCTCTTAGAAATTATCTGGCCGCCGTCCATATCTTAATGAACGTCGATCATGACTACGTCTGCATCTTCGATCGCCGTGATCGTAACAATGTCCACGTCTTTGATCGCAGCGCCATCTCGGGCGTGAATTCTCACGCCGTTGACTTCAACGGTTCCTTTCGAAGGCACCAGGTAAGCAAGCCGCGATTCGCCAAGCACATACTCAATATATTCGCCAGGCTGCAACTTGGCGTTGAGCACGCGGGCGCAAGCGCGAATAGGCAGTGCATCGGGGTCGCCGTCCAGGCCGCTCGCGATTGCCACGAAACATCCGGAGCGATCGGCCATGGGACACGGTTGCACCCCCCAGGCAGGCGAACCGCCGGACGAAGCAGGCGTGATCCACATCTGGAAGATTCGTGCTGTCGCCGGCTCCAGATTGTATTCGGCATGTCGGATGCCGGTGCCGGCGCTCACGACCTGAACGTTTCCCGCCTCGATTCTGCCTTCGTTGCCGAGACTGTCTCTGTGCGTGACCGTTCCCTCGCGGACATAAATGACGATCTCGATATTGGCACGCGCCTGGAGCGCAAAGCCCGCATTTGGCGCGATCTCTTCGTCGTTCCAAACGCGTATGCAGCCCCATCCAGATCGCGATGGATCATCTTTCGCCGTGGAGGAAAAGTGGTGCCGGGCTTTGAGCCAGCCGAGATCCTCGCTTGGAAGTTGGTCGAAGGGCCTGTGCTCGATCATCGGCGTCCTAATAGAGATGCGATCCCAGATCGGTGTTTACGTAACCTAAGCATGGGGAGGCGGCTTTGTCTTTCCCGCGCTTGCGTCATTTGTACCGCTCTTGCGGCTCGGTTGGTTTAGATGCCTGCCCCATGGACGGTCCAACGAACTCGTACGCGCGAGCTAGAGTCGACGGCGCTGATATTCCTTGGGGGTCACACCGATTGCGCGATGAAACGCCCGCGTAAAACTGGCCTGCGAGGAGAATTGCGCGTTGAGCGCTATCTGCGCGAGCGGCAGTTTGCCCGTTGCCAATTCCGCCATCGCGCTCTCCAGCCGTATGCGGCTTATGTAGCGGTGCGGCGAGATACCCATGGCGAGCGTGAACTTACGCGCAAAATGAAATGGGCTGTAACCCGCGATTCCGGCAAGATCCAGCAGCGTGATGTGGTCCTTGATGTTTTCCGCGATATAGTCGAGAACGCGGCGCAGCCGAATATGATCGAGACGATGCGCCGAGGAGTCGGTGGGCGCGCATGCCCCGCTATCGCAATGCTTTTGAAGGAGCCTGGCAGCAAGCGCAAGCGAAGCTGCTTCGACGTACAGGCGGCTTGCGGCCGACTCGACGTTGAGCTCGGAGAGCATTGAACGTCCGATCTGATCGATGACATCGTCGCCGATGCCGACAGCATGACGGATTGAATGAGCAGGTGCGACTGGAAGGTTGAAATCGTCCTTCAATCGATCAAACAGCGTTGTGGGCAGGTACAGATGCATCGTTTGGGGAATTGGCGCGGTAATCACGATCGCCTTGCCGACCCCGGCCGGGCTCAACCAGATCGCTCCGGTTTTCGGCACCGCCTCCTGGCAGAATCCCGCTCCAGTTCGCCTGACGAGACCGTCTTCGTTGCCCGCAACGACCAGGCAAATCTCGACATGCTGAGGAACGATCGTCGGCGCTTCGGCGACCCCATGAGATCGGAGCTCCGCCGATATGGTGGACCAACCAAGCCCAGCGGATGAGGCCAACAGCGCTGAAGTCGATGGATACTTTCGTACTCCGTGTGTCCGCAGCTGCATTGAAATCTCCGGAGGCGGCCTTTCATCCAATTTTATGGACAGCCCATCAATTTAGAAATATAAACTGTCGAAACCCGAGGTTTCCAAATTTATAATCATGGCCAGACTGCCGGACCTTGAAGGGCTCGCCATCTTCGCGAAGGTTGCAGAGTGTCGCTCCTTCGGCGGCGCCGCCGCGGAGTTGCGGCTTTCGAAAGCGACCGTGTCCAAGGCGGTCAGCAGGATCGAGTCACGGCTCGGTACGCGACTGATTATCCGCACCGCCCGCCGCTTCGAACTGACTGATGCCGGACGACAGCTGGTGGGTCGCGCCGCCCACATCCTCACCGAGGGTGAGGCAGCCGAGGATGTCACCCGGACCCAAGCTCGAACTGCGCGTGGATTGGTGCGTATGGCGGCTCCCATGTCCTTTGGCACATTGCAAGTGGCTCCGCTGCTGCCGGACTTTCTTGCCGCCTTCCCCGAAATATCGATCGATCTGCATTTGAGTGACGCGATGACAGATGTGATCGGGGAAAGTTTCGACGCTGCGATCCGCATCGCCGTCGAGCCTGGAGCCTCGCTCGTTGTGCAGCGGCTGTGTGAAATACCGCGCTACCTGGTCGGCTCGCCCGCTTACCTAGACAAACACGGAAGGCCCAAACACCCGCTCCACCTTACAGAGCACCGCTGCATTGGCTACAGCTACGCCATGAACGGCGAGGTCTGGCGCTTCACAAAGGGCAGCAAATCCGCCAGCGTGCGGCCCTTGGGTCCGCTTCGCGTGAACAATGGCGATGCGATGATGCCGGCACTGATCGCTGGCACCGGCCTCGGTGTATTACCGGAATTTTTCATACGCGAGGCACTCGAGTCTGATCGGCTCGAGCGATTATTGCCTGATTGGTCTATTCCACTAGGCGCTGTCTACTGGGTAACGCCGCCCGAGGGGCCGTTACCAAAGCGCGTCGAAGTGCTCCGCGACTATCTGATCGAGAAGTTAACCCGAGCCGCAGTCGCGGAAGATCACGGGCGCGGCGCATTCGGTAAAGCGATGAATCGGTAGCAGCTGAGGCGGCGCCGCGCAATGTCGCCGTGAGCGCGTTACAGAACACTTCAGTCGGGCCTGCACAGCAAGTATACTTATTATAATCAATAGATTACGATCGTAACAGATTAGTCCGTGTGCATGGATGTATTGCTGGATGTAATACTTGACAACAGTACAAACAATAATACAGTCTTAGCCATGGAATCATTGACCACATTCTCACTTCGCATCCCCAAGGATTTGGCTCGTCGCATTGCGGTTGAAGCCAAGCGCGCAGGCTTGAGCAAATCCGAATATGCGCGTCGCGCCATGGAAGAGTTCAACCAACAGCGCATGCAGGAACGCATGGCATATCTTTCCGCGCAACTGGCCGCACACAGCGCCGCGGCCAATACTGCGATGGAGTCCAGTATCTCCGACGGGATTGTGTGAGGCCAGGATTGCGCGGGGAAGTTTGGGCCGTTGACTTTGAGCCGCAAACTCACAAACAAGAGCCTGGAAAGAAAGAGCACCCTGCTCTAGTCATCCAGACCGATGCCCTCAACAGGGCGGGTCATCCTACGACCATCATCATCCCCGGCACCAGCCAGACTGAATCGTTGCCACCTGGAGATTCGTTTCCTCTTCGCGTTCGCATCCAGAAATCTGAGGATCTGAAATACGACACTGATCTCCTTATTGATCAGATTCGTTCAATCTCGAACAGTCGATTCATGTTCCGATACTGCATAGTTCAACCTAATGTCCTCAAAAAAATAGAAGAGGCTCTGAAGAACTTAACCGGACGTTAGAATCAAGGGAACTCTCGAGCAGCACAAACGTCACCTCTTGGGATAGCCGCTGTGATTTTGCCAACATCTAATCCGCATCAATGAGTCTCGGCAATCGATTCCGCCCTGACTTTGAGGGCGCGATGCATATCCTCCATTTTTGCAACGGTTTCATCGATGATTCCTCCCACTCACGGTAACGCATCCGACCCTTCCCTCCAGTGCTGCTGCAAAAAATCTACGAAGGCGCGCACCTTCGGCAGGAGCAGGCGGTTGCGCAGGGTCAGGATGCTCAATGGCGTGGGCGGCCGCTGATAGGCCCCGAGCACAATCCTGAGTCGTCCGTCAGCGAGATAATGCGCAACCTGCCAGGACGGCACTCGGACGAGTCCGGCCCCTACCAAAGCCGCACTGACCAACGCATCGAAGTCATTGGCACAAAGCCGGGTTGGAA
>Ga0209006_10005850_pt1 | contig 11171 bp, 6 predicted proteins | sample JacPin_JW_Ref_O2_FD_188567 | JGI IMG/M metagenome (GOLD analysis project Ga0209006, IMG submission 188567) | Forest soil microbial communities from Algoma, Ontario, Canada - Jack Pine, Ontario site 1_JW_Ref_O2 (SPAdes) (version 2) | ecosystem: Environmental > Terrestrial > Soil > Boreal... | reverse complement strand
GAAACCACGCCGACGCCAACAAAATCAACACCGGATAACACTCCAGCGTATACCGCGGCTCAGGATTTTCCAGCGTTCCCAGAAACACCGAACGCAAAACCAGGAAAAAAACAAATAGCCCAACAGCGAAGAATCCCCGCGAGCGCACCAATCCCCCACCCGCCAACAAAACATAACCCAGATTCACCGCACCAAAAACAAAACTCACCGCCAGCCACCGCTGCTCATCATTGAACTCCCACCAGCGCGGGTCCGCCGCCGTCAACTCCGTCCGCGGCCGCAGCCACATATCCGCGATCCGCACCACCGGAAGCCAGAAGTAATAACGCAAAGGTGCAAACTGAATCCTCGCCGCAGCCAGCGCACCAAAGCGCGCATCGAGTTCCGGAGTCATATCCTTATCTCGGTTGTAATCGTCAAACAGCGCCGCCGTTTCCGCCCGCTGCTGCTCCGAGTCAAACGCACGCCGAGGCAACTGCGTCACATCAATCGCATCGTCGGGAACATTCCAATAAATTTCCTGCACCGAGACATAATCCGCAATCCATGTCCTGGTCCATCGATTAAACCCATTCATCGCCGGCTCATCCGCATCGTTGGCATAGCGTGGCGCCAACGGCTCAAAGCGATGAAACGTGCGCAGATTCCGCACCGTCCACGGCAGCAATGGCAACGCCACTCCCACGGCAAGAATAATTCCCGCCGTAACTATGGAACGAAAACCGCGACCGGTCTTCCCTGCTCCTCGCAAGCTCTGCAAACAAAGCCACAGCAAATATCCGCCAATGGCCGCAAGTAAAATCCCGCCATCAGGCCGCAGCAAAATCGCCGCGCCCACAGCCAATCCACACCCAAACCACAATGCCGCACGAGTCGTCGCGGCCTCGCTAAGACTCGACTTCCCCAGGCTCATCCCCAGCCCGCAAACCGCCAACTCCAGCGCCAGCGCCGTAAAAAAAACTTCCAGTGTCTCCGTCAACGCCGCCGCCGAGTAATTCGCCAGAAAAGGACAACCCGCCGCCAGCACAAACGCGGCCTTAGCCGCCCGCTCAGACACGCATCGCCGCGCCACGTCTGCAACCAGAAAACAAGTCGCCAGATCAAACAGAACCTGAACGATCAACACCGCCCGAAAATTGCCGCCCCCGAACACCGCAAAGATGATCGCCAGAAACGCTGGATACCCCGGCAGCCGCGACAAGGTAGGAACAATCCGGCCGGAGTTGGTGATCCCATAAACCCCATGCTGTAGCCAGTTCCGCGCGACGTCCGCATAAAGCCGCGAATCGTCCACCACCGCCGGAAACCACAGCGCAAACACCATTCGCAGGCCCAGTCCCGCCAGGCCCGCCAGCACAAAGAATCGAACATTCTTCCGCAGCAATTTCCGCACGCAGCACTATAGCGCGTTTTCCCAAGCACAGCCGAATCCGGATAGTGGCGCGGTTTGCGGCAAATGACTCCTTCTTGTGGTGTCCTGTTGTTCCTCAGAACGAGATCCGGCCGGCTAACTGGATGATGCGCGGATCGAAGGTCGAAGTGATTTGCCCGAATAGCGAACTGTTTGGATTGGTGCCGCCCGCGCCGCCGCTGAAGAGTCCATTGCCGCTGTTGATGATGCCGGGGTTGGTGAAATTCGCGTGGTTGAGGATGTTGAAGAATTCGGCGCGAAGTTCAAGATGCACGTGCTCGGTGATTGCGGTGGTCTTCGAAAAGGCCAGGTCGAAGTCGACGTAGCTCGGGCCGCGGAAATAATTGCGCGGTAACGTTCCGTAAGTGGCGAGGGAGGGATCGGCCACGACTTGATCGTCGGTGGGGAACATTCCGGGGCCGGGAGTGCAGGTATCGTCGGCACATTGCGCGTTGCTCAGGCTGTTGGGGTTGAAGTAGTAGTTGCCGGAGAGGCCGTTAATCGTCTGGGCCTTACGCGGGTTGAGGGTATTGAGCGGACCGACGATGTTGGCGTGAATGTTGGTGGGATCGCCGGCGCCAGAAGGACCTTCCGCGTTATAGGTAAACCGCTCGCCCAGGTTCGCAAACACATCGAAAGGCTGTCCGCTACGCCAGGTGACAATGGGGAACAGGCTCCAGCCCTTGGTCAAGCGCCGGGGGCCCGAATCCCACAGGTGGTCGAAGGGAAGATCCCAGCCGCCGCTGAAGGTGATGCGATTGCGAACGTCCTGATCGCTGGAGGCGCGGAACAGGTCGGGTTGATAGGATGGCGTCGTACTGTTTCTCTGGCGAAATCCGGAGGCATTGTCGATGCTGTGGCCCAGAGTATAGGCCAGCGTAAAGTAGGTTCGGCCCAGGTATTTTGAATCCACCAACTGCCGGGTCAGGCTGGCTTGAAGGCTGTTGTAAATTGCGTTGCTGACGTTTTTGAACTCGGGAGCCGAACCAAAACTGCACGTGCCAGTAGCACCCGACGTGCTATTGCCTGAGTCGTCGGGACACGAACTATCGCCCGCGCCAAGGTTGAGAATGCGGTCCGTGGTGCCTAACACGAACGGATTGACATCAATCAGCGAGGTCAAGCCATGCGAGATATTTCCTACGTAACTGACTTCTACCGTGGTGCTCGCAGCCAGTTCATGCTGAAGGCTCAGGTTGTATTGATACGTGATCGGGGTCTTGAGATGCGGGTCCACGAAATAGACGCTCCCGCCACTATTGATGGGCAGAAATCCCGCGTCAGCGAAATTAAGATTTGAGGGAGGTTTGTGGGATGGGAAGGGATCGGGAACGCCAGCGGACCCGAATGGGTCGGTTAAATAAGTCGACGGACCGTTAATTGCATAGGTGGGGTAATTCATTCCCACGCTTGAAAAGAACGGCGGCTGGCCGTTGAACTGTAAGTTGTCTTCGCCTTTGAGGATGTCGTAAAACATGCCAAACCCACCGCGGATGCTGGTTTTGGCGTCCCCACGTGGGTCCCACGCGAAACCCGCGCGCGGCGCCCAATTCGTGCGGTCAGGGAAATTTGCTCCCACAGGCGCGCCATGGTCTCCTGGAAATACCATGCCAGTTGGCGCACCGGTGAAGACGGTGGACTGGAGGCCGGGAATGAGCGAGAAAGAGCGGCCTTGAGTATCCAATTTCGGGGAATTGTATTCGTATCGAGCGCCCAGATTCAGTGTCAGGCGCCTGGTGACACGCCACTCATCCTGCGCAAAACCGTAGTAAGACTTGCTGCGGATGTTCGACGGGGCGTGCGGATACTGAAAGTATTGCGAGGGAATACCGAGGACGAAATCCGCGAGCGAATTATCCGTGCCAGCGCCGAAAGCGAAATAATCGAATTCGCCGTTGACGTAGTAGTCGTAGATAGTGTTGTCGCGATAGGCCGAAATGCCGACCCCCGCCTTCCAATTATGCTTTCCGTGGACGTAGGTGAGGGCGTCCGAGAAACCAAATGTCGTATCCACCAAGTTGGTGGGGCCCTGCTCGCTGAATCCGACCAAGAAACCGTTGTCGAACCACAGGTTTGGTGGCCCTTGCGGATCGTCCTGGTGGATTCCGATACCGAGCTGCGTAGCCACAGGCAGCTTCACTCCCGGTTTATCTTGAAGGTCGTTGTTTCGTTGCAGGAATAGGCGGAACTCATTCAGGATGTTGGGAGTGAACGTGTGCGTGTAGGCGGCGTTCGAATAGTAGCTATTGACTTGCGATGTGTTGGGCGTGCCAGGCACAGTGGCATACTGAAATGGATTCAATTGTGGGTTGCGGAACCCTCCGATGGTGACGCTCAACTTGTCTTTATCGGTAAACAAGAAATCGTACTTCATGGTCAGTTCGTTGCGGTTGTCGGTGTGCGAACCCTGATAATCCGCCTCGCCGTTTGGATTGGTGGGAATCAGCCCGAGTTTGATGTACTCGGTGGCAGTGGGATCTATTTTCGTTGGATCGATGATGGCCTGCGCGGCCAGGGCAGGATTCGATTGGAAATAAGTGTTAGGAGTCGAGCCGCAGGGGGTTCCATCGGGGAGCGGGTTTCCGTTGTCGTCGAACGCGTTTTCGTTTAAGCCGCTCAGGAAGCAGGCTACACCTGGATCGGGTCCGTTGGGATCGACGCCGGTTGCTCCCGCATGCGAGAAGTCTCCGTTGAGTTCTGCCGGAGTGTATACGGTGTTTTCTCCCGTGGCTTGCTGTTGAGAAAGCCTTTGTCCCTGATAACCGACGAAGAAAAAGAAGCGATCCTTACCATTCACCAGCCCAGGAATTCTGATCGGTCCGCCGAGCGTCGCTCCGTATTGGTTGCGCTTCAGCACATCGCGGGGAAGGCCGTTGGCAATATTGAAGTAGGAGTTCGCATTGAAGTCATCGTTGCGCAAAAATTCGAACGCACTTCCGTGCCAATTATTCGTTCCGGACTTGGTAACGACGCTGATCACACCGCCGCCATTGCGTCCATATTCTGCCGAATAGTTGCTTTCGAGAATGTGGAATTCCGCGATGGTGTCCGGATTTGGATTAAAGACGACGCTGTTATCCAGCAGATTGTTATTCAGTCCGCCGTCCAGCAGAAAGGTGACTGAATCGCTGCGTCCGCCGGCGATGCTGTAATTGCCCGCCGCGGTGGAGTCGCCGTTGGTTTCGGTTACGCCCGGCTGGAGCAGCGCCAGATCCAGAACGTTTCTACCATTCAGCGGCGCACGCTGAATGGTTTCTCCGACCACGCTGTTGCCTACCGTATCGCTGCTGGTTTCCACACTCGCGGCCTGATCGCTCACGTCGACGACATCGCTGCGTTGGCCAACGACAAGCTTGGCATCCAGGCGCAACGATTGATTAATCTGCAAAGCCTGATGCTCGAACACCTGCTCGCGGAAGCCATCTTTATCGATCGCCACGCGGTAGGCGCCGATCGGGAGGGAAAGCACCTGATAGAAGCCAGCGCTGTCTGTGACAGTCGTCGAAGAAATCTGCGTGCCTTCGTTGGTGACCGTTACTTTGACGTCGGGGACCAGCGCCCCGCTCTGGTCAGTGACCTTTCCCAGAATTCGTCCGGTCGCATCCTGAGCGTGGAGGGACGGGATGGAAGCAAGTGTGACAATCGTTAAAGCGACCACCGAGAAGAAACGCACAACCGCAATTAGTGCAAAACGCATGAAGAAGCTCCTTGTACAGTTAAGCCACCGCGCTGACTTCTAGGTTGTTGGCTAATCATTACACCCAGGAATGGAAATCGAAAACGGCACCCGGGAGCCTGTTGGGGCGCTATTGTGCAACTTTAAGGGTGCGATGTTCAAGTTGAATCTTTAGTCTCGCTTTGCCTGTTGAAACGATTGAATGCCCGCGATCTGGTGCGTCCGACCGGGACTGAGGGTTGGTGTTACAGCGAAACAACGCGAGCAGACTTTCTTTCGCGTACCCCAATCACTGTGTAAACTACTTTCGCGATGCAATCCCGTTTTCGATCTCTTAGCTCTGGGCTTCCGGTTCTGATCGTTGGACTTGTCATGATCGTTGGCATTTCGGCTGAGGGGTTTGCATCTGCCTACGAGGGGCGGCCCAAGCTGATCGTGGTGATTGTCATCGACCAGTTTCGCGGGGATTATCTTGAACGGTATCGCGACCAGTTCGGTGACGCGGGCTTTCGTCTGCTGCTGGATCACGGAGCTTATTTTTCGGACTGCAATTACGATTACGCCAACACGCGGACCGCTCCCGGCCACGCGACGCTGTTTACCGGGGCTTACAGCAACGGGCATGGCATTGTTGCCAATGACTGGTGGGACTTCAAGGCCGGGCACCCGGTCGCGTTTGTGGAGGATGAGAGCACGAAGATTGTTGGTGTGCCGGGAGGTAAGGCAGGTGCATCTCCGCATAGTCTTCTGGCCGATACGCTTGGCGACGAGATGAAGCTGGCAACGCAGGGAAAGTCGCGGGTGTTTGCCGTTTCGTTGAAGGATCGTGCGGCGGTGCTGCCCGGCGGGTTTGCGGCTGACGCGGCGTATTGGATGGAGCCCAAGAGCGGGGCGTGGATTACTTCGACTTATTACAGAAGCGATCTGCCGAAGTGGGCACAGGATTTTAACGGCGGCAACCGTGCGGCGAAATATTGGGACCGCGATTGGCGCGACTCGCAGGGGAAAACGCTGCGCTCGACTGCGCACCGCAAGAGCAAAGACGGAAGCGATGCTGGTTTCTACGAAGTTGTCGGTCCCACTCCATTTGCCGATGAGTATGAGTTCGAGTTTGCGAAGGAATTGATGGTTTACGAAAATGTGGGGCGCGGACCGGCCACCGATTTGCTTTCGATCAGCCTTTCGGCGAACGATATTCTGGGTCACCAGATTGGACCTGATTCCCCCGAGATGGCCGAGATGGCGCTGGCTCTTGACCGCGAACTTGCCGACTTCTTCAATTTTCTGGGACATCAGATTGGACTGGCCAATCTGTGGATTGCGCTTTCCGCGGATCACGGAATTTCGGCTTTGCCGGATGTTGCGAAGAAGCTGCGCATTCCCGCGGCGAATCTCGATTCCGCGAAACTTGATGAGCAGATCAATGCGGCGCTGACGGCGAAGTTTTCGCCGGGGCATTCGGCGAAATTCGTCAAGCTCGAATTTCCCCTGGCGTGGCTGAACGCCGACGCGTTCGCGGCCCTGCATGTGAAGGAAAAAGATGCCGAGGCTGCGGTGGGCGAAAGCCTGAAAGCGGCCGGCTTTCGCGGCTTTTATACCAAGTTTCAGTTGGCGGAAGATGAAATTCCGAACACAGCGCTGGGAAATAAATACCGGAACAGTTATTCTCCCGAAGGAAGCTGGTATGTGATGGGGATTCCGGATATCTACACGGTCGGGTCGGCCAAGGGCACGGATCACGCTACACCTTACTCCTACGATACTCACGTACCACTGCTGCTTTATGGATTGCCATTTCAGGCGGGGATTTATCGCGCGCCTTCGCAACCGGTGGATCTCGCGCCTACGCTGGCGTCATTGCTTGGCATCAATGCTCCCACGCATTCGTTAGGCCGCGTGCTTACTGAAGCGCTCGCGCCCCATCACGCGCCAAATCCCGCCGCGAGCCAGCCATGACCATTAACTCCTCGGGCCAGAATTCTGTGCCGGATTTGAGCGTGAGCTTCGCCGGGATTGATCTGAAGAATCCGGTGATCGCAGCCAGCGGGACGTTTGGTTACGGCGTGGAGTTTGAGGACGTCGTTCATCTCAGCAAGCTGGGCGGGTTCGTGGTGAAAGGGCTTTCGCGCGAGCCGATGACCGGGAATCCTCCGCCGCGGCTGTGGGAGACGGCGGCGGGGATGCTCAACGCCATCGGCTTGCAGAACATTGGCGCGCAGGCGTTTCTCGAAGAAAAGCTGCCGCGACTGCGGCAGTTGAAGAATGTGGTGGTCTTTGCCAATGTGTTTGGCTACTCGCGCGAAGACTATGAACGCACCGTTCATATTCTCAACGATGGCGAAGGCATCGCGGCTTATGAGCTGAATGTTTCCTGCCCCAACACGGCGCATGGCGGGCTGCAATTTGGCAGCGATCCGCGGTCGCTGGATGAGGTGGTGACGCTGGTGCGGCGGATTGCGCAGCGGCCGCTGATTGTGAAGCTTTCGCCGAACGTCACCAGCATTGCGCAGATGGCTTATGTAGCGCAGGAAGCGGGGGCGGATGCGCTGTCGCTGGTGAATACTTTCGTGGCCATGGCGATCGATCCGGAGACACGCAAGCCGCGCATCGCCAACGTGACCGCTGGACTTTCCGGGCCGGCGATTAAGCCGATTGCTTTGCGTATGGTTTATGACGCCGCGCATGCGGTGAGAATTCCAGTGATTGGCATGGGAGGGATTTCCAAGGCTGCGGATGTGATCGAGTTCATGCTGGCGGGCGCGGCCGCGGTGCAGATCGGCACTGCCAGTTATTGGGATCCGTGCGCCACGGAAAAAATTGTGGATGAGTTGCAGACGTGGTGTGCGGATCACCGGATTTCGCGGCTGGCTGAACTTACTGGTGGATTGCAGTTGGAGTGAGTAGGCGGGGGCTTTTGATTCTCCATACTTTGGCGGCTCTACCTAAAAAACGAAAAACATTTTTTGTTAAATTAACGAAAAACATTTTCCGTTAAATTATTGTATTTAAACGACTTAGATTCGTTTAATCTGGCATCGGCTTGGCTAAATTCTAGAATATAAAGGGCTTACTCGCAAATTCTAGAATGCAAAAGACTTACCGGCCTAGATCGCTTTGGCCGCGGCCTAAGTTGTTTAGAATCAGCGTGGCCGTTTCTCTTCCTCCCTAAATTCTAGAGCGATAAAGAAGTTATCGTAATTCTTGCCGCGGAAAAGAGTTTGGATCGTCACCTTTGTGACGCCTTGTCCTTCACGTTGGGTTTTCAAAGAACTTAAAAGACGAGGAAAGCTACTCGGAGCCTTCCCTCTCACATAATCGGCTACTTCCGGGGAGCGAGGCAAGGTCAGATGTCACATTTAGGTTGTGGATATTTTGGAGGCATAGTCTGCCCCCAATCTTGTCCAAGCATGCTCCGGGCTCACGGCGTGAGTTCGAAGGCGGTGCCGGCACCGTAGGCACCTCCGCTCATTGTCGTGCCGAACAGATTGCTTTTACCGTCGAGGATGACGCCAAGAGGAGTATAGGGTAGTGGGCTACTTTGAATTCCACCATCTGTAAACGCGGGTAATCAACCAGTGGCGCGATGGAGATTTATGTGTCTCCCACTGGAGTAGATTTGCTCCGGCCATACTATTCACCTCACCTTCAATCTCGCGAAGCCTTTCCGCAATTCTCGATGTTGCTACATGGAGCAACATCCAAAGCAACCAAATTAACGCCGCGAACACAATTAGAAGAATCCAGAAACGGCGGTCAAAACGATGCGATGCGGCCCATGTAAGCATGGCGGCACTTAACGCGGCCGCGAACCCCATGACGTTATACGCATGACCCGTCAGAGAAATGATCTCGGTTCGTAAGGTGTCATATTCCTTAAAAAGAATTTCGAGAGGCTGTTCCATTGTCACGCCGCTCTTTCCGCCCTCCGCTGCTCGTAGGCTTCCCAGAGGGCAACCAAGTCCTCTACGCTCCAGAGCCGATCCGTCACGCCAGCAGCCATAGCCGGGGATGTGCGAAGTGTACGATGGATTTTGATGAAATTGTAGGCAAAATAATTGAGCGCCGTGGCAGCCGCGTGGTTTTCCAGCTTGCGTGAGAAGCCATTCGACAGGCGCGTATAACGTCGCATCGTACCGCGTACCGTCCAATTCTGGCGCTCTACGAATGATGTAGATACATGCTTAGGGTCTGGCCGTCCGCTTACTTCTTTCATCTCACAGCCGATGCAGCGGGCTGGAGAATAGCGTGTCTCATTCTCTTGTGGCGCACGGTAAATTTTATGGAGTTGCGCGTAGTCAGCCTGTCCGCCGAACGTATCCTCAATCACGTTGAGGTACGTGCGAAGTTGATCTGTCGTGATCTGAATTCGCCCTTTCACTCGCTTCGCAATATCTTCCACGAAGTCTTTCGCGGTCACTAGATCGCGCTGCCCTAGCCGCCACGATGCCACCAGTTTGCTATCGGCGTCAATGCAGACCCACAGCCAAATGTCGCCAGCATCGGGGCATTTGCGGGCGATCTCTTCAGTGCGGTTCTTATCTTTGCAATAAATCCAACTCCACATCTCGTCTAGCTGTAGGCGCTTGGAACGGAGATTACGAAACGCTAAGTCTTGATATTCGGCGCATACTTCGCCAACCTCCACTAAGAGGCGCAGCACAGTTTTTTTGGAAATTCCTGTCATCCTAACTGTCGCCCTGATCGAGCATCCCTCTATCAGACAGTTGATTGCGCTGGCGCGTGATTCACTCGTGAGGCGATTCATAGTGAAATAATACTACTAAACCGTATTAGCAGTGTCTAGCATAAACAGTGATGATTCTCTATGGTTACCATTTATCGGTGACACCACCCGCAGTGGCACTCATAAATCAGCGGCATTGCAACCGAGATGGGCGCACGTGACCATCCAAAATAATTGTTTTCATGGGCTAATGATTTGTGGTAAGAATTGGATTGCAGGAAGGCTGAGTGGGTCGGTATCTAAGTTGCGCCTAGGACCGACCCCCCTCGGTTGGAGAGCGAGGTGTTGATATGGCTAGAAGAGCATGGGGCAGGGGAACCTGCCCCACATAAAGCCCTTCGCTCATTTTCTGTATACACGAATTAGGCGCATTTTCAAAGGGGAAAATGGTCATGGCAAACGAAAATCCGCTGTTCGCTTACGTAGAGGCAAGGATCGCAGCTTGGAACACAGTGTTGGCATCACTAAAGGCTGCGCTGTCGCTCGATCCAAGTAATCAGATGGGCGAAGGCATTGATCTTTCTTCCATGCCCGCATTACAAAACGGGGAGAATCAGCAGCCTATCGACTTGCCGGATGGGGCTTTCTTTGGAAAGAGCATTCCAGCGTGCGTGAAGCTGTATCTTTCGACTGCCCGAAAGAAAAAGACCACGAAGGAAATCGCGACTGCTCTGCGCGATGGCGGGGTTGAGTCAACTGCCGGGAACTTTGAAGGCCCTGTCACTACGGCCTTGAATCGGCTGCGTGCCGCTGGCGAAGTCCTGCGCTTTAAGGATGGATGGGGGTTATCGCAGTGGTATCCGGCTAATCTCCGTGGCTCTGCGCCCGCGCCAGCTAACGGAAAGCGGACGGCAAAAAAGAAAAAGGGGAAAAAGGCTAAGACTGTGCCATCTTCCATTTCGGCCAAAGCTGAATCCCCGAAAGTCACGGAGATTCCAAAGTCAGAGGAAAAAACGGAACCACGCATTCTAAGTTTCTTGAAAACTAATCGGGAAGCATCCGCAAAAGATATTGCGGATGCTCTTGGACTGAAGATTCAGACGGCGCATCTGGTGCTTGGCAAACTTGTTCACCAAAAGAAGCTGGTGAAATCGGACGCTGGAAGTTTCAAACTCGCAAGCTAGACGAGGATAGACAAGATGGTGGATTCTCAAATTACCTACACGCGGCGTCAGGTGCGAGGCTTGACGCCTGAAATCCTCGGCCACTACCACGACCTTGTAATGGCCAACGATTTTGAAGGGTTCAAGATGCTGCTGGAAATATACCGTGTACCAGAAGAGCTGAGAGAAGAATTGTGTCGCGAGTTTACGCGCTGTGCTGAGACGATTTTGCGGCGG
>Ga0209006_10005849_pt1 | contig 11171 bp, 10 predicted proteins | sample JacPin_JW_Ref_O2_FD_188567 | JGI IMG/M metagenome (GOLD analysis project Ga0209006, IMG submission 188567) | Forest soil microbial communities from Algoma, Ontario, Canada - Jack Pine, Ontario site 1_JW_Ref_O2 (SPAdes) (version 2) | ecosystem: Environmental > Terrestrial > Soil > Boreal... | reverse complement strand
GGTCGATGGGGGTACCCGAATTTCAACCTGGAAGAGCGAGATTCCGTTGGCCGTGGCGGGGTTCGCTTACGGCGATTACAAAGTCACCAACGACAAGGCGGGTGACGTGCTTATAGATATTTATGCGAACCGTTCGCCAGACGACGTGATGACGCAAGTGCAGCGTTATTTTGAGGAAGGCCCGGGGGCGCAGCAGGCGGCGGTTGGTTCGATGTCGCCTTCGATTATGGCCAAGACGATGGGCACGGAGATCGCCAACGCCGTGCGCGTTTATTCGGCATGGTATGGCCCTTTTCCTTACAAACATATTTCCGTCACCAGTCTGCCCATCAGCTATTCCTACGGGCAAGGATGGCCGGGCCTCCTCTACCTGTGGTCCGGCTCGTTTCTGGATTCCACGCAGCGGAATGCCATCGGTATCCACGATCAGACTGCCGTCACGGACTTTTTCCGGGGACACGAAACGTCCCATCAGTGGTGGGGGCACCGCGTTGGCTGGAAGAGCTATCACGACCAGTGGCTCTCGGAAGGATTCGCGGAATTCTCGGGAGACCTTTACGTCGAGTATCGCCAGAACATGAAGGAGTATTTGAACCGCTGGCGCAAAGAAAAAGAGTTGCTGCACAACCGTGACGTTAATGGACACGAGGTGGAGGCGCTCGGACCGATTTGGATGGGGATACGCATCCGGTCGTCGATAACAGGACCGGGATCGTATCAAGACTTGATTTACTCGAAGGGCGGCTACGTTCTGCAGATGCTGCGCATGCAACTGATGAGCCCGCGCGACCCGGACCCGGACCATTTATTCAAGGAAATGATGAAGGACTACTGCAAAACGTTCGACAACAAAGCCGCATCCACGGAGGATTTCAAAGCGATCGTGGAGAAACACATGACGCGTGGCATGGATCTCGATGGAAACCACAAGATGGATTGGTTCTTCAACCAGTACGTCTACGGGACGGGCGAAGCGCAGTACACGTTTCACGCCGGAACGGAAGCGACGGCGGACGGGAAGACTCACGTTACGGGAGAGATCACGCGCTCCGGAGTCCCGGACACCTGGAAGGATGCTGTGCCGCTCTATGCGCACATCGGAGACAAGACGGTAAAAATGGGCTTAATCTCCATGACACACGCAAGCGAGCCGCTCGACTTCCTAATTCCCGGAAAAATCGACCGAGTATCGATCAACGACTTCGAGGATTTGCTTGCGGAAGTGAAGCAATAACAGAAAAAAACCGCCCCGCACTCTGCTGAAGGAACTTTTTAATTCTGAAGGGTCAGGACTTTGCCCGTTGGATAAACCGAAGCGCCAGAGAGTTCATGCAGTAGCGCAGGCCGGTTGGCCTAGGTCCGTCGTCAAAGACGTGGCCGAGATGCGCGTCGCAGAGGGTACAAGTCACCTCGTCGCGACGCATTCCAAAGCTCAAATCTATTTTTGTTACGACATTTTCTTTGGCGATGGGCGCCCAGAAACTCGGCCAGCCCGTGCCGGAGTCGAATTTTGTATCGGAACTGAACAAAGCGTTCGCGCAGCAGATGCACCGGTAAAGCCCTGGCTCGTGATTGTTGTAGTAGGCGCCGCTGAAGGCGCGTTCGGTGTCTGCTTTGCGCGTGACGTCAAATTCGTCCGAGCTGAGCGAGCGGCGCCAGTCGCCGTCGCTCTTGATCACCTTGGGCATTGACTCCACGCTTAAGCGCGTTCCGTCATCGGCGAATTTCGTGATTTGCACGGGACCGGAATCGCCCTTTGCCGGTTTATCATCGGCGAGCGCAAAACGGCAGGCGCGCTGAACGCCGACGAGCAGGCCGTAAGCGCCAAGAGTCGCGCCAGTCAAAATGAAGCCGCGGCGGGTTAGGTCGTTCATCTTTCTAACTTTCGCGGGCACGCAAGCCTCGCCCTCGATCGCGCGACCGCGATCAGTCCGCCGTCATCGACGGCGCGGGCAGCAACGGCAAGCGCTTCGGTTCTCCACGCGCGCCGCGTACTTCCAGGTCGTCGAAAAGCAGCGATGGTGCCACGAGCGAAGCAGGCAATCCGAGTCGCGCGGAGCCAAACGCGCCGAGTGCGGTTCCAGCAAAACCCGATTCTTGGCTCTGCATGTAGTTGTAAACGAAGTCGTCGTTGCCGATGCCGCCGAGGTTGCGCAACATGCGCGTGTTCAGGCCGATGATGCGCGCGCCGCGAACCATCTCTTCGCGCCCGTCTTCCGGATAGATTTTGTAGACGATGAGCGGCAGACGATCGCCAGTCCCGGCGCCGCCCCCGAAGCTCGCGAGCAATTCCGAGAAGTCATCCTGGTGAAGGAGGCTGATGGAAGGATTGTCCATCTCTCGGACGACCATACAGTACGGCAGTTTTTGTGAGCGGCACTCGTCAAGGAACTTTTTCTTCAGGTCGGCGGGCGACTGCGTTTCCGTCGCTTTGAAAAACAGATTGCTCATGGTGGGCTTGGCGTCGTTCAAGAACGCCGAGCGGCCGTGACCGTTGGACATGTCGGAATCCGGCCCAGGCCGGCGGGACATCAAAAGCTCTTTGAGGTTGCCGCTATCGACGATGGTCACTTTTTGTGCGTGGACGCCTTCGTCATCAACGGCGTATGTGCCCAGCAAGGGTGTTCCGTGAGACTCCTTCGCGCCTGGATCATCGACCAACGAAACCGTTCCGGGCAAAACGCGAGCGCCCATCCGGCCGACCCAATCGCTCTTTCCACCGAGTCCGGTAAGGAGTTGTTCCATTACGGGGGTAAAGGAAACGGGCGGCCGAGCGCCATTGATCGCGGGAGTGAGCACTTGCGCCAGAAGTGGAGCCGCGGCGCGCGCTTCAAAAAGCACGGGGCCAGTGTAGTCCTGCGCCGGAGGCGCGGCGCGCATGGCCATTAGCTCGCTGCCGGTTACATTCAGGGCTTTGCGGACCGCATCCGCGCTCGGCAGATCGGCGGGCTTTGAGGCGTAACTCGCATACATGTGGTTGATCTGCATGCCGTCGTCGGCAAGCGTGTTCATCCCCGCTTCGATCGCAGCGAAGCAGCGGTTGGTGCGAATTTCCGTGCCTTCGCTGGTGAGCAGATATTCCGTGGCATAGACGAGATAGTAGGTCACACGCGATTCATAGATTTGAGGGAATGCGCGAAGAGCAGCGGAGGATTCACGCGCTTCCTGTTCCCAGTTGCGGTTGCTCCAATCGGGAGTGACCAGCGGTTCGATCAGTTGAACCGGTTGGGCTTTCGAAAAATCGTCGATGTCGGATTGGCGCGCGAGGCTGCTCAGGTACGCCTGTTTGCGCGAGTAGGTTTCGACGGCTTCCTTGAAGGCCTGGTCGGTGGCGATCCAGAGATCTTGTCGCAAGGAATCATAGTCGCGGTCGATGCCGACAGAGCCTGTCGGGCCAATGAATCCGCGGAACCCGTCGTCGCTGACGAAATTGGAACTGTCCAGCTTGTAGTCGCCGACGCGCGCAGCCACGTCCATAAAGCGATTGCGGGTATGGTTGGTGTTAACGAGAGCCCCAAATTCAGCGACAACTTCGCGGACATCCAGATCCAGAAGGCGGTACTCGATATAGTAAGGATCTTGAGGATGTTCCATGCCGGGAATTTTCAGTTCAAGGCGCGTTTTCGACCGCTCCATTTCGTCGCGCATGGCTTGTAGGGTGTGATCATTATCCTTGGGCGCTTGCGCCTGGACGGTACCCGCAACCTGTGCGCGAACAGAGGCGCTGCAAGCCAGCAACGCGGCAAAAAAACAGGGCCCTACAATTCCGTGCGTGCGCTTCACTGTTTGCCTCCCTTCGACGCGGGGTCATGCGCGGGCGGGGGCAGAATTGGCGGCCGATCCGTGGAACTTTCCTTCTTTTGCACTTCCAATTCCGAGGTCAGAATCGCCGGCGATGCGGCAGAAACCGGAACGGAGCCGGACTCCGCCCCGCAATAGCCGTTGAAGACTTCCGGCGTGTCGCCGGTGGCGACGATCTTCGTTAGCGCGGCCAGCGGTGTCCCGACGATGTCGACGCCGCGGACTAGTTCGTCCGGGCGGCCATCGGCGAACACCTTGTAGACCACGAGAGGCAGGACTTGAAAAGCTTGCGGCTGCCCGCGACCCGTGAATGTAAAACCGCCGGCGATGTCGTCAATCAGCAGTCCGAAAGGTTTTCCCTGTTTTTTGACGAGATCAATCAGCATCGCCCGCAGTTCGGCGTTCGTAACGGTTTTGTTGCTTTCCACGATCAAGTTGCCCTGGCGCGAAACGGGAGTGGCGCCAAGCTGGCGGCGTCCATGACCGTTGGAAGTGGGAAAGTCAACGAGCGGCGATCGCGACATCTCGAAATTCTTGAGGACTCCGTGATCCACAAGCGTTACGCTTTGCGCCGGAACGCCTTCATCGTCGAACTGGTAGTAGCCCAGCAGGTCTTCCGAACCGAGCTTCTTCCTGGTGGTGTCGTCCACAATGCTCAGGAAACTCGGCAGGATCGGTTCGCCGACTTTCTTCGCAAATGTCTGACCTTCAGCCGCATCTTTTTGACGATGACCTTCGGCGCGGTGGCCAAAAACTTCATGGAAAAAGACGGCAGCCGCGCGGCCGGTCAAAAGCGCCGGTCCAACAGACGGTTCGTTAATTGGCGCCTTCACCAGTCCTTCAAGTTCTTTCCGCATTGTCCCTTGCGCGGCGGCGACGGCTTTATCGTCCGGCGCGTCCGAAGGATTGACCCAGTCGAAGTTGTAGTAACGATCGATGTCCATGCCGTCCGGCGCCTTGCCTTGAATAAACAACTCGAGGCGATAACGGATCTGGCCGAATTGCAGCTGAGTTCCTTCGCTGGTGACTTGAAAGACGTTCTGAGCTTGGGCGGTGAAGGTGACAATCGAATTGATAATCGAGGGAGATTCGCGAAACGTACGCGTGTACGCGCGGACTTTTTCTTCCCACGGTTTGCGATCCAGCGTGAAAGAAACCGGCGCGCCGACATAGGTGTGCGGTTGCTCGTGCGAAAAATCTGGCGCACGGTTTTCCACCGAATCGACCTTCACTTCCCTGCCCGTTTTGATCTTTATGAGCGCCTCGGCGGCAGCGCGATATTGCGTGTCGGTCTCGAGCCAAACGGCGCGGCGGAGAACGGCGGGGTCATCATCGAGCGGGACAGAGGCGACTGGGCTGCCGCTGGTCTGCGTCCGCTCGCCCACCTTATGCGTGTCGTCCGTTTCGTAGCTGCCCGTGCGCACGGTAACTTCCAGCCACCGGTTGCGCGCTTCGGCGCTATTGAGGAGCGCGCCGTTTGAGCCGGAGACGTCGGCGCGCTGGGTATCGGTGATGGTGTAGCCGAGGTAGTACGCCGGCGGGTCCTGGACCTTGAGCGTCTTCATGGAGCGCTCAAGTTCGGCCTGGAGCGCCGCAAGCAACGGAGATTTCTTGGCCTGCGCATCGGGGGGAGGCGCAGCTTGCGCAATGGTCGCCGCGATGGGCGCCAGGGAAGCCGCGAGGCCAAGGGCGCACAAAATAAAACTCAGGTGATAACGGACGGAGATTCTCAAGGATTGCCTCACTTGCAGTTAGACGGAACAACCAAACATCCAGTGTACGCTACCGCGGGTAACGGCACAAAATGAGGGAGCCAGCACGTCCCTTTGATATGGTGTCACACTGGTTTGACGGTTGCGGGAGCCCACGAGTTGCATAGGATCAGAAGCAGAAACCCGGCTGCGACTTGCAGCCAGGGCTAAACAAGCAAGAGTATTTCGCTGCGGTCCTAGGGCCTAACCGCAGTTGGCAGAGGTCGGATTCGTTTTGCAAGGATTCGTCGGGATGGGGGCGGCGGTGTGACGCGTCGCGAGAACCGAGAAGACCACCACCGGAACCGCGGCAATGACGCCAATCGTAAAACCCAAGCCTTTGCCAATGTGCCCGACGTTCTCGATCCCGCTGCCCGGCCGCGGGCCGACTTCCGTATCCTTACTGGCCGTGACCAGCAGGTCGAGTGGCGCCTGCGTCGGCGGCGCCGGGGCGGAATTGTCGTTATTGCGCAAGCTGGTCATTTGACCGGCTTTCAAGATCACGCAGACGCCTGCCAGATTGCAGACGCGCACAACGCCCTCGTACGCGATCACATTCATCACGTTGTTTTCATAACCGACATAGAAATCCGTGCCGACCACGCCGGCCACGCCCGCTGCGGTGTGAACCTCAAATTTTCCGTCGGGCTTTGAGATTTTTTGTGCCTGCGTGCGGAGTTTGCCATAGGCCAGCTCAAGGTCCGTTTGCTGGGCTCCGGCGTCTTGCTTCACGACTTTCATCGAGGAATCCGAGCCCACGTTCAAGACCGAGCCATCATCGAGAGCGACCCGCGCGCGGCCACTGGCTTGGGTGTTTACCAGATCCTGCCAGTCGACGACCGTCTTCACGGACGCGCCGAGGGTTTTCGAGCCACGGGCAATACTCACCGCGGGGATCAGGCGAGCGACTTCGCCGGCTCGTTGTCCGGCGGCCTGAGGCTCGGCAGAAATGTCTGCCGGGATGGCGATGACCAGCGAAAACAAACAGGCCAGGCCAAGCGCAAAGGGAGACTTTGTCTTCATCGAGGACTCTCCTGAATAGAATGCGTTATACGCGTTATCTATCGTTGTTACTGGAGGGCGTTCCGACTGTCAATTGGAAACCCGGAGGCGATTGCGCAGTCACTACGTCCCCGTTTGAGCACGCGCTTAGGAAAGGCCGCCGAGTGCCTTTTGCGCACGACCAGGCACAACCTACTTGCGGGCGGCCGGGGCGGGGAAGACAATCATCGGATGCGAGCCTTGGCTGGGATTCTCGTCGCTTGCGCTCTTTTGTTCGGAGTGTACGAATATTATTTGAAGAAAATGCCGACGACCGACGTGGGCACAGCGCCCACGCAAGCCATCAGTCTAACCGGGGTGCGCACCGACCTTTTGCAGATTGCACAGGCGGAGCGCGGCTACATCGCGCAGAACGGCCACTGTGCATCGCTCGATGAACTTACCTCTTCCAATTCGCTGAGCATGTCGCGCCCCGAGCGGGACGGATATTCCTATTCCGTCGAGTGTTCTGGCGGCGACTTCAGCGTGACGGCCCGCCACGCTCCAGCGGCGGCGGGTTCGCCCATCCGATATCCGACGCTCGCCATCGATCAGAGCATGCAAGTCCGCGAAGTCAACTGATTATCGGAACATCTCAGCCACATGCGGCTGGACCCGCGATCCGGCGAACTTAGGAACTTTTCGCTCGATGTTTCCCTCATTCTGTCACCAGTGGAACAATTTCGTTTCCAACTTTGCTACCAAAACGGATCGGACGAGGCGGCCCTTTGCTGGGAAGAGTTACTTCCAGGAAGAGCGTGCCCGCGGCCCGGCCGCGCATGGGGTCGGCTGCGTGCTCCGGCAAAAAGTACACCACGGGAGGCGAAAGCGTCGCCAGCACTTCGCCGTCTTGCCATTGGGGCGCGCCCACAGAGAGACCGGTGAAATGGTCGGCTGGGTTGGCGACGATGCGGCCGTTCTCCACCGCGAGATTCACGTTCTGCCCGCCATACGCGCGATTGGGCGCGGTGCCCGGCGATGGTGCTAGCGGGCTGGGGAAAATCCTATCCGCTTTCACGACTAAAGAGATGTTGATGTAGCGCCCGCGGATCGGCAGATTGGGGTCATAGCCGCGAGTCGCCGCCCATCCTCGAGGCGAGGTGCCGCGATCCCACAACAGTTTCGCGCCAAGGCTCGAAACGATCAGAACTTGTATTACCGCGAAAAGAAGACCTTTTTGCAGTTGGTTCATCATGCCGTCTCCTGTACGCGTGCCACGAGCATGCGGCGGAGCCGTTCGAGGCCCCAGCCGCCGAAGAGCAGCAGCACGCCCGCGCCAACGAGACTCTCGGCGCGTCCGAGTTTATCCATCACGTTGGAAAAGTAGAAAAATAGGATGGTCAGCGCGAATGCGGCGACGCCTAGATTGATGCGCTCGCGCCGGCCTTCGGCGATGCCCCAGGCGATGAGCCCGACGGCCCCCACTGCGGCCCAGATGTAGAAACCCATCACGTCCCAATCATCCCAAAGGAAGGAATGGTGGGGCGCAACGAGAGCCAGCCCCAGCACCCACACGGCGGAGACGCCGTTCATCCACGCCGCGCGGCCGCGTAACAGAAGAGCCAGGCCGAGCGGCGCACCAATCGCAGTCAGCCACTGCAGGATGAATGGCGGAGAGGTTGCCGGGCTTTGTCCGTAGCTTCGCGCGAGTTCCCCGCGCATGAGGACCGCGATGATCGCGCAAGGCAGCAAAGCAATTCCGCCGATCGAGACAAGCGCTTTGCGCTCGGGAGACTCGCGCTCCGCTGTCCTCGCGCTCAGGTAGGTGAGTGAAAGCAGGAGAAGTCCCTCCCATACAAAAGTTCCTCCTCTGTTCCAAGCTTGTTCGGTGCCGTAGAACCATCTCGCCACAAGCCAGGTCGGAACCAACAAGGCCAGCAGTGCTCCGTGAGGCCACTTCCCTAGGAGCAGCCAGCCGATCAGCGCGCCGAAAGCCCACAATAAAATTCCATTTGTCCAGTTAGCTTCCAGATTGAAAATTTGCGCAGCTAGAAAGATACCCGCACCGAGACAAACAGTTCCGATCGCGTGGAAGGTGGTGGACAGCGCGGGGAACTTTTCGCTGGTGAGCGCGCCGCCCACCGGAAATGCCGCGACCATGAGCAAAACCAGGGCGAATCGCGAGCCGGGAGTGAGTTCGTCCCAATGTGCGGCGACGAAGAGCAGCACGCCCGCGCCGAGGAGCAGCCCGCCCAACGCCAGGGCCAGCAGCACTGGCCAGCGCAGACGTTCGCCCGATCCCCGGGATTCTTCGAAGGAGCGAATTCGAGCCGCTGCGCCAGCATCCAGGATTCCCGCCGAAACCCACCTATCGAGATTTTTCTGCAAGGTGTCAGGCATGGGAAGGCCTCCTTATTTCCGCTGTAATCCTTGAACCGCCAGCGGCCTATGTTCCTTCGCCGCCTCCAACCGGTAGAGCGTTCAAGACCGGACCAAATCCCATTCTTTACGGGGTGCGTTTTTGGTCTGCTACGAGGACGCCGGCCTCGGCATAGTTCGTTGCCGGTACATCGTGAAATGCGACGTGAATGTTTTCGCGCTTCGCGCGGCCGTCCTCGATAAGCACGGAGGTGATGCGCTCGGCGATTTTGCGTTTCATCTCCGGTGTCCGTCCTTCGACCCAGGTAATTTGCACATGCGGCATGGCACTTCCTCCTTAGAACGAGCGATCCTGAAAATCTTGCAAGCAAGACTGACGCATTCTACCGAAACTTGAGATATGCAGGCGCTCCGGAATGCTCCCGTCGAGGCGGGCAAAGCATAACGCCGCATGTGTTAGTATTAAAGACTGATGCATTCCGCCATTCCTCACCTCATCGAGCTGCAGCGTGTCGATCACCTGATCGCGGGGGTGCGTGCCGAAATTGAGACGTTTCCGAAGCGCGTTCGCGAAGCCGACGCCAAACTGAGCGGCGCACGGGCAGCCGTCGCCGCTGCTAAAGAAGGCCTCGTCAACAGCCAAAAAGAGCGCAAGAAATTCGAGCTGGACGTCCAGCAATGGAAAGACCGCGCAAGGAAATACCGCGACCAAAGCGGCGCCGTCAAAACCAACGAAGCGTACAAAGCTTTGCAGCATGAAATTGCCAACGCCGAGGCGGAAGTCGCCAAGGCCGAAGACGCGCAGCTTAATGTGATGATGGCGGGCGAAGAGGCCGAGCGGCGCGTGAAGCACGCGGAAGCGAATCTCAAGGAAGACGAGACGGCGGTTACGAAAGAAAGAAAAGAGATCGAAGCTCAGCAAGGCGAGAAAAAGAAGCTGCTCGAATCCTTGCTTGCCGAGCGCGAGCGAGCATTGGCTCCGATTTCAGAGGATCTGCGCGAACTCTACGCGCGCATCGCCAAACGTCACCACGGCGCCGGCCTCGCCGAGGCCCGCGATGGGCAATGCCGCGGCTGCGGTATGCGCGTGCTGCCGCATACTTTGCAGGAGCTTCGCCGCGATCCCAATGAAGAGATTTACCGCTGCGAGTCCTGCGGCCTTATCCTGTACACTTTGGAGCCGATTCCGCTGCCCGATCCTGCCGCCGGTTCGGGACACGCGGCTTCGTCCGCTTCTAACCATTCCTGATGCCACGACTCCCAAAATCTACTCGCGCTGCCGGTGATGGTCTATTCGGAGACTCGCCCACGGAACAGAAAAACACTACGCCCGCTCATCGAGCGAATATCGATGGAGCTGCGCGCGGAAATCCCGGGCCGGCTTCGTATGGTGTGGTCATTCGCGATGGCAGCGGCGAACTTGTTGCAAAGCTGAAGAAATATATTGGCCGGATGACGAACAACGTCGCCGAATATTACGGGTTGATCGCGGCGCTCGATTACGCGGAGTCGCACGGCATCCGCGCGTTGCGCGTGGAGAGCGATTCGGAGTTGATGGTCAAGCAAATGCAAGGGCAGTACAAAGTGAAGAGCGAGGACCTGCGGCCGCTTTTTGAACGCGCGAAGAAAATGTCGATGGGCTTGGAATCCTTCCGGATCGATCATGTTTACCGCGAGCAAAACCGCGAAGCGGATGCGCTTGCGAATGAAGCGCTCGACGAAACCTCGGGCGTCCCCAGCGCTGCGGGTGCGCCGGCGAAGGCTGCGGCACCTGACGCTAAACCCGGGCCGCGCTGGATTCAGGCGCGATTCCGCAGCGGGATTCTTTATCCGCTGGAAGATATCGATCTCCCTGACGGGACCGAGGTACAGATCGTACTTCGTCCCCTAAAGCGCCCGGCTCCACAAAAATAGCGCTTGGATTTCTTGGAATTATTTCAACGCGTAGGAGCGATAGAGTGTGTCGCGTTGTGCGGGGACGAAACCGGCGTCGGAAATGATGCGGCGGAGTTCGTTTTCATTGGTGCGGTTTTTCACGCCGGCGGCGAACACTACGTTTTCTTCAATCAAGATGCTGCCGACGTCGTCGGCGCCGAACTGCAAGCCGACTTGGCAAACCTTGATGCCGGGAGTCAGCCAGCTTGATTGAATGTGGTCGATGTTGTCGAGGTACAGGCGGCTGACGGCGAGGGTTTTCAAATAGTCGACGGCGGTCGTTTCCTGCACTCTCTTTCCGAGGGCTGTGTTTTCCGCCGCGAA
>Ga0209006_10005848_pt1 | contig 11172 bp, 13 predicted proteins | sample JacPin_JW_Ref_O2_FD_188567 | JGI IMG/M metagenome (GOLD analysis project Ga0209006, IMG submission 188567) | Forest soil microbial communities from Algoma, Ontario, Canada - Jack Pine, Ontario site 1_JW_Ref_O2 (SPAdes) (version 2) | ecosystem: Environmental > Terrestrial > Soil > Boreal... | reverse complement strand
ACTGGAAGATCGCGGCGGCAGCATCGCGTTCGAAACGCCGGTCGAGCGCATGTCCTATGTCTCGCCGCATTGGCGCGTGCAATTCGGCGGCCGCGACGCCGGCACTACGGAATTCGATGCGGTGGTGAATTCGGCCGGGCTCGGCGCGCAGGCGCTGGCGCGGAAGATCGAGGATTACCCGGCCGAGAAAGTGCCGCCGCCTTAGGTCAGGGCGTGCGATCCGCATGCTCACTCTCTACGACATAGCGGCCGGTGATCATGGAGCGCAGATTATTGACGACTCCGCTGATGAGAACTTCAAACACATGCACCAGCACGAAGGCGACGAGGGCCCAGGCGGCAATGAAATGCAAGGTGCGCGCGGACTGCCGTCCGCCGACGATATCGACCCATCCGGGCACGACGGTATCCAGGCGCGGCGACAGCGCCCAGCCCATGAGAACCACGAAGGGCAGTAGCCCAAAGATCACAAACAGGTAGGTGAGTTTCTGCAAAACATTGTAGCGGCGCGCCGCCTCGCCTTTGGCATGACGGAAGTGCAGGTGATCGATGACCGAACGGCCGATCGATCTGAAGTCGGTTCTCGTGGGCGCAAGATCCCGCTCCAGGTGGCGGCTCACGACGCAATAGCAGACGTAGATGAGCCCATTCAGGACGAAAATCCACGCGAAGAAGAGGTGCCAGCGCCTGCCCATCGCCAGCCACTGCCCGCCGGGCAGCGTCATCCAGGACGGAAAGCCGTGCGCGAGTGCCAAGAAATCCGCAGCGCCGGTGTACGAGGATTTTCCCCAGTTGAGTGTCGGATGAGCGTTGAAAATCTGCAGACCGCTCATCAGCAGAACACACAGCGCCACGACATTGATCCAGTGCAATATGCGCACGGGAAGAGAATGCCGGTAGTAGGAGCATTTTCCTGCCGAGCGTTCGCATGCATTGGTATTTTGTGTCTGCGGCAGATTGCTCACGTCCGCGCATCCTGCGTCAAGCACTCGATTTCCGCGTTCCGTTGGGTGATTATCACTCGAACTTTTCCAGCGAACCTCTGCGGCGAACCCACCCGCAGTAGACCGTGTCCACCGCGAGAGTATTGCAGACTGGCCCGCTGATGCGAAAATGGCGCGGTCCGGCGCCAGAGCCCTTGAGGCCACGGACTTGAGCTCTCGGATGATCGGAATGTGCGAGTCACGAGGGTCAATTAGTATCAGTCATTTGGATTTGTGAGCACGGCGTGAGAGTCCTTTTTGTTTGTCTTGGAAACATCTGCCGCTCGCCGACCGCGGAGGCCGTGTTTCGCGCCATAGCTGCGCGCGAAGCGCGCGATCTTGTCGTCGATACTGACTCCGCAGGAACTGCGGGCTATCACATCGGCTCGGCCCCGGATGAGCGTTCCCAACAGGCGGCGCGGCGCCGCGGCTACGACATGTCGAAGCTGCGGGCGCGCGTGGTGGCGCCGGAGGATTTCGAGCGCTTCGATCTCATCCTCGCCATGGATCGCGCCAACCTGTCGGTGCTGCGCCGGCGCGCGCCGCGCGAGCGCCAGGACCGGATTCGTCTGTTTCTCGAGTTCGCTCCCGATCTTCAGACGAGCGAAGTGCCGGATCCCTACTACGGGGGTCCGAACGGCTTCGAGGAGGTGCTCGATCTGGTCGAAGGCGCTGCGCGCGCGCTACTCGCACATCTGCGCGCCGAGATGCGCGCCACTCCCCATTAGGACGACGTAACCCCTACTCGTCGGGGCCACGATCCCCTCCAGGAGGTTTCTCGGCAGGCCCGGACGACCAGACGACGAACGGTCGCGCTGGCTGGGCTGCGCCCGCCGCTGCCGGCGGCACCGAGGGCTCAAAGTGCGCGATCGTCTCGCGCGGCTCGGCTATGGCCTCCTCGGGTCGTCCGCCGTTGCCTGCGCTCGCCACCGGCGGCGGCCGCGAGTCGTCCCGCGCCGGCGCAGCGCCGCCGGAATTGCCCGGATCAGAAATACCTATGCTGCGGCCGGCTCCACCCCCGCCACGACGTCCACGGCGCCTGCCGCGGCGTCCACGGCGTGGCTCGCTGCGCTCGGGCTGATCGGAGGGCGCCTCGTTCCCTGGCGATGCAGGGGAGGCCGGAAGTGCACTTGCCACCGGCTCTTCGCGCCGCGGCGCTGCCACCGGCTCGGAGGCCCGTTCAGGCGGACGGTCGCGGCCTTTTCGATCCCTATCGCGATCGCGGTCCCGATTGCGGTCGCGCGGCTCATGATCCCGCCGCGCGCCATCGGCGCGACGTGGCGGACGACGGTGGTCGGAACGGCTTCGATCCCGTCGCGGGTCCGAACGATGACTCCTTTCCGAATGTTCGTGGCGCGTGGCCCCCGCGCTGCTCGTGGATTCGCGCACGGGCTCTGCGGCAGGCGTTGCGTCCCCGGCGAAGAACCTCTTCATGCGACTCCAGAAGCCCGGCTGCGGCGCGGCCTGCAATGTCGGTGGGGCGGCCTGGATGCTCTGCGGCGCAGTGGTGGTGGGCAACAATGTGGCGACGGCTGCCGCCTCGAGCTGCGGTTTCGATTCATGCGCCAGCGCCGGTTCCGCAACCGTGGGTGCGGTCGGCAACAGATAGCTCGCCTGCTTGTTCTCGATGAGCTCCGTTTCGTCGTCGCGCACGCGACTGATGGAGTACTCAGGCGTTTGAATGTGCGGATTGGGAACGATCAGGAGTTCAATCTCGCTCTTGTCCTCAAGAGTGCGCAGCCACTCGCGCTTTTCGTTGAAGACATAGGTGGCCACTTCCACCGGGACCTGCACGACGACGCGCGCGGTGCGGTCCTTGCGCAGCTCCTCGCCAATGAGCCGCAGGATTGCGAGCGCCATTGACTCGACGCTCCTGATGCTGCCGATGCCGACACAGCGCGGACAGACGATGTGACTCGTCTCGCCGAGTGACGGCCGCAGGCGCTGGCGCGACATCTCCAGGAGGCCGAAGCGCGACAGACGGCCGATCTGGATGCGGGCGCGATCCATCTTCATGGCATCGCGCAGCCGATCCTCCACATCGCGCTGGTTCTTGGTCGACTCCATGTCGATGAAGTCGATGACGATGAGACCGCCGATGTCACGGATGCGCAGCTGGCGCGCGATTTCATCGGCCGCCTCGAGATTGGTGTTGGTGGCGGTGGTCTCAATGTCGGCGCCGCGCGTGGCGCGCGCGGAGTTGATGTCGATGGAGACCAGCGCCTCGGTGTAGTCGATGACGATACTGCCGCCGGAGGGCAGCTGCACCTTGTGTCCGTAGGCGGACTCGATCTGACTTTCGATCTGGAAGCGCGTGAAGAGCGGAATATCGTCGCTATAGAGCTTCAGACGCCGCTGGATGTCCGCGGGCATGAAGCGCTGCATGTATTCCTGCGCCTTCTGGAAGGCGGGCGGGTCATCGACGAGGACCTCGCCAATGTCATCGGACAAATAGTCGCGCATGGCCCGCGTCACCGCATCGCTTTCGCGGTACACGAGGAACGGGGCAGGGCGCTCCTGGGCGGCTGCCGCAATCTGTTCCCACTGAGTGCGCAGGTTGTCGAGGTCCCACTGCAGCTCCTCGACCGTGCGGCCGACGCCGGCGGTGCGCACGATGGCGCCCATGCCTTCGGGGATCTGCAGCTGATTCATGACCTCGCGCATCTGATCGCGGTCCTCGCCCTCGATGCGGCGCGAGACGCCGCCGGCGCGGGGATTGTTGGGCATCAGCACGAGGAAACGGCCCGCGAGGCTGACGAAGGTGGTGAGCGCTGCGCCCTTGGTGCCGCGCTCTTCCTTCTCGACCTGAACCAGGATTTCCTGTCCTTCGGTCAGAAGCTCGCGGATGTTCAAGCGCCCGCCCTGGGGCTGCTGGCGGAAGAACTCCTTGGAGACTTCCTTCAGCGGCAGGAATCCGTGGCGCTGTGCGCCATATTCCACGAAGCAGGCTTCAAGAGAGGGTTCGACGCGGGAGATGCGGCCTTTATAGACGTTGGCTTTCTTCTGTTCGCGAGATCGCAGCTCGATACTCAGGTCATAAAGCTTCTGTCCATCAACCAAGGCAACTCGCAACTCTTCCTGCTGAGTTGCATTGACGAGCATTCTTTTCATGGGGCCCTACTGTGCAGTGACGGGCCGGCGAGAAAGCGACGGGAGGCCACGGGCGCAATGCAGCGCTACCCTCGTGGAAGCGAAGATTCCAAATCGACAATGAAGTGTGCTTATTCACTTGAGTGCCCGCCATTCATCAGGCGGTGCTTCGGAAACCTTCGGGGGACTCTACCGACGGCGCGCCAAGGAGACTTCTCTCAACGCCGGCGCAGCGATCTTGTCGGCCCAAACGCGATGGCCTCGATGCCGAGGACCAACTAACATGAGGCGGCAGCGCCGCCATACCGTTGGCCGTCCGATTGCGGACGGCCGCCACAGTATAATCGCAAGAGCGCTGTAGAAACAATACGTTACAGAGAGGACCACTTGCCGCAGCCCGAAGATGGTGCAAATCGGCAGGGCGTGCGGCATATCGAGATCGACGCCGAGCAGGCCGGCAGGCGCCTGGATCAGTTTCTTCTGAAGCTATTCGGCACGCTGCCGAGGAGCCGGGTGTACCGTCTGGTACGCAAAGGGGAGGTGCGCGTCAACGGCCACCGCGCGGATCCGGCGCAGCGCCTGGCTCTACACGATAAGGTTCGGATCCCTCCCGTGCGTCTGGAGCCCGAAGGCGGCCCGCGGCGTGTTCCGCGGCCGCTCCTCGAGACTCTGCGCAAAGCGATCATCGTCGAGGAGGAGAGGCTCCTCGTCATCGACAAGCCCTCCGGGATCGCGGTGCACGGCGGCAGCGGAGTGAGCTTCGGAGTCATCGAGGTGCTGCGCGCACTGCGACCCGAGGACTCGCTCGAACTCGTGCATCGCCTCGATCGGGACACGAGCGGCTGTCTTCTGGTTGCGCGCAAAGCAAGCGCCTTGCGCGCGTTGCACGCGCTCCTGCGCGAGGGGCAGTTCGAGAAGCGCTATCTCGCACTCGTCAAAGGACACTGGCAGCACGGGCGCACCCGCATCGATGTTCCTTTGCGCACCGATCTGCGCGTCGGCGGCGAGCGCACGGTGAAGGCACATCCTTCGGGCAAGGCGTCCGTGTCGGAGTTTCGTCCGCTGCAGTTTTTCGGCAAGCGCGCAACTTTGATGGAGGTGAGCCTGCACACCGGCCGCACCCATCAGATCCGTGTGCACGCCGCGCATTCGGGCCATCCGCTGGCGGGGGATGAAAAGTACGGCGATGAGGATTTCAACCGTGAGCTTGCCGCGCTCGGATTGAAGCGCATGTTCCTGCATGCGCACAGTGTCGGGTTTGAGTGGCCGCAGGGCGGCGCCTTCAGTGCCAGCGCACCGCTGCCGGCTGATCTCGCCGCGATCGTAGACCTCTTGGCGGTCGAGCGCGGACGCGCCCGTCCTCACGGCAAGGCATAGCCACAACTGCGCAATGCCTGCGCGACCCAGATGAGCGGCAGTCCCAATAGCGCCGTCGGATCGCTCGAATCGATGCGCTCGAAAAGGCTGATGCCGAGGGACTCGGCCTTGAAGCTGCCCGCGCAGTCGAAGGGCTGCTCGCGCTCAATGTAGCGCTCAATTTCCGCGCTCGTGAGGGTGCGGAATACGACGGTCGTGACATCAAGATGCGTAAGGTTGACCCGCGCGCCTGCGCCGACGAGAGCGCAGGCGGTATGGAAGGTCGCGCTCCTGCCGCTCAGCGCCGTCAGCTGCTCGCGGCAGCGCGCAGCATGACCGCTCTTGTGCAGCACCCGAGCGCCGAGGGAGGCGACCTGATCGCTGCCGAGAATGAGAGCCTCGGGATACTGATGCGCCACTGCCTGTGCCTTGGCGAGGGCGAGGCGCCGCGCACGCAGCGGCGGGGGCTCATCGGCAATATCGGCTTCGGAAACATCGGGTGCGACCACATCGAAGGGCAGCGCGAGCCGGGCGAGGAGCGCGCGGCGGTATGGCGAGGTCGATGCCAGGACAAGGGCGCGCATGGGCGAGAAATCGGTCACCGGAACAAAGGCTTAGATGCGGGGCGGTTTTGACTTGGACAGGGTCGGTACCTATTATACGCCGCCCATGTCGGAGGCTTGGTCGAAGCCGCGTGATGTCGGCGCCCTCGCCGACGAACAAGCCGATCTTGAGCTTGCGATTCCGCTCGCCGAATTATCACGGGTGCGGGCGCGCTTGGGCGCACTCGAAGGCACCATTAGCGGACACGTGCACTTTGGGCGCGACGGGGAATTTGCGGTGGCGGACCTGGAAGTTTCAGGCTCGGTGCCGCTGGTATGCCAGCGGTGCCTTAAGCTCATGCCCTGGAAGATAGAGGCTCGCGCGACGGTGGCGCTGATCGCGGCGGATTCGCAGGCTGATCGCGTACCGGAGCATTTGGAGCCGGTGCTCGCGGCCGGCGGCCGGATCAGCCTGCGGGAATTGTTTGAAGAGGAGCTGCTCCTCGACCTGCCGATCGTGGCGCTGCACAGCGATGAGCGCGAATGCACGCCTACGGCGAGTGCGGATGAGGAAAGTGCGGTACAAAGACCGTTTGAACGGCTGGGCGAGCTGTTGAAACGCGGTAAAGAGCCCAGCATCGCTCGCGAGGAGACAGATCATGGCCGTTCAAAAAAGTCGTAAGACCCCATCCAAGCGAGGCATGCATCGCTCGCACGATGCACTCGTGAAACCTACGCTGTCTGTGGATCAGCAGACCGGTGAGACGCACCTGCGTCACTGCATCACTCCCGATGGTTTCTATCGCGGCAAGCGCATCATCGACACGCGCGGCGCGGACGAAGAGGCGAAGTAGATCCTTCGCGGCGGCGCGCACGGCGGATGGATTGCGGTGCGCGCGATGCTCCTGGCAATAGTTGAGGTGAGCGCGCTTCTTGCAGGAGTGAGCGTCCGCAGCGGCTGCAGCGCGCCCATGGCACGCGCGCGCCACGGCTGAGGTGCCCATGTATTCGCGCATTGCGGGGACCGGCTCGTATCTGCCCGAAAAGATTCTGACGAACTTTGATCTCGAGCGGATGGTGAATACCACGGACGAGTGGATCCGTGACCGCACCGGGATCGAGCGGCGCCATATCGCCGCCGCGGGCCAAACGACTGTTGATCTTGCAGAGCAGGCGGCGCGGCGCGCCATCGAAGCCGCCGGCGTGCGCCCCGAGGACGTCGACTTCATTGCCTTTGGCACGACGACTCCGGATCTGGTGTTTCCCAACTGCGGAGTGCTCCTGCAGCAAAGACTCGGCTGCCGCGGAGGACCTGCGTTCAGTGTGGAGACGGCGTGCGCCGGATTCGTGTACGCACTCGCCATCGCTGACAAATTTGTCAAGGCGGGGGAGGCGCGCTGCGCACTGGTCGTCGGCGCTGAGACGCTGTCGCGCATCACGGATTGGGATGACCGCTCAACCGCAGTCATCTTTGCAGATGGCGCGGGAGCTGTGGTGCTGCAGCCGGCCGAGCAACCGGGAATTCTCTCCACGCATCTGCATGCGGACGGTGCTTACAAAGACATGCTCTACTGCGGGACCGGCGTGTCCAAGGGCTTCGGCGATGCGAAGCCCTACATGAAGATCACCATGGTGGGCAGCGAAGTATTCAAGATCGCGGTGATCAATCTCGGCAAGGCGGTGGAAGAGGCGTTGAGCGCGCAGGGGCTCGACAAGTCGCAGCTCGACTGGCTGGTGCCGCACCAGGCCAATATCCGCATCATTCAGGCCACCGCGCGGCGCCTGAATATGCCGCTCGAGCGGATCATCGTCACGGTGCAGGACCACGGCAATACGTCGGCGGCCTCGGTGCCGCTGGCATTGGACGTCGGGATTCGTGACGGGCGGATCAAGCGCGGGGAGCTTCTGCTGCTCGAGGCCTTCGGCGGCGGATTTACTTGGGGCTCCGCCCTCGTCAGATTCTAGGGCGCAGCCCTAATCTGATTTCAAACACAAAAAAATAGAGAACGCCGCGCGCAAGGCGCGGCGTTCTCAGGATAGCTTCGCTTCGCTCTCTACTTCGAGACCGACCGACGGAACATCCGGTCGATCTTCTCGTTGGTGGCATCGCAGCAGGACTGGCTCGCCTGTGAGGCAGCCAACGCCTGGTTCGCCGTGCTCTGCGCGCCACTTGCCGCCTGGCTCGCCGACTGTGCGGCACTGTTGGCCTGGTCAGCGGATTGCTTTGCGGCCTGTACATCGGATTGCAGCTTGCCGACCTGCGACTTGAGGTCCGCGACTTCCGCCTGGAGGGGCTTCAGATCCGTACAGCCTACAAGCCCTATCACGACTGCAGCGGCAGCCACCTTCAAAACGATCGCGCTCTTCATACACGTCCCCTTATGGGTGATTGATTGGAAAGTCCCTAAAACAGGAAAATAAATGCGAATCGCGCACGCGAGTTCCCTCGCAGCCCTTTTCGCAGCGGCGCAACTGAACCAAATTTACAACAGGAATGCAACTGCAAAGATTGAGTTGTCGGGCCGGCGCGACAGCCTAGCTTTGAACAGCCCGGCGGGCAATCTTCCTGATTGCGTCTTCTCGGTCCTGCGGGACTGACGCATCAAAGCAACGTTCGCCAGCGTACGCAGGCGCCGGACTTGCCGTGCCACTGAATCTGGATATAATCACAGTAGCTGTACACCCGAACAGGTGCCCCACATGTCCGACCTGACGCCCCGGCAAACTCAGATTCTACGGCTCGTTCAGCGCGTGATCGCCGAAAACGGCATGCCGCCGACGCGCGCGGAGATCGCCCGCGAGCTCGGGTTTCGCTCGGCGAACGCCGCCGAGGAGCACCTGCGGGCGCTGGCGCGCAAAGGTGTGATCTCTCTGGTGCCCGGGACCTCGCGCGGCATTCAACTCAAAGACACCATGCGCGAGCAGTTGGGGCTGCCACTCATCGGACGGGTGGCGGCGGGCCAGCCCATGTTGGCCGAGGAGCATATCGAGGGGCGCTTCCAGATCGATCCGGCTCTGTTTCAGCCGCGCGCACATTATCTTTTGAAGGTCGTCGGCATGAGTATGAAGAATGCCGGAATATTCGATGGCGACCTGGTCGCGGTGCACCGCACCTCCGAGGTTCGCAGCCGCCAGATCGTTGTGGCGCGATTGGAGAACGAAGTCACGGTCAAGCGCTATCGTCAGGAAGGCTCAATCGTATGGTTGCTCCCCGAGAATATCGACTTCGAGCCGATCCGCGTCGACTTGAAGCAAGATCCGCTCCTCATTGAAGGCGTGGTCGTCGGCGTCGTGCGCCGGAGCAAGTCACTCGGGTAGGCGAAAGCGTTTTTTCTTTCGCGGCGAGCCTTCGTCGCCGATGTCGAAGTCCTCGACATCGCGCGTCAGCTCCTCGGTCTGCTTCTGCTCGCGCAGCCTCTCGAGCCGACGCCAGGCAGGATCTCCCAGTTTTTGACCGCGGCGCTTCGCAAGATCCAGATCCTTCGTGACCTGATCGAGATCCACATCCTCGGTGCCAGGTACCGGTTCGGCTGGCTCCTCGTCCTCAAATTCGTCTGATTCGGGCTTCTCGCTCATAACCGCGGACGGATCAAATTACCTAGGGTGGTGAGATGGCGCGAACTTAATTCGATTCGCTTCTGCGTGCAACGTCTGAACTAATGAATTAGCTGATTCATCTCAAAAATGGGCAAGAGCATTGCAAAAACAATGCCCATGACGAAGACGCCCATGAGAACAATGAGAAGCGGCCCCAGGAGCCCGACGAGCGCGGTCAGCAATCCATCGAGCTCGCGGTCCTGACTCTGGGCGGCACGGTCAAGCATATCCTCGAGCTTGCCGCTCGACTCGCCGCTGGAGATGAGATGAATCGTCATCGGCGGGAAGAGCCGGCTGATGGCGAGCGAGCGGCCGATGGGCGCGCCTTCGCGCACGCGCTGCGCGGCTTCGATGACGGCATCGCGCATGGGTAGATTGGTCACGACTTCCCCTGCGATGCGCAGCGCGTCGAGCACGGGCACGGAGCTCGCCGACAGGATGCTCAAAGTTCGCGTAAAGCGCGCGGTATTGAAACCGCGCACCAGCTTGCCGACGAGCGGCAGCTGCAATTGGAAGCGATGAAAGCGCCGCCGCATCGCCGGATCGCGCAAGCTGCGCATGAAGAGGAAAACGATGATCGCAACCGCAATCAGGAGCCAGATGCCGTAGTCGCGAAAAAACGCGCTGGTCGCGATCAACGCGCGCGTCATGAGCGGCAACTTCGCGCGACTCGCCTCGAACACCGCCACCACTTTTGGCACCACAAACACCAGCAGGCCTGAGACGATGGCAAAACACATGATGGAAAGCACGATCGGGTAGAGCATGGCGCCGAGGACTCTCTGACGCAGGAGCTCGCGGTTCTCGGTGTAGTCGGCAAGCCGCTCGAGGATCGCATCGAGATAGCCCGACTGCTCCCCTGCAGAGATGGTGGCGCGATAGATCTCCGGAAATACCCGCGGGAACTCGGCAAGCCCGCCCGCGAGCGTGTGTCCCTCCATGACGCGCGCGCGAGTGCCCAAGATGATGCTCTGCACGCGCGGCTTTTCGGTCTGTTGCGATACGGCGAGGAGCGCCTCTTCGAGCGGCAGGCCCGCGCGTACCAGGGTCGCGAGCTGCCGGGTGAAGAGCGCAAGGTCCGCAGGTGAAATGCGTCTGCGCCTCCCGAAGGCGCTTTGTTGCTTTGATTCGCTCTGCGTGATCTCCGCCACCGTCACCGGCAGGAGCTGTCGCTCGCGCAGCAATTGCCGGACGTGCCGTGGGGTATCGCCTTCGAGTATTCCCTTGCGCTCCCGGCCGCCGGGCTCGAGGGCGGTGTACTCGAACGCGCCCATGACGGGGGCTAGTCCTCGCGCGTGACGCGCAGGACTTCCTCCATGGTGGTCTCGCCGCGCAGGATCTTCGCGCGACCGTCGTCACGAATCGATGGCGTCATGGTGCGCGCATAGCGCTCGAGGTCATGCTCTGCCGCGCCGTCGTGAATCATGGTGCGCATTTGATCATCGACCACGACGAGTTCGTAGATGCCGGTGCGTCCGCGATAGCCGTTGCCGGCATCGCGGCCCGGGCGGTACAGCGTCGGTGCGGGTTCCTCGGCGGGCACGTTCAAAAGGCGCCGTTCATATTCGCCGGCGGTGAAGGACTGCCGGCTCTCGGGGTTCAGC
>Ga0209006_10005847_pt1 | contig 11173 bp, 9 predicted proteins | sample JacPin_JW_Ref_O2_FD_188567 | JGI IMG/M metagenome (GOLD analysis project Ga0209006, IMG submission 188567) | Forest soil microbial communities from Algoma, Ontario, Canada - Jack Pine, Ontario site 1_JW_Ref_O2 (SPAdes) (version 2) | ecosystem: Environmental > Terrestrial > Soil > Boreal... | reverse complement strand
TAGTTGCGCTTTGCCGCCTCGATCCAGCGCTCGCCCGACTGGTGCTGCACTTCAAATGGCAGCGTAGCCGCCGCGCGCGCCAGTGCGAACGGCACCATCGCATTCAGGCGCGTGGCGCCCTGGCTGCCGCCCAACACCAGCAGGCGGGTCGGACCATGGCGCTGCGCGAAGCGCTGTGAGGGCAGCGGCAGCTCGGCGATCTCGCGCCGTACCGGATTACCCACCACCTGCGCATGCAGCCGCGGCGGGAAACTGCCGGGAAAGGCGGTGAGCACGCGGCGCGCCAGGCGCGCCAGGCAGCGGTTGGTAAAGCCTGCGATCGCGTTCTGTTCGTGAATCAGCAGCGGCCGTCGCAGCAGCCAGGCCGCAAGTCCGCCAGGACCTGCGACGAAGCCGCCGAGGCCAACCACCAGCGTCGGCCGGCGGCGACGCATCACGGCCAGCGCCTGCAGCAGCGCGCGCGCGAGTTTCAGCGGTGCGGTCAACCACACCGCGGCGCCCTTGCCGCGCAGGCCGCCGATCGACAGCCACTCGATGGCAATGTGTTCCGCCGGCACCAGGCGCGCTTCCAGTCCACGCCGGGTACCGAGCCACACTACCTGCCAGGAGCGCGCGCGCAGCTCGCGCGCCAGCGCCAGCGCCGGAAACACATGGCCGCCGGTGCCGCCGGCCATGATCAATGCCAGCGGCGCGGCCAGTGGCGGCTTCACGGCGATGATGGAGCTGGCGGCCGCGTTCATGCGCGCTCCACCCGCGACGAGCGCCGGCTGCCATTCACGGTTTCGTGGTGCACGCGCAGCAGGATGCCGAGCCACGCCAGCGTCACGATCAGGCTGCTGCGGCCGTAGCTCATGAACGGCAGCGTCAGGCCCTTGGTCGGCAGCACTCCCATGTTGACGCCCACGTTGATGAACGACTGCACGCCCAGCCACAGCCCGAAGCCGGATGCGAGATACGACTGGAACTTCAGGCCCGCATCATTGGCGCGGCGCGCAATCACGAACGCGCGCCAGGCCAGCGCCAGGAACAGGCCGAGTGTCACCGCCACGCCCGCCAGGCCCAGCTCCTCGGCCAGCACCGCGAACAGGAAATCGGTGTGCGCCTCGGGCAGGTAGAACAGCTTCTGCACGCTGGCGCCGAGGCCAACGCCGAACAAGCCGCCGCGGCCGATGGCGATCAGCGATTGCGTGAGCTGAAACCCGCTGTTGAATGGATCGGCCCACGGATCGAGAAACGCGGTCAGCCGACGCATGCGATAGCTCGAGAACATCACCAGCAGCGTCATGCAGCCGCCGGCGGCGAGCAGCGTCACCAGCATCCAGCGCCAGCGTGCGCCGGCCAGGAACAGCACGCCGAAGCCGGTGATGAACAGCACGCTGGCGGCGCCGAAATCCGGCTCGATCAGCAGCAGCAGCGCGATCCCCGCGAGCAGCGCCAGCGGCCGCAGCAGTCCCGGCAATCCGCCGCGCAGCGCCGCCTCGTAGCGCACCGCGTAACTGGCGATGTAGATCAGTGCCAGCACCCGCGCGCCTTCCGAGACCTGGAAATTCATGCCCGCCAGGCGCAGCCAGCGCCGGCTGCCGTTCACCACGTGGCCCAGCCCGGGCACCAGCACCATGCACAGCATCAGCACCGCCAGCAGCAGCAACGGCAGCGCCAGCTGCTCGAGCCTTGCGGTGGGAATGGTGAACGTGACCGCGGCCGCCACGGCGCCGATCAGCACCAGCAGCAACTGGCGTTCCAGGAATGCGAACGGATCGCCGTCGCGACCGGCGATCGTGACCGAGGCCGAGGTCACCATCACCAGTCCGAGCAACACGATCGCCAGCGCCAGCATCACCGTCGGCCCGTCGATCGCCGGGCCGCGCTGTGCGCGCTCGCTGCGGGTGGTAGCGATGGCAACGCTGCTCATGCGCTGCGCCGCTGCACCGCGTCGGCGAACACTTCGCCGCGGTGCTTGTAGTCGCGAAACATATCGAGGCTGGCGCAGGCCGGCGACAGCAGCACGGTATCCCCCGGCTGCGCCACCCGCGCCGCGCACTCCACCGCAGCTTCCAGGCTCGGTGCGTAGTGCAACTCACTGACACCGGCGAGCGCTGCCCCGAGCGCGCGCGCATCGCGGCCGATGAGCACCGCGGCGCGCACTTTGCCGGTAAAGGCGGCGCGCAGCGGCGAGAAATCCTGCCCCTTGCCGTCGCCGCCGGCGATCACCACCAACGGGCCGCGCATGCCGCCCACGGCGGCCAGCGTGGCGCCGACATTGGTGCCCTTGGAATCGTTGATGTAGCGCACGCCGCCGATCTCGGCCAGCCACTGGGTGCGATGCGCGAGCCCAGTGAATGCGACCAGCGCCGCCAGGCAGGCGGCGCGCGGCAGCGCGAGGGCTTCGGCGAGTGCCAGCGCCGCGAGCGCGTTGGCGGCGTTGTGCAGGCCGGTGAGGCGCATCTGCGATAACGCCAGCAGCGGCTCCTCACGCCGCATCAGCCACCAGTCGCCATCGGCGCGCCGCATCAGCGCGTAGTCGGCGCCGACGTCGGCGCGCAGCGAAAAACTCAGCTGCCGGCGTCCCGGGCCGACCATGGCTGCCACCAGCGGATCATCGAGGTTGATCACCGCGACGTCGCAGCGGGCAAATATGCGTGCCTTCGCGGCCGCGTAGGCGGCAAGGTCGGGGTAGCGATCCATGTGATCGGGCGTCACGTTGAGCACCGTGGCCGCAGCCAGCGCCAGCGACTCGGTGGTCTCGAGCTGAAAGCTCGACAGCTCCAGGATGTACAGCTCGACGCCTTCATCCAGCAGATCGAGCGCCGGGGCGCCCAGATTGCCGCCGGCGCGCATCGTCAGCCCGGAGCGCGCCGCCATCTTCTCCAGCAGCGTGGTCACCGTGCTCTTGCCATTGGTGCCGGTGATGCCGACCACCGGCGCACGCGCCGCGCGCGCGAACAGCTCGATGTCGCCGACGATGGACAGGCGCCGCGCCCGGGCGGCGTCGAAGAACGATCCGGTGAGTGCCACCCCCGGCGAGACCACCACCAGGTCGGCGTGTTCGAGCAGCGCGGCATCGAAGCCGCCGGTACGCACCACGATGTCGCCGCCGAGCGCCATCAGTCGCGCCAGTTCCGGCGGCTCGGCGCGGTTGTCGGTGACCGCCACGCGCGAGCCGTGCTTCAGCAGGTAGCGCGCCACAGAGAAGCCGGTCTTGCCAAGGCCGACGATCACCGCGTGCAACGGCATTCCCGGGACGGCGCTCATCGCAGTTTCAGCGTCGACAGGCCGGCCAGCACCAGCAGGAAGCTGATGATCCAGAAACGCACGATCACTTTGGGCTCGGCCCATCCCTTGAGTTCGAAATGATGATGAATCGGCGCCATGCGAAACACGCGCCGCCCGGTGAGCTTGAATGAGGCCACCTGCAGGATCACCGACGCGGTCTCCAGCACGAAGATGCCGCCCATGACCAGCGCTACGATTTCCTGGCGCACGATGATCGCCACCACGCCGAGCGCGGCTCCCAGCGCCAGCGCGCCGATGTCGCCCATGAACACCTGCGCCGGATACGAGTTGAACCACAGGAAGCCCAGGCCGGCGCCGGCCAGTGAGCCGCAGAAGATCAACAGCTCTCCGGCCTGCGGGATGGCCGGGATCGCCAGGTAGGTGGCAAAGATCGAGTTGCCGCTGGCGTAGGCGAAGATGCCAAGCGCGCCGGCCACCATCGCGGCCGGCATGATCGCCAGGCCGTCCAGGCCGTCGGTCAGGTTCACCGCATTGCTCATGCCGACGATCATGAAATAGGCCAGCGCGACGAAACCGGCGGCTCCCAGCGGCACGCTCACGGTCTTGATGAACGGCACGAAGAAGTCGGTTTCGGCCGGCACGTGCGCGGTGCGATACAACAGTAGCGCGGCGCCCAGTCCGAGCACCGACTGCCAGAAATACTTCCAGCGCGCGGACAGGCCGCGCGAGTTACCCACCACCAGCTTCAGGTAGTCATCGCAGAAGCCGATGGCGCCAAAGCCCACCGTCACCGCGAGCGTGATCCATACGAATCGATTGCGCAGGTCGGTCCACAGCAGCGTGCTGACCACGATGGCGACGATGATCAGGGCGCCGCCCATGGTCGGAGTACCGGCTTTGGGCAGATGCGAGCGCGGCCCGTCATCGCGCACCACCTGGCCGATCTGGTAGCGCGACAGGCGCGCGATCATGAACGGCCCGACCAGCAGCGCGATACTCAGCGCCGACATCACGGCCAGGATCGCGCGCAGCGTCAGGTACGAGAACGCATGAAATGCGGTGTGATGCGTGGCCAGCAGCTTCGCGATCCAGTAGAGCATCGACTATCTTCCTGATGCTTGCGCTAACGCTTGCGGTGCTGCGGCCGGTACCAGTGCGTCGACCACGCGTTCCAGGCGGTTGACGCGCGAGCCTTTGATCAGCAGCCGCACGTCGGGCGTGATCGCGGCATCCAGTGCGCGCGTGAGCTCAGTGGCATCACGGTAGCGCTCCGCGCCGTCGCCAAAGCTGTCCGCGGCCAGGCCCGCAAGTGCGCCGAACGCGTACAGGCGCTCCACGCCCAGCGCACGCGCCAGCTCGCCCAGCTCGCGATGACTGCTGTCGGCGAACTCACCCAACTCGGCCATATCGCCCAGCACCAGCCAGCGCCGCCCCGGCAGCTCGCTCAGCACCTCGAGCCCGGCACGGGCCGAGCTGGGATTGGCGTTGTAGGAGTCGTCGATCAGCCAGGCGCCGGCGCGCGTGCGGCGCAGCTGCAACCGGCCCTTGACCGCCCGCATCGAGCCCAAGCCCGCGGCGACATCGGCCAGCGTGGCCCCGGCGCTGGTGGCGGCGGCCGCGGCGGCCAGCGCGTTGCGCACGTTGTGGCGCCCGGCCAGCGCCAGCGTGACCTGCACCTCGCCCAGTGGGCTGTGCAGCTGGAAGCGGGTGGCGAAATCCTGCGCCGCGACTTCGAATTGCAGCGCCCCGGCGTAGTAGTCGGCATCGTGCTGCAGACCAAAGCTCAGCACCTGCGCCTGGGTGCCGGCACGCCACAGCGACGCGTAGGCATCGTCGGCATTGATGATGGCGGTGCCGCTGGCAGGCAACCCGGCCACCATCTCCCCTTCCGCCCGCGCCGCGCCTTCCAGCGAACCAAACCCTTCCAGATGCTCCGCACCGGCGTTGGTGATCAGGCCGATGCCCGGGCGCGCGATCTGCACCAGCTGTTCGACGTCACCGCGACGATTCGCCCCCATCTCGATCACCGCGCTCACGTGGCTGTCGTCCAGGCGCAGCAACGTCATCGGCACACCCAGGTGATTGTTCAGATTGCCGCGGGTGGACAGGCACGGCCCGCGCTGCGACAGGATGGCGGCGATCATCTCCTTGACCGTGGTCTTGCCGTTGCTGCCGGCGACACCGATCAGCGGCCCTTTGAATTGCGCACGCGCTTTGCGCGCCGCGGCGGCCAGGGCCGCCTCGACGTTCGGCACCACGATCTGCGCCAGCGGCAGCGCCACGCGACGCGTCACGATGGCACCGGCGGCACCGGCGCTGGCCGCGGCGGCCACGAAATCGTGGCCGTCGGCGTGCTCGCCCCGCAACGCGGCGAACAGGTCGCCGGCGGCCAGCTTGCGGCTGTCGATGGCGATCTCGCTAAAAGCGCGATCCTCGCCGTACAGGCGCCCGTGACCGGCGGCGGCGAATTGCTTCAGGGTGCGGATCATGTGGTAGCGCGTTCGCCCAGCACCTTGCGTACCACCGCGGCATCGCTGAAGGCGCGCCGCTCGTGGCCGACGATCTGGTATTCCTCATGACCCTTGCCGGCCACCAGCACCACATCATCCGCCGGCGCCCCGGTCAGCGCGGCGCGGATCGCCTGCGCCCGATCGTGAATCACGCGCGTGCGTGCAGCACCGCCCGCGGCGGTGACGCCCTGCATGATGGAGGCGACGATTTCGCGCGGGTCCTCGCGCCGCGGATTGTCATCGGTGAGGATGACCTGGTCGGCCAGCGTTGCGGCGATGCGTCCCATCTCGTCGCGCTTACCGCGATCACGCTCACCGCCGCAGCCGAACACGCACCACAGCCGGCCGCGACAGTGCGCGCGCGCGGCCTGCAGCGCCTTCGCCAGTGCATCGGGGGTGTGCGCGTAGTCAATCAACGCCAGCGGCGCATCGCCCCCACCCTCGGGCTGCATGCGCCCAGGGGGCGCCGAGCAGCGGGCCAGTGCCTCGCAGGCGCTCGATAGTGGCAGCTCCCAGGCCAGCAGCACTGCCAGCACGGTCAGCAGATTGTCGACGTTGAAATTGCCGATCAGGCTGCTGGCCAACCGGGCCGGCCCGCTGCTGCTTTCAATGTCGATCGCAAGCCCGCTGGCGCTCGAGCGCACCGCGCTGGCGCACACGTAATCGGCACCGCTCGCGACCCACTCGGCCGGCCGCTGCGAGGTCAGAAACAGCCGCGCGCCGGGCGTGCCGCGCGCCAGGCGTGCCTGCAGCTGATCGCGCGCCAGCGCAAGGCCAAACGGGTCGTCGACATTGATGATGCGCGCCGCGAGTGTCGGCCAGTTGAACAGCCGCGCCTTGGCGGCGCCATAGGCGCTCATGTCGGCGTGATAGTCCAGGTGATCGCGCGTCAGGTTGGTAAATACCGCGGTGTGAAACCGCACCCCGGAGCAGCGCTCCTGATCGAGCGCATGCGAGGACACTTCCATCGCCACCGAGTCGAAACCCGATGATCGCAGCTGTGCGAGCAGCCGATGCAATGTCAGCGCGTCGGGTGTGGTGTGCGCCAGCGCCGCGAGCGCGCCCGGCGTGCCGGCACCGAGCGTGCCGATGTAGGCGCTGTGCCGCCCGGATATTTGCAGCGCCTGTGCCAGCAGCCAGGCACAGGTGGTCTTGCCGTTGGTGCCGGTGATCCCTGCCAGCGTCAGGCTGGCCGAGGGCGCATCGAAGAAGCGGTCGGCGATGAATCCGAGTTGCGCGCTCAGGTTCGGCACCGCGCGCACCACCACTCCCGGGTCGAGCGCCGGGGCCGTCACGCCCGGCGCCGGTTCCCACAGGATCGCGCGCGCTCCGGCCGCCACCGCATCGTCGGCGAAATCCAGGCCGTGGTGCGTGCGGCCGCGGCAGGCCAGGAACGCGGACCCCGGGGTCACGCTGCGGCTGTCCTGCGTGATGTCCGAGACTTCCAGGCGCTCGGGCACGTCCACCAGCCCGCCGAGCAGCGCCTTGAGCGGGCGCCAGTCCGGTTGTGCCGCGCCGATCATCGCTGCGCTACTCTCTGTCCATGCAACAGCGGCGCACCCGGCACCGACAGTTCGTCCGGTGCCACCGCCAGCAGGCGCAGTGCGCCGCCGACCACGGCGGAAAACACCGGTGCCGAGACGTCCCCGCCCATGTATTTGCCGGCGCTCGGCTCATCGATCACCACCACGGCCGCGAGCCGCGGATTGGAGGCTGGCGCCACGCCGGCGAACACGGAGGTATAGCGGTCCTTGGAATAGCTGCCATTGATGGATTTCCACGCGGTACCGGTCTTGCCGGCCACCCGATAGCCCGGGATCTTGGCGCGCACACCGGTGGCGCCCTCCTGCGTGGTCACCGCCTCCAGCAGCTGGATCAGCGAGCGGCACACCGACTGATCGAGGATGCGTTCGCCGGCCGGCGCCGCATCCAGCCGTACCAGCGACACCGGGCGGCGCATGCCGCGCGCGCCGATCGCGGCATAGGCTTGCGCCAGCTGCAGCGGCGTCACCGAGATGCCGTAGCCATGCGACAGGGTGGCGATACTGATGGCGCGCCAGTGCGAATAATTGGTGAACACGCCGGCCGACTCACCGGGAAAGCCGCTGCTGGTCACCTGGCCGAAGCCGAAGCGATTGAGCGTGGTCCAGATCTGTTGCGGCTCGAGCTGCAGCGCCAGTTTGGCCATGCCGACGTTGGAGGACTTGGCCAGCACCGTGGCCAGGTCGATCGCGCCCAGATTGTGCTCGTCCTCAAAAGTGGTCGCGCCCACCTGCACGAAGCCGGGAGCAGTGTCGATCACGCTGTCGGGAGTGAACTTGCCGGAGGCGAGTGCCGCGGCGACGATGAACGGCTTGACGCTCGAGCCGGGCTCGAACAGATCGGTGACCGCGCGGTTGCGGTACGCGGCCGGCAGCATCTGCTCGCGATCGTTGGGGTTATAGGCCGGCTGGTTGACCATCGCCAGCACCTCGCCGGTATCGATGTCGATCACCACCACCGAGCCGGCGTGGGCGCGATTGTTGATGATCGCGCTCTTCAATTCGCGATACGCCATGTACTGGATGCGCAGATCGATGCTCAATGCGAGATCGCGGCCGGGCCGCACCGTCCGGATGCTCTCCACGTCCTCGACGTTGCGCGCCCGGGCGTCCTGGATCACGCGCTTGGCACCGTTCTCGCCCGCCAGCCAGTTGTCGAACGTCAGCTCGGTGCCTTCCTGGCCGACGTCATCGATGCTGGTGAAACCCAGCACGTGCGCGGCCACTTCGCCCGCCGGGTAGTAACGACGGTATTCGTGCGCCAGATTGACCCCGGGCAGATTCAGCTGCTGCACGCGCAGCGCATCCACCGGGGTCATGCCGCGGGCGACGTACAGAAACTCGCGCTCCAGATTGCTGCTGACACGTCGCGTCAACTCGGCGCGATCGGTGTCCAGCACCGCCGCCAGGTGCGGCAGCTGCTCCATGCTGCCGGCCAGCACCCGCGGATTGACCCACACCGAATCCACCGGCGTGCTGACCGCCAGCGGCTCGCCGTTGCGATCCACGATGTTGCCGCGATGCGCCGTGATGGTGGCGACGCGCGAGGAACGCGCGTCGCCCTGCGATGCCAGGAAACCGTGATCGACCAGCTGCAGATTGACTGCGCGCCCCACCAGTGCGCCGGCGGCGCCCAGCAGCAGTGCGAACAACAGCCACTGGCGGGCGCGAAACGAAGGTGCGCCCGCGCGCTCGCCGCCGCGCGCCGCAGCCGTGACGCGTGCTTTGCGGGTACCGGCGCGCGACCGCAGGCGCATCATGGCGAGACGATCTCGATGTCGCGCGAGTCCGGAATGCTCATGTGCAGCCGTTCACTGGCAACACGCTCGACGAACCCATAGGCCGACCAGGCACTCTGCTCCAGCTGCAGCCGTCCCCATTCGGCATCGAGCTCATCGCGCGCGCTGTTGAGGCGCTCGAGCTCGACGAACAGCTCGCGCGCGCGATATTTGGTGTACACCGCCGCGGCGCTCGATGCCAGCACCGCGCACCACAGCAGCGGCAGCACCAGCAGCAGCAGGCGCCGTGAGGTACTCACGCCCGACGCTCGGCGATGCGCAGCACCGCGCTGCGGGCGCGCGGATTGGCGCCCAGTTCAGCGGCACCGGCGCGCTGCTTGTTGCCAATGCGGCGCAGCGGCGGCTCGGCGGACGCCGGCGGGCGCGGCAGCCGTGCCAGCACCGGATCGAGTTCGGAGTGCGCGCGTATGAATTGCTTGACCAGCCGGTCTTCGAGCGAATGAAAGCTGATCGCCACCAGCCGCGCGCGCGGCACCAGCAATTGCAGCGCCTGTTCCAGGCCGCTCTCCATCTGCGCCAGCTCATCGTTGATGTGCATGCGCAGTGCCTGGAAAGTGCGGGTCGCCGGGTGCTTGCCCGGTTGGCGCGTGCGCACGCTGCGCGCTACCAGCGCGGCCAGCTCGCTGGTGCGCGTCAGCGGCTGCGATTCGCGCACGCGCACGATCTCGGCGGCGATGCGGCCAGCGAAGCGCTCCTCGCCCAGGGTTGCGATCACGTGACGAATCTCATCCAGCTGCGCGTGTGCGAGCCACACGGAGACGGGTTGGCCGCGCGTCGGGTCCATGCGCATGTCGAGCGGGCCGTCCTTGCTGAAGCTGAAGCCGCGCGCAGCGTCGTCGAGTTGCGGCGACGCGACGCCGAAATCGAACAGCGCGCCATCGCAATGGGTACGGCCCGTCTGCGTACGCACCAGCGTTGCAAGCTCGGCGAACTCACCGTGCACCAGGTGCAGGCGCGGCTCGTGCGCAAAGCGTGTGCGCCCGGCCGCGATGGCCGCGGGGTCGCGGTCGATGGCCACGATCTCCCCGTCCGGGCCAAGCGCTTCGAGGATGCGCGCGGTGTGGCCGCCGCGGCCGAATGTCGCATCGATGTAGAAACCGCCCGGGCGCAGTGCCAGCGCCGCAAGCGCCTCCTCGACAAGCACCGGCGTGTGCTCATCCAACTCCCCTCCCTGCAACCGCCAGCTGCCGCGTCAAAGCGACAGCGAATCAAGTTCTGCCGGCAGATCGGTCGCGGATGCCTCGCTTTTCAGCCAGAAATCGCGCCGCTCCAACCAGCGGGACTCGTCCCACAGTTCACAGCGATTGCCCTGTCCAATCAGCATGGCGTGCCGGCCGAGCGCGGCAAATTCGCGCAATTCCGGCGGCAGCAGCATGCGGCCATGTCCATCGAGTGCCAGATCGGTCGCATGACCCACCATCAGGCGCTGCAGACGTCGCGACTGCACGTGCAGGCTGGGCAGCTGCATCAGCTGGCGCTCCACCTGCTCCCAGTCCCCGAGGGGATAAATCAGGAGACACTCCCCGTCCCGATCCACCGTGACCACCAGCTGGCCAGCCGAGCGCTCGAGCAGCCGCTCGCGATAGCGCGTCGGGACGACCATGCGCCCCTTGTCGTCCAAGGTGACTTTTGCTGCGCCGCGGAACATTGGATTGGGGCGGGAACGCCCATTTTTCCCCACTTTCTCCCACTCGCCGCCACTATAGGAACGACGACATGGTCATGTCAACGCCTGAGCGGGAAAATATTGAGACGCAGTAGACACTTACGCGCCCCGGATGGTACCCGGACTGAGCTTTGGTGGCGATAATCTTTAGGGATCATGAGCTTGTCGCGCAAAGCTCGCTGACATTCGAAAAGCGGAGAGTCGGCCTGTAAGCCGGGTTCTGTCGAGAACAGTCATTCCTCTGGGACGTACGTCGCCGCACGCCTCAAGCGGCCTACCCGGAAGCACGCGCGGGCGCGCGCTGCAGCCCCTTGCGGGACTGCTACTTCCCTATTTGGCCTTGCTCCAGGTGGGGTTTGCCATGCCGTCGCGTGTTGCCACTGACGCGGTGCGCTCTTACCGCACCGTTTCACCCTTACCGGC
>Ga0209006_10005846_pt1 | contig 11173 bp, 12 predicted proteins | sample JacPin_JW_Ref_O2_FD_188567 | JGI IMG/M metagenome (GOLD analysis project Ga0209006, IMG submission 188567) | Forest soil microbial communities from Algoma, Ontario, Canada - Jack Pine, Ontario site 1_JW_Ref_O2 (SPAdes) (version 2) | ecosystem: Environmental > Terrestrial > Soil > Boreal... | reverse complement strand
CATCGCGACTCTTTTTCAGCCGCAACTATCTTCAACAGAAAAAAATCCTCACCCGGTGATCCTGGCCTTCGTGCAGGCCGCCGCCGATTGGGGTAAGAAGAAGCTCGATGACAGCGTCCTGGAATAGTGTCCGCTATTTTTACGTCGCCTTGGCAAACCGCATGGACGCCGAATTCATGCAGTAGCGCAGCCCCGTCGGCTTCGGACCATCGTCGAAAACGTGTCCCAGGTGCGCATCACACTCGGTACAGGAAACCGCCGTCCGCTGCATGCCAATACTGCTGTCGGAAGTCTCGCGCACATTTTCCTTCGCAATCGGCTCCCAAAAACTCGGCCAGCCGGTTCCAGAATCAAACTTCGTCGAAGAGCTGAATAGCGCATTGTCGCAACAGATGCAGCGAAAAATCCCCGCATCGTGGACGTTTAACAATTTCCCGCTGAATGCCAGTTCCGTATCCGCATGTCGCGTAATCTCGAATACTCCCGGCGGCAACTGCTTCGCCCATTCTTGTTCCGACTTCACCACTCGCGCAACTTTCACCTTAGCCAGCCGCTTGCCTGCGTCGGAGAATTGCACGATCGTGACTTCCGCGGGTTCTGTCTTCGCCGCTTCTGCCACCACGTGTGGCCGGCGCAACGAAAACAACGCCGCGCCTCCCAGCGCCGCTCCCACACCCGACAAGAATAACCGCCGTCCTAAGTTCACTTCGCCTCGACCATCCGATTCAAACATAGCTACCTCCGCCTCTCAGCCGCAGTGTTGCGCCCTGCATCTATTTATTTCCCTGTATACAAATCCGGAAACTCCCGCCGAAGATTCGATACTTTCGGCGCATCGTTATACACAATGTAAGGATTATTCGGATGCAGGGTTGCGTAATTCTGGTGATAATTCTCCGCCTTATAAAACGCTTTCAGCGGCACTACTTGCGTTGCGATGGGTTTCGAAAAGATCTTCGCTGAATTTAGCTGCGCAATGTAAGCCTCGGCAATATGCTTCTGCTCATCGTTGTTGTAAAAAATCAGGGACCGGTATTGCGTGCCGTCATCGGGACCTTGCCGGTTGACTTCCGTCGGATCAAGCGCCACCGAGAAAAATACACGCAGCAACTCTCCGTAAGTCACCTGCGAAGGATCGTAAACAATCTCCACGCTCTCCGCATGCCCGGTCTCACCGCTACTCACCGCCTCGTAATCTGGATTCTTTGCGGTCCCCCCGGAATACCCCGAGGTCGCGCTCACCACGCCCCTCACATGCTGAAATACTGCTTGGATTCCCCAGAAACATCCGCCCGCCACCACCGCCGTCTCTTTACCTGGCGCTGTAGCCTTCGCCTCATTCGTCACCGGAGCCGGCACCGCCGCGCTCGCCCCATTCGCCTGGCACGCCACCGCTCCGGCGAGCACCGTCAACACCATTGCAAACACGCGCACTGAAGATCTGGACATAAACTCTCCCCGGCGTCGCCGCCTTGTCTGTCTATTAGAGTTACGAGTTTCGAGGAAGTTTCGGATGTCTTTCCGCATAGAATCCCACATAGCCATCTGCCTGCAAAGCTAGTATTTACGTCTTGTTCCCAGCCGATGGAATCATGCGCCATGCGACCCCCGCACTCGCGAGCGCGAGCGTTGCGCAAATCATCATGATTACCCTGAATCCAAATACGAACGCCCCAGCGATGGCAGCTTGCAGCGCCGCTGAAGTTTTCGAATCCAGGTTCGCCGGAACCTTGAGGGCCCCAAGCTTTGCCAGGCTTGATTGAATCTGCTGGAAGGTGCCCGGTGGCAGGTTCAGGTTGACCATCGAGTGTTCCACCCTGATCGCGAAAGCCTTCAGCATCACCACCCCGAGAATTGCGATCGCAAGAACGCCGGCGACGCGGGCTACCGCGTTATTGATGCCAGAAGCTGTACCGGCCCGATCCCTTTCGACTGAGTTCATCACCACCGTGGTCAATGGCGCTACGCTCACTGCCATCCCCAGGCCCATCACCACGAAGGCGAGGAAAAACGTAGTCCAATAATTGGCGTTGACCGACGGCAAAGCAAATAAAACGAATCCCGCTGCTACAATCACCGGACCAATCATCAGAGGCACTTCCGCGCCGTAGCGCGCCACCAGTCCGCCCGACCAGCGCGAGAGAGAAAACATCAGAAAAATTGCTGGTAACGCCGCCGCCCCTGTCGCAGTCGCGGAATACCCTTGGATTTGAATCAGGTTCAGCGGAAACACAAAAAAGAACGTTCCAACCGCCGCATAGAGCAACAGGGTCAATAAATTGGATCCGCTGAAGCTGCGGGATTCAAACAGCGTTAGCGGCACAATCGGCGCGGCTGCCCATTTTTCGACGAATACAAACAAGATCAGCGAGCCGAAGCCAACAACCAGGCTTCCGATAACGAGCGGATTGGTCCATCCCTTGGTGGACGATTCGATAAATCCCAACACAAGTCCTAGCAGCGCGGTCGTTGCCACCAGCACCCCAAGCCAATCGATTTTTCGAGCCGCGGGATTGCGGGATTCCGGAACATGCCGCAGCGATATCGCGACTACCGCGGCGGCCATGGGCAGGTTAATGAAAAAAGCCCAGCGCCATGAAGCGTGCTCAATCAGCCATCCGCCGAGAACTGGCCCACCAGCCGTCGTAATGGCCGTGAAGCCCGACCACGTTCCGATCGCTCGCCCACGCGACTTTTCATCGAAAGTCGCACTGATGATCGCCAGACTGCTCGGAACCGTCGCCGCCGCCCCAATTCCCTGCAGGCAACGGAACGTGACCAGCCAGAAAATGTTTGCCGAGAGACCGCAACCGATTGAAGCCGCCGCGAACAGTCCCGTTCCCAGCACGAACATCAAACGCCTGCCCACGGAGTCGCCCAGCGCGCCGCCGGCCAGGATCAACGCCGATAGACATAGCCCATACGACTCCACCACCCATTGCACGTCTACCACCGTGGCATTCAGGCTCGATTGCAGCGCCGGCAGCGCAACATTCACCACCGTTCCGTCGATGAATGCCATGCTTGAGCCCAGGATCGTAGCTGCCAACACCCAGGACCGCGATCGTTCGTTACATAAACCGCCTTGACTCCCGGAGCGGATCGCGGCTTCATCACATGGCTGCTTCACTTCGATCTCGATCCCCGTCCGTCGCGCGCGGATTCCAGGATCAACCTTCGCACGCTATCCTTCCTATCATCATCCCACAAGCTGCGCTCCGACCTCGGCGTGATGCTAACCACCGGAATACAGTGCCGAATTCTTCTTGACATTCGCTTTATATTCGCCAACAATGGCCGCATGGCCATCACACGCAGGCAACGCGAAGTGTATGACTTTATCTCCCGCTTCGTCGCGGAACATGGATATTCTCCATCCTTCGAGGAGATCGGCACCGGGCTCGAGTTGACGTCCCTCGCAACCGTGCACAAACACATCACAAATCTCGAAAAGAAGGGCTTGCTCACGCGCGACTACAACCGCAGCCGCTCCATCGATCTGCTCCCTCCCAAAGGACGCCTGAAACAAGCCATGAGCGTTAACACCGGCTTGGTGCTTCCGCTGCTCGGCCGCATTGCAGCCGGCCAGCCCATTGAGGCCATGCAGACCAACGAAACCATCTCCCTCGCCGACTTTGTTCGCTCCAAAGAAGTGTTCGTGCTCGAAGTCCGCGGCGATTCCATGCAGGACGAAGCCATCCTTGACGGCGACTATGTTCTGGTCGAGAAGTTGAAAACGGCGCACAACGGTGACATCGTCGTAGCTTTGGTCGACTCTAGCGACGCGACCCTGAAGCGCTTCTATCGCGAAGGCGACAACATCCGCCTGCAACCCTCGAACGCGAATATGAAGCCCATCATCGTCCCGGCCGCCTCGGTGGAAGTGCAGGGACGCGTGATTGGAGTGCTGAGGAAGTACTAGCACCCTCTCGTCGCGCAAATCAGAAGGAAAGAAAAAACGCACACAGCTCATCAGAGCCGCGTGCGTTTGATCTTTGCTGAAGCCAGCGGTTGGAAACAGCCCTTACCCGATGTGTCTATCGATCGCTTGCGCCAGCGCATCCTTCGGCCGGTAGCCGACCAGTTGCTCGACCACCTGTCCGCCCTTGAAGATCAATAGGGTCGGAATGCCGGTCACTTTGTAGCGCATCGGTGTCGAACTGTTGGCGTCGACGTCCATCTTGCCTACTTTGAGTTTGCCCTGGTAGTCCTTGGCCAACTCGTCCACGATCGGAGCAAGAGCGCGGCACGGGCCGCACCATGTTGCCCAGAAATCGACCAGCACCGGAGTATCTGACTTTAAAACATCCTGGTCGAAGTTTGCATCGGTTACTTCGACAATTCCATTTCCTGCCATATTTATTTCTCCTCGTTGTAACGTCGCGCTGTCCGCGGTACGCTCCATCTCTCGAAACAACGAGCGGTCATAGCCGGACCCGAGCGATCTGTCCCAAATAAATGCTGCCCATTCAGGGCAGCTCTATTATCGCACTTAGGTTGGATGCCCGATCCCTCACGAAAGTCGCAAGGGTGATTTCACCAGGCAAGACCGATTTCTCCAGAGATGATTCGGTCGAAAATCACAGGCTCATGGTTGCGGCTTTTCCGCAGAGTGCAGCGATTTGAGATAGCTCACCAGTTGCCACCTTTGCGGTTCCGGCAGCTTCGACCAAACCGGCATGCCGCGGCGAACCACCCCATTCGTGAGAATCCAAAAAAGTGTTCCCGGCGATGCTTGCTGCACCGGATCGGCGCGCAGGCTAGGACCCTTTCGGCCGCCCTCAGCCATTTCGCCGTGGCACTCGGCACAGTGCTCGTCAAACAGGTTGGCCCCCGCGCCTACTGCGTCGGGATCCTCTGCCAGCGGATTCCGGCGGGCCACCGCTTTCTTAGGAGCCTTTGTCAACTCCGCATAAACGTTCGCATCGTTCTTCCATGCCGGCGCGGAGCTTCCCTTCTGTCCACACAGCAAGGGAATCGAAAGCGCGCCGATCGCAGCCGCCAGCAGAATCACGCGGTAAATCTTGACCCCGGGCGTCATGGTTCGCGGCTCCTGAATACGCGGGCCACCATTTCGCCGAAGCCGGAAAATTCACGCGAAACGCCCCAGCGCAGCAGGAAACGATGGCTGTCGTCGTTTAACCCGAAACCAGGAGACAGTCGCAGTGTCCAGTCGGACGGCAAATTCCAAGCGACCACCGGCGCGACATACTGCGATGTGTCGTGCAAGCCAAAACTGTACCGATCACCCAACCCGCCGTACATCTCAATGCCCGCAATGAAATTCTCACGGCAGAGATTGCAGCGGTGCGCGGAAGCTTTCAGCCCAAGCGGCCGGCTTGCGCCAATGGCATAACCGAACTCCCACGGGTTTCCGCCGGTCAGGTTCTTCGTCGCAATCGTGTTTTCTGCCACATTCCAGCCATTGAAAGTTTTTGAGAGCAGAAGCTTCGATTCCAGTTCGTGATCATGTTCCTTGCGCGCAATCGCATTGGGCACAGCGTAATCCGACTCCACGTCGTGGCCTTCCACTTCTTTCAGTATTTTGTCGGCGCCGCTGGTCTGCTCGTACTCGATGTAAAGCACAGGATTGATCCAATGCTCCCGTTGCAGCAGGCGAAAACGGTTCTCCAGTCTAAATCCCGTGAAGATGGTGCTGTCGTTGAATGTGGTCTGCCCGTCGAAATAAATTTCCGTAGTCCACCAGGCTGTGGCACCGTATTCGAATTCAGTCCAGAACGCGTGAAAGTCATTTCCCTCGCGCTGTGTGCCGAAAGTTGAAAAATATTCGACTTCAAGGCTCCCCGGCTCCTCCAGGTAGTGATCATAGGTAACGATGTAAGGGCTCTCCTGCGCATGCGCAAGCGATCCTGATCCGGCTACGACAGCCAGAATGACACTGTATGCCATGAGCAAACAGGAAGTGCTTGGTTTTTTCCTTTTCAACGTTCGCAAAAAGCCGCCTTTCTTAGTTGCAACCCGGTCGCATCTAGAAGTATCCTCGAAAATGATGCGGGAGGCGGGCAGACGTTGTCCAGTTTTGCCCGAAAATTCCGTCGCAGCGCAATTGCGACTAGTTGCGACAATTGAGGCCTATTCCATGCCCTTGCCCCAGACAGAAATGCCGGGACGGTTACAAGCCCACTTCGAAGATCGCGGAATTCGGATGACGCAACAGCGACGCGCCATTCTCAAGGTCATGGAAACTGCCAGCAAACATCTGGATGCGTCGCAACTCCTGCGCAAGGCGAAGAAGCTCGATCCTAGCGTGGATCGCAGCACCGTTTACCGCACCCTGCAATTGCTCAAGCGGCAAGGTTTGATTGACGAGCTCGACCTGATGCACATTAACGGCGAGGGCCATTATTACGAGCGCAAGCTGAACCGCGATCACATCCACATGGCGTGCTTGCGTTGCGGCAAGATCATGGAATTTGTCAGCGACGTCTTCGAAAAGCTGAAGGCCCAGGTAGAGAAAGATTGCCGCTTTCGCATCGTCGTTTCCCGGTTGGAAATGGGTGGCTACTGCGTGGCGTGCCGCGGTTCCGATAAGTTTTGAGTTCCCCCATGCAATTCCGATTTTTGACGGCCGAGGACGCGCCCGCATATTGGGATATTCGGCTCGAGGCGCTTGAGTCCGAGCCCCACGCGTTCGGTTCATCCCCGGACGAACATCGTGCCCTGAGCTTTGCCGAAGTGGCAGAGCGGATCGCGTTCGATCCCATAAACAAGTTCACCGTTGGCGCGTTCCTTGAAGCGCGACTGGTCGGAACGGCTGGCTTTTATCGCGACCGAAGTCTCAAGAGTCGGCACAAAGGCCACGTCTGGGGCGTCTACGTCTCTCGGAACTTTCGCAGATCGGGAGCGGGGCGCAACCTTCTACACATGCTGCTCGATCACGCGGCCGCGATCGAGGGTATCGAGCAAATCATGCTTTCGGTGGCGACCGGCCAAAAGGCAGCTAACACCCTGTATCGCTCCTTTGGATTTGCCCCGTACGGCTGCGAACAGCGCGCGCTCAAGGTCGGCGATCGCTATATCGACGAGGACCATATGGTCCTTTTTCTTCCTCGTTCGGGAAAATAACGCACAATTAATGGCTACGCACAAAAACAAAAAAAAGCGCCTCGAACTTTTCAGTTCAAGACGCCTCGGCAGCCCTCCCCCAGAACTGCCAAACTACTTTTGGATATTAGGGTTAGTGGTTTCTTCTGTAAACGTCACTTCGGTAACGCGGGGAAGGGCCTCAATTTCTCACTGCTTCTGCCATGTCTGGCCGCTATCCGATGTGCTCCAGATTTCTGTTGTTGAGGTCGTGATATTTCCGTGTAGCGCATCGGGGAACTCAATGCTCACGATGTCGCCGGTCAGCATCGTGCCCCCCTCAGAGGGAGCCACCCGGGTCCACAGGTTGCCGCCATCCGCACTGTGAAACAGCGCGCTCGCCGATCCGCCCACCCAAATTTCCAAGCCATTGGCAGACACCGCTCGAAATACCGGCACAGCCAGCGCGGTTTTCGCGTCTTGCCCTTGCTGTTTCCCCGCACCGTTCGGAATTATGTTCGCCCACGTTTTGCCTCCGTCGAAGGACCGCTGCAAAACCCCGGCAGGACTTATGCTCCAGCGCGGTGACGCCCGCAGCATCAGCGCCGGAGAGGTCTGCAATGGCATTCCGGGGGGACCCATCGGCGCGGTCGCGGCAACGGGTCCAGCCGCCGTCGCCACCGGATCTTTCGCCTTAACTACATCGAGGCTGGTTACATTCCTGCCTTGAAGAGGCAAATTCGCCTGATTCTGCGCAAATTGATTTTCCGTTGAATTGACGGCTCCGGCTCCCGTTTTCACTTGGCCAGCGTCCGCTTGCACCTCGACCGTCTCCGAAGTACGGCCCACCGCCGCCTGCTGCCTGATTTCAGGAGCAGACTTTTTTGCCTGGATATTGAACTGGTCCGCCGCAGTTGCATCCTGACCTGGAGCGATACTGGCGCCCGAACCGCTCCCAATTCTTGCCGTCGTTGCGCTTCCAATGGCCGCAGATTGATCATCCTTATTCGAACTGGCAAAGGTCCGGTGGTTCTGCGGATGGGACGGGTGCATGGGCTCCGGCACACCCTTCTGCGGTGCGCCCTTTCGCACTTCCAATTGTCCGGGGCTGGCCGCTGGTTGTCCGACCCTCGTTGCTGGCAAGGTCGGTTCCGCGGCCTTTGGAAGCTCTGGCGCGCGCTCCTGCGAGCGCACCACCGCCACTGTCTGTTCCGCGCGCTGATGCGTGTACTGCAAAACTCCGACGGACGCCACCACCAGCACCGCGGCAGCTAATGCCCCCCACCGAAGGACGGGCCACACAAACCAGCCGGGCCCATGACTTTTCTCGACAGAGCTTTCAGGAATGGTCTCCAACTCTGGCAGGGCCAGCGTGACCACCTCACGGCAATCCCCACAAGCCGCCAGGTGTTCCATCACCAGACCGCGCTCCCGATCTGCCAGCGACCGCTCGGCGAACGCCGTCAGAAGGTCGGCATCCAGATGAGAACTCGCCGGAACCGCGGTCGATTCCCGCAGACGTTTCACCACGGATTGGGGGATTTTCTCCATAACGCCGCTAGCTGCTGCCGCCCAGCTTTTCCTTTAACGGTTCGATAGGTTGTTCCGGGGCGCCCGGGACTTCCGACTTCACCCTTACTTCTCTCTTCTCAGAGAACGCCGGCCCGCCGGATTCTTGCGCCAAACTATGCCGAATATCCAATCTCAGGTCCCGTACATCGATTTCCAGCGCTTCCTCCGCCTGGCGCCGCCCCATCCCCTGCTGCACCATATTGGCTAAGATCTTCTTGCGCAACTGCTTTCCCAGCTTGTCCAGCTTGCGGCTGATCGTCGATTCATGCACCCCCAGCGAGCGAGCAATCTCGGCCAGGGTTCGGCCATCCAGGTAATACGCTGCCAGAATCATGCGTTCTTCGCCGGAAAGCCCCTTAAAAGCCTGGTCGGTAGCCGATTCCAGCCGCGAATCCACCGCTGCGATCGGTTCCGGCTCGGGTGCGGCGAACTGCGACCCTTCTTCGCCTTCTTCGTCCAGGCTCACCAGGCGCTTCGTTCGCCGGTAGCGGTTCACGAACTCCTGCGCCAGCACCGTCCGCAGCCAGCCTTCCAGAGATCCGCGCCCTGTAAACGACGCCAGCTTGGAGACGCGCTCCTCATCCCGCGTGTTCATGCCATAGAGCTCGGCATAAAGGTTGTCGGCAAGCTCGCGTGCGGCGGAATCCTCACGCGCAATGCGCAAGGCAGATTGATATAGCTTTTCCCGGTAGCGGGTGAGAAAAATCTCCCACGCCGTATTGTGGCCGGCGGCACACGCTCGGGCGAGCGCCAGTTCTTCCACGCGTAACGTCAACAGAAACTCGCGGGCTTCCGCTTGCTGCGACCCACTTGGCAGATACTTCGTTGCCACGACACCTAGAATCTCCGCGAACGCTTCCGGCGTTATTCCGTATTTTTCGCATCCGCTCTTCGCCTGCAGCTCGGCCAGCAGCTCGGATACCGCGGATTGCACCTCGGCGGAAATAGATTTCGTGGCACGCATGCGGCAGTGAAAAGAGTACGACGATCGCAGCCCCGTAAGCTACTCAATTAAGAAACTACCAATTCATTAGACGCTCCGAGTGTTAATTTTCGCCGCAAGCTCTGCTGTTTTTTTCGTTCCGACAAATTCAGATAAGCGTCAACCGCAATTTAGTTCTGCGGCTCGTGGCTCTCATACCAACTCCGCCACGCGGCTGTGTTATTGGGCAGGCGCTCTTGCGTGATGTCCCCCAAAGCCTGGAAGGCCCATCCATGAGTCTGGGCATCCAGCGTAGGATCGCTGGAGTAATCGATGAGCTGGGGTACTGCCATCAGTCTCTGTTCGTGGCTCAACATACCGGATTCCGCCAGGCTGCATGCGGCACGCTCCCGTACGATCGGCGAAGGGTCATCATGCATCGCTGCCAGCAAGGGCGCGATCGTGTGGTTGGTTCCGACCAATGCCAAACCTTCTACCGCCCAACGCCGCGCATCTTCAGAAACTTTGTCAGTTCCGCGATCGCCATGCGTCAAATGGGCGCTCAATACCTCGACCACACGCTCACTTTCAATCCCGCGATTGGCCAGCAAACCGAGACTCCACATTGCCCAGATCTTTTTCTGATGATCCGCGGAGTTCGCTTGATTCACTAGCGCATCGACACTCGATCCCTCTTTGCGAATCCCATATGCCGCCAACTGCACTTCGACCGCCGAATCCCGTACGCTTCTGTCATTCGAATTCAGCGCAGCGGTGGTCAACTGCCCGAGTTGCGCATCCCATGTGAGCTTCCCGCGCCAACCATCGACGCGAGATTTGATTTGCGCCTCAATCTGATCCGGCGTCCCATTCGAACGCGTCACCGCGCGCTCCAACAGGATTTCCGCCTGCTTCTGCGGCTGCTGTCGATCCAACTCTCCCGCCGACACTGCAAGCGACGATCGCGAGGAATTCCGCAAAGAATTCTTGGAAGAATCCCAAGAGAACGAACGGCTTCCGCCGAATCTCTCCCAGATCCTCTCCATGCCGCCCGCGCTTGAGACCGCCACCGCTAGCCCCATTCCCGCCATGATCGCGGCCAGATGAAAGGCGCGCAAACTTGACCCCGGCTTACGCACGGAATCGCAAACCCCGGATCTCGACTGCGACTCAACGCTGCATCCGGAGTCCAGCGTGCCATAGTCCGGCGTAGGCTGCAGGCGAGTATCGACCGGCTGCGCAACGCCGGGCCCGGCTTCCTTCGCCAGCGACGGTGGAAAAACATTCATGTTCTAAATCTTAAGGAGGCTCGGTAATAGGGTAAAGTTACTTCGGGGTCCCGCCAACGAAGTAAGATTAACGAAATAGGATTGTCGGAGTGGCCGCTCGAGCCCCAAAAAGGCATCCAAGTAAAATCCAACGGGCATGTACCTACGAAGCGAACGGAGGAATGACGAAGCATGGTGCTCAAAAATAGCGGTCGCCGCGGGTTGTCCGCCTCACTGGTTCTGATAGCTGCTGCCACCGCGATTGCCGCTGCGGGTCCGGGATACAGGGTGGTGAAAACCTACAAGATCGGCGGCGAAGGTGGATGGGACTATTTGACCGCGGATGCTTCGGCGCGCCGCCTTTATA
>Ga0209006_10005845_pt1 | contig 11175 bp, 6 predicted proteins | sample JacPin_JW_Ref_O2_FD_188567 | JGI IMG/M metagenome (GOLD analysis project Ga0209006, IMG submission 188567) | Forest soil microbial communities from Algoma, Ontario, Canada - Jack Pine, Ontario site 1_JW_Ref_O2 (SPAdes) (version 2) | ecosystem: Environmental > Terrestrial > Soil > Boreal... | reverse complement strand
CTGGAAGATTTCGGCTACATGGCGCGCGCGGCGTTCCTGATGGACCGCATCATGGGCGGCGCCGGCCTGCACGGCCGCGCCTTCATTCCGCTGTTGTCGAGCTTCGCCTGCGCCATTCCCGGCATCATGGCGACAAGGGTGATCGACAACCGCCGCGACCGGCTGACCACGATCCTGATCGCACCGCTGATGACCTGCTCGGCGCGGATCCCGGTCTATACGCTGATCATCTCCGCCTTCATCCCGGACGCGCAGGTCTGGGGCTGGATCAATCTGCGGGGGCTGGTGATGTTCGGCCTTTATGCGGCCGGCATCACCAGCGCACTCGGCGTCTCATTTCTCATAAAGTTCTTCATGTGGCGTGACTACGCGCCGGCGCCGTTCATGCTGGAATTGCCCGACTACAAGATGCCGCGGCTGAAGAGCATCGCCATCGGCGTCTACACGCGGGCAAAAATGTTCCTGCAGCGGGCCGGCACCACGATCTTCTCGATGATGGTGCTGATCTGGTTCCTGGCGTCGTTTCCGACGCCGCCTGCCGGCGCCGAGGGCCCCGCCATCAATTACAGCCTGGCCGCCATGATCGGCAAGGCATTGGAGCCGTTGTTCGCGCCGCTTGGCTTCAACTGGCAGATCGTGGTGGCGCTGATCCCGGGCATGGCCGCGCGCGAAGTCGCGGTCGCAGCACTCGGCACCGTCTATGCCATCGAGGGAGGCAAGGAAGCCGCCGATCAGATCGGACAGGTGCTGGCGACGAAATGGAGCCTGGCGACCGCCTTGTCGCTGCTCGCCTGGTACATCTTCGCGCCGCAATGCGCTTCCACCCTCGCCGTGATCCGCCGCGAGACCGGCAGCTCGAAATGGATGGCGGTCACTTTCGCCTACATGTTCGCGCTCGCCTATGCCGCGAGCCTCGTGACCTACAACATCGCGGTTGCGCTCGGCGCCGGCTAAATCCTTCACCCAAATCCCGACGGCGACGCCCTTGCGCGGAAGCCGCCCAATTTCTAGGATATTCGCTCGAGCCCGATCGCGCTCATGGAGGCTGACATGAAAATGGACATCGCAAAGCAAACCGCTCCGCGAACCCTGTCCATTTCGGAAGCTCTCCATGACCGCGTTTCTCACGCTGGACTCCATCTCCCTCGCTACCCCTGACGACCGCCCGCTCGTTGACGGATTGACGCTCGCCATCGGTCGCGAGCGGACCGGTCTGGTCGGCCGCAACGGCTGCGGCAAGTCGACGCTGCTGCGCCTGCTCGCCGGCGAGTGCGAGCCCGCCGGCGGAACGGTTCGGCGCGCCGGCTCGATCGGCATGCTCGCACAACTGGCCGATGACCGCCTCAGCGTCGCCCAGGCGCTCGGCGTCGCCGATGGCCTCGCCTGCCTGCGCCGCGTCGAAAGCGGCGAGGGCTCGCTCGATGACGCCACCGAGGCCGACTGGACGCTGCCGGCGCGGCTCGACACGGCGCTGGTCGAAACCGGCCTGCCCGCCTTGGCGACCGATCGTCGGCTCGCTTCGCTCAGCGGCGGCGAACGAACGCGCGTGGCGCTGGCGCGCCTGTTGATCGAGGCGCCGGATCTGCTGCTGCTGGATGAGCCCACCAACAACCTCGATAGCGAAGGCCGCCAGGCGGTCGCTGAGTTGCTCGCACGCTGGCGCGGCGGCGTGGTCGTCGCCAGCCACGACCGCGTTCTGCTGGAGCGCGTTGACCGCATCGTGGAACTGACCGCCATCGGCGTCACGGTGTTCGGCGGCGCGTGGCGGGCATTCGCCGAGGCGCGCGATGCCGCCCGCGCCCGCGCCGAGGCCGAACTGAGCGGGGCCTCGGACGCCCTGCGTCAGGCCGAACGCGCCGCCCAAAGGGAGAAAGAAAAGAAGGCCCGCCGCGACAAGGCCGGCCGCGCCCGGCGCGCCAAGGGCGCCGACAGCAAGATGTTCCTCGACGCCGAGAAACAGCGCGCCGAAAACAGCGCCGCGCGCGAGGGCCATATCGCCGATCGGCTGATCGGCGATCGCACGGATGCGCTCGAGCAAGCCCGCGCGCGCGTCGAAGTGCTGACGCCTCTCTCGATCGACCTGCCCAAAACCGCTCTCCCCGGCGGCCGCGAACTCATCGGCTTCAAGGACGTGGTGATGGCCTATGGCGACCGCGGCCTATTCGGCCCGCTGTCCTTCGATGTGCGCGGTCCCGAACGCATCGCCATCGCCGGCGCCAATGGTTCCGGCAAGACCACGCTGCTGGGCCTGATCGCCGGTCGGCTCAAGCCCGCCATCGGCGACATAAGCCGCCCGACCGACCGCGTCGCCATGCTCGACCAGCATGTCGGCCTGCTCGATCCCGCAAACACCATCCTCGACAATCTGCGCCGGCTCAATCCCGATCTGTCCGACAACGAAGCGCGCGCCGCGCTGGCGCGTTTTGCGTTCCGCAACAAAGCGGCGCTGCAGATCGCGGGCACGCTCAGCGGCGGCGAGCGCCTGCGCGCCGGGCTCGCCTGCGTGTTCGCGCGGCGAGAGCCGCCGCTGCTCCTGCTGCTGGACGAGCCGACCAATCATCTCGACCTGACATCCATCGAAGAGCTGGAGACCGCGCTTGCGGGCTTCGACGGCGCCGTGATCGCCGTCAGCCACGATCTCAGATTCTTGCAGGCGATCGGCGTGGAACGGCAGATCAGGCTCTGACCAGACGTTCCTCCGAAAACGCCTATCGCGGCGGCACTGTGGCCGGTGGCGTCAGCACCAGCGGCGGTTTCGGCTTCGGCGGCCGCGCGACGACACTGCCGGGTGCCGGGCGGACCTCGATCGGCGGCGGCAGCGGCGCCGCCTGCTGGCTGACCACAGGCGGATACGGGCTTGCCGGTGCAGCCGCGACCGGCGGACGCGGAACGGCGGGTTTTGGCTTCGGTTGAGCCCGGCGCGGATCGCGGCCGGGGATCGGCACGTCGGAAAGCGGTAGATCGGACGGTGCCGCGTTGGGCGCGGCGGCTGGAGGCGGCGCGGCCGCGGGCGGCGGAATCGACGCCGGCAATGCCGGCGGCGGCTCGCCGCGCTCGATCGAATCCAGCCTTCTGGTTTCGCGATCGATCGCCCGCACCGCCAGCCATGACGACAGCGACGCCACGTCGACACTGCGATCGAGCGCATCGGGCGAACCCGCCGCGAACAACTGGATTTCCGGATGGCTGGCCGCCTGCCCCGCCGCGGTCGACGTCAGCGTGGCGCGGATGTCGGCCTGGTCGGCGGGAATATCGTATCCGCCGGAAATGATGACGCGGGCGCCATCGGCATCGAGCGTGGTCGCACCGACGCGAAGCCGGCCGTCGCCGATACTGAATGGAATCTGCGCCGACTTGAGCGACAGCGCGCCGGCCGACAGCGCCGGCTCGACGATCTGCCGTAATTTGACGTCGTCGGTCGCCTGTCCGCTATCGCTGGCGCGAATCGCGATGTCGAAGGCGCGCGGATCGAGACCGCTGATGCGGGCGGCTTCCAGGGTCACGGTGCCGCTGCCGGACAGCGCGCCCGTCAGCGCTGACGCGCTGCGGCCCTGGCTCGCCAGCGTCATCTGCATCGACACGCGGCCGGCCGGCATCGCGAGCGAGCGATAGTGCAACGCGGCGCCGTCGACGCCCGCGAACTGAACCTGCGCATTCAACGCAATTCCGTTCGCGCCCTGCCTGGCGTCGATATTCGCGGTCGCCTCGCCGCCGCCGATTCCGCCCTTGATCGCGTCGAAGGTCAACGACTGGCCGTCGCTCTTGACGGTGCCGCTGACCGGGCGCAACTCGATGCCATCGGGCAGCGTGCCGCGCAGCGCCTGAAACGCGATATGCCCGCGCCAGCCTTTGATCAAGCCAGCGCCGAGCGGCTCGGTTGCGTCGTGGCCGGCCGCGCCGATCGCAAGCGCAAATGCCGGCTTGAGGTCGAGGGCGTCCAGTCCCACCTCGCCCTCGACATTCCTTTCGCCGTCGAGCGTCACCGCGAGGCGCCCGCGCAGGCGCGAGCCGGCGATGACGCTGTCGAGATCGTCGAACGTCAGCCTGCCGCCCGCCAGCGACAGGTGCGAGGACAGGCTGATATTCTGCGCCAGCGCATCGGACGGTTTGAGATCGAACAGCGGCGCAAAACTGGCGCTGCGAACGTTCAGGTTGACGCTGGCCTTTTGTTCCGCCGCCCACGGTTCGGCGGTGCCCTGCGCTTCCGCGTCAAGTCCGGCTCCGGACAATCTGGCCTTTAGCCGCAACGGCGCATGCCAGACGCCGGTCACCGATCCCTCGAATTGCGCCGGGCCTTCGCCAGAGGCGATCGCGCGGTCGAGCCCGAGCAGGACCAGCAATGCGCGGCCCTGATCCGACGACAGCTTCGATTCGATGCTGAATTCGCTGCGCCGGAGCGCATCGAGATCGATCCCGCGCAACGCCGCGACATCGGGCGTCGCCGTGATGGTGGCCGTGCCCTTGAGCCCGGGCGTATCGAGGTCGAGAACGGCGCGCGCGCTGGCGCGGTTCGCGGCTTTGGTATTCCTGCCGACGTCGAGCGCCAGTTTCAGGTGCGCGGGTCCCGGACCTATTCCGATCGAATCGAGCCGCGACGCCAGCGCCGGCGCCAGTGGCGTGATCAGCGCGGTGATTTGACCAAACGAAGCGGCGCTCGAATCCAGCGCCAGCCTGCCGGTGGCATTGACGCGGTCGAAATCGCCCGCGCCTTCCAGCGTCACGCCGCCGGCCTCGCCAATCCTCAACTGATCGATCGCGATCGTCTTCGGATCGTAACCCAATTTGGCGACGAAAGGCCGCAACTCCTGGCCGGCGGAGGTGGCACGGCCGATATCCAGTGACAGCTTTACCTCGTCGGGCCATTCGCTTTGCGGGCCCGCCAGCGAACGCGCAAAGGCGCCTGCCGCATCGAGATCGAGCCGTTCGCCCTTCAACTCCGCTTCGAAGCGGGAGCCGCCCCCGGCCGGCGGAGTCGAGAGCGAAATCCGTCCCTCGACGGCGCCGCCGTCGATCTCCGCCGTCATGGCCTCGAGCGCGAGGCGACCCTCGGCCACGCTGACATTGCCGCGCAGGCGCAGCGGTTTCTGGCTGCGATAGATGACTTCGCTGCGGCCCTGCAGCCAAGCCGCCAATGCATCCGGGTCCGACGATTCGACGCTGAGCGCGCCGGTGAAACCGCCGGGCGGACCGGCTTGCGCATGGCTGCCGCTCAGCGACACCAAGGTCGAGCCGGGGGCGCGAAAATCCAGCCGGTCGATGCTCCAGGATTTGGTGTCGGACCTCAGATCGGTGGCCAGGTTCTGCACCGGACGGCCGCCCAGCATGATCTGCTCGGAGCTGAACTCGATCCGGGTTGGAATCGGCGCCTGCGGCATGCCTGCCAGCAGCGCGCGCAGCCCGGGCAATAACCGCAGCGGCTCGGCGGCGTTATTGTCCTTGGCGGCGAATTTGTCGGCATCTAGCTGCCGCGCCGACATCACCGCATGCAGCAGCGGCGAGGCGCCGAAGCGAACGTCGCCCAGGCCTGAAGCTCTCAACGCGCTTTCCTCGGGGCCGTAACTGACATCGAGCTGATCGAGCCGTGCTGCGGCCGGATCGGCCTTGACCTTGGCCGATATTTTCCAGGGCGTGATCGGCACGTCGCCCTTGGCCTTGAGCCCGGCGGGCACGGCGAGGACCAGGGCGCCGTCGAAGCGCGGGGCGCGGGCCTCGAAGCTCAGCACGCCATCGAGATCGGCTGACAATGCGCGCGCGCCGGGATCGATGTTGAGATGGAGGCGGGTGCCGTTGCCGTCGGCGCTCTGGCCGGACGAAACCCGAAACGGGTAGCGCAGCCCCGACAGCATGAAGTTGCCGTCGCCGCGCACCGCGCCCGCCAGCGAACGCACGTCGCCGGAAAAGGCGATGTCGTTCAGTTCGAGCGTGGTGCGGCTCGCGGCGTCATGCAGCGCGATGCGGCCGGTCAGGTTCAGCCGGTCGATGGCCAGCGATCCCAGATTGAACTTGCCGGTCGACGCCGGCCAGTCGATGCGCCCTTGCGCATCGAGGCCAAGATCAAGCGACAGGCCGTTGATTGTCAGCTGGTCCGCGCGCCATTCGCCGCGCATCAGCGAACCCAGGCTGAACTCCACATCGAGCTTGTCGGCGCGAACCTTGCCGAGATCGTTGGGCCCGCCGACCACCACCGAGCGCAGCCGCAGCGTGGGCGTCGGCAACAGCCGCGCATCGAGCTCCCCGCTGACCCGTACCGGCGCGCCGATGACCTGCGTGGCCTCGGCCTCGAATTGCGGCCGAAACTGATTCCAGTCGATGAAGTACGGCCCGATCAGCGCGGCCACCAGCGCAATGATAAAGGCAATCGCCAATCCGAGCAGCGTCGTCTGCACGGTGTCTCCCTTTGAGCATGCCCGGTCCGTCTCGCGCGGCACGGCGCGACCCATCCGCCGGACAGCCCGGAAGCTGCCGCGCCGAAATCAGCGCCGGAGCAGCGCCATATATAGAGACAACTGTGGCGAAGTCACAGCGCGGTCGCGCGGCAACCGGTCGCCCTCACCAGCTGGCGGGCAGCCTTTTGAGGCCGCGCAGCACGAAGGTCGGCCGCCATTCCGGATTTTCGGCGTCGTCGAGCCGCAGTTCCGGCAGCCGACGCAGCAGGGTCGCGATCGCGACCTCGGCCTCGATGCGCGCCAGCTGGGCGCCGAGGCAAAGGTGGATACCCCCGCCAAAGGACAGCGGGCGGATTCTGGAGCGGGTGATATCGAGGCGGTCCGGCCGGTCCGGATAGACCGCGGGGTCGCGATTGGCGGAGCCGAGCAGGCACAGCACGCTCTCGCCTTTCGGAATCTTCTTGCCGCCGACGTCCTCGATGTCCTCCAGCGCCACCCGGCCGGTCAACTGCACCGAGGAATCGTAACGCAGGAATTCCTCGATGGCGTTGCTGATCAGCTCCGGATTGGCCTTGAGCAGCGCGAGCTGGTCCGGATTGCGATGCAGCGCCAGCAGCCCGTTGCCGATCAGGTTGACCGTGGTCTCGTGGCCGGCGCCGAACAGCAGGATGATGTTGGAGGTCAGTTCCTCGTTGGAGAGCTTGCTGCCGTCTTCCTCGGCCTGCACCAGCTGCGTGGTCAGATCGTCGCCGGGATTTTTTCGGCGCAGCTCGAACAGCTGCTGGAAATACATCTGGGCCATGGCGTTGCTGGCATTGCCCTGCGCGATCTCGGCCGGCGACATCGGCACCGGATCGAGAATGCGCCCGCCATCGCGCGAACTGTTGTAAAATACCTCCCGATGCTCATCGGGAATTCCGAGCATGTCGCAGATGATGGTGACCGGCAGCCGGAACGCAAAATCCTCGATCAGGTCCATATGCCCCTGGCTGACAATGCGATCGAGCGTCTGATCGACGACCTGCTGGATGCGCGGGCGCATGTCCTCGACCCGGCGCGCCGTGAACGCCTTCACCACCAGGCCGCGCAGGCGGGTGTGGTCGGGCGGATCCTGCTGCAGCATCCAGTGGCTCATGCTGCGGAAGATCGGCTCCTCCATGATTTGCGGTCCATAGCGCCGCTTGGTCCGCTCGACATAATCCTTGCCGAAGCGCCTGTCGCGCAGCACGAGACTGATTTCGGCGTGCCGGCTCGCGACAAACGAGCCAAACGGCGTGAGGTGTACCGGATCGGTGGCGCGCAGCCGCTCGTAATGCGGATAGGGATCCCTGATGAACTCCGGCGAAAGCGGGTTGAACAGCGGCGCGCTGGTCGCAGTCTGAACATGCTCGTTCATGGTGACCTCAATGGTTGCCGTGCTTGAAACGTCCGCGCATGGCCACGCCGTGACGCCTTCAAGGCCCGGACAGAGCGTGTCATCCGGACATAAATCTCGATACACTATTGTATCGAGTTGCATTCTGACCTAAAATACGCGGATGTCAAGAGTTCGAACGCGACCGACCCGGGACGATACCTGCGACAAACTGTTCGAGGCGGCGGCGCGCGTCTTCGAGGAGCAGGGAATCGGCGGCGCCAGCATCGAGGCGATCGCGGCAGCCGCCGGTTTTTCGCGCGGGGCGTTTTATTCGAATTTCAAGAGTAAAGAAGAGTTGATCATCGCCATGCTCGAGGATCACGTCGAGCAGTCGATTCGGCGCAGTCTCGATCTTCTGGCCCGTCACAAGAACCCCGCGGACTTCATCGAAGCGCTAAGAACCATGGACCGCAGCCGGCAGGATCCGCTCGGGCGGTCGCCGCTGTTGCACATGGAGATGATCCTGTTCGTGGCCCGCGCCGAACAGCGCCGGCCCGACCTTGCCAAGCGACTGCGGGCCCGGCGGCAGCTGATCGCGGAGATCGTCGAGACCACATCGAGAAACAGCGGGAAGAACGGAGCACTGAACCCGACATGGACCGGCGCTATACTGCTCGCGCTGGAGGACGGCTTTCGTCTGCACCGCCTGATCGATCCGGAGACCACACCGGCCGACAGCTTCCTGCGTGCCATCGGTGATCTCCAGAGAGCGATGGGAATTTCGTCGGCCTGAACCCGAGCCTGGCGTGGCGGCGCCAGCCCGTTCATCCCCGCAGCCGATGCAGCTGACCCGCGACGGTGCGGATCTTGCGCGGCGACGCCATCCAGATCGCCAGCGCCGACAGGCCGCAGACGGCAATGCCGATCGCAAACGCGATCGAATAGCTCCCGGTGAGGTCGTGCAGGAATCCGGTGACCCAGGGACCCGCGGCGCCTCCGGCCAGCGCTGCAAGCATCACGCTGCCGAAAATACTGCCGAAATGCCTGCCCTGAAAGATTTCCAGTACCACCGCGCCCATGATGGAGGTCAGGCCGTAGCCCAGCGCGCCCTGCGCCACGACCATTACATAGACCAGCAGCAGACTCGGAAATTGCGCCAGCGCGATCAGCGCCGCAAAGCAGATCGCAAAGCCCAGGCAGCTCGCGGTCCATATCCATTCGCGTCCGACCCGGTCGGAGAGATGGCCGAGCGCGATCTGGCCGGGAATGCCGAGCAGGCTGACCGCGCCGAGTGCCCAGACCGCGACACTGGGGCTGAAGCCGATGTCGAGCAGGTACTTGGTCTGGTGAACCTGCACCGCGTACCAGATGTACAGGCCGCCGAAATAGCCAAGCGATATCCACCAGAACCGCGCGGTGCGCAGCGCGCGGCCGAGCGTCCAGTCGATGCCCGCCCAGTCGGGGTCGACGACATAGGAGACCGGCTTGTCGGACGCCAGGGGCGCGGCGGCGCCGTCCGGCTGAAGCCCGATGTCTTCCGGGCGCTTGCGCAGGAGCAGGTTGATCGGCGCCAGCACGACCAGAACCACGATGCCCATCGCCGTGCAGGCGGTTCGCCAGCCGGTTTGCTCGATCATGTGCTGCACCCATGGCAACAGCGTCATGGAGCCGATGCCGACGCCGGCGAAGGCCAGCCCCATCGCCAGGCCGCGCCGGCGAATGAACCAGTTCGGCAAAAACAGCGATTGACCGGAATAGCCGAGACAGACGCTGCCGGCCCCGACCATGACACCGATGGTGAGATAGAGGTGCCACGGCTGCGTCGTCAGCGGCGCCAGCAGCAGCCCTCCTCCCATCAGCGCGACGCCGAGTTCCATCACCGCGCGGGGGCCGGCGCGATCCATCAGGCGGCCGATCAGCGGGCTGACGGCGGCGGAAACCACGAAGCCGAACGAGAAAGCACCGGCGGTGACCCCGCGCTCCCAGCCGAACTCGTCGATGATCGGCGGAAAGAACAGCGAAAAGGCGGTGCGCGCGTTGACCCCGATCGCCATGGTGACGAACGTCACGACGACGATGACCCAGCCATAGAAGAACGGAAGCCGCTTTTTCATATTGTCATTCCGGGGCGCATCGAAGATGCGAACCCGGAATCTCGAGATTCCGGGTCTGGTACGGAGCCTGTCATCGGGCGGCGCGCAGCGCCGACCTGTTGGGACCATCCCGGAATGAGCCGGTCAAGGCTCTTCGTGCGAAAGCAAGACGAAGCGCTCATGGCCGTTGCGTCCAATGTCCGGCGTTGACGGCGCCGATCGGAACCGCGCCGTTGATAATCGCCGCGACCTGACGAACCGTCTCCAGCGACTGGCTTTCGATCGCCGGCGGGGTCAATCCGCCGATATGCGGGGTCGCGATGACATTCGGCAGTTTTGCCAGCTCCGGCGTCGGCATCTGGTCCCGGGCGCGGCCGACATCCAGCGCCGCGCCGGCGATGCGGTTTCCGCGCAGCGCGGCGGCCAAAGCCGCCTCGTCGATGAGATTGCCGCGCGACAGGTTGATGAAGAACGCGTGCGGCCGCATCCGCGCCAGCGCCGCCGGCCCGATCAGATTTTCGGTGGCGTCATTGGCGACGGCCAAACAGATCACATAGTCGGATCGTTCCAGAAGCTCTTCAAGCGGCACATGCGCGATGCCTCCATCGCTGATGCTCGCGAAGGGATCGGCCACCAGGATTTTCATGCCGAGCGCTTTGGCGACATCGGCGAGGTACCGGCCGATGCTGCCGTAGCCGATGATGCCGAGATGGCTTCCGGCGAGTTGCCGCCCCATCCTCACCTCAGGCATCCGGCCGGAATGATAATCCGCGCTCGCCCGCGAAATGCCGCGCGACAGGTCGACCAGGAAGCCGAGCGCGAGTTCCGCCACCGATGCCACGAAGCCGGGCCCGACGCGCGTCACCAGCACGCCCGCCGCGCTTGCGGCTGCGACATCGATGTTGCGGATATCGACCGCGCAACGAACCAGGGCGCACAACTTCGGCAGCCGCGGAAAAATCTCGCCGGGTCCTTCCGTCAGACGGTCGGCCACGATGATATCGACGTCACCAGCGGCCGCGATCAGGCCGGCGGCGTCCAGCGCCTCATCGGCCTCATGCAGCACGACCTGTGCGAGAGCCCGCAGGCCTTGCAGGCTGCGCTCGCCGTAATATTGGCGGCGGGCCTGCGGCGGATGGGTGAGCAGAACTTTCAACCAGGCTCTCCTAGGGACATTTCGTCAGTAGCCGAAGGCGCGCGGCAGCGCGGTAGAGATGGCGGGCACGAAGGCGATCACCAGCAAGCACAGCAGCAACAATCCGAGATAGCCCAGGATCGGCTTCACCGTCTGCTCGATCGGCACATTGCCGATCAGGCAGGCGCCGTAGAGCCCGAGCCC
>Ga0209006_10005844_pt1 | contig 11177 bp, 6 predicted proteins | sample JacPin_JW_Ref_O2_FD_188567 | JGI IMG/M metagenome (GOLD analysis project Ga0209006, IMG submission 188567) | Forest soil microbial communities from Algoma, Ontario, Canada - Jack Pine, Ontario site 1_JW_Ref_O2 (SPAdes) (version 2) | ecosystem: Environmental > Terrestrial > Soil > Boreal... | reverse complement strand
GTGGCTCTGATCAGCAGCTGCACGGTCGGACCGAAATTCGTGCGGCCTGCGCCGCAGGTGCCGGCGCATTGGTCGGAACAGACGATTTCGCCGCCGCCCGCCGCGCAGCCTGAGCCTCAAGATCAAACGCCGCCGTCCGCGCCGCCGAGCACGGTCAGCGAGCAGTCCGCACAGCAGGGTGCGTGGTGGGCCGCCTTCAACGATCCGACGCTGAGTTCGTTGATCGAGCGCGGCCGGGCTTCGAATCTGGATCTGCGCGCTGCGGTGCTGCGCATCGAAGAGGCGCGCGCGCAACGCGACATCACCGCCGCGGGTTACTGGCCCACGGTGTCGGCCGACGCGTCCTTCACGCGACAGCGCTTCAGCGACACCACGCCTACCGGTTCACTGTTCAACTCGTTCGGCAATGTTCACCTGCCCGGCGGCGCGGCTATCAGCCTTCCCAACCCCTACAACCAGTACCAGCTCAGTGCCGATGCATCGTGGGAGATCGACTTGTTCGGACGCATACGGCGTGCGGTGGAAGCCGCGGACGCCGGCATTCAGGTATCGGTCGAGGATCGGCGCGCGGTGCTGGTGTCGGTGCTCGGCGATGTGGCGCAGAACTACTTCGAGCTTCGCGGCGCACAGTTGCGCTTGCGGATTGCCACGGAGAATCTGGCGACCATCGATGAGTTGCTGGACCTGACGCAGCAGCGGCGTGCCGCCGGACTGACTACTTATATCGATGTCAGCAATGCGCTCGCGCAGTCCAGCGCAACTCGCGCCCAGTTACCGGCGCTCGAACTGCAGATCACGCAGAACATCAATCAGCTCAGCGAGCTGCTCGGCCGCGAGCCCGAGGCGCTGCGCACCGAATTGGACAGCGCCGTTGCCCTGCCGCCGCTGCCGCCGCAGGTGCCGCTCGGGCTGCCTGCGGACCTGGCGCGCCGCCGGCCCGACATCCGCGAGGCGGAGGCGAATCTGCATGCGGCGATCGCGCAGAGCGGGGTGGCGGTGGCGAATCTCTACCCCCGGCTGACGCTCTCGGCCAGTGGCGGCTTTCAATCCGAGACCGCCGGCGAGCTGCTCGAATGGGCCAGCCGGTTCGGATCGTTCGGACCGGGGCTGCAGCTGCCGGTGTTCGATCGCGGCAGCTGGAAGGCGCTGCGTCTGTACGATGTGCGCTCGCAGGAAGCGACCCTGGCATATCAACACGCGGTGCTCAAGGCGCTGCACGAAGTCGAGGACGCCGCGGCCACATACGGCGCCGATCAGCAACAGCGCACCTGGCTCGAGGCCACGGTGGCGCAGAACCGCGAGACACTGACCCTATCGCGTCAGCGCTACGAGAGCGGGCTGGCAAATTTCATCGAGGTGCTGGATGCCGAGCGCACCTGGCAGCAGAACCGGATGTTGCTGGCCGACAGCAGCAGCGCGGCGGCAGCCGATCTGGTGCGCCTGTATCGCGCTCTGGGCGGCGGCTGGCAGGTGGATGATCGCACCGCTGCCGCTGATTCTCCCTAGGCAGAAGCCAATGCATTCAATGATCTGCGTACGGACGTGACCTGCTTCCGTTTCCTTGGCTGGCTCATTCCTATAGAATAAATCGCCTTGCTACCCTCTAGATCCTTGAGCTGACAAGGTTTTTTTTCGAGCCCCCATCCAGGTCACCCATGCCTCCATCCTTGCCCGAGCTGCTCGCGAGCACTCCGCTTTCGGGTGCGAATGCCACCTACGTTGAAGCGCTGTACGAGCAGTATCTGCAGAATCCTGACCGCATCGATCCCGTCTGGCGCGCCTATTTCGACGCCCTGCCGCCATCGAGCGCGCCCGAGCAGGCGCACGGGCCGGTGATCGCGAGCGTGGCGGCACGCACCCAGGCCGGCATGGCCAATGCTGCGCCCGCCCCTGCAGTCGCCGCCAGCGTCAAGCAGGCTGCGGTCTCGCGCTTGATGCAGATCTACAGCAACCGCGGCCACCTGATCGCGCACATCGATCCGCTGGGCCTGCTGCAGCGGCCGCGTCCGCGTGTGCTCGATCTGGATTACGCGGGCCTGAGCGAAGCCGACCTCGATACCGAGTTCTACACCACCAGCCGCAATGACTGGATACCCGCGCACGCCAGTCTGCGCGAGATCATCGCTCGCCTCGAGCACGTCTATTGCGGGCACATCGGCGCGGAATTCGCGCACGTCTCCAACAGCGACGAGCGGCTGTGGCTGCAGGATGAGTTCCAGCTCGGCCGCATGCAGCATCGCTTCAGCGCGGCGGAGCGGCGCAACCTGCTCGGGCAGCTGACCGCGGCCGAAGGCCTGGAGCGCTATCTGCACACCAAGTACGTGGGACAGAAGCGCTTTTCGCTCGAAGGCGCCGACGCATTGATTCCCTCGCTCAACGAGCTCATTCAACGGGGCGGCCAATCCGGGGTCGAGGAGTTCGTGCTCGGCATGGCACATCGAGGCCGCCTCAATGTGCTGGTGAACGTGTTGGGCAAGGCTCCGGGACAGCTTTTTTCGGAGTTCGAAGGCAAGTACGACGATCAGCACGCCCAGGGATCCGGTGACGTCAAGTATCACAAAGGGTTCTCCGCCGATGTGCGCACGCCCGATGGCAACGTGCACGTCGTGCTGGCTTTCAACCCTTCGCATCTGGAGATCGTCGATCCCGTGGTCGAGGGTTCGGTGCGTGCGCGCCAGGAGCGCCGCGAGGATGCGCAGGGCGACAGGGTCGTGCCGGTGCTGATGCACGGCGATGCCGCGTTCGCCGGCCAGGGCGTAGTCATGGAGACCCTGCAGCTGTCTCAAGCCCGCGGCTACCGCACCGGCGGCACGGTTCACATCATCATCAACAACCAGATCGGCTTCACCACCTCCGATCCGCGCGACGCCCGCTCGACCACTTATTGCAGCGACGTCGCCAAGATCGTGGAAGCGCCGATCTTCCACGTCAACGCCGACGATCCCGAGGACGTCCTGTTCGTGACACGCCTGGCGCTGAAATATCGCCAGCGCTTTCATAAGGACGTGGTCATCGACCTGGTGTGCTACCGGCGGCTCGGACACAACGAAGCCGATGAACCCGCGGCGACGCAGCCGGTGATGTACCGCATCATCCGTCAGCATCCAACGGTGCGTAAGCTTTATTCCGATCGGCTGGTCGCCGACGGCGTGCTGTCTGCCGAGGAAGCCGAGCAGATGGTCGGGCAGTACCGCCAGGCGCTCGACGCCGGCCACCTGGAACTGCATCCGGCACTGGGCCTGATCGGTAACAAGTATACGGTCGACTGGAGCCGCTACGGCGCGGCCGATTGGTCCGAACGCGTGGTCACGGGTGTTCCGCGCGAACGGCTGGTGGCGCTCGGCGAGCGTCTGGTGCGCCTGCCGGATGAGCTGGTGCTCAATCCGCGGGTCGCGCAAGTCATCAGTAACCGCGCCAAGATGATCGCCGGCGAGATGCCGCTGGACTGGGGTGAGGCCGAAACCCTGGCCTACGCCTCGCTGCTCGATGAAGGCGTCCCCGTGCGCATCTCCGGTCAGGACAGTGGACGCGGCACTTTTTTTCATCGGCATGCGGTGCTGCACGATCAGAACACCGGTCGGCGTTACATCCCGTTGCAGCACGTCAAGGATGGCCAGCCGCGCTTCACCGTGATCGACTCGATCCTGTCGGAAGAAGCCGTGGTCGGTTTCGAATACGGCTATGCAACCACCAGTCCGGATTATCTGGTGATCTGGGAAGCGCAATTTGGCGATTTCGTCAACGGTGCGCAGGTCGTGATCGATCAGTTCATTTCCTCGGGCGAAGCCAAGTGGGGGCGGTTGTGCGGACTGGTTTTGTTTCTGCCGCACGGCTACGAGGGCCAGGGCCCGGAGCACTCCTCGGCGCGCCTGGAGCGCTTCCTGCAGCTGTGCGCCGAAGACAATATGCAGGTTGTCGTGCCGTCGACGCCGGCGCAGATGTTCCACCTGTTGCGCCGCCAGATGCTTCAGCCGTTCCGCAGGCCGCTGATCACCTTCACGCCCAAGAGCTTACTGCGTCACGAGCTGTCGGTGTCGTCGCTGGCCGAGCTGAGCAACGACGGCTTTGCACGCGTGATCGGCGAGATCGATGACATTCCGGCCGCACAGGTCGAGCGTGTCGTGTTCTGCAGCGGCAAGGTGTACTTTGATCTGCTCAAGGCGCGCCGCAGCGCCGCGCTGCGCAACATCGCGCTGGTGCGCATCGAGCAGCTCTATCCGTTCCCGGTCGAGCAATATCAGGCGGTGCTGGCGCGTTACGCCAATGCGACCGATTTGGTCTGGTGCCAGGAAGAGCCGCAGAACCAGGGCGCCTGGTATCAGATTCGTCATCGGCTGCAGGATCTCGCCGGCCCGCGCACGGTGTACTACGCCGGTCGTGCCGCTGCGGCGGCGCCCGCGACCGGCTTGAGCAGGAGCCACGAACTCGAGCAGCGCCGTCTGGTGGAAACCGCGCTCAATGCGGTTTCGATTGAGCAGACCATGCGCAACACGCCGCGGCTTACCCTGACACCTGGCGCCGCGGGCGCGCCGGAGCGCGCGCCCTCGATCAGCCCGGCGATAAGGAAAACCTCATGAGCGTCGAAATCCGGGTGCCGCAATTGCCCGAGTCCGTGGCCGATGCCACGCTGGTGTCGTGGCATAAGCAGCCGGGTGAGTCCGTCAGCCGCGACGAGAATCTCGCCGACCTGGAAACCGACAAGATAGCGCTGGAAATACCGGCGCCCGTCAGTGGCGTGCTGCGCGAGATCAAGGTGCAGAACGGCACCTCGGTCAAGAGCGGCGAGTTGCTGGCGCTGATCGAAGAGGGCGCGGTGGCGATCACCACTGCCGCGGCAGCCTCGGCTGCGCCGAATCCTACCGCCGCCGCGAGGACCGGGCCGGCCGCGCGCCGCGTGCTCGAGGAAAACAAGCTTGCACCCGGGTCGATCGCCGGTTCCGCTCCGGGCGGCCGCATCACGAAGAATGACGCGCTTGCGGCGGCGGCAGCTGCGCCCTCGGCGCCGGCCGCGGCCCCGGCGCCAGCCGTTCCAGCCAAGCCCGCAGCGCCAGCAAGGCCGCCGCAGGCGATCGCTCGTAGCGGCCGCACCGAGCAGCGTGTGCCGATGACGCGACTGCGCGCCCGCATTGCCGAGCGATTGATCCAGGCACAATCGAGCCAGGCGCTGCTTACAACCTTCAACGAGGTGGATCTGACGGCGGTGCAGGAGCTGCGCGCGCGTTACAAGGAAAGCTTCGAGAAGAAACACGAGGTGAAACTCGGGTTCATGTCGTTCTTCGTCAAAGCCGCGGTCGAGGCCCTGAAGCGCTTTCCGGTGGTCAATGCCTCGGTCGAGAACAACGACATCGTCTACCATGAATACTTCGACATCGGCGTCGCGGTGTCGACCGAGCGCGGCCTGATGGTGCCGGTGCTGCGCGATGCCGACGCGATGAGCTTCGCCGATATCGAGAAGGCCATCGCGAACTACGCCGCGCGCGCGCGTAGCGGCTCGATCACGCTCGAGGACCTGACCGGCGGCACCTTCAGTATCACCAACGGCGGCATCTTCGGCTCGCTGATGTCGACCCCGATTGTCAATGTGCCGCAAAGTGCGATTTTGGGCATGCACAAGATCCAGCAGCGGCCGATCGTGCTGAACGGTGAGATCGCGATCCGGCCGATGATGTATCTGGCGGTGACCTACGACCATCGCATCATCGATGGGCGCGAGGCGGTGCAGTTCCTGGTGACGATCAAGGACTGCCTGGAGGATCCGGGCCGTCTGCTGCTCGGCGTCTGACATCCATGGCTGAGCTAATCGACGTCGTCGTGATCGGCGCGAGGCCGGCTGGCTATCCGGCCGCGATCCGCGCCGCCCAGAATGGCCTCAAGGTCGTGTGCGTCGACGCCTGGATGAACCATGACGGTGGCAGCGCACTCGGCGGCACCTGCCTCAACGCCGGCTGCATACCCTCCAAGGCGCTGCTGGAATCATCCGAGCTGTTGCATCGCGCGCATAGCGAATTCGCGCTGCACGGCATTATGGCCAGCGGCGTCGCGCTCGATCTCGCCGTGATGCAGAAGCGCCGTGCGACCATCGTGCGCACGATGACCAACGGCATCGCAGCGCTGTTCAAGGCAGCTGGCGTGACGACCGTTTTCGGTCGCGGACGACTGCTGCCGGGCCGTCGGGTGGAGGTGATCGGGCACGATGGCAGCAAGAGCGAGATTGCAGCCCGCCATGTGGTGCTGGCCAGCGGCTCGGTACCCACTGAGCTTAAATCGGCGCCGTTCGATCACGAGCACATCGTCGATTCCTGGGATGCTCTGGAATTCAGCTCGGTGCCGCCCCGGCTTTGTGTCATCGGCGCCGGCGTCATAGGGCTGGAACTCGGCAGCGTCTGGCGCCGGCTCGGCAGCGAGGTGGTTGTGCTGGAAGCGCTCGACAGCTTTCTGGCCGTCGCCGATCAGCAGCTCGCCGGCGAAGCCGCACGTCACTTCAGGAAACAGGGACTCGACATCCGGCTTGGCGCCAGGGTCACGGCAGCGGCAGCTGCAGAGAACGGCGTGAACGTCAGCTATGCCGATCACACGGGCGAACATGCGCTCACTGCCGACAAAGTGATCGTTGCGGTCGGCCGCCGGCCCTACACCAAGGATTTGCTGGCGCCGGATACCGGCGTGGCGCTCGATGAGCGCGGATTCATCTTGGTGGATACGCAATGCCACACCGGCGCTGATGGCGTCTGGGCCATCGGCGACTGCGTGCGCGGGCCGATGCTGGCGCACAAGGGCAAGGAGGAGGGACTCGCAGTCGCCGATCTCATCGCCGGCCGCTATGCGCACGTCAACTACCAGGTGATTCCCTCGGTGATCTATACCGCGCCCGAGATCGCCTGGGTTGGTCAGACCGAAGAGCAGCTCAAGGCGGCCGGGGTAGCGTTCAAGCGCGGCGTGTTTCCGTTCGCGGCCAGCGGCCGCGCGCGCGCCATGGAAGCCGCGGTGGGTTTTGTGAAGATCCTCGCCGGGCGCGAGACCGATACCATTCTCGGCGTGCATATCATCGGACCGATGGCCGGCGAGCTCATTGCCGAGGCCACGCTGGCGATGGAATTCCAGGCCAGCGCCGAGGATCTGCAGCGCACCATCCACGCGCATCCGACGCTGGCGGAAGCACTGCACGAGGCCGCGCTGGCGGTGGACAAGCGGGCGATCGACTCGATCAACCGTTGATAGGGGATTCAAACCAGGCGCAGTGCGCGCAGTACGTTCGGTACCGCGCCGAGTCGCTGCAGCAAGCGCCCAAGCTGCTCGCTGTCGCGCACCGCCGTGCGCATGACAATGGTGGCGATCCGATCATTCGGGTCGGTATCGGAATTGACGCCGTCGATGCTGAGTCGTTCCAGTGCCATCACATCGGACACATCGCGCAACAGGCCGCGGCGGTCAAGCGCCTCGACGCGGATCCTGACGGGCAGCAGGCTGCCGGACTCGGTGTTCCAATCGACACGCAGCACGCGGCTGGAATTGACCGCTCGCATGCGCAGCAGGTTCCGGCAGCCCTCACGATGGATGGTGACGCCGCGCCCGAGCGTGACATAACCAGCGATGGGCTCGGGAGGCACCGGCCCACAGCAAAGCGCGATCGTAGTCGGCAGCTCCCCGACGCCCTCGATTTCCACCGGCGAACGTGCTGACGACGTTCGACCGGCACGGCGGCGTGCGGGCGCGAGCGGCACCGCGGCGGGCGCGCGCAGTCGCGACAACGCCTGGTTGAGCGCGGTGGGGCTGATTTCACCGGCACCGATCCGGCGCTGCAGGTCTTCGGTGCTCTCGGCATGCAGCTCGCGCACCAGCGCTGCGATCAGCTCGGGGCCGCCGCCAGTGTGCAGCAGCTCGCGCTCGAGCGACTCGCGTCCGAGCGTGCGATGCTGCGATTCATCGCTGCGGCGAAACCACGCCCGGATCTTGGCGCGGCTCTTGGCCGACACCACGAATCCCAGTTCCGCTGACAGCCAGTCGCGACTCGGCGCGGCCTGCTTGCCGGTGATGATCTCCACCACGTCGCCGTTGGCGAGCGGCTGGTTGAGCGGCACGATGCGGCCGCTGATCTTGGCGCCGCGACAGCGATGGCCCAGTGCGGTGTGCACCTGGTAGGCGAAATCCAGAGGCGTGGCGTCGCGCGGCAAATCTACGACTTCGCCGCGCGGTGTCATCGCGTAGATGCGATCGGCGAACAGCTCACTCTTGGCACGTTCGAGCAGATCGCCCTCGAACTGTCCTGCATGGGCCGGATCGAGCACGTGCCGTACCCACTCGATCTTGCGCTCGTAGAGGGCATCGCGGGCGCCGCCCTCCTTGTAGCGCCAGTGCGCCGCGACTCCCAACTCGGCGTAATCATCCATGTCTTGCGAGCGGATCTGCACCTCGAGCGATTTGCCGTCCGGGCCGATCACCGCAGTGTGAATCGAGCGGTATTCGTTATCCTTCGGAGTCGCGATGTAGTCGTCGAATTCACCGGGTATGTAAGGCCACAGCGCGTGCACCAGGCCCAGGGCGGCGTAGCAGTCCTCGATCGAGGCGACCACGATGCGCACCGCGCGCACGTCGAACAGCTGCTCGAAGGCGACCTGTTTGCGCTGCATTTTGCGCCAGATACTGTAGATGTGCTTGGGCCGGCCATAGACGGCGGCCGCACCGACCCCGGCCTGACGCAGCTCGCGCTGCAGCAGTTCGCACACGTCCTTGATGTAGCGCTCGCGGTCCATGCGTCGCTCGGCCAGAGCAGCTGCGATGCGGTGATAAGCTTCCGACTCGAGGTAGCGGAACGAGAGATCCTCGAGCTCCCACTTCAGGCCCCATACGCCGAGACGATTGGCGAGCGGGGCGAGGATGTGGCGCGCCTCCAGCGCCAGTTGCCGCCGCTCGGGCTCGGCCAGGGCGCGCGCGTCGCGCAACCGCGCCAGCTGCCCGGCCAGATGCGCCACCACCAGGCGCGGATCGGCGGCCACGGCCAGCAACATCTTGCGCAGGATCTCGGCCTGCTGTGCGTTCAGGGCCTGGCCCGCCGACCAGCCCGGCGGCAGATGCAGCTTTCCGAGCAGTTCGAGTTCTGCGGCCACACGCAGGCAGTTCGAGCCCAGGTGCGACTCGATGCGCGAGCTCTCGAGCACCAGTCCCGCCACCCGCAGCCGTTGCAGCAGCGTAGCGACGGCCAGATCGGCGTCGGTCGTCAAGGCGGCCACGGCTCGAGCGGCCTCGATACCGGATTCGAGCGCCCTCGGCTCCGCGCCGAGTTCAGCGAATGCCGCGCGTGCGGCATCAAGCTGCGCGGCGATCTCGGGAGATGCGGGGGTCGCGGTTTCCATGCTGTGTGGCTGGTGCCTTCCGGCTATCATTCAAGGTATGGCCGGCCACAGCAAGTGCGTTTGAGGATATGGATTCATGACGCGATACTCGGGCAAGTCCTGGCGCAAATTCCGGCCGCACACGGCCGCCGCAGCGCCGGCGGCGGTATCGATCACACTGGTCGCACGCAACTGCCGTGTACTTGGCCTGGATCCGGGCTCGCAGCGCACCGGCTACGGCATCATCGATTGCCGCGGCAGCAGCGAGCGCCACGTCGCCAGCGGCTGTGTGGATGTGATCGGGCACGACATGGTGGTGCGCTTGCAGCGCATCTATGCCGCTGTTACTGCGCTGGTGGCTGAACATCGGCCCGACACGGTCGCCATCGAGCGCGTATTCGTGCATCGCAATCCGGACAGCGCCCTGAAGCTCGGCCAGGCGCGCGGCGTCGCCTTGTGCGCCGCGGCGTCGCTCGGCGCCAGCGTGTACGAGTACGCCCCGAGGGCCATCAAGATTGCCGTCACCGGATACGGTGCGGCGGCCAAGCCCCAGGTTGCGCAGATGGTGCGTACGCTGCTGCTGCTGGAGAGCACGCTGGCGGCGGATGCCGCCGATGCGCTCGCGGCCGCGCTGTGTCATGCCCAGACGCGCCGCCTGAGCGCGCTCGATGCCGCCGATGTGGCCTGAGCGGCGGGCGTGCGGGCGATGATCGGTACGCTCGCCGGCGTGCTCGCATTCAAGTCGCCGCCGCATCTGCTGCTGGAGGTCGGCGGCATCGGTTACGAAGTCGAGGCGCCGATGTCGACCTTCTATAGCTTGCCGGCCGTTGGCGAGCGCATCCGATTGCTCACGCACCTGGTGGTGCGCGAGGACGCGCATATCCTGTACGGCTTTGCGACTGCCGAGGAGCGTGGGCTGTTCCGCAACCTGCTGAAGGTGTCCGGCGTCGGGCCGCGGATCGCGCTGGCGATCCTCTCGGGTGGCACGGTCGCCACGTTTGCGCAGGCGGTGCGCGAACACGACGCGGCGGCACTGACGCGTATTCCCGGGGTGGGCCGCAAGATTGCCGAACGCCTGATCGTCGAGATGCGAGACCGCGTCGACGCGGCCGGCGCGGCGAGCGCCGACGGCGCCGCCATGCCCGGCGGTGCGGGGAGCGGCGCCGAAGCGGAAGCGCACGGCGCGCTTGTGTCACTGGGCTACAAGCCGCTGGAGGCCACGCGACTGATGCAGGGAATTGGTGCCGGGGCCGCCGGGCTATCCACCGAGGAGCTGATCCGCCGGGCACTGCAGATCGCGGTGCGTGCATGAGCGCAGCGGAAGGCGAGCGCTTGGTGAGCGCTGCCACCGGCGGGGGCGAGGAGGCGATCGATCAGGCGATCCGTCCGCGGGCGCTTGCCGATTACGTAGGCCAGGAGCAGGTCAAATCGCAGTTGTCGATCTTCATCGCCGCCGCACGCATGCGCGCCGAGGCGCTCGATCATGTGCTGATCTTCGGACCGCCGGGACTGGGCAAGACCACGCTCGCGCACATCATCGCGGCCGAGCTCGGCGTCAGCCTGCGCCAGACCGCGGGTCCGGTGCTGGAACGGCCCGGCGACCTGGCTGCGATCCTGACCAATCTGCAGCCGCGCGACGTATTGTTCGTCGACGAGATACATCGCCTGAGCCCGGTGGTCGAGGAAGTGCTGTACCCGGCGATGGAGGACTATCAGCTCGATATCATGATCGGCGAAGGGCCCGGAGCACGCTCGATCAAGCTCAACCTGCCGCCGTTCACGCTGGTAGGCGCGACTACCCGCGCCGGCCTGCTGACCTCGCCGCTGCGCGACCGTTTCGGCATCGTG
>Ga0209006_10005843_pt1 | contig 11181 bp, 11 predicted proteins | sample JacPin_JW_Ref_O2_FD_188567 | JGI IMG/M metagenome (GOLD analysis project Ga0209006, IMG submission 188567) | Forest soil microbial communities from Algoma, Ontario, Canada - Jack Pine, Ontario site 1_JW_Ref_O2 (SPAdes) (version 2) | ecosystem: Environmental > Terrestrial > Soil > Boreal... | reverse complement strand
AAGCCGTAGCCGAAGCCGGAGATATTCACGTTCGCGCTCTTGTTGTCCTCGTCGGAATCTTTTTGCTTCGGCCGCGCGCCCGGATAGATGGGAAGCCCGACGTCAGCGATGTCTGCATCTTTGCTGACATGAATGCCGCCGAAGGGGCTGCGGATGTCGACCTGCTTGTCGTCCCCATCGCCGCTATCTTTCTTGACGTTGACACTGCACGCCGGCCACAACGTCGCCGCGAGAATGATCAGCGTAAGGCCGACGAGGCACAGCGTGCCGGTGTGCCGAATTCTTTCTATTAAATCTCTATTCGTTAGATTAGTTCGAGCCATGCGGAGGCCCTCCATTCGCTACCTGTGCCGGACGTTCCATGCCGGTGCCGCGCTGGGCGATGCTCGGAATCGTCACCGGCAGATGGCCGTGAATCGGAATCTCCCCAAACAGCGCCTTGACTGCGGCCACTTCCGAAACCGACGCGTTGGAAAATGTGCACATATAATTTTCAACCTTCGGGAAATCGCTGGCCAGGTACGGATTGCCCATGGCCACGATCGCCGTCTTGGCCGCCGCGTGATCGAGAATCTGCTGCAGCAGCGTTCCCGTCGCGTCTGCCATCGCCACCGAATTTCCAATCTTGCCCGCGGTCGGAATCACATAAACCGCAGCCACCACGCTCTGCGCCTCGTCGATGGCCTTCAGCACATCGGCGCTCATCCCTTCGGCAATTCGCGGGTCCACGTAGATCACGCGAGCATCCGGAATGCGCGCACGAAATTCGCGGCCGAAAGCGCGGCCCGAGTCGGTGCGTACATCATCGGAGAAGATCACCGCAACGGTGTTATTGTGTGTCTCCTCTCTGCTCATATACGGAAGGCCGGCCTTGGTAGTTCCCTTGGATTTCAACGGCAAAACTTTGCCGTTATCCCGCACCAGCGTGATCGCCGACTCGGCGACCTGCTGCCCGAAGGCGATGTTTTCCGGTTTGCCCACCAGCGTGGCCAGGGCGTTTACGTCGACCGTGCGGGATTTGTCCAATCCCAGAGCGGCCTTTGCTTTCAGAAGTTTAAGCACAGAGCGGTCGATGCGCTCGCGGGAAATCTCTCCCGACTGTACTGCCTTAAGCATGGCGTTAAACGATGCGCCCAGATCGGTTGGAATCAGCAATAAGTCATTTCCTGCTTTAAAAGCCTCGACGGAGGCGCGTCCAATATTGTTTTGGAAAAGATGCGTCAGGCCGGCCATGTCGAGCGCATCGGTCACGATGATGCCCTTGAAGCCGAGTTGCTTTTCGAGCAGATCGGAGACGACGTCCGGGGAAATCGTCGCCACGTGGTTGGGATCGGAGTCGAGCGCCGGAACCGTGACGTGCGCGACCATCACGGAATCGACTCCGGCGGCAATGGCTGCGCGAAACGGCGGCAGCTCGATCGTATCCAGGTGCGTGCGATCCACATTCACGCTTGCCACTCCCAGATGAGAGTCGGTTGCCGTATCACCGTGGCCGGGAAAATGTTTCACTGTGGTCATCATGCCGGCCGCGTGCGCGCCCTTGATATACGCGGAAGCCAGATCGCCGACCTGCTTCGGATCTTCTCCGAACGAGCGTGTATTGATGATGGGATTCGCCGGGTTGGAATTCACATCGGCGTCGGGAAAGAAATTCCAGTGCACGCCGATGGCGCGCGCCTCCTGTGCGGAGATCAGCCCAAACTTCTCCGCGTCTTCCATCTTCCCGTCAGCGCCAAAGGCCATCGCGTGGGGAAAGACCGCGGTGCCGATCAGGCGCATGGAAAGTCCGCGCTCGAAATCGGCGGCGATCAGCAGCGGCAGCTTGGACTCTTTCTGCAAGCGGTTCAACAGCTCCGCTGCTTCGTAGGGCTCGCTGCGCAGCAGAAATGGGCCGTCGACATGCACCGTCATGGCGAACGAACCAACATGATATTTCTGCATGTCGTCGCGCCACTGCAGGTACTCCGGATTCTCGACGTTCAGAAAGCTGGCCCGGCACCAGATCATGAAGAGCTGCCCGATTTTTTCTTCGACCGTCATTTTGTGCAGAGTCTTCTCGGCCCACTTGTCCGCGCGGGAGGCAGTGGCGGGGGAAGCAGCGGGTTTGGCTTTGTCTTTATCCTTGGCGGTGGCCGGAAGAGCGAGGGAGAGCGCGAGGACGAGAAAGAAAGAAGCAGAAATTCGTGACATAGCAGGAAACGATAGCAGAAGCGGGGGCTCGGGTCTTAAGGTCTTGGGTCTTGGGCTTCCGGTTTCCACAGTTAAGACCTGTCACCTAAGACCCAAGACCTGGCATCACGATCCGCAGCGCCTCGCTCTGAATCGCGGCATCATCTCCGAACCCTCGCAGCCACCGGACCTCCGGCTCGCGCCGGAACCATGTCATCTGCCGCTTAGCGTAGTTGCGATGGGCTTGTTGCGCGGCATGTACGGCCTGGTCCTTCGTCAATTCTCCATGCAGCAATTGGCCCGCCTGGCGATACCCGAGCGAAGTCAGGGGACGCACCGCCGCGCCATGCTTCGCGATCAGGCTTTTCGTTTCTTCGACGAGTCCGTGCTCGAACATCTGCGCGGCGCGGGCATTGATCCGGTCATACAGCGCGGTGCGCTCCGGTTCTAGGCCGAGGCGCAGAATTCGAAATCCGCGCAGCGGATCGCGTCCTTGCTGCCAAAGGTCGCTCATCTTTTGCCGCGACGCGAGGCAAACTTCAATAGCGCGAACGAGCTTCGGGGCGTCGTTGGCATGAATTTTCCCGGCGCTCGCACGGTCGAGCCGCAGAAGAATCTTGTGCAGATACGCCGAACCTCGCTCGCTCACGCGCGCCCGCAATCTTTCGCGGAGCTCCTCCGAACGCTGCGGTCCGGCAAATAGCCCTTCGAGCAGCGCCCGCAAATATAATCCGGTGCCTCCCACCACAATCGGCAGGCGCCCGCGCGCAGCAATTTCCGCGAGCACACCCCGCGCTCGCCGCGCGTATTCGCCGGCGGTCATCTCTTCAGTGGGATCGGCAATATCGAAGAGATGATGCGGGGCTCGCGCGCGTTCTGCTGTGCTCGGCTTGGCCGTGCCGATTTCGAAGTCGCGATAGACGGCGACAGAATCGCAATTGACAATTTCTCCCGCGAATTTTTCCGCGAGAGCCAGCGAGAGCGCCGTCTTGCCGCTGGCCGTCGGGCCTAGGATCACCACCAGCAGTGGCTCGGCAGAGGCGAGGTCCTCGGAAGCTTGGTCGGGCGCCACGTCTAGCGCAGGCTCCAGTGGATGTAATGCCAGTAGCGAATCAGCGTGAGGACCAGTAGAAGCGCTGCGATGAGCAAAAGTCCGGTTGTCTCCGATGCGTAGACTGCATGGCTATGCTGGTGGTGCGCATCATGCTCGTGCGCTTCATACTCATGCACATCAGGCTCCGCATTGTTTTGCGGTGCGCTCTGCCGAAGGAGATTCGGATCCGCTGCGGGCATGCGAACATTGTAGCGCCGCAGGCAATCTCAACCCGTGATGCAGGCTCGCGCTACACGCCCCAAAGATAATCTTCCTGCTGTGTCTGCTCGGGTTGAGATTCCGAAGCGACCGCAAGCGGCACAGAAAATTCCGCGTGCGAAGCGATCGGTGATCCCCCGGAAAACGGTCTTCGGCCTTCGGGCGGAGATGCCTTCTCGGTCAGGTTCACCGCCGCTTGCATTCCGTCGGCGATCGGTTCGATCAGCGGCGTAGCCGATCCGGCCGGTTTATGCGTGTCGCGAATCAGTTCGAGCAGGTGATGATCTTCCACGTGCTTGATCTTGTCCGCCAGGCGAACGAATCTGCGGTAAATATCGTCCAGGGCGTGGCGGTCGAACTTGTAGCCCAGTTGCTCGCAGCGCATGCTCAGCGCGTGCCGCCCCGAGTGCTTGCCCAGCACCAGGCGCGAATCGGGCACGCCCACCGACTTTGGCGTCATGATTTCGTAGGTCAGGGGATTCTTCAGCACGCCATCCTGATGAATGCCGGCCTCATGCGCAAACGCATTGCGCCCGGTGATCGCCTTATTGGGCTGCACCGAGATACCGGTGATTTCGCAGAGCATCTGGCTCGCGGCGAAAATCTGCTCGCTGACTACACTGCTTTCAAACGGATATTGATCGCGGCGCACGCGCAGCGCCATCACAATTTCTTCCAGTGAAGCATTGCCCGCGCGCTCGCCGATCCCGTTGATTGTGCACTCGACCTGCCGTGCTCCCGCTGAGACCGCGGCCAGCGCATTCGCGACTGCCATGCCAAGGTCGTTGTGGCAGTGCGCCGAGATCGTCACATTCTCGATGCCCTTCACGCGCTCGCGGATTGTCGTAATCAACGCCGCAAACTCCGAGGGCACGGTAAAGCCGACGGTATCGGGAATGTTCAGCGTGGTCGCGCCCGCTTCTACCACTGCGGTCAATACACGGCAAAGAAAGTCGGGATCGGTGCGGGTCGCATCTTCGGGCGAAAACTCGACATCTTCACAAAACGTCTTCGCATAGCGCACCGCCTCGCGCGCCAGCTTCAGGCATTCGTCGCGCGTAATCCGCAGCTTGTATTGCAGGTGAATGTCAGAGGTCGCCAGAAAGACATGAATTCGCGGACGCGCCGCGTGCTGCAGTGCCTCCCAGGCGCGGTCGATGTCTCCGTTGGCTGCGCGGCACAGGCCGGCAATGATCGGGCGCCGCACGCTCATCGCGATCGCCTTCACCGACTCGAAGTCGCCCTCGGAGGCAATAGGAAATCCTGCTTCGATCACGTCCACGCCGAGGCGGTCGAGTTGCTGGGCCAGCCGTAGTTTTTCCTGCTGATTCATGCTGCAGCCCGGCGACTGCTCGCCGTCGCGAAGCGTCGTGTCAAAAATAATAATGCGCGACTGCTCTGAAGCCATGGAATCTCCCTTAAAAGCTGTCTTGCCCCAAACTTTTCTCACACGCCCGTATGGATACTTAATGGTAACGAGGAAATGCTCAGAAGCAAAACTTATAATTGTTTATAAACAAGTAGTAATGCTTCTATAATAAGTTGCACTAATGCTTTGTGAAGCAGCCATAAATGCGTCGATTCTTTAGCAGCTAGGGCGCGTTGCCGTAAGTTTGAATTAGCGAAAGGATTTCGCATGGAACTCTCGCAACTGGAAGTCTTTCTCGCCGTCGCCCGCGAGCGCCGTTTCTCCCGCGCCGCCGAAAAGCTTTTTCGCACACAGTCCGCGGTGAGCCAGACCATTCGCAAACTCGAGGACGAACTCGGCGAGGCGCTCTTCGACCGCTCTTCGCGCGAAGGCGTTCTTACTGACGCCGGAAAAGTGTTATTTGATTATGCCGAGAAGCTGATCAATCTGCGCGGCGAAGCCACTGAATCGCTCAGCGAACTGCGCGAGCTGCAGAAAGGCAAGCTGGTGATTGCCGCCAACGAATTCACCGTCCTCTACCTGCTGCCGCTTCTTGCCGTCTTCCGCCGCCTGCATCCCATGATCAAGATCACCGTCGAGCGCTCGCTGGGCAGCCGCATCCCTGACGATGTTCTGCTCTACCGCTCCGAGTTCGGCGTGCTCTCGTACGAGCCGCAGGAGCCGGCGCTGCACTCCATCGTCGTCTATCTCGACGAACTCGCATTCGTCACGCCGCCCACGCATCCACTCGCCACGGCGCCGCAGATCAGTATTCGCCAGCTTGGCGCGGAATCTTTTGTGGCGCACATCGTTTCGTCGCCCTATCGGGAAAAAGTCATTCAGCTTTTCAAGGCGCACAAAACGCCGCTGCACATGGATCTCGAACTCCCCACGCTGCAGGCCATCAAGCAATACGTCGCCGCAGGAAACGGTGTCGCGTTCATTCCGGAGATCAGCGTCGAGAGCGAACTTGCCCGCGGAGAACTCGTCCGCATTCCCGTGCGCGAGCTGCAAATCAAACGCAAGCTCCGCATGGTCTATCGCAAGGGCGCGAATCTTTCTCACGCCGGCCGTGCCTTCCTGAAAGTGGCCGAGTCGGTCGCCCTCGAGCGCAAGAGCCGCTACCGATTCCAGCGCGAAAAGTAAAAGGAGCAAGGCCGCAGCCTTGCCCCTCGCGTTACACGTAATAGTCGCTCAGCAGTCCGCGCAGACTGCTTCTTCGCGGAAGGCTTCCAGCGCGGCTTCGATCGAGGGCTGCACATCCAGGACCTGGTCGAGGTTCGTAAGATCGAGCAGCGTCCGCACCAGCGAATTCGCCCCGGCGAACTTCAGGCTCGCGTTCTTCTCCTGGGCCCGGGTGTAGACCAATACCAGTTCGCCGATGCCCGCGCTATCCAACGACTTCACTCCGCTGAGATCGAGCAACAGCTTGTCAGTGTGGTACAACACCTTGTCGACCACCTTCGACAGCGATTCAGCTTCGTCGCGGTACACAATACGGCCCTGGCAATGAATGACCATCACGTCGCCAAGATTGCGTGTTTCCAGACTGAGTTTCAACTCGGACTCCTTATGCTGTACTGCCAAGGCTGCCAGCACTTCCGGCGCCTCCCCATTCCACGTTTGCCAATTTGCGTCTCTAGGTTGCATGCTAATAGATAGACGCGTGTGAGGGCGGATTGGCACCATAAAAATTGAGTAAATTTCCCTAACCGATGTCCCATGTTGAGACAAATTTTTAGACCGGGACATCTTGGCCATCCGGTACACTGCATCTAACAGATTTCGTTGACTCAATCTCATTTTTCCGGTGCGATCGCCGGGGAGGAATAATTCGTGTCGAAGACTGCCTGCGCGGTCCTGGCGTTCTTTATTTTGTTCTTGTTTTCGCTTCCGATGTCGGCACAATTCAGCGCCCTGCTTCCCAACGGGAACGCCTACGCCGGCTATTCCTATGCCCATCTGACTGATACCCACAATAAGCAGAGCTACACCGAGGGATTTAACGTCTCATTCGAAGCTCTTCCTTTTTCTCGCCTGCCTCACGTCGGACTCGTACTCGACGGCAGCGGCTTCCACCGCAGCGGAGTCACCCAGTACATCATCGTGGCCGGTCCGCGTCTCTCCGGCACTTTCGGAAAATGGCGGCCCTTCGCGCAGGTGATGGGCGGAATCCGTCACATCGACTCCAACAACTTCGTCTACAACCCCTTCGCCATCGACTTTGGCGGCGGCGCCGATTACAAACTTCCTTTCCGCAATCTTTCCTGGCGCTTGCAGGGAGACTATGTCTACGGACACTACGCCGCCGAAAGACAAGACGATTTGCGGGTTTCGACCGGAGTCGTCTGGCGCTTCTGATTTGTTTCCTGTTAATCGTGTAGCCCGTTGGGCAGCCTGAGCGAAGTTGAGGCGCGCAGCGTATGGTCGCGCGCCGAGATCCTGCGCTAACCTGGCGCGGGATCGGGAGTTACTTCCATTTTACGCAACTCTACATAGTTTCTGACAGCCGAATTCCTCCCGGAATCATCGAACAACTTTCCCCGAAATAACGTGTTAACAAAGTAAAACCCCGGGAACAATTGAAGAAAATAGTAGAAGGAGCCCTCATGCGTAAAATCGCCGTTTTGACCTTCCTGCTCACCGTATTCGCCTCATTTGCCGCCGCCCAAGTGCCCACGCGTGGCAACGTCTTCTTTGGATATTCCTACTACAGCACCGATTTATCTTCCGGCGACCGCGCCAATACCAACGGCTTCGAAGCCTCTTTCGAAGGGCATGTCGCGCCGTTTCTTGGCGTTGTCGCCGACTTCGACGGCCACTATGGTTCGCAGAATTTTGCCGGACAAATTTGCAACGGCTTCACCTGCACTCCGGCTTCATATAACGGAAACTTCAATGAGCACAATTATTTGTTCGGCCCGCGCGTGGGCGTACCCTTGGGAAAGTTTCGTCCGTTCGCTGAATTCCTGATCGGGGCCGGGCACGTCAACGTGAATGAAGGCCCATCGGACACCTCGTTCGCCACAGCCTTCGGCGGCGGCTTCGACTATCGATTGTTTCGCCCGTTCGCCTGGCGCCTGCAGGGCGACTACGTGCAGACGCGTTTCCTGGGCGAAACACAAAATAACGTTCGCATCTCCACCGGTATCGTTTTTCGCTTCTGATTTGAGCGGGGAATTTTCAGGCGCAAACAAAAGCAGGATTCAGCTGGTTGACTGAATCCTGTTTTCTGTGGCCACTACAACTTAAAAACTTTGCTTGTGTGGGGACGGGCACTCTTGCCCGTCCAAGTCGAGCGAAGCTCGACGGCTACGCCGGCGGCACGCTATCCGCTTCGTTCGCCCAGTACTTGTGATCGCGCAGAAAATATTTCTCGTTCCAGTAATTCATCCCCGTCTTCAGGAACAGCCAGCCGACCTTCAGATGTCCCATGCGCTTGAAGCGCCGGTTGGTCGTGTAGACGCCGCCGCGCACAATGGCAAATCGCTTCTGCTCTACCTGCTGGCTGAGCTTGTAATCTTCCCCGAACTGAATCTGCTCGTGAAATCCGCCCAGCTCCCAGAACTTCTTTCGATCGAAAAACATGAACATGCCGGTCGCAAACGGACGATGTAAATACGACAGGTATTGAAACCAGTCGCAGACGCCGTAAAACAGTTTGTCGATCCAGCTTCCATCGCGGCATACGACATTCGTCGTCACGCAGTGGAGTTTCTGCGCCTGCGCTTTTTCCACGCAGCGGCGAATCAGCGTGCGGTCCACAAGTTCGACGTCGGCATCGAGAAACAAAACGTATTTACTATCGGCCTGCCCCGCACCCTGGTTGCGTCCGACCGCGGGCATTCCCCCGCGGATCACGCCGACGTTCAGCCGGTCACGGAAACTCATGACGATCGCAGGCGTGCCGTCGGTCGAGTTCGCGTCAGCGACCAACACTCTCGTACTCGACATCTTCGAGTAGTCCTGAGTCGTCAGCGAGGTCAGCAAACGCGGAATCAGCTTCGCTTCGTTCTTCGCCGGAATCACGATCGTCAGCTCGCTCGGGTTCGTTACCTTCACGCTCGTTGTATTCACGCTCGTCATACTCATGGATTTTTACCCCCGTTTCATCAATCGTCAGATACGTCAATCGCGAATCGACCCAACCGCCGGAGTTGTAGTAGTCGATTCCATCGCGCTCCACGTGCAGCGCCTCATGCGTATGTCCGCAAAAAATCCGTTGCGCTTCGTGATACCGCGCGTGGGAAAGCGCACCCGACGCCACCTTCGGCGACATGCGCAGCCAGCGCGTATTCAGCCGGTCAATCATCCGCGTAAGCGGCTTGCTCTTGAAATCCAGCTTCTGCAGTTGCAGATACAACGATGTCCCCACGCGGCTCAGCGTCATCCGGTTCACCTGGAATCCATCGAACTGATGGCCGTGAATCGCAATATGCTTCAGCCCGCGGTAATACCACTCGTAGCTTTCGTAAACCCGCACGCCCACCAGGTGCGACATGATGTCGGCCAGCCCGTGGTCATGATTGCCTTCGACCCAAACCACTTCAATCTTCCGCTTGGGATTCGACAGCTTCCGGATAAACCCGAGAAACTTCCAGTGATCTTTGGTGAGGCGGGCGAAGTTGAGGTCGGCAAAAATGTCGCCCAGCAGAATCAGCCGCTGGAAGCGATTCGCCTTGAGCACGCGCGTCGCTTCGCGCGCACGGCTCGTCTCCGCGCCCAGGTGCAGGTCGGAAAGGATCAGCGTGTTGTAGCTATGCAGATCCACATGGTTAGTCTGGCAGCGGATTGTTACGGAGTGATTAACATTGCATCAATATTGGTGCATAAGGTAACTACGGTAGTAACGGGCATTTCTGCAGGTTTCGCCGGGCAGATACGGGAAGGGCACGGCTTCAAGCCGTGCCACGAAGAACGCGAATACGACGAGGCTTTAGCCGCTGAGGGAGGCAGCTTACTTCAACGCCGCAAACTCCGCGCACTCATCCGTACCGCGGGAGGTCGTGCGCCCGTTCGCATTACCCGCCGGTACTCCCGTAACGTTGACCGGCCTATATAGGCTTCCTATACTCCAAGCATAGGAACCCTATATTGAGGCCGATAATGACCGCCAAACGCATCCGTTCCCAAATCGCCCGCGGCAGTGGAGAACTCGCCATTCTCTCGCTGCTTGCTGAACAGCCGCTTTACGGCTTCGAGATCGCCCGGCAAATCGGCGAACGCACGGGCGGTGCCCTGCAGTTCACGCTGGCCTCGCTCTATCCGCTGCTCTACGAAATGGAAAAGCGCGGCTGGGTCGAGGCGCACTGGGAATCAAACGACGCCGGTCGCGACCGCCGCTACTACAGCCTCACGCGCAGCGGCAAGAAGCAACTGGCGCCGTTACGAGAAGAGTGGCGCGCCTTCTTCCATGCGCTCGACGCGCTCACTGGAGTGAACCATGCCTGATTGGAAAAAACTGGTCGAGGAGCGATTGGGCTCGCTGAACCTGCCACCCAGCGCCAAACAAGAAACCCTCGCCGAACTAGCCGCTCACCTGGAAGATGTCTACGAAGCAGCACAAGCGCGCGGCCTGGATGCAACTGCATCACTCGAACTCGCTTTGCAAGAGATTCAGGATGGTCCCGTTCTACTCGCGAATATCCACCGCGCTCACGCCGAGGAGGATCTTATGAACCTACGCACACGAAGTCTCTGGCTGCCCGCTTTGGCCAGTTTATTTGCCTCAAGCCTGTTCCTGTTTGCATTGACCGAAATCAGCCTGCAGCCGAGAATGCTCGTCCGCCTGAACTCCAGCGCGGCTCACTGGGTCTACACCCTCTGGATCGTTGGCCAAATCGCCTTCGGAGCCCTCGGCGCATTCCTCTCCCGCCGAGTCGGTGGAAGCCGCCCGGCACGAGTCGTAGCGGCGACCTTTCCCGCGATCGTCATGCTGGCTTCGTGCGCCATCGTGATCCCGGTCAGCGCCCTCATGCAGCACAACGACTTTATCTTCCATGAGCCGGGCCGGCTATGGTGGGGAGCTTTCCTTTGGGCGGTAGTCCCAGCGGTAACGTTGCTACTCGGCGCGACGCCGTTTCTACAGCCGGAGCCCGCGAAGCGCCACGCCTAGCGAGTTGGAGATCGGGCACTGGAGGCTTGTAACTGCCGCGTGTTTTGGAAACGGGATCCGGCCAATCCCGTGGAAGAGCGGCGCTTCAGCGGCGCGTTACGCGAAAAAAAGCAATTGGGCTTTAGCCCCTGATTCACTGCGCCGGCGGCACGAACTCTTTGGGCTTCGCTGATCCCT
>Ga0209006_10005842_pt1 | contig 11181 bp, 10 predicted proteins | sample JacPin_JW_Ref_O2_FD_188567 | JGI IMG/M metagenome (GOLD analysis project Ga0209006, IMG submission 188567) | Forest soil microbial communities from Algoma, Ontario, Canada - Jack Pine, Ontario site 1_JW_Ref_O2 (SPAdes) (version 2) | ecosystem: Environmental > Terrestrial > Soil > Boreal... | reverse complement strand
TGTCGATTTCCCCCAACTCCCGGTGGTTCACAAACCTTGAATTTGGGGTAAAATCGACTTCGTAATCGATTTAACATTTGTGCCACAGGTTAGAGGCACCCACATGAAAACAATTGATCCCGCGAAGGGCAGCAGGTTTTTATCCAAAATCGACGGTGGCAAGACCATTGGTAAGTATCCTCCTAAGAACGCGATTTTTCTCCAAGGCGACCCGTGCGATGCGATCTTCTACATCGAGAAAGGCAAAGTAAAGCTGACCGTCGTCTCGAAACGGGGGAAGGAGGCGGTGGTGGCGATCCGGAAGGTGGAGGAGGGGTAGACGGTATAGATTTTGGACGAGGGGTAACAGAGCGGGGCCGGGGAGGCAACCCAGGCGAAGAAGGCCGGTATGTATCTGGTTTTTGGTGTACACGCTCACGGTCAGCAAGGGTTCGGTTCCTGTCGTCGTGGTCGAACATCCCATCGCCAGTCCATACACGATCGTCTTGGTGACCTTGCGACCCATTTGCATCGTATGCGGGTCGCCAGTAGCGATCCCCGTGTTCCAGTGAGGCGTGTGGGTAATGGCCATGAGAGTCTCGCGGCCATTGAGAATACTCGTCGTATCGTGTGTCCCTATCTCGTATTCGATCAACATAATTCCGGTGAGGTGGAGTGAAGGCCAGATCGGGTGTTCGAGTAGTCGGTAATCTATGAACTTCACGGTAATGCGAGGAGTGAGACGATGGCGAACGAGAGCGATTTGGCGACGGGGGCGATGGATCCTGGCTGCGTAGGTGGTCTTCGTGACTCGAGCTATGAGATACGGAGTAGCTCCAATCTAGCCTTGTTTCCTTCCCTAAGCGATCACGATAGGCTGGATGGCTTCTTTCGCCACGGTAATGAATGCTGTCCCGGGGTGTGCTTCTGACATTTCGACCAAAACCCATCCCTGGCTCCCAGTGGTCACTGACAACAGATGATTGTCCCCGTCTCCGGAATTCATCTTGAACTGGGCGTCCAGACCTTCGTTTCATACTCTCTTCACGAAACAGTCTGTCGTCTTCCTCCGATCTTTCATACACAAGAGGCAGAACCTTTTCCTGGACCTCTGCATTTTGGCCATTTTCCAGTGCACTAACTCTCCTTTGAAACGTGAATGGTACTTTCGGCTTGGGTGGCAAATTGGAAGAAAGAGGTCTCGCTGGAAGGTCATGGGTAGGATGAGGCATAGGGTCATCCAATTCACCCTCCTCTGGCGACGAAGTCAAAGCTCGTTTTGTGGGTCGTGAATCCTCAGGAGATGCGGAGGCATGTCGTTTCGTTGGTGTCTGGACCATGAACGTTTGAACACTGAAGCTGTCCAACGAAATTTGGTCAAGGGGAGTGGCTGATGTAAGCAATATCCACGCCACCCAATTAGGTAGACTCTCATTCTTGCTTGTTGGCCATAGCAGGCCTAGGTCAGTAAATGTGAAGCCAATTGACGGTCTTAATTGATTGCACATTTTTGCCTGCTTTTATCAAGTCTCTTAGCTCTAGCGAACAGTCCCACTTCCGTATCCCTAATAAAGTTGAAAATGACCATAGGCCAGGACGGGTGCGATGGCAGAGTGTCATAGAATTCTGGGGCAAGGGCACGAAGGGCAGGAAGACGTGTCCATGCGACGGAGGGGAAGTCATGATGTTCGTTGTGGTATCCCACCTAGAATGAAAGGGAGGTACATTAGATGGTAGTGGAAGATAAGTATAGCGAAACTTCGGACGTTGTAAGCCAGCCAGTTCAAAGGGCCATAGTAGCTGTACGTCTCTTGTTCTAGCCCATCCCACAGATAATGCTCAGCTATGAAGTGGCCAGCACATGGATGCAAACTCCCAGCGAAAAAGCTCGACATTAATAGGTAGATAAGCGGCCGGACGCCAAATGCTTTGACGAGGAGGAAGTCGAATGCAGCCTGGACGAGAAGGTTGTAGAGATGCCATTTAGTGGGTGTCTGTGTTCGCACAAAGCCCGGTCGAAGTGCATAGAAGAGAATCTGAAATGTTCTGTACGATCATAGTTAAATTGGAGTATTGACAAAGGATGAAATTTGACACACGCGAAGAAAGCTTTACCAAGCACGTTGCTGAGGCAAAGCAATTCTAAACGGGATGGCATGTCCGTGTCGATCCCATCTTCTCCAAGGTGTTTATGGTGTTCTATATGGTATTTCTGCCCGAGTTCAGTATCCACGGATGTCAAAACATTTTTGCCCACCTTGAAAGCTGCAGAGTAAGGTATACCGATTGGCAGATTTGCAAAGATGGCCAAGGTCTTGTTAGCACTAACACCCTTGAACGCGAGGTTATGTGTGATCTCATGAATTGCGAGGAATAAGTTGTGATTCGCGGTGCCGCCGATGACATATGCGCACGATATAAACCATGGTGATGTGGGTCGGGTATGCCGGAGGTATAATGCCATTGATAGTTGAAGAAGAATGACACAGAGAACAATCCATTTCGTTAAAGGCTCGTATCCCATGAGTTTTGTCACCTTTTTCCCAAGAAAATTCATCGCAACATGATGCGATGATAGCGTTAAATAAATGGACTCACATCAGGATGGGCCTTCAGGATCGCCTGTCGCCTTGATTGGTGAGGTTCTTCTGTCATCAGCCACAAGAAATCAGCAGGGTCCAGTGGTGGACCAGGATAGCTTTTTCCGTCATCTTGAGCGGTAGGAGTGTTGACTACGGTGCGACGAGGGGTTCTCCTACCCTCACCAAGTGATTCTGCACCACCAAAGTAACTGAAATCTACGACTGCTCAGATGTATGAGCTTTGAAGTATTTTTCAGGACACAAACCGATTTTTTCAGCCGTCTTGGGTGCAAGATTGGACATGAACTTGGCTGTTTGACGGTGTTACCTCTTTTGGATTCAAGCTAAAGTGGCGTGATTTTTGCTTTTCCCGTCCTCTCCAACGACCAGCTCATGGCTATTTCAGCGCCCTCACCGTCATCCTCGACGTCCGACTCGTCGTTTCAGACAGACGAGTACCCGAATGATTTACCGATGCTCGATCTCGGTTTAGACCCTTCGGATCCACTGAACCTGCTCTTGCACAATACCTCCCAGACAACCCAAGATTCCACACAGGATATCTCTTCTCAGCACGGAATCCCTCCTGACTGGTCCGATTTTTCCATACTCTGGCCCACACCAGACCGTTCATCTAGAGAAAATGTGAAATATCCTGAAATGCCCATAGAATTTAGCCCATTAGATTTGGATTACAACCCATCTATGGCTGTCGACCCCAGTGCACTCCATCTAGAGTCTACATATCCTCAGCCTCCATTTTATTCACCCACTGGAACACTCTCTAATGAGCTCCTCACTGCCTCATTCCCGTTCACGTTTGGCTCCCACGAATTTTGCGGCCCTTATGGCGACAAAAAGACACGAAGATTAAGCATGACTTCGTCGTCTTCGTCTTCCGGGGCGTCACTTTCTCCGGTCATAGAGCCATTGAATACGACAGTTCCGTTCGTCGGTAATCCCTCTGATGAGCTCGCTCAACGTGTCCGACAATCGGTTGGCGTAATGCTTGCAGTCCCCACCGGTCTATCGGGTCGGCAGAACCCACTTACTAGTGCGTTATTTGTATTTGTCATTACTAAACACTCTTATCTCAATCGTGTTCCGGACACAGTCCATCCACAGACTCAGGCAAAACTTCCGATCCCCCGACTTCCTCGATCAAAAGTCGCAACCAAAGCTAAACGCATACCGCCACCAAAGTCTGAATCATCTTCGACAGCATCTACTCCCCCGCCATCGGACAGTCATACTGGATCTCCGATGTCGTCGCCTCCATCCGAGCCCGTGGCACAAACTGCTGGTCAGACCGTTGGGCGACCCAAGACAAACCATACCACGATCGAGCGTCGGTACCGAACGAATCTGAATGCGAGGATTCAGAGTCTAAGGCAGGCAGTGCCTGCCTTAAGAGTACTGGAGGAGAAAGACAAGCAGAGGAAGGGAGGGGATGTAGACGTCATGGATATTGTAGATGATCGTGGGTTTGTTGATGGTGTCAAAGTGGCGAGAAAATGCAGCAAGGCCAATGTTTTGGGCAAAGCGGTCGAATATATCCGGTTCGTGGACGTGATTATTGCGGGATTGGTTCGTGTTGGTTGACATTTGCATGCAGAGTCTTGAAGAAGAGAGAAAAACGTCTAACTCGAGAACAAAGCGGATTGAAATCTCTCATTTGTGGACTTGTAGGGGGAGCCGCTTTGCTTGAAGAATGGGAAAGAGAGTGGAAAGAGAAGTTTGGTGGGCAAGAGACCGACGAGGTTGAAGGCGAGGAGGCAGAGCCGCTCAGCGACGACGATGAAGGTGATGATGAGGATGCCGACGAGGGGTTAACAGAAGCGCCTGATGGCAGAGCCAGGAAAAGGGCGAAGATTATCAAGGCACCGAAGGACCGGAGACCCGCTATACCAGCAACCATTCAGGCTGCATTGGATATGACGGCTGGGCACACCTCCAGTACGATAAGCGTTGTTCCGGAAAAGAGGAAACGAGGCAGACCGAGAAAGGTGATCACAACAGTGCCGGAGGAAATTTCAATGTCAGTTGGCACTCAATCGGACTTTACGTCCTCGGTTATGGTGTCGGAAGAACACAACATCGTTCGACCTGCGACTGCCCAGAACATCGGCCAGGCACCGCAATACCTCCTCGCTACTTTCGCCCTGTTCTCATTCTTCAACTCCCCTCTGTCATATTCATCATCTCCGAGTGCCCATCCTCATACCCACTCCGGAACAGTACTTGGACATACGCATACACAAGCAGTCCCAAACACAGTGGAGGTCAGCTATGGTTGGCGGGAAATCATACAAGCATTCCACTTCCTTGTGTCCGTTCTCGTGTTCCTCTCCATAATTCTACCATGGCTTCCGGTCACTCTCAAGGGTGATAGATTGCTCTCTTTCTTTCCTTCGTTGTTCCGTTCGATTTTCTCAACGCTCAAACACAACACAACACGGCCTACTCCGACGTCGACGTCCGTTAAGCCGCATATTACAAAGACAACTTCGACGCTTGGCCCTCCAACGCTCATGGATGCCCTGAATGAGTCCAACAGGGGAGCTTTGGAAGAGGCTGACCATTTGCGGTGTGCGTTGGCGGTGTCGGCAGGACTGGGAGGATTACTCCAGGTCGCTTTTGGTAGAAAGGATCGAACGGGCCTAGGGTCTGAACGGAAGCGCTTGGAACAACGAGCGTGGGTTCGTCTAGGCGAACTTGCAGTACTTGATCGTATGTTCATTTGTAGCTTTCGCGCGTGTTGGATTCATCTCATTTTATCTCACTGTCTACAGAAACGGTCTCTTTTGCCTCGCGCGTGCAGACATACTGGTGCATGTCGTCGCACCTTTCGTCCACTTCCTCTACGTCAGACTTATCGACATTGGCTCTCATCATCCAACCACTGTCACAATCGAAAGCGACGGCATTGTGGAGTCAAGCTAGAAAGGCACAACTAGTTCGGCCTTACGAGAAACTCGCCTTGGAAAGTGTTAACGTCGACGAAGCTGCGGAAAGGTTGGCCACCCGGTCTTCTGTCTACTTGGATGAGAGGAGACATGGACCAATCGCGGTGCTCGCGTCTATGCTGGTGCTTGAACGATTGAAGAGGCACACGGCGGCGCTGTTCATCAAGACTGTTCTTTCTGGGCAACCGGCTGGAAAGGGTGAATCTGATTGGAACGAGGACGTGGAGCTTGAAGACCTCAAGGAAGAAGAGGAGAAGAATGTGACAATTGATGCTGCAAAGTCGTTGGGTGGGCGGACTGGTGAGTTGGGAGAAATGTTGGAGAGGGTGTGGAAGACGAGTGTTTGCACGCTCGAGGATATTGGCTATGGGTCTGACCGTGGCGGCAATGAGGAGGTTGGAGAGGATGGAGACAGTCTCGATGAGGATATCGTGTCCCTTTTGACGGCGCTCACACTGTACCGGCGGATATTCCCCACGTCTGTTCTCCCGTGCACCACTTCTGGCGCGGGTGCAGTGTCGATTCTTTTGTCACCACCGCCGTCTCCTTCCCGGAAGAGTTCAGAGTTACATTTGGCACTAAGAAGGCGGTTGGGGGCGAGAGTCTTTGACTTTACGGATGGTTCGGCGGCCGGTGGTGGGCGAGATGGAAATGGAAAGGATGTGGTTAGTTTGGGTGTTGCGTTAGAAGATGCAAGGGATCGGGTAGTTGATATGTTGGTGAGTGTTGAGCGACAAGTGAGGGGAGGTTAGTTGGAAGTATGAACATTTTGACACTGTTTTATCCGTGAAACCTGCTATATATCAGCCTAATAATGATCGGCTTATGTAATTACGGAACCATGGACGCGCGAAAGCCCCTAAGTCTTCGTAAGTACTCCTCCACATCTTTCAAGATATTTATGGCTTAAGACCGGGAAGATATGTGCCGCTCTATCAGGCATTGTCCTCCCTCAATCGTTTTCTATACCTTCACTCTTTCGGTATCCTATTTCGATCAAGATCCCCAGCTAGACCCCTGGATCCCGAGTTCCCTTCTGGTTACCGCAAAAAGCATCCTCGTCGCGAGAATACCCATCGATCCACTGCTCAGGCTCATTAAATTCGTCCTCTGGCTGGCTGCATGGGGGTAGTTGGCCCACTATGGTAAGTGTCTTGGCCACAGTCAGATTCACGCTCTGACATTTGGCACAGGCATGGCGATCATCACAGATTCCATGCCTATGGCCCTTCCTTGGGTCATCCTTGTCTTAGAAGTCGATTTTGGACGATATTTTCCATGCCACGACTTATCAACGGGACGATTACTACTCTAGGGGCCGCAACCAAGTTTGGGGCAATTCCGGCCCTCTGCAGTGAATTTTTGATGGGCCTCTGTCGCGACTTCTTTGGGTTTCTCTGCAGGGCATACAACTTCGTTTCTAGGTTATCAATAGTCGATATCGAGCAGGCAAGTCCACCAAGTCGTTTGTTATTTTCTCCTGGCTTGTTGATTCAAAGATCCTTTAGTTATATCCATCTCTAACTTCCCATTTCACAGTGCACGAGGACAAATTGCAGGAGGAGGACATACAGAAAGGGCAGATTGATCTAGTCTGAGCGTCTGCAATTCTTTTATTGCTGTGATAAGAATTGCAATATTATCCACTTGCCAGACGACTACACTAACTCTTCCCTCCAGCTTCCCTCACAACTGCATCTTGTATGTACAAATCAGACGACGAAGGAAATAAATCAAGATTTAGAAATCATTCATATGAGTCTAGGACTTGGCATGAGATGTATGGCAGGTTACAATATGTTTGCTGTTTGTCATCTTCTCTAATAAAGCCACTATCTTGGTACTCTTCTTCATAGCCTGTGCCAGCATGAGGGGTGTATTTCCATAAACGTCCTGTACATCCACCCGACCGCCATGCTTCAACAGGACTTGTATGACAGCGAGATTTGAACGGCATACGGCAGAGTGGAGAGGGGTCGATCCTATATTGTTTTGTATATTCACCTCTGCGCCATACGAGATCAAAATCTCCGCACATTCGGCAGCGACATTTGAAGAAACTTCGTTTGTGCCCTCGGCAGTAGTTCCGACGCAAGCGTTAATGGCGATATGCAAAGGTGTGTCGCCGTTCTCATCATGAGTCTCTACCACTGTGAAAGGTACGTTGTGATGATGGAAATTCACGTCAGCTCCCGCGTTGCAGAGCACTTCGAGAACTGCCTGCACGCTGTCTGACATTTCGAATAACGAGAGTGGGACGGTGGTGGTTGGGCAGGACATGGTCAAGGCATAGGAAAGAATGCTGTGATTGTCACCGTTGAGCTTTTTCATGTCGGCGCCAGCAGTGCAAAGGATTGTCAATACCGCCACAGTGGTAGGTGCATAGGAATAGGTAAAGAAATTGGGCGTTATTGCAGCAAATAAAGCTGATTCGCCTACACCGTTGACATTTGCTCCAGCATCAATGAGTGCCTGAACGACGGTAGGGTTTTTGTGCAGCGCCGCCCAAGTGAGTGGTGTCATGTTGTCCCACAGCTCCTCGATATCTGCACCAGCATCGAGCAGCACTTCGACAGAAGAAACCCAGGCCGGGGCCTCTCCTATAGCATGCAAAGCTCGACTTGGTGATGCATCATATTTCAGCAACGTTTTCAATGCATCTATGTGTGCGCCATCAAGGCAATCGCCTGAAGAGCCCGTAATGAGATCATACAGAATATAGGTACCCTCTTTGGCTCCCTCGGGTGTAAAATTAACATCGGCGCCTTCGTCACAGAGGGTACGGAGCATACGCAGACGATGCTGGAAGTCACTATTACTCCACCACCAGGTTTGACCAAAATGCCTCGTGGCGTCAAGTAACACCGTCTTTCCGCTCTTCTCGACTGCATTGATATTGTAACCAAGACGAACGAGGCGTTTAACCAGCGAGATATCACCGGCCATTGCTGCGCAGTGGAAGAGTGTTCGCTCTGGGTATGGCACATTGTTGACGCTGTCGAGAGTGTCTGGGATTCGTACGCCAAAGTCGAGCTAAAGTAGTAAAATAACGGATGTTGTGGCTAGATCTAGAGCTAAAAATTCAAACCACTTACAAGCGCAGTTAGCCAACAAGCTACCGTACTCTTGCCAACTTGGCGTAATGTGTGATTGGCACAGGCAAGCCTAGCGATTTCATCAAGATCGTTTGTGAGAAAGGCATCTTGCATTTGGAAAATGAAAGCGAAGGTCTGGATTACAAGCTTCAGTTCATTCGGTAATTTCGCAAGTATCGCAGCAGGATCTATGGTGGCGGCATCCATTGACAAGGCAGTGCTGTGCGTTGAGCGCCAACTTTAAACCTTACGCACATCCAATGGTCTCGGCTCAAGGAGATCCCTGCCATGGTCCCTCCAGTAAGCCCAACCATTTCTTTCCTCATCCCAATTTCCTCCTAGCACGGTGAGTTGGTAGAGTAAGTTATACTATATAGTACAACACATACTGTCCAAGACACTGGCTCATCCAAGCCAACTCTGCAGCCCGGACTCACCGATTATTGACATATGGTGTCAGCAATATTGACGTATCTGGACCAGGGGTGGTAGAAGGAGGCATATTCGTGTTGGAAATGGGGAAGATGGTACTTGGGACTGACCACCCAAGACCCTCCTCCATCTCTGCTTCCTTCCACCGTCCCTGGTTCAATAACGTCGTCTTTGTGCTGACACAGACCATCCAGACACACTGGCTAAGATTCTCGGTCTGGACCACCCAAAGACTCCTGTGTACATGGGTTACAGGGATGCCCAGGGCTGCTTGATAGGAGCATTGGCAGTGAGCTGTAGTCGTTATGATCTCATTTGTTCATTTCCGTAATGACCACATTAACTACCCTAGGGACGTATGTGATATCTATCTAACATGTTGATGTTGCTTAACCTTGGCTTGGTTTAGCAAAAAGGTGAGGATCGAGAGGGCATTCCTCCTTGTCAGTCCCACTACCTCCCATCCCTTATCAGCAAAAAAACAATGGCGGCGTCTTTTCCACCTTGACTAACCCGGGCTTATCTCATGTCTACGCCGCCAGTGCGGCCGGTACTCTACGGTAGCCGCCTAAACAGCTGTGCGCTCATCGGTGCCTGTGGCTAACTACACCAGGCACCATCCTCTCTCCGGCCATGCTCATCTCGCTTGCTTGCAGGCCAAACACCAAGTCGTGATACCAAGAGGCAGGTCACATATCCCAACTTGTCAGCACAAGATATTGAGGGGATGGAAAAGGATGACGAGGTCGACGCATGGATCATGTTCCAAGTAACAGTAGTAAGTTTTTTGATCGGGAATCTACAGGGTGGACTGGGCAATCTCTCAAAAGGTGCGGCCACTTGGTGTCTGCAAATGAGTACATATGCCATACAACGCGATCACAGGGCTAGGTCCCCATGGATCAACGGGAATGGATTGCCGTTTACCGTAAACCAGCCGTTTTTTTTTTTGTGATTTCCTGCAAGTACAGGCAGACGAAGTACAGACTACTACCTATTCGCTGTGAATGTATGCTAAAAAAGATTAGAAAAAGTCATTTGTATGGAACAGGACGATATGCAGGGAGAGGAAGCAACTGTTCAGAGGGAAAGCTAGAAAAGATGATGGGAAGGAAGAAGAGCGCATGATGAGTGAACAATTTACTCCATAACGTTGTCCGTGCACAGTCTGCGAAAAAGACAAAAAACATGCTCATCACGTACATCATATTTCCTCTAACCGCGGACATTTGCGGAGACCCGTTGTTGGGGTCTTATAAAAAAGAGCTTCTACCCTCGTGAAGACGACATTGGCATATCTGGCATCAGGTAATGCATCGGTCGTTCACCTATGCTCCCCGTCCTTTCGACGCTCACATGTCCGTGGATGCTACTCGATCGTGCGCTAGCATACCCATCTCCATCCGCTTCAAGCTGAGTACTATCCCTGGGACCAAGATCATCGTCCTGCGATGACCTAAACTCGGCGGGATTATATTGCGGTACTGGTTTCCTCGGCGTCTTCTTCGCAAGCGTGCTACCTGTGGATGAGGAGCGGCCCATGGGTATCATCTCGGCTCCACGTTCTGACGCTGAATGCGAGCGTGAGAGGGGGGCTGCACGATAATCCACCGATCTTCGACTGGTATGATTATTGGCATGGGCAGCGCTCTCGACGGAGAAGCTCCCACTGCTTCCCTCTCGTTCCCTGTGCCTCACGGGGTAATGATTCGAGTTGAGGGAGGAGCGGTGGGATAGGTATGCGTAGGGTAATGGTGAGATACCGTCTGCACCCTCCACCCTACCTCCAGCGGCAGCGATGGCTTCCACAGAGGGTGCGAATCGTGAGACGTCGACGTCGCTATGACTTCTCGGTACGCCGAAAAGGGAATCAGGAGGGGCGGCGTGAGCGTTCGAAAACGGGTCGGACATCCGCATCCTACCCTTTTTGGGAGCTGGGGGTGATGGGGGTAATACGTTGAGTCTTGGTGGTGGTGGTAGGTGGGGAATCCTGTTGATGTAAGGGGTGTTTGGGGTTGGGGTTGGTTTGGAGTTGCCCACGCCGAGGGCGTGTGAGTCGGAGGAGGAGAGGCCGCCCCATGCGCGTATTAGAGGTGGACGGCGCTTTTTGCGGTAGAGGAGGAAGAG
>Ga0209006_10005841_pt1 | contig 11182 bp, 12 predicted proteins | sample JacPin_JW_Ref_O2_FD_188567 | JGI IMG/M metagenome (GOLD analysis project Ga0209006, IMG submission 188567) | Forest soil microbial communities from Algoma, Ontario, Canada - Jack Pine, Ontario site 1_JW_Ref_O2 (SPAdes) (version 2) | ecosystem: Environmental > Terrestrial > Soil > Boreal... | reverse complement strand
CTCAGCCCGCGCCTCTCTAGGGCGACTCGAGGTCGCAAACGTGAAACAGCAGCAAACGAATTCCGAGAGCACTCAACGTTCCGCCAACCGAGCGCGCGGCTTCTCCATGATCGAGGTCAGCGTGGTGATCATGTTGATCCTGATCATTTCGGCCATGGCCATCTTCGCCCTGCAGCCCAGCTTGCAGGACGCAAAGTACGACAACGCCATGCGCGAAGTGATCGATCAATTGCGCCAAGGGCGCGAATACGCCATAGCGAATCGGCGCTACGTCCAAGTGACATTCCCGACTGTGGTGATCGCCGGGCAGCTTACACAATATCAAGTGGTGCTGACTGCGCGAAATGCTCCACCGCTGGGCCCCGCCGGAGTTGACGCGGTCCTAAGCACAGTTCCCATTCAGGAGCCTGCGCAGTACTTCATCTTTCCCGGCTCGGTGGATACGCCTGACAATTTCGGAAATGCGAGCCCGGTTGAATTCGAAGGGCTAAATCCCGGACCGGTTCTAGGAATGATGTTCCAAAGCGATGGCGAGCTGGTGGACGGCGGCACTTTCCAACCAATTAATGGAACGGTTTTTATCGGCTCTCCGAACCAGGCGACGGCGTCTAGAGCGGTCACAGTTTTGGGCGCAACCGGCCGGATACGCGGCTGGAAGCTAGCGAAAACAGCATGGTTTCAATTTTGAAGGAGATTGGGAAAATGCGGGAAACGAAAAGACGACGTTTGGCAAAGGGCTTCAGTCTTTTGGAAACGATGGTAGCGCTTGTCGTCCTGGCAGTCGGAGTTCTGGGCTTGGCGGCGTTGCTTTACGATTCGCTGTCTTACATGCAGGGTTCGCAGGACGATTTCATCGCCCAGCAGAAGGCAGAAGAAGCCGCAGAAGCAATCTTCACGGCGAAGTACACCGCCAACGCGACGTTTGCGCAAATTTCAAACAATTCCGGCGGAAATCCCGGCGGGCTGTTTCTGACCGGGCCGCAGCCGCTGCTGGTGCCTGGCCCTGATGGGCTAGTGGGCTCTATCAACGACGTGGGTGCCGCACCCGCTTACATCGTTTATCCCGGACCTGACGGAAAGCTAGGCACCGCGGACGATATTCAGGCTCCACTAACAAACTTCACCCGCACGATCGCAATATCGAACCTCGCGAGCGAGCCGACTAACGACGTTCGAGACGTAATCATAACCATCAACTATACGACCGGAAAATTTACGCGCCGGTATCAACTCGAGACCTATGTTTCGCAATTCTAGTCTCGCGAGGAGCCAGGGAATGAAGCGGCAAAACGGATTTACGTTAATCGAGCTAATGGTATCCATGGCCATCCTGGTGGCGACCGTGGGAGTGGTGGTGGGCGCGCTGTTGCAAGCGCAGCATGCCGCACAAGGCGTGGCGTACGAAGCCAACACACAGGAAAATCTTCGCGCCGGAATGCATTTCATAATGGCCGATCTGATGCAGGCCGGCGAAGGAATTCCGCAGGGTGGTATTACCGTGCCCTATAACGCCGCTGGTCTTTCCGCGATCGTTCGTCCAGGCGTGTTTGCGCCAATAGGGCCTAATTTCCCAAATCCCCTTGGCGGATTTACCGCACTGCCGGCGATTGCACCAGGTTCTCGAGTGGGTCAGGACGCGAAATCGGTAAACCCAACGAATGGCGCGATTCTTGACGGTTTTTGGCAGACGGACATCATCAACATACTTTTTGCCGATAACAGCCTTCAAGACGCGGCCGGCCATTATCTTTACAGCTCTCCCGTCGCGCAGCCAGTTGGTCCACCGATTTGCGGTGGAACTATTAATCCCACCGGAGCTTCCGTCACGCTGGCTGCGAATTGCTTCACGATGCCTGGCGTGACCAAGCCCATTACGGTTGGCAATTTGATCATGTTCCACAATGCAAACGGCACTGCGCTTGAATATGTGACGAGCATCAACGGGCAAACCATAAATTTCGGTGCCGGCGATCCGGCGGGCTTGAACGCAACCGGACTACCCAACGGCACTGTGGCGAATCTGCAGAACCCAGGCGGTGGTTTTCCGCCGACCGCCATTACGCGTGTATGGCTGATTACCTATTACATAGACTCGACTACGAATCCAGCCGCCCCCCAATTAGTTCGCCAAGTGAACTATCCGAATTTTCCTGCCGGCGCCGGTGCCGTGAATCCGCCTCAAGCAATTGCGGACAACGTTGAAAATCTTTCGTTCAGTTACGACATCACCGGCTCGAATTATCCCGGGATAGGGACCTACCCACTCGGGCCGGGCAATGTGCCTACGCCCGTCCTGCCGGATACCGCCGCACAGATCCGCGCAGCAAATGTGTTCCTGGCGGGACGGTCGGAAGCGCCATACTTGGCATCCCGGTCTCCGCAATATCTACGGAACAACTTGAGTACGCAGGTCAGCATTCGCAGCCTTTCATTTACAAATACCTTTACGACGGCAGCGTCAGCGACAGCTCCGTAGGACGCGCTCGCGCAATTTCGGCAAAGTTTTCAAAGGAGATTTGCAGTGAGAAACCAACGTCAGAATGGAGTTGCACTAATAACCGCCCTGTTCGTCCTGATCCTGGTCACCGCTCTGGCGGTCGGAATGTGCTGGATGGTGATGACCGATCAGAGGCTTGGTGGGAATAACCAATTCCGCGAGACGGCGTTCTATGGCGCTGAAGCGGGTATGGAGAAGCTGACCGCCGACGTAGGAACCCAGTTTGCGAACCAAGGCTCGCTCTCCGCCGCGGACATGACCACGCTAACTGCAGTCGCTAATCAGCCCACAATTTCAGGCATACAATTCCTAGATGCCAGCGGTAATTCCACCTATCAAATTTTGTGCGGAAACCCGCTGGCGAGTCCCTGCACTCCGGTTTCGTCCAATGCCACCATGCTGCCCCCGAGCCCGTATGCGGGCATGCAAGGGCTCATCACTCCGTTCACGCTTTCAGTTACTTCGCGCGGCACGGTGACGGGCGCGGAAGTGAAGTTGACGCGTCAAGTGCAAGTGGTAGCGATTCCGGTTTTTCAATTCGGCATCTACTCGGATTCCGATGTGAGCTTCTTCGCGGGACCTCCGTTCGATTTTGGAGGCCGCACTCATACGAACGGCAATCTGTGGTTGGCAGCGAACAGCGGTCCATTGTATTTGGCTGACAAGGTTACAGTAGCGGGTCAAGTGGTCCGTAGCAATCTTGAAAACGGTACTCCACTTACGGGCACGAGCTACACGGGAGTGGTATCAATCGCGAACACTCCCAATCCGGCCGTCTTGCCCCCGGGTCCGACTTATGCGAACGCCCAGTGGTCCCCCTTGGCGTTAACTGAAGGGAGCGTGACGAGCGCGAACCCGATCAACATCACCAACGTAGCGTTGGCGACTCCTAACGGGGGCTGGCCTGCGGTTGAAACCCGCTATAACGGTCAGCTAAACAGTGGAGTGCCGATCCTGACTTTGACGACTACCGCCCTAGGCGGACTCGTTCATCCCATTTCCTTGATCCGCAGACCGACTCCGGGAGCGAGTGCGGCAGTTCTGAACGAGCAATATTTTACGGAGGCATCGTTGCGTATTCTGCTCGATGATTATCCGGCCGGCGTTACGCCGGGCACCGGGGGTGCGTGCCATAACGCAGATATGATGGCCGAACAGACGGTCACCTCGGGTGTAGACCCCATCGATTTGGCGACTCTGGCCCTAAGCCCCGGAACGTACGGCTGGTATAACGGCGCGAGCAACGTACCGGCACTGAGGATTCCGCTTCCGTTATCGGGAGCTGGCGGTAGCTACTCAGCCGCCAACGGGTATTGGATCAAGACTGGCGAACCTACGATTACCGGCTGCATTAAAATCGAATATCAGAATTTGGGCGGCGCCTGGACCGATATCACGACCCAAATTTTGGCGCTGGGATTTACCGGGCGGAATATTAATCCTTTGGGCGGGTCGTATGTAATACCGCCAGCCCTTCCGCCATTAGGGAGCAATGCTGCGCAAGGCCCCACTACCAATCCCAATGTTGCGACTAAAATCGGATGCACCGACCCGAGCCCTAATGCGGTTATCCGAATCGAACGCTTGCGAGATAACCCTTCTACCGGCACGGGTGGAGTCTGCGGAACGCCAACTACTACAGGAACGGACTACTGGCCGATGGCGCTTTTCGATTCTAGAGAAGGAACTCTACGAACAGTGGCCCAGCCCTCACCCTCGCAAATCACGGCGCAGGGGGTGATGTATTACATCGAGTTAGACGCGGGAAATCTGGCAAATTGGTTTAATACCAGCGCCTTACCCCTGAACAACAATACGGGGGGATTCACCGTCTACTTCTCGGATCGCCGCGGCGAACAGCCGGATCCGAATGCGGCAAACACGAAAACAGGAAGCTTTGGATTCAGCGATGTGGTCAACAACCCTGGGAATGGCTGCCCGAACAATACTCTCGACCAGGGCGAAGACCTGGAAGGCGATGGCATTCTGCGAACGTATGGAGGAGCAGAGACGATTCCGCTTTACCCGCTTGCTAGTGCGGCCAACAACTGGACGGTTTCGCCATTATGGGGCGGAACGAGCATGACCACCGTGTTGCAAGCGCAAACAGGCGCAGGCGGGGAGTGTCCTGCTCCGACCGTTGCGGCGCCCATGAACACCAACAATTGGCCCGGAGTCCTGTACGTGAATAATCAGGAGGCTCGCGAAAATCCACCGGTATTTTTCCGCCGGGCGTTGAAAATCGTGAATGGTCAGTCCTTGAATCTGGGCACCACCTGCGGTGCGATTCCTTGCGGATTGACTATAGCGTCCGAAAATCCCGTATATATTCAGGGCGACTATAACGCGCCTCCAGACGGTTCGTGGACTGGAGCAAGCGTAGCTGCGGCGATTGCGGCGGACGCGATCACATTACTTTCCGACAACTGGAACGACGTAAATTCATTTGTGTGGCCGTATGCGATCAACAATGGCAACGCGAACGATCGCAATGCCGTACAGACCGCATATCGCACGGCTTTGATTGCCGGCAAGAGTATTCCGTTCGTAAACCCGGCCGGAGAAGCGGCGGACTTTGGTACGGACGGCGGAGTACACAACTTCCTGAAGTACCTCGAATACTGGGGAGGAGTTAACGCCTACTACGAAGGCTCGCTGGTGAGCTTCTACTACGCCAGACAAGCCATAGGAACTTACAAGAACTCGGGCATGGTTTACAGCCCGCCAAGCAGGCATTATTTCTTCGACCAAAACTTTACGCTAGGGCCGCAATACTTGCCTCCGAGGACGCCGTCGTTGCGCTCTATTAATACGATCGGGTTCTCGCAGGAGCTGTTGCCGACCCAGTAAAGCAACTCGCATCTGCGATACCAAAGCGGCTCCCGAAGTCGGGAGCCGCTTTTATTTTGGCGCGTGTGTCGTGGAATTTCGCCGCATGTGTTACGTGGTGCGCCCGCTCGCGATGTTGAAAATCCGATGCGGTTCTAAAGGAACTACGGCGATGCGGGGAACGTGCGCACGTTGAAGTTTGTGCTTGCGGCAGGCGCTGTGCACGAAGGCGTCACAGTCTGCGAACACAGATTCGCCGGGGTGTCGAAGTCGGAAGGCAGAGCGATGCCAACCAGCGGTTCCACGTACAAGTTATAGTTTCGGCCAACAGGCAAGCGTTCTAAATCGTACGAGCCGTCGAATTGAGTGGGTGGACTCGCAGCGTTGCAGCTTCCGCTGGAAAAAGCGGCAGCTACGATTGCGCCCGTGTCCGCATCCATCGCTACGACCTGTGCGCCAACCATTCCAGTAACAGACGAGCCCGTGGAAGGAGCGGGGAGATTCGCCAGAGCGAATGGATTCGCAGGCAGGATTTGGCCGCGAATTGCACCGATATTCACCGTATCGTTTGGATCAGGATAGAGCACGCGGATGCCGGTGCGGTCATCGTCACTCAACGGGCCATCGGGCACTTGTGCGGTGGGGCGTGAACCCAGGAATGTGCCGGGCGTGGGAGCGAAGGGAAACATCATGGCGCGAATTACCGCGGAATGATCCAGGCCCATCCAATGGCCGAGCTCGTGAGTGAGAAGAGATTCCAGATCGTACGCGGCGGCGCCCTGAGTGGTGGCGAGAGCCGCGGGCGTGGCGAAAGTGACCTCTCCGGTGTTGCAGAAAAGTGTGTCGGCGTCGAGGATTTGTCCGGCGAATGCCGACGGGCCGCTCGCTCCAGCACTGACGCCTGGTGCGTTTGCGACAAAGGTGCGCGTGAAGGCCAGCACGCCGGAAGTGAATGCGGCGCTGGATTGGTTGAAACAAACTGTATTGAATCCATCGGTGTTGCTGCCCATGTCGTTGGTGCAGGAATCGGCGGGCGCGACGCGAGCGAGAGGAGCTTCCAGTCCGGGGTGCGCCGCGGAGTTAAACGTGGTGCCGGTTACTCCGGCCCACACGGAGAACCGAATCGGAGACGGCTTGCTCGATCTCATCGAGTTGTGCAGGCGTGCCAGGTGTTGCAACCGTGAGAATCACGGGCGAGGCCGTGGTCGGTAATGAAGTGCTCCATTGACGGTCGAGCGGCGCGCTGACCGAAAGGTTCCAGTGATTCGGTTGCGGACATCCGCCTGACAGCGGCACCGTGGATCCGTAGGTGTAAGCCTGCGCGGCCGGCATAAAGCTTGTGACGGAAAAGAACAGAGCTATCGTGAACCATGCGAGGGCTTGCTTCATTTTTGCACTTCCGGATTTTGTTGTGATGCAGCGGCTACTTGTGCGCGTAATTCGTCAAGCGGAAGGTCGCGAATACCGGAAGACGTGAATTTTTTGGTCGAGGGATCGAACGTGTCGAATGAAGCGCTGTCTTGCGTGACTGTTTCGGGACCAGATCGCGGATCCTGGTGAATCCGGAATGTTCCCTGCACCCAGCTCACTACCGAGAAATCGCCGCGTGTAGTGGGCGCCAGGAAGAGCACAACTTCTTCGCCGGCGTGAAAACGCGGGACGCCCGAAACATTCGAAGTTAGATTGCCAACTCTGCCACCGAGAAGCCGGACGCTGACGCGCTGCGGGGATGCCCCTTTCCAAATCTCGCTGGGTTCGAAGGTGGAGAAGGTCCAGATTTCTCCGGCGTCCCACGCAGAGGAATTTTCGACGCAACGCGCGCGAATTATCAGGCGCGATGATTTCGTGAGCTTTGCGATAGACATGTGCGCCAGCGTGGTGGGAGCGGCGGCGTTGCACAGAAGCAGAAAACTGCAAACTGCAAAGACTAAAGAGCGGCGTGACACGATTTTGCAGATCATTTTATTGAACCTCGATCATTGCAGTGGCTGCGGCGCGGTCGTTATTCAGCGTTGTGATGAAGAGCGTGCGCACGCCGGGAAGTGTGGCGCTGGAAATTTGCAGATCCAGCTCGATGGTGTTGGGGAATAGTCCAGTGATGGAGGAGGCGGTGATTCCGATATCTCCTCCCGGAGGGCCGGTAAAAACATACGTGAAAGTGGGGTCGAGCAAATTTCCGTGAACGCAAAGGCTCACGGTGGAAGTGCCGGAGGAAGGACGAGTGATGGTGATCGGCGAGGCTTGGATTTCGCAAGTGGTTCCACCTATGAGCGGACCGAAAAAGTCCACGTTGATAGGCGCGGAGGCTGCCGCGGTGGTGGGTTCGGTGACAACGATGTTCGTGCCGGTTGAGGAAGGTTGGCCCGCGGTGAGCGTGATTGTGCCGACGGAAACGTCAAAGGGCACGATGACGAACGGCACGGGATTCGAGAGTTGAGAAAGCGGCGGAGGGTTTTGGACTTGGATTATTAGCGTCGCGGCGGATTGCACGTCTGAAGGATTGAGCGCCGTGGTGCAGGCCGTGGCGTTGGGGCAAGCAGTGGCGCGCGCAGTACCGTTGATGAGAATTGAGGAAGCTGCGGCGCCGGAACCTGCCACGAAATTCCTGCCCTGCAACGTTAGCGGAAAACTTTCTGCTGCGCCGGCCATTACGCTCGATGGGAGTATTACTTGGATTGTTGGGCCGCTGGTGATGGCGACCATGGCGGTTGCTGATTTTGTGGCGTCGGCGAGGCTTGTGGCGATCATGGATATCGCGTTGGGCGACGGAGCGACGGTGGGCGCGGAGTAAAGGCCGGTTGAGTCCACAGACCCGCAGGCGGCGCCCGAGCATCCTTGTCCTGATACGGCGCTTTGAACGGTCCAGGAGACACTGATGTTCGCGCTGCCGGTGACCGCGGCGAAAAAGCGCTGCTGAGAAAGTGTGGCGGTGGACGGCGCGATGAACGCAAAGGCCGGCGAGATGGAGATGGACGCGGCGCCCGTTGGGCCCGTAATGATGACGATGGCGCTGCCGGTGCGTGTGGGGTCGGCGGCGCTGGTTGCAGTAACAGTGACAGGATCCGACGTGGGAACGGTTGCGGGCGCGAGAAAATCTATGCTGCCAGAGGTCGGGCCTGTCGGCGCGATGCACGGAACGGTTGCAGGCTCGCAGATTTGGCCGAGGAGTGTGTTTCCGTTGGCGACGCCGTTGACTGACCAGGTGACCGCGGTGTTTGAAGAATTCGTGACGGTAGAAGTGAGCGTGACGCGCTGATTGATGGCTACAGATGTGGCGGAAGGCGCGGCTGTGACGTTTACGGTGCTGACAATTGTGACGGTGGCGAGAACTGTGGCGGTGCCGGCTACGGCGTGAACGGTGACGGGATTTGCAGATGGCAAACTTGCGGGCGCGGTGTATTGCGCTGTGTTTGCGCCGGTGCTGATGATGGTGCCCACCGTGGCGTTGCCACCGGGAATTCCGTTCACGTCCCAGGCGATTGCTCCGGTGGCGGCCGGACAGAATGACGCGGTGAAATTCTGCGTTGAGCCGAGCGCGACGTTCGCCGAGGTCGGAGACATGGAATTTGTGCCGGAGCAGGCGATGGTGACGCTGGCGCTTGCCGATTTTGAGTTGTCGGCGGCGCTCGTTACTGTGACGGTGACTGTGGGCGGAGTGGGCGTCGCTGAGGGCGCGGTGTAAAGAGCTGTCGTTGGGCCTTCGGCGCGATCGTGCCGACGGTGGAACTTCCTCCGGCGATGCCGTTGACGCTCCAGGTGACTGCTGTGGAGGGGCTACCCGTTCCCGGCGCGACCGTCGCAGCGAAAAGCTGCGCTGCGGAGTTTGAGACTATCGCGGAGGTTGGAAGCAGGCTGATCGCGATGTTGTCTTGCAACGTCACGGTGACGGTAGCGCTGTCTTTCGGGTTGACTTGTGCCACTGCCGTGACCGTGACGCTCGAGCCGGGCGGCAGAACCGGCGGCGCCGTAAACAGGCCGGCGGCGGAAATTGTTCCGGTGGCCGCGCCTCCTCCCGCTACGCCATTCACCTCCCATGCGACGTTTGTGTTTGCGTCGCCAGTTACGGTGGCCTGAAATGTTTGCGTCTGACCGAGGAAGAGACTGGCTGTAGCAGGTTGAATCGTAACAACCACAGTCGGTGGCGGAGGTTTTGGCGGAGTGCCTGCGAATCCGCAACCAATCAAGGCGATGACCACAAGCGCCAAAAGAAGAACGAGGATTCCACCAATGAAAATTTGTCTATTCGGATCCGCATCCAAGTCGCGCATGTTGAAAATCGAATTGCGCGACGGGCGTGAGCTGAATTCTTTGTGTTGTCCCAAGATTTTCATTGCGCAAGCATGAAGGGCAAGAGATGTGCCAAAGCGGAGCACAATTTGCGGAATTCTTTTTCAGGTCCTACGCGTTCGGAGATTTTCCGCGTAAGGTACAACGCGTTCGCAAGTTAGCCATGTTCGTTAGAACGAAGTTTCACGCGTAGACTTGGTTTCGTTCGCGCGACAGGCCGCGTTTTCTGAGATTCTTTCCTCCCAGAATGGCAGTGGGCCATTCCATTTCGGGACACGGTGCGGCATGTTGCGAAGATTGACACTTCGCGATTGCAGCCGAATAATGCGGTTATGACCAAGCCGGAAACAGTGCGCCGCATCAAAGCCTATTCCGCTGAAAGCGGCTATGTTTACCAATATCAATTTCAGGACGTGCATCCCGCCGAGAAGGCCGGAGCGCCCGGAAATGAATACATCTATTACGTCTCCGCCGACCGCAAAACAATGTTCCCGGTGCGCATTTTTGTCCGGCGCGATGCACTGGATGGCTGGACGAAGAAAACCGGACGCGTACTGACCGGAACCGAAGAGTATGCGGTCGCGAAAATGCGGCTGTTTCAAGCGTTGGACGAAGTGGAAGACTTTGCTGCCAAGCACCCGGATCTTGTTGTGGATGAATCGAACCTGGGCGCACTGCTGGAACGCCTCGACCTCTGATAAATTTCTCGCGCTAACCTACGATCTGATTACGAGCGAGCGCTGAGAGTGGGAGGCGCTATTCACCTTATTCGGATAAATAACACGGATCCGCAGGTCTATTTCCTTGAAAGAATTGCGTGAAGCGCCGGCTCGAGATTTTCGTAGCGAAAATGATAACTTGCCGTGGGCACACACTCGCAACGAACTTGTTGGCTGGAAAGCAGTAGCGCGTCGGCCATTTCACCCAGCAGCAAACGCAGCGCGAATGCAGGAGCGGGGAAGATAGCTGGGCGATGGAGCACGCTGGCGAGCACCTGCGTGAATTCCGAATTTCGCACGGGAGCTGGAGCAACCACGTTTACCGGCCCGCTGGCCTTTTCATCTGAAATCGCGGCCTTCAGCAGGCCCACAACGTCATCAAGCGCGATCCACGACATCCACTGCTCGCCGCTTCCGAGCCTCCCGCCGAGGCCCAGCTTGAATGGGGGAAGCATCTGCGTCAAAGCACCCCCTTTTGCAGAAAGAATCACTCCAAATCGAGTGATAACCGTGCGGATGCCGCTCGATTGCGCGCGAAGAGCTTCGGCTTCCCAGTCTCGGCAGGTATCGGCCAGAAAATCCTTTCCGCCGGCGCTCGATTCAGTGAGGACTTCGTCGCCGCGATTGCCGTAATAACCGATCGCGGATGCAGAGACGAATACTCGCGGTTTTTGTTTCAGGCGTGTGAAAGCATCAACAAGCACGCGGGTGACATCAACCCGGCTGCTGCGAAGAATTTTTTTTCGCGCGGGATTCCAGCGGCCGCCTCCAATGCTCGCGCCGTTCAGGTTTACTACCGCATCGGCGCTTTCCATGGCATTCGTGTTTATAAAGCCGCTGCCAGGGTCCC
>Ga0209006_10005840_pt1 | contig 11182 bp, 6 predicted proteins | sample JacPin_JW_Ref_O2_FD_188567 | JGI IMG/M metagenome (GOLD analysis project Ga0209006, IMG submission 188567) | Forest soil microbial communities from Algoma, Ontario, Canada - Jack Pine, Ontario site 1_JW_Ref_O2 (SPAdes) (version 2) | ecosystem: Environmental > Terrestrial > Soil > Boreal... | reverse complement strand
CGCACCAATAAAAAGCAGGCGCCCGGTCATGAGCAGGTCGCCAAGGAAAAATATCCACGTGATCGAAACGATGCCAGCCTCGAAGAGCCAAAAGCCCAACCCATCAAGGCGTGCAGCCCATCGTTCTCCTGCGCTCAAAGGGGCCATCACATCGGCCCGCGTCTTGCCGAACAATTGATATACCGGAACCACCGAGTACCCCCGCGCGCGAATCCCATCGATGATCATGGGCAGCGCGCGAACCGTCTCCGAACGATTGCCGCCGCCGTCATGCAGTAGAACAATGTTGCCGCAACGCAGGTCGTTGGGACCGCAAGGTGGCAAGTGCGCCAGCACGTAGGCAGAAATCTCTTCGGCGGTATGCCGCCGCGGCTTATCACTCCAGTCGTTGGGATCGATTCGGTTGCCGACGGTGATGTAGCCCATGTCTTGCGCGAATTCGAGCGGCTTCACTTGGTCGGCAGTGTCGGGTTCCTCATCAATCGCATAGGGCGGACGCAGAAGCTTTGCTCGAATTCCCATTAAGCTCGCAAACAGCCGCTCTGTAAGATTCAGTTCCACCTTCATGTGGGTTGGCGAAATATTACTAACGTCCGGATGGGTGAAGGTGTGGTTACCGATCGTGTGGCCTTCGTTGTAAATACGTTTGGCCAAGCCTGAGAAATCGTCGGTTTGGATGCCGATCAGAAAAAATGTGGCCGGAGCACGCTCACGCTTGAGCACATCGAGAATCCTGGGCGTCCATTCCGGATCGGGGCCATCGTCAAACGTGAGCGCTATCTGGTTAGGGCTGTACCCGTAACGCCCCACCCGAAAAGGTTCTGGCAGAGACTGGAAATTTTCGTCGGTGATCAGTTTTGTCTTCACATCGATGGTGAGGTCGCGAGTGCCGTGAGTGGGGCGGTCCTCGATCCGAAGGATTTCGCCCTGTCCTTCCATGTCAACATCCTGGCCAGGTGGCACGTCGCGCACTTTATCATTGGCCCCGGCGTCTCCCGGAACGTCCCACACCCGCCATAGCGACCGATCTTCCCCGCCCAGGCGCCACAACGCAAAAGTCTGAATGCCCAGTGTCTGCGCGGCCCTCATGTGATTCAGCGCCGTAACCGCATCCAGGAACCAGACATCGTGGCGGAGACTGTGCTCATCCAGATAACTGAAATGCGGATTTAAAGCATCGTCATCGAAGGTTACGTCTTCGTCGGAATCCCGCGCGGCCAGCCAGGCTTCCTGCACGCTGACAGAACTGTCATGAGCATCCGGCGGAAGCTTGCCCTTCTTCGGCTTGAGCACCCAGTCGTAGCCGTAGTTGGCGATTGCGCAGATTAATTTTTCCCGCGGAATCACTTTTACGGCAAAATTGAGATTGTCGACAAACCAATCCTGCGATGCCACCGGTCCCGCCGCGGCGCCGGGATAGTGTTCGTCGTAGTTCATCACGATCACGCCGTCCGCGGGCGCGGAGATAGCGGCGTAATCGAACTCCAGATTGTGGGCGGGCACGCTCACATAAAGCTTCATCCCGCGCCCATGCAGGTCCGAAGAGAGTTCATTCAGTAGAGCAACATAACCCTTCTGGCCCGAGCTGGGGAAAGCCTCGAAATCCACCATCAACCCGCCGAAACGATCGGAAGAAAGAAATAGACTCAGCTGCTTCCGGAAAACCGTGCGCGCGTCCGCGTCGTTCAGAAACCCCGCGATATCCACCCAATCAGTGCCGTTGAAATTGTTGACCATGGGGAAGACTTCCATGCTGGAGTCTTCTGCCTTGAGAAACGGCATCACGCGGTCGTCGACGGAGCGCACGCGATCGTCCTGGATCACGTCGAAAAACTTGTTCGTTTGATCATCCACCCCCTGCAGGCGGCCGTCGGTTGTGAGCACGTGCAGCCAGTCCGGATAAAGCAAATCGATCTGACGGGCGAAGTCGCGAAGGGACGAAAAACTCGCCGTATCCCACGGAACATAAAACGCGGCTCGAATTCCTTCTTCCTGGTTGAGCTTGACCTCAGAGGCCGGTAGTTTCGACTTCCGATGGGAACGGTTAGCCAGCTTCTTCAGACGGTCGCGGGCTTTTTCCTTCTCATTTTCCTTCAGGGCTTTGAAGGCGCGTTTCTGCGGGGAAAACAGCAGTTCGGGGAGGCGCTCGTCCCGCAACGTGGTGTACACGAAGAAAATAATCAGTGCGGACAAAATCGCTACCGCAACGTCGACTAGTCGTCTTAGTCGCTTCCAGCGCGCGCGTTTCGGATCGTAGAAGACAGGTTCCGGCATGGAAGGTTAATCGATCATCGTATGCCGCAAGCGGCGAGTGGTCAATTGTTGAAGGTACGCAGACAGGGCACAGGCACGCGGCACGGAGTGCTTTCTAAGTTAAGATGCGCCAGCAACGCACAAAGTTGACTCCAACGCGCTATATTCTCTTCGTGCTGGAACTGGTGCGTAAGGATGTTCGATTCTTTTTTGCGGCTACCCTGGCCGCTCTGGCAATGCGGCTGATCTTTCTGGTGCACTTTCCAGGCATCGTCGACGATTCGCGCCTCTACGCCGATATTGCCATGAACTGGCTGCAGCACGGGGTCTACGGGATCAGCAATTCCGGCCAGGTTGTGCCTACGCTTTCCCGCCTGCCGGGCTATCCTGCATTTCTCGCGGGGGTTTTCGCCGTGTTCGGCTGGAGCAATTTCCGCGCCGTCTTGATGGTTCAGATCGTGTTCGATCTGGGCGCCTGTCTGTTGGTGACGGATCTCGCACGCCGCATGTTTTCTGATCAAGCGGCGAAAGCCGCGTTCATGCTTACCGCGCTGTGTCCGTTTCTGGCAAACTATTCAGCCGCGGTTCTCACCGAAACTTTGGAAATCTTCTTCACCGCGCTCTCGCTGGATTGTGCGATTTGGGGACTTGCGGGCTTGCGACAAGATGGCGGCTCACCGCCCTGGTCAAAATGGCTCCCGTGGCTGGGATGCGGTCTCGCTGTCGGAGCCTGTCTATTGTTGCGGCCCGATGGCGGAATTTTGCTCGCGGCGCTCGGAGGGTATTTGTTCTTACTCTTTGTAAGCGCAATTCTCAAGCAAAGACGAAGCGCCGACAACGCTCCTGTGCTTTTTCCAATCCTGCGCGCGGCCATTATTCTCGTGATCGGCGCGCTGGCGCCGCTCGTTCCGTGGACCTTCCGCAATCTCCACACACTACATCGATTCCAGCCCCTCGCCCCGCGCTATGCCAACGACTCCGATGAAGCGGTGATGGTGGGATTCAATTGCTGGACCAAGACGTGGATCGCGGACTATACGTCTGTTCAGGACATCTACTGGAACGTGCCCGGTTCCGCCATTGATATTTCGCGCCTGCCACGACGCGCTTTCGATTCGGAACAGCAACTGCAGGAAACCGAGCAACTTTTCGCCGATTACAATCAAGATCACGACGTAACTCCGGAACTCGATGCGCGTTTTGCGGCGCTGGCGGCCGCTCGCATTCGGGCCGCCCCCCTGCGTTACTACGTTTGGCTTCCGGCTCTGCGCATTGCCGACATGTGGCTGCGTCCCCGAACCGAGCTGCTGCCTTCTGATCCGCGCTGGTGGGAGTTCAATGACGACCGCACCTGGCTTGCCGTCAGCATCGTGTTCGGGCTGGTGAATCTGGCTTACGTCGTCGCGGCATTGGGCGGGTTCTTACGCTGGCGTGAAATTTATGGCGTCGGATTATTCGTTTTATTTCTGATCCTGCGCTCGCTGTTCCTCGGGACGCTGGAAAATCCCGAGCCCCGGTACACCCTGGAATGCTATCCGGTGGTCATAATTGCGGCTTCCGCGCTGTTCATCGGCAAAACGCATCGCACCCATCGAAAACCCGCATGAACAGGCTCCCGAATCTGAAACGCCGTCCGTGAAAAGCCGTATTCAAACGTCTCACAACCGTAAAGATATTGAAAATTAAGCTTGAATATTGTGCCCCCGGAGTTGCACAATAGCGCCCCATCGGGTCCCCAGGGTCTCACTTCTGTCGCTAACTTCCTGGGCAAACACAATCGAATGTAATGCCCCAGCGGGGGAGGAGATCTCTATGCGTACGAGCGCACGTGTAGTTACTCTGTTGGTTGGATTCTTTCTTGCGTTGAGCACTCTAGTCGTTGCGCAGACTGCAACCACGTCACTACGCGGAACGGTCTACGACGCCAAAGGCGCAGTGGTTGCGGGCGCCTCGGTCATGATTGTCAACCCGGCTACGGAATTCAGTCGCCGCACAAAGAGCAATAATCAGGGCGGTTACGAGTTCGTGGACCTGCCCCCGGCGACCTATGAGCTTATCGTCAACTCGACTGGCTTCGCCACGGTCAAAGAGAGCGGCATTCAGCTGCTCGTAAACTCTCCAGGCACTGTGAACATCAATCTGCAAGTCACGGGAGGGACTGTGACTATTGACGTCGCAGGCACCGCTCCGCTGGTCAATACCGTGAATGCTGCACTCGGTCATGCTTTTGATACCGAACAGATCGAAGATCTGCCGTTCGAAGGCCGTGATCCCACTGGCATCCTGAGTTTGCAGCCCGGCGTGGTATTCACCGGAAACAGCCAGAGCATCCACAGCGCGTCCGACAGTCGCAGCGGTTCTGTCAACGGCGCCCGCAGTGACCAGACCAACGTCACACTCGATGGAGTAGACAATAATGACCAGACCTTGGGAACGGCTTTTCAGGGAGCCCTGCGCGTTCCCCTTGATTCGCTGCAAGAATTTAAGGTTACGACGGCGAGTTCTGATGCCGATACCGGTCGCTCTTCCGGCGGGCAGGTTTCTCTTGTCACCAAGTCTGGCACCAACGGGTTTCACGGAGGGGCCTACGTGTACAACCGCACCGGGATCGGCGAGGCGAATGATTGGTTCGACGAAGCGGCGGAGGTGGGCGCTGGACTGCCGAATACCGCTCCGCACCTGGTGCGAAATACCTTCGGAGCTTTTGTAGGGGGACCGATCATAAAGGATCGCTTGTTCTTTTTTGCAGACTTCGAGGGTGGGCGCTTACGGCAGAACTTTCAAGCCACGCGGCTCGTTCCCAGTGATGGCTTGCGGAGCGGTAGCATCAGCTATCCATCTTGCGGTGGAGACCCCACCTGCAACAACGGCGCGACTACGCCCACAACAGTAACCCTAACGGCAGCCCAGTTGGCCACGATGGACCCTAATTGCACTGGGCTGGGAACGTGTCCTCTCGGGCCAGGGGCGAATCCGGCGGTGATGGCAATTTTTCAGCAGTACCCTCACCCCAACACCGACTCCGTGGGCGACGGCCTGAATTATCGCGGCTTCACGTTTTCATCTCCACTGCCGCAGACGCTGGATGCCTACGTCGTCAAACTCGATTACAACTTGACGCGGAACGGCAATCACCGCCTCTTTCTGCGCGGTGTTCTGGACGGCGATCGCACTGCTCAGAATTCCGATCCCACGTCGTTTACCGGGGACGGAGGTTCGCAATTCCCAGGAGATCCAGCAAACCGCACGCTCGTTAATACTAGTAAAGGCCTCAGCGCAGGCTATACCGCGACCCTGAGCAACACTTTGATCAACGACTTCCGCTTCGGATACATCCGGCAAGCAACTGATACTCTGGGACTGCAGACGCAGCACTTCATCGAGTTTCGCGGGTTGGATGACCTGACTTCCGAGACCCCTACCACGAATGTTCACGTGCCCGTGAAGAACTTTGTGGATGACATTACCAAAATCAGAGGGACCCACACTCTGCAATTTGGCGTCAATACGCGCCAGGTAGACAACGTTCGCGTGTCGAACTCAACCTCATACTTCACCGGTATTACAAACTCTTTTTGGCTGGCTGGTTCTTGCATCTCCAACTGTGGCACTAGCCTTGATCCAGCTGCGTTTGGATTCCCGACCGTGTATCAGGCGTTTTCTACCAGCTACGATTTCCCCGTCACGGCGCTGGCGGGCTTGGTCACTGAAGTCGGTTCAAACTACAACTTGACTAAGAGCCTCACGGCATTGCCTGAGGGCCAACCGGTCCCGCGCCATTTCCGGGCGCACGAGTGGGAGTGGTACGGGCAGGATTCGTGGCGCATCAAGAAGAATCTGACCATGACTTACGGCTTGCGCTATACGCTATTGGAGCCTCCATACGAAACGACAGGGACTCAAGTCGCGCCCACGTTCAGTTTGGCGGATTGGTTCAACCGGAGGGCGGCCGGCATGTTGACGGGGCAGACCTACGATCCGCTCGTCAGTTTTGGCCTATCGGGACAGGCCAATGGCGGAAAACCTTATTGGAACTGGGACTACCATGACGTCGCACCGCGCTTGGCTTTTGCCTACTCACCTGACGCGGACAGTAGTTGGGGCCGCAAGCTATGGGGAGGACCGGGAAAAACCTCCATCCGAGTGGGATACGGAATGTACTACGACCACTTCGGAGAGGGCATCACTAACAGCTTTGACAAGAACGGATCTTTCGGCTTGACGACCTCGATCACGAATCCTGCGGGTATCCAGAGCGTCGACACTTCCGCGCGCCTCACCGCTTTGAATACTATTCCTACAACAAGCGCAGCCATAAGCGGCAACTGTCCGGCGGCGCCCTGTCCGATCGTGGAACCAGCCCCTAGCGGTTCTTTCCCGGTGCAACCGCCGACCAGCCTTAGCGGGGGCGGATTCGCCATTACGTGGGGCCTGAACGACCATTTGAAAACCCCTTATTCTCATGTATTTAATTTTTCAATCAATCGGGAACTCTCGAGCAATTTCGTGTTTGAAGCTTCCTACGTCGGACGCTTCGCGCATCGACTGCTCCAGGAAGAGGACTTGGCCATGCCATTGAACCTTTACGATCCGAAGAGTGGCATGAGTTATTTCCAGGCGGCAACGCTACTGGCTAAACAGTACCGTGCTGGGACGCCGATTCAGAGCATTAGTGCTGCAACCGTGGGGACGAACTATTGGGAAGATATGTTCCCAGGGGCCGCCGGATCGGGATCAACACAAGTGGGGGCATCTTTCTTTGGTGCCGGCACGACCTGCCTGCCGCATCTGGGTACGGCTCCAGCCACGGTAACTGCCACCCAAGCGATGTATGATCTCTTTTGCACCTACGCGGGAAATGAGACCACCGCGCTGGAAGTCGCAGATGTACCTGGCCTCATCACCTCCGCGTGTTATCCAGCTTGTGCCGCGAGCAACGGCGGCGGCGGCTACGCTTATTACAATCCCCAGTACTCTTCGCTCTACGGCTGGTTCAGCAATGGCAACAGTTCCTACAACGCCGGCCAATTCAGTCTTCGCCGCAAAATGGTGCATGGTTTGGAGTTCGATCTTAACTACACGTATTCAAAATCAATAGACACGGGCTCTAACGCGGAGCGAATCAACCAGTTCGAGGGAAGCGGGTTCGCCAGTCAGGTGATCAACTCATGGTTCCCGAAACAGCTCCGTTCGGTCTCCGATTTCGACAATACCCACCAGTTCAACGCCAACTGGGTCTGGGAGCTGCCCTTTGGTCGGGGCAAGACCTATGCGTCAGGAATGGGCCGAGCGGCGAATGCTGTGATCGGAGGATGGACTCTTTCAGGGTTGTGGCACTGGACCAGTGGCTATCCCTTCACGGTGAGCAGCGGCTTCGGCTGGGCCACCAACTTTGAACTCGAATCCGCCGCTATCCTCACTGGCGCGGCCCCAAAGACTGGCACGTTCTACCCGGCGGCTCTCGGAGGACACACTCCGAATGTTTTCCAGGATCCAACCTCCGCTCTTGGCGATTTCCGGCAATCATTTCCGGGCGAGTCAGGTCAGCGCAACGAACTCCGAGGCCCTGGCACATTTGACATCGACGCCGCCTTGGGCAAGAGCTGGAATATTACCGAAAGGCAAGCGATCAAGTTCACCTGGGAGACGTTTAACATCACCAACACTCCCCGCTTTGACGTTGGAACAATGCAGATCAACGGCAACAACAGTATTTCGAACAGCAGCAGCTTCGGAAATTTCAGTTCTACTCTTTCCCAGCAGCGGGTGATGGAGTTTGCTTTGCGTTACAGCTTCTGATCGACTCGAATTTCATTAAGGGGCCAAAATCCCCCCTTTTTGCTTGTTCCTGAATACTTTTTGGGGGATACCGGACCGCTCTACGACAATGGCGAGTCGCTCATGCGGAAGCGCGTTCGAACGTGCTCCGAGATCAGCTCGATCGCGGCACGGTTGGTCACTGGATCGCTTTGGGCCAAATACCGCATCGCCTCCACTAGCAACCGCTGTCCATCAACGTAGCGAGGATCGGAGGCGCGTTCTCGTTTTGTGGAACGACCCAACTTCGGCGGCACCGGGATAGTGAACACTTTGGCCATGCGTGGACTCAATTGAGGATTCTCAAGGCAGTATAGCGCCCCAAGTGCATTTTCCAGAACAACATTCTTCTGCTTCCAATTCAACCACTTAGCCACCAGGCGAGACAATCTTCGTTTTGCCTGTGGTTTTCAAGCGAAATACGTCGTTGCTGATCTTCGCATTTACCTTTACCGCGGAATACTTGGCCAAACGAAAGTCGCCCTGGCCCTGCATGAATTTCTGTTGCAGGGAGATGCCGCGATTAAGGTCGATCCATAGGAAAGCTTCGGTGAAGTAGTTCCGGACTTTCTCGCTCTTAGGAGTCAGGTGCAGCTTCGCCGTCGCTATGTTGTCGACGGTCTCTTCGCCCTGATAAGTGACGTCAAATGAGTTTTTCAGATCCTGCCCGCTGCCCCCAAAGCCCAGTACCAGCCAGCTTTCCATTTCGTTATGGTTCGCGCCCGCCGTATATTGAATGACCTGTTCGATCTTCGGCTGATACACCTGCAGCTTGCCGTCTTTGTAGAGAAGAAACTTCTGCTCGGGTTCCTTGATGTCAGCCATCATTTCAATTTCTTTTCCCGAGCGCCGGTAATAAACCGTTCCCTTCTGCGTGTCGGTTTCATCGACCACTCGCTGATACTGATCCCAAACGAAATCGGCTTGCGTGGTTTGGAAGCTGGCGGCTGCCGTATCCATCTTTTGCAGCACGCTGTCGAGAGTGGCAGCGTCCGGTCTCTGTGCTGTTCCGATCGAACCCAGCAACGTAATCCAGGCGAGGCCGACTGTGCGCAAGAAAAGCTTTATCACTATTTTCTCTTCACCCAAACCCGGTAGTTCTGCACTTTCCCGTCGTGATCCGGTACTCCTTCATAGTTCACGATCGAGACCGCGCCCGAAATCGGTTCAATGACACGCAACAATTGGTCGGGCACGGAGCCGTTATCACCCGGCGAAAGCGCGCTGGCAGAAATCTCATATAGCAGCCCGCCTTGCGCGTCCGTTGTGACAATGACATCAGTCTGATGCAGCTTGCGGGGAACTGGTTTGTCGTTGTAATTAATCCAGTACGGGGTAGCAAAGATGAAGATGAGGATCAGCGTAACCATTACGTCGTAATGCAGCGTGCCACGCTCATGCTGCCACAAAATATAGCTGCGAATTGTTCGCCAAACGGCGTTCATCGGTAGGGAAGGCGCGCCGCTATTGGTCGTGCTGATGTCCACACTTTGCAAGTCTAGTGACCGCTTCCTTTCTTGGCAATGATTAAGCGATTGAGCTTCTACCTGCTAGCTCCTGGCTTGGAGCGATCTCCCGAAAGCGTTTCGAGCAAGAAGGTAGCAGCTAGAAGCTCTTCTTGGTGATTCGCTCGGCACCGATATAAGCCCGCAAGACCTCAGGAATCACAACACTACCATCCGCCTGCTGATAGTTCTCGACAATTGCCACCCATGTGCGGCCAACGGCCAATGCGCTTCCGTTCAGGGTGTGGACGAACTCAGTCTTGTTCCTACCTTCCGGCCGGTAACGGACATTCGCCCGCCTTGCCTGATACGATTCATAATTCGAGCACGACGAAATCTCGCGGAACAACTGCTGCCCCGGCAGCCAGACCTCAATGTCATACGTTTTCGCCGGAGATGGTCCCATATCACCCGTGCACAATGCCACCGTGCGATAGTGTAGCCCAAGCTTTTGCAGAACGGTCTCGGCGTTTCGCGTGAGCTTCTCATGTTCGTCATACGAATTTTCCGGGTGCGCAAACTTTACCAACTCTACTTTCTGAAACTGGTGCTGACGTATGATGCCGCGCACGTCTTTCCCGTACGAACCCGCCTCGCTGCGAAAGCACGGAGTATACGCCGTGAGTGAAATCGGCAAACGTGCGGAATCAAGCACTTCATCGCGGTACAGGTTTGTGACCGGAACCTCCGCTGTCGGAATCAGCCAGAGATCTTTTTCTCCATGCGGAACGCGAAATAAGTCGGCGGCAAATTTGGGCAATTGCCCAGTGCCGTACATGGATTCGGAATTAACCAGGTAGGGTGGCAGAACTTCGGTATATCCATGCTCGCGGGTGTGCAGATCAAGCATGAAGTTCGCCAGAGCTCGTTCGAGCTTTGCGCCCATGTCCCAGTAAACCGCAAAGCGCGCCCCGGTGAGCTTGACGGCTCGCTCCAGATCGAGAATTCCGAGTTCCGCTCCCAGTTCCCAGTGCGGCTTTGGAGTGAAGTCAAACTTTGGCGGCGCGCCCCACCGCCGGATTTCCACATTCCCTTCCTCGCTATGGCCCACCGGAACGCTTTCATGCGGCACGTTCGGGATTCCAGAAAGAATCTCCTGCAGCCGCGCATCGAGGTCGGCGGCAGTTTTCGCGAGGATCTGAATCTGCTCGCGCAGCTCTTTGGTCTCGGCGATGGCAGCCGTCGCATCCTGGCCCGCCTTTTTTAGCTTGGCAATGTCCTCCGAGGCCTTGTTCCGCCGAGCCTTCATGGTTTCCGACTCGGTAATAGCCTGGCGGCGCTGCGTATCGACCGCTAGGAAGTCTTTCAGCACGGCAGCCGGGTCGGCGCCGCGCTGGCGCAGCATTTCTTCCACCCGGGGCAGGTTGTCACGAACAAAATTCAGATCAAGCATGGGAACTGAATACTCTATCGGAAATGGTGTAAGGAATGCACGCGAGAGGTTCAGCAAACCACTTGACGTACTTGAGCCACGGTTGCCGACAAGTGCGCAGATGCACGCAGAGGCGCACACCGAAGGGTGCCGGCGCGGGCTATTACACAGCCGTATGAGCGGAACTCACGGGTGTCACCGGAAAAGTCTTCGCTTATGAAATCGCACAGAGCCA
>Ga0209006_10005839_pt1 | contig 11182 bp, 17 predicted proteins | sample JacPin_JW_Ref_O2_FD_188567 | JGI IMG/M metagenome (GOLD analysis project Ga0209006, IMG submission 188567) | Forest soil microbial communities from Algoma, Ontario, Canada - Jack Pine, Ontario site 1_JW_Ref_O2 (SPAdes) (version 2) | ecosystem: Environmental > Terrestrial > Soil > Boreal... | reverse complement strand
AGGACCTACTCAACCATATATGCGAGGGATACAAGATGGACCCTTGGTGTACCAAGCTCCTTGCAGTGCCAACCACACTGCATGGCGTGATGATATGCAACAAACTGTTATATGTCGGTGAACAACTGGTTGTGCCCTGAGTGAATGATATCTGGGAGTGCCTGTTCCACCTGGCTCATGACATCCTGGGTCACTTTGGTATGGACAAGTTGTACAGAGCCCTCCGCTCCTCATTCTACTGGCCCAGAATGCACCATGATTTAGAACACACATATATTAGGGAATGCCCTGACTGCCAATGCAACAAATCACCAACCACTATGCTGAGTAGACTGCTTCACCTACTCCCAATCCCAGATCAACAAGGCGATTCAGTAGCAATCAACTTCATCAGCCCACTCCCAGTGGACAATGGCTATGGCATGATAGCCACCTTCATGGACTACCTGCACAGTGACATTTAGATTGTACCCACATACTCAAAGATCTCTGCCAAAGAATTTGCAGTGATCTTCTTTGACAACTGGTATTGTGAGAATGGTCTCCCCTTGGAGATAGTCTCAGACCACAATAAACTTTTCACTTCTTACTTTTGGAAGATGCTACATACACTAATGGGTGTAAAATTACAGATGTCTACTGCATACCACCCTCAGAGTGATGGTGCCAGTGAATGCTCCAACAAGATGATCAATCAATGCATACACTTCCATATGAATTGCAACCAGGAGGGTTGGTCCCACACCTTGCCACACATCTGGTTTAACATCATGAGCATGATCAACATGTCTATAGGATTTTCACCATTCCAGCTATGAATGGGCCAGAACCCCTGATTGATCCCACCATTGATACAGAGTGATACAGGACTACATGACATATAAACAGACTGTGTCATCAAGTGCATACAGTCAGACATACAAGATGCGAAGGATAACCTCCTTCTTGCAAAGATTTCTCAGAGCTTGCTAGCTAACAACTATCATACTGATAACCTTTGCTCTAAATACAGGTGAAATCAACCCAACATCTACCCCACTTTCCATATGTCTCAAGTCAAGCCCTACCATGAGAACAATGGAACATTGTTCCCACAATGAGAGTTGGAATGCCCACTGCTGGTGATCATTGATGGACATGAAGAATACTACATAGAATAGATACTCGATAAATGCACATGTGCCAAGACTATGCAATATCTTGTCCAATGGCATGGATACAGCCCTGAGCAGGACCGATGGCTACTGGCAGCTGACCTCAAAGAGTGCAAAGCCCTCAACATTTGGTTAGTGGAAAAGGGTAGTGTTGTTAGCAGGGTTTCGCCATTTCGCTAGATAGATTTGGCAGAATGGCAATTGCCAAAGTGGGCTTGAAAGGCCTTGGCGAAACAGCAAAACCACCAGGAAGAAATATCAAATTCACAGAACTGTATAGATTATGATGAACCTAATATATACATAATTTGTGTCAACTGTATAGCATCTAAGCACACAGGATGGCTGGCCATGCCAATTATTCAGGCCAACTTTACCATTCTTGACAAGGTTGACAATAAATCTAACTGCTACTTCTACAAGTGCAACCACTGTGCTGAAGATGGAGCTGGTGCTTGTATTGAAGGCCAGGATAATAAACATATCAAGCACCTTACTGATCCAAAGAAATGTCTGAATGCCCCCCCTGATGTATGTAAAGAAGCACACATATTTCTCACTGGGAAAGGTCTCAATGACACAATCCATATCACTGCTGCCATGACAACTACTTCATCAATCAAATCTGATATCTCACCAAGTGTTCTGAAAGTTCAAAAAAAGCAGAAAGGAACAACTTTAGATGGATTTATTGACTATCCTCTCACACTAGCACACCAGAAATGAGCCAATATCAAGCTCTTTCAGTAAGTTTCTTTGAACTTGAACCTAGACAGAAATTTTTATAAGTTACCCAGCTTCATTGTTCATGTGAATGTTGCATTGTCTATTGCTGAAAATTGGTACTTCTATGATTTCCTTGATAAGATTTGTCCATCATACTTGGCTCCCTCATGCTATGTATTATTGTATTCTATTATGGACAGTGAGGCTGCTAGAGTACAGATTGAGGAAATAGGCCACATTAAGGAGAGGAAGCGACTCACTCTACTCATCAATGGGTAGGAGGACAGGCTAAAGTGAAGCTTATATGGCTCTGTTGCTTCTGAGGTTAACCAGTATCCTGTTGTGCTTAGCCTTGAGGATATGACTGGCCATCATGGCTCAGCTGATAAACTCCTTGAGGCTTCACAGAAGGCCCTGAAGACTATGGAGATTGAAGACAGCCAAAATATCATTGCACTCACAACAGATAACCCAACAGTTATGCAGGCCTTCCAAAGAAAATTCCAAGATAAATATTTCCGAGTGCTGGTATATCTGGTTTATGAGCTAAGCTGTTTTCCAGTTAATATACTTTTTGTGTAGACATTTTCCTGTTTCTTACATAGGGTGAACACTATTGTGGGTGAGATATGCTCCTATCCATCCATGAAGAAAAGTATTACAAAGGCTACTTGTATCATCAATTTCTTCAACAACTTGCACTATTGGGGGGGGGCAGCTTATTATTGAGGCAAAGAAAGAGAACATCAACTGTAAATTGAAGCAAAATTGCAAATCATGTTGGTATGCATTGATGTTACAAGCTGCAAGTGTCAAATCCCATCAGTACAGTACTTCCAGATTTTTTGTAGTGAGTACAACTGATGTAGCTGAACAGAAGTCCCCTCTTGCATATCTGCTTTCAACCAGATGCACAAAGGAGAACCAACAATCTTTCACCCATTGCTCCTGATGTCATAAATACTGTTCTCTGGGACTTTCTGGTCACAGCTTAACCAGCTTATCAAAATGACCAAGCCGATTGTTGATGTAATTGGAAATCCTGAATCATGAGAGGTCTCACTTGCTGACTGCATGCTTGAGCTGATTCAGTGTGCATGAGCCATGACACAGCTTGAGCTTGACTCTGAAGATGACAATATCAGTCTCTGGATGCATGCCAAGTCAGTGTTCAACTGCCAATTCCATTCCATGAATACTGATATACATTACCTCGCACTCTTTCTCCATCCACTATCTCGGAAACTTGCAATTTCACAAGTTGCAACTGGTTGCTCATTCCAATTTATGGTCAAAACTGTCCTGAGTATTGCGGAACAGTCGAGATGGAGTGAGGAGAGTGCTAAACTGTTGGTTGACGACCTAAGCAATACTATCAGTGCAAAGGTCCTTTTGCAGGTGCACACGCAAACAGGTTGGATTGGTGGGAGGGTCTTCCAATGTCATCTGAATCCCATCCATTAAAATGTCTCACCATCACCATTCTCTCAATTGTCCCTCATTCTGCTGATGTAGACACATCACCAGCATGCATACATGCATACCCACAAGGACCCAGGTATGAATGCAGAGCTGGCCACTGACCTTGAGGCCAATTTTGTGTGGGTCCCACCTCTTTCTGCTCAAACAGAGTATTCCAATGACTATCTGGAAGGCCCGGAATCGATTTCCCTGATGAGCTTGAGAAAGAAAATGAAAAGGCTGCTCATCTTGACAAGTTGAATAGTGGAGAGGTTTTGGAAGGTGAGGTGTATGATTTTGGAGAGTTGGAGCTTGTGGATAAAGGACTTGCACCCCTTGGATTTGAGGAGGAGGTTAGTATCATTGAGGCTGGTGCAGAAAACAGTAGCCAAAGCTGGGATATCACTCAGCTAATATCTTCGAATGGTGTTGTCATCTAGTATACCTACAAAGTTTCACCAAGTTTTGCCACCCCTGGCAATTGCCATTTTACCATTTTGCCAGCAGAATTAGCCTGAGTTAATTGTGCCCTCTACACTAGAAAAGGGAGGAGATACCTGATTATAAGTAACAACATTTTTCCTGCCATGCTGACAGGTTTTTTGCACACATTGCTGAGCAATTGATATGGGTGACAAGGTTTTATTTTTTATATTCACTTTACTTCTTTTTCATCTATGCACACAGCTCTGTCTTTTTTTGGAGGGGGAGGGTGTAAGCCTATTGCTTACATCTCATGTCACATGATAGATAGAGCTCTTGTTCCCATTCTCCCATCTTGTCCTAGATAGAATAAAGCCCCTTTTTAGTTCCATTTTGTCCCCCTTTTTGCCTCTGAGTGTAGCCCACCCTCAAGTAGGCTCTCAAAGGCCAGTATGGTGTGCAAACAAGGATAGACATGTCATGAAGTGGAAAAGATAAGGGGGGTTGACTGTTTCATGACAAGGCAGCTGTTAGCAGAAGGACCACAGTACAGAAATGGCATATTCTTGACTAGCAGTCCATCGCATTATTGATGGTTTGGATATAAACTCCACCCCTTGGCATTTTGGCCAATTGTGAGTGTTATTGTTGTATATATACATTTTGATGATATTTCATGAACTGGCTCTTACAAAGTTCTGCTTCCTTGTCTTCCTTGCCTCCCTCATCTTCTGACATGTTACCTATTTCTGTAGGATTTTTTGAGGTGCCTGTCATATCATCCTCACTATCAGAGGGCTCCATGATATGGTTACTGTCAACATCAAGGATACCATCAACATGTGTTGGTTCCTCATCTTCTTCATCAGAGACTGAGATATGCCTTGAGGTTTGGGAATGGGAGGATGATACTGAGGCTTGAGACTGTGTGTTCTTTGTTGTCTGCTGATTCAACTTCTTCTCTGATGACTTTGTCACTGTAGGTTTAGCCCTGGCAGTGGCCACTTTTTTTGAGGTTGAGATAGTCACAGGTAGACAGCAGACCAGAGAATGATAATAATTTTTGGCTCCTTGAATATTGGGCCTGAGCATTTACTGTATATAGTCATAGTCATGTCTATAGTGACAAGTTATATACTCTACAGGTATGGGTACCTGGTGGGTTACCATACCCTTACCCATTATACCTGTGATGAAACCCACATGGGTTACCCATACCCATGCACACCACTAATTTCAGGTGAGGTTTCTGCCAATGACCAGCCCCATTTCTCTTGGGCTCATAAAAAGAAAGTCCGTCTGGTATCTATCTTGGGCTGTTGTGTCATATAAGCAACTAAGAAGGCCTCTCTTATCAGTTAGAGAACCAACCTTCCACTTCCATAAATATTCATTTTCATTAGAGGGTGAGGTTCCCTCCTGCAGATCTTCGTGGTCCTCATTTCCCATTTCAAGTTTTGCATTTCTGTCAACCTTCTTTATGGCCGGGATGCCTGTCATGAGTGAATGCAACTTCAAGGTGAATCTAGGGCCAATCTCTTGCAGCGTGACCTTTTCAGCTGACCGGAATGTGTACCTACACCAGATTTAGCATTCCATATGTATACATTAAACCCGTGGCATACCGATGTCTTCGAAAAAATAAAAAGTCGCGTTGATTGTGCAGGGTCACTACCTGGCGACCTTGAAATTCAGGGATTGGAGGGAAAAGGGTTTGGAATAAACGTCCGACAGCCTGACCCAAGCGTGTCACAAAGTTATTGAGGATTAATTCAGGGTCGTGTGGGGTGGCTCGGGCATGACCCTTAATTGTGTGCCTCAGATTGAGTTGACATTATAATGTGAGATATATTCGACGTACAAAAATTTGTCGAGTCAATTCGATGGAAGTGAGCTTGAAGCGAGCAGTAGGTCCATCCGGCAGACGGATAAGTGTCATGGCATCTATCATGAAGAACATGTTAATAATCACGACCTTAAACACCGAAATCGCTTACTTGGCTGTTTCATGTCTTCGTTCACAATGCATAAATGCTTATATCCACGTCCAGAAGCCCAACCAGCGATTCTCCCAATCTGGAATTCCTTCCTTTGCTTTCTCGGAACGAATTCTGCTCCAGGAAACACACCAACCAGCTCAGTACAGAAGTCATATGTAGCCTTTGTCGCCTTGGGCGAAGTAGTAACGAGGATTTTCGGTGAAATACAAGGATCAGAGTCGGCGTCCGCTGCAGATTCCCCGAGTGGTGGTTCGGAGAGGCAGGGGTCTATGAGTCGGGGAATTTCTGTCGATGGATCCAGTTCGCGAGTGTTGTCAAGTGTACGGGGTACATTTCTTGCTAGGCGTTGCTTTTGAAAAATGTTGTTTGATCGGCTCTCTGAAAACGATTCCTGAACTCACTTGTTTTGCGGCCAAATCGCTTTTCTCCTTTTTGGCTTGGGCTAATCGCCTTTGAAGCTTCTGCTGGCTCTTGGTTTTCTTGTGAAGATAAAATAATCTTAGCCTGTTGTGTTTGCTTTTAGTGGGTGACATGCGGCTTGCCAAACGGACGTTACGTCGAAAGTCACCCGTCCCCTTTTCTTACCTCAACAGCCATGGAACCCATAAAACGGCTTATCGGCAATTGGATGGGACCTGAAGGGGGCCAGGCAATTGAGGAAACGGCAGCAGGCATGATTTTTCAAGTAATTATCATTATATGAAACCGATTCACGATCCCCATGAAATACTAGATATTTCGATGGGGCGCGTCACATTGCTCACTGTCGTAAAAGCTCTGAGAGAATATCTTACATCAGAAGAAGACGAGCTGCGCACAAAGGGTAATCATGGATGCTTCATCGTTTCGCACACATTTATGATCGAGCCAGGAGTTGACTTTCTTTCAACGGTGCTGGTCCATTGTGCCCCTACAGCCTTGAATCGCCAATCCAGTGCGAAATGCCTTCTCCATCAACATGATATCGTTACCTCACTGACACTTTCCAAGCTGGTGTCTTGGTGTCCTTCTATTGCGACAAACTGAGCGACGCCGAAACTATCGTTCCTGTTCTCAAGGGACTTGCTATGTTGACGCGCCTACCAAGTTGTATACCAAATGATGCAACCATTATTCTCCGCGCGTATGCACATCTCGCCCTCGTTGAATAATTCCTCACTCAACTAATGCTCAGGATGTTTGCACACCTAAACATGAAAGCTCTTGACCAGTCTTCGAGGTTCCTTGTCTTTTCTGTCATTGACACATTGATGGCAAGTCACCGCGGAGGTTTGCTAGCTCATTTACTACTTCCCCCATCCCTTTTGATCATCATTCATCCAAGCCTTGAAAGACATGGGGAACGAATTTCTGTCTGGTTACATCAAGCTTGCCGAAAGTGAGAAGGACCCACGCAACTTGCTCTTGACTTTGGCGATCGCTCGAGTGATACTTGTAGAATTCGATATTACCAATCACGTTGAAGTGCGTACAGTGACCCGGTTGAGAACCAATCAACCAATCAACCCCCCTGCAGGCATTGTTCACCATCATTTTCTGCTATTTTCCTATCACTTTCCGACCCCCACTTAACAACACATATGGTATCACGACGGACCATCTGAAAGCAGCGCTAGGGTAAGCCTCTTATTTATCACGCCTTTCGTGAGGCTTCCAACATATTATCTGTATTATGAAGTGGATGTCTAAATGCGACGCCAGCTTTTGGACGGCTTGCAATCCCCGTTCTTTTGGAGAAATTGCTGGCAGGTTCTCCCGCGACAAAAGTGCGGACACATGTTGACTGATAAAGCATCGCTCACACAATCATTAAGAGAGATGCTCTCCAAACGATGGCATCTTGCTTTCCGGTGTATGGTACCACTCTGATACAAGCATTCGCTTTCAAGCTGTGGTCTGCCCTTAAGCCTGAAGTAATTGCATAATCCATTAGATTCTGCTCTCATTCATCACATCTTTTGTCCGCAGATATTTCAGCCCTCGGATCCTATCACTGAGGCTGCTGCTCTTGATGCTGTGCAGCACCTTGTCAGGACCCTGCATTATGGACAAGACAACAATGATGAAATTCATAGTCTGATCCACGATGTCTGCGAAGAGTGTACGCAACTTGTGCGAGCACCCGAGAAAAACCAAGCCAAGGCTGCCCTCAAGGTCCTTTGCGCCTTTGTTTTGACTACACGTTTGTTGTTTTATGGCATTTTCGGAGTTTTCGGTGTTAACAGCATCAATCTCTAGCTCCCGTTTCCCGCTATACAATCTCTCGGGCGGTGCCATATCTTGTTGACTCTCTCCGCAATACAAGTAGCCGCACCCCCATGCTGACGTACCTATCAGATCTTATCAAAACGGCCCGAGATTCTACTCTAGCTGGATTCGAGCGCAACAGAGACCCATTACTTTTGCCATTCAAGGAGGACGTTTTAGGCGTCGAGGTCACGAACTTGAAAATCTTAGCATATCGTTTGCCCGCCCTGGATGGGTTGAAAGGCCTGGTGACCACGAATGCATTGTTGACGGACGAAGAGTTGCGTGTAATCGTGCTTAGTGTCAGTGAAATCCTGGAAAGTGATATCTCGAACGAATACATCAGGTAATGGTCGCACCACTCACAAACGGTCTCCTGGATTGATCCTTACTAGTGACATTGCGTTGGAGTTACTCTCAACCATATCCCTTTCCGCACCATGGCACCTTCAGAAGCACACTCTTCCTCTGCTATTTAGCTCTTTACCCGACCGTCCCCCTACCCCCACAGCCAGTGTCGAGAGACTAAAGTCTTGGCGCGTTCTCTCCACCCTTGGAAACCTTTGTGTTCAACCAGAATTGTTCGATACTCTCGTGGTCCGGCTGACGGCGATACTGGACTTTCTGTTGTTACAGACATCACCTCCGTGGAATAAACACAATGCAGCATATGCTTATGCCATTTTAACTACCCTCTTCAAGACTTTGACTGTGAAAGTTGACAAGCACCATGCAGATGTAGTGACATATAGCAACCGTCTAGTGCCCGCCCTATATGGCTTGTTCATCTCTTCTTGTCTTTCCGCCGATGATAATGTCAAGATTGGAATGGATCCGCGACTCATCGATATTTCTGCACAAGTCATCACTCTGATAGTTCGGATGCTACCCCTGCTGTAAGTCTTTCTCCTGATTTATTCGCAGTATTGACAAAGGTATGTAGACGACAACAGACCTTTGCAGTTGCGCTTTTGTCGGCGTTCTTGACAGGAGATATTATCAACATAGTTGAGGGTTATTGTAAAATGCCTCCAGGCACGAGATTCCTCCCATTTGATGTCAGTTTGGAAGACGTTTTGAAGGGCGCTGGGTTGATTATTCATGGTACAGCCCTCTGCGCCCACCATGCAAAAGAATCTGGTGGCTTTGTTCGCAGCGGGGATCATTGCGCTCCGCAACGAGGTATATCAATCCGCTTCACCTGGGTTCCTTGGGTTGATCCTTGCTTTGATTCTAGCTCACGCTTCCGGTTCCCGACTTGAACGAGTTCTTGAATATGCTCATGAATTGGAGTTTATCGCAGACGGAGAACACACTGCAGAGAAATGCGGCGTGGCAAATTGTTGCCAGTGTGGTGAACAAACAACCAAACGGTCTTTTTTTTCGAGTTCTTTAGGCATTCTAGCTGAAACAGGCCGTATCATCACAGATGTGTCGATATTTTTATCCCGCCAGTTGATACTATATCATCCTCAGGAATTTGCAAATAGCAAATATTTGGAGAAGCGAAGGCTTTTCGTGAAGTCAATGGGTTGGGTGAGCATCGTTTGGACAGCTGTCCTATCATCTTGATGGACTATAGATCACGAAAGCGCTATTGCTCAACGAAGATGTATCTTTAATCTCATTCGTTGACCATCTCCTTGGATTATTTGATGATGGGGACGTTAACTGGGTCGCTGCAAGTGTGGTTGGAGAGATCGGTAGTCAGGATGGGATTTTGACGAAGCGGAACCACGCCATCATCAAGGAAGGACTCGTTTCAATAACTTTCAAATTGATATTAACTATCCTTCTGCAGATTTTTCATGCCCAAAAATACGCCAATATCGTTCTCCCCCGCTTAATCGAGGGCGCGAACCCAACCCGTCGTACGTATTGTAAAGCCAAGCTCGTATTTGAAGGTTGACCCGTTCTGATTGGCCAGCAACTCGGCAACACATTCCCTGTCTGGTGGCACTAGCGACGCTGGTCAACTCAGTCCCAAAATCAACGTACTCCCACTTGATGTCATCAGTATGGTTCGCGTTTTACCAGGCTCGGCCTATTCTTAGATTCTCATAGCTTATGCCGTTATTCGTTCGCGGTCTTGAACTGCCTGATGATGATATCCAAGCAAACATCATCAACACACTTTCTAAAGCTACGGAAGGACAAACTACGGACACAAACGTCATGGCGGAACACGCCCCAACCCTTGTTTCCGCAATGCTCAAGAAATCCATATTCCATGAAATGCCGTCCGTTGTAAGTGATGTTACTAGCGCAGAAATCTATGGTTGAAGGGTTATCAGCGTGTGCGGATTGCCGCACTGCATTACTTGGCAGTTTTACCATCCACCGCGCGATACGACATATTGCACCCATACAGATCTCTGGTTATTAGGGAGTTGTCTAAGGCTCTTGATGACCCCAAACGGTCAGTGCGCGGAGAGGCTGTTCGGGCCAGGTATTTCCGCTTTTGTCTCCTCGCATTTCTGTTTACCCCAGATGTTTTGCCAGAACTACTTGGTGCGTATTTGATAGTCAAGCTAGAAATGCATTTATTTGCCATCTATTGTTGACACTCAGGTTCAAATATAATGGATGAATAGATCCATATGTGAGCGGAATCATTCAATATACGGAGATCAGGAGTACGGTGTATGGTAGATGTGCATTATGTGTATTTGAATCACAACGGCATGACGAATTGCAGAATAGATTTACGCCGCCATTATCGCTTGTGTCTTCAGCCCTGCGTCAGTCAATGCCCGCTCAAAGGCTTCTAAGTGCTCTTCTACAACTTTTCTCCCATCCATTCTTCGCGCAATCGGAGGAATTATTGGTGCGATTGGAGTACCTTCGCCTTCCACGATCCCGGCTTCCCATTTTTCAATCTTCACTCGGCTTCGTTCTGCGTTATCCCAATCGGTGCGCCAGCCTCCTAGTTTGTTCTTCAAAGCGCGAATTTTTCGACCAGCTTCGGTTGTAGCTGCACCGTTGACTTGTGCCTGTTCAGAGATAGTTGACAATGACGTAACGAGGGACGCAGTGAATGAGCGTAAATGTGCCAATTGAGGTATAGAAGTTGCTGCACTTGGGGAGATATTTGTAGGAGACCGGGCAGAGAAAGAATTCGTTGCCTGTGGTTGTGAGAGAGATTTGACATCTTCATCGTCGTCGGCTGTA
>Ga0209006_10005838_pt1 | contig 11183 bp, 8 predicted proteins | sample JacPin_JW_Ref_O2_FD_188567 | JGI IMG/M metagenome (GOLD analysis project Ga0209006, IMG submission 188567) | Forest soil microbial communities from Algoma, Ontario, Canada - Jack Pine, Ontario site 1_JW_Ref_O2 (SPAdes) (version 2) | ecosystem: Environmental > Terrestrial > Soil > Boreal... | reverse complement strand
CGTGATGCTGATGTCATAGTTCTACTCTGCGAATATCGGGTGCGCCTTCCTGCGCCACAGGCGACGCACTCCGCGAGACTACTTGAGGATGACTCGGCAGCAATGCCGGTCGGTCGCACTTCTGCGAGCATGAATTGAAGTAGAAATTGGAGATTTCCGAAATTGAATGGCGCGCTGCGATTGTCGGCCGATCTCCTTTCATTCGCACCGTGCGAAAACGTGTCACTGGGTGCGAGAGATCTGACGCCCCATGATGGACGGTTAAGCAATATCAGCCCCAAATCCCCTCGTCAGCTCGCTTTCCAGGCTGTCAGTCAGATGCCGGTTGAACGCCGCTGCCACGAAGCCAGACTCGTCGCGCAATCCGTAGATTGTTATGTCCAAGAATCCCTTGCGCTTCATCGTCGCTGTAACCGCGCTTGAGGAGCCCTTCGGCAATTATTGGAAAGCGCTCAGGCTCTACTTGAGTATAGCCACCGGGTTGGCGGATATCCGGAGGGAACAACTCGGGATGCTTTTGTAAATGCCCTTCGAGCTCCGCCATATCGAATACATAGTCCAATCCAAGCCCAACGTGTGCGGGGCCGACAAGTTCCGCCACGTAGTCCACATGTCTCAGCAGTGTCTCGGTGCGGTTATCACCGCGCCCATTGGCGTCTTTACCCAGAAACATTCCGACGCCATTAATATTCACCACACCCCCACCCATGGCGCACGCCTGTATCAGGTCATCCGGGATGTTGCGCACATGCGCATAGACAGCTGACGGATTCGAGTGCGAGAAAATCACCGGGTGTCGCGAGTATTCCATCGCCTCTAGCGCTGTCCGATGACCAACGTGCGAGCAGCAGAGTACCATGCCAACTCGCTCCATCTCGTCGATGATCTGACGGCCGTAGTCCGTGAGGCCGGTGTCCTCGTCCATGCAGCCGCCACCGAGCTTGGTGTTTTTATTGTAGGCGAAGAGCATCCAGCGAACGCCGAGGCGATAGAAGACCTCCACCAGCCCCGGATGCGCGGCGACGGCATTGCCGCCCTCGATGTCGAAAACCACGGAGAGCTTGCCAGACTTCTTGCCTGCCTCGATATCGGCTACGGTGTCAGCCAGGGCATAGTGCTTATTGTGGTTCCGGACCCAGTGCCTAAAGGTGGCCAGCACTTTGAATGCATCGGTCGGGTCAATGACATCGAAGCTGACATTGAGGGAGATGACGTCGATGCCGGCGTTGCGCACCCGTTCGAGCTGTGGAAGGAAAGAGTCATCACCCGGCCTCAAGGGCATACAGGCGTGGCTCTCCCAGACAATGCCACTGCGTAGCAACGCCAAAGTACGACGGCTTACGGTTTCGGCGTCGGACACGAGACCTTCCCGGGCCACTTCAAGTTCATACTCATATTTGGCCGCTCGTTGCGCACGTAGACCGCAGTGCTACCAAAAGCGCGTCGCAACTCGCCGGCACGCGAGAGGCAATTCGCAGCGCTGTCAGTGTTGTCATGGGTCGCGTGCTGCGCGTCTCTTATGGCGCCCCGCACGAATTTTGAGATGCTGAAGCGCGTTTCGATTCTTGCCCGCGCTTCACCATTTCGACCAGCCAAGCCATTGACGCGCCTCGGCTCACTCACTGCAATCAAGACGGCGCCCGTTTGAGATGGTCATTTGGCGCCTGCTTCTTCCGCTTGCCGGCATTGGCGCACACCCACCCGATCGAGAAAGGCTTCGCAGGCGATGAGCTCGGCGTGCTCAATGAATTCGTCGGGCTTGTGCGCTTGCTCTATTCTACCGGGCCCGCATACCACGGTTGACCAACCCATGCGTTGGAACTGCCCACCTTCGGTCGCAAACGGCACGGCGATCGTCTCCTTTGAAGGTGCTCCCACTGACCGCACGAAGTCCTCAGCACGCCCGCCATCCGCTTTGAGCGGCGGCACTTCAGTTAGCACCTCGGTTTCAATCGCACAGCGCTTACCTTCCTTCAATAACTCCCCCAGGCGTGCTTCGGCAAAATCTGACAGCTTCTCGAGAGTCCTCCTTGGTATGTCGCTGGGCAGCGAACGAATTTCCCAGCCAAATTCACAGGCGGCAGCCAAAATGTTGCTCGCGGTCCCGCCTTCAATTCGGTTGACGCTGAGCGTGGTGTAAGGCGGAGTGAAGCGACACGCATCGCTGTTTGTATTTGCCGCAAGCTCCTGCGCCAGATCGCCGAGATGGGCAATCAGCTGGCCTGCCAGCATAACCGCGCTGTGTCCCTCGTGCGTGAGGCTCGAATGTGCCTCGATACCCTCGACGCGGGTACGCAACATGCATATGCCCTTGTGCTCCGTGGCGATGCGCATGCCGGTGGGCTCACCTACGATGACCGCCGTCGGCGTAGGCAGAACCTTGTTTGCTGCTTCGATCATTGACGGCGCGCCGAGGCAACCCAGCTCTTCATCATAGGAAAGCATGAAGTGAATTGGCCTGCGCAGCTTCGAGGCTTGCCAAACGGGAACACGCGATAAGGCCACGGCGATGAAACCCTTCATATCGCAGGTACCGCGGCCGTAGAAACGCGAGCCGTTAAACGTCAGGTTGAATGGGTCACTGCTCCAGTGTTGGTCGTCGATGGGAACGACGTCGGTATGGCCGGAGAGCACGATGCCACCTGTTTCGAGCGGGCCGACCGTGGCGAAGAGATTGGACTTGTCCCCCGTGGTATTCCGAACGAGGTGCGAGTCGACACCGTGGTCGGCTAGGTAATTGCGAACCCAATCGATCAGGGGGAGGTTCGAATCTTGCGACACCGTAGGATATGCCACGAGACGATCGAGAATGTCGAGAGTTCCCAACGCAGCCATTTATGATTTCGCTTTCGTCTTGTAGACGATGAAGCCGGCTATGGCGTCAAAGAAGTTTTCCGGCTCATCGCCGCCAATTGAATGAGCGCTCTCTTCGAAGATACGCAAGTCAGAGCCCGCAATGAGCTCATGGATCTCTTCGGAAAATTCCGGTGGGCAAATCCAATCAAGGCGACCCGCGAGAATCAACGTGGGCGCGGTAATGTTTTTTAGCTCCGGGCGCAGATCGAGCGTTCGCAGAAAGCCTTGCGGGCCGTGCGCCCGATTTAGCGCTTCAGGCGAGAAGATGCATCTCTCGAGACCGACCTTCGACATGGTTGGATTACACTTGTGCCCGTAGAGCGATGACATCACTTCAAAATAGCGTCGTTGCTTCTCTTGCGTGTCGATTCGGCCGGCGAATAGGTCATCGCACATGGTGATCTGTTCCGGCGTGCCGCGCTCAGCGGCAATTTGTCGCGCCCTATCAACGTATCCCGGATGTGACACGGTACCCACGAGGACGAGATGCGATACCGCCTGCGGATAGCGTGCGGCATGTGCCATGGCGACCGTACCACCATAACTAGTACCAATACTGACAACCGGCCCTAACCCGAGATGCCGGCGCAAGGCCTCCATATCCTCAACATTTTCATGCAGCGTGTATTTCGACGAGTCACCCCTTGCTGAGCGTCCCTGCCCCCGATGATCGAAATAGAGCAATTGCATTTTCTTCGCAAGGAGACCGTATCTGTCTTTGAGTCCCGTATGGTCGTTACCAGGTCCGCCGTGAACAAGAAACGCAGTCGGTCGTTCCCGCATACGGTCCCCGTCCGGCACCAAGCTCATGCCATCGATGTCAAAATAAATCTCCGTATCGCGGATTGAGGCTCGCATCGATGTATTCTTTCACCCCGCCTTTCGTGGGACCACAGCCATATCATGCTTCCCAAGATGCTTATCGAAGAAGTATGCGATAACGTCGTATACTTGGCGAGATTCCGGGAAGTCTGCGTAGTAGAAAAACGCATGATCCAATCCCTCCCAAACATGAAGGTCTGTGCTTACGCCGAGAGCCACCAGTTGCGAGTGGGTCCTGACGACGTTATTGATACCGCCGTCTCCAGTTGCCGAGATCAACAGAGAGTCCGGGAACTGCTTCATAGTTTCCGGGGCTAATCCGGGAAACGCTGCCGGATTGCTAGCATCGCTTTCTTGAAAGTATCCATATGTACCTTTCGCCAACTCCTTACCGCTAGCAAGAGGCCATGCCGCGGCACAAAACATACCGATGGCTCCGGGAAGCGGCACCTTTTCCTTCGTCATTAGAGCCACCACCTCCGCTGTAAGGGTCGCCCCGGCTGACGTGCCGTAGATTCCAATATTTGCCGGCCTATATTCCTTCAGCAGCGCCCGATATACCGCTAGAACATCATCGCTAGCTGCGGGGAACTTGTATTCCGGCGCCATACGGTAATCAATGCTGACAATTCGTATTTTTCCGGTAGCGGCCACCGGAATCGACTCTAGTTGTCCAATCCAGCGCCCCCCTACAGCAAATGACCCACCGTGCACATTGATCAGCACCCGTTGTCGGTTGCCAGCTGCGATACCCATCGACGGACTGATTATCTCTGTCTTTACCCCTGCGATTAGCTTCGACTCAATCGTGACCTTGTATTCGTGGTGATGCTTGTCCAGCAGTCGCGGCCAGAATTTCGTGGCGAGGCAATCGCGGAATACCGCCACCTCCTGCGCAGTGACCATGTTCGTGAAGTTATATGGGCACGTCTTGACAAAGGCTTCCCACATTTGGGCATGTTCCTTCATTATCATCTGCGTCTCAGCGTTCAGCGGCGGCTCTATCTCGCTCGCGCCTCCGCTAGTTGCCGCATTGGCTGTCAACGAAGATAGTGACCATACAGCCCCTAGGGCCATTGCAATAAACGCTCTAATCAGACGGCAACACATCTCTATATCTCCCGTTCCTTCTCGTGCGCAAGGACGCTTAGGCGCGAGAAGTTTCTTGCCCAAATGCCTTTTGACCCTTCCGTGACCTGCGCAACAAACTCTCGCAGTTCGCGTTCGCCCATGCGATCGGATTGGAATTCCAGATAGACCTCGAACGTCACACTGGTAGATTGCTTGTGGTCTTGCAGGTAAAGAAGTTCCATACCGGTGAACCAATATTCCCCTTCGCGGCGCTCCGTGTAGGCTTTGTACGCAAACTCTCGAAACGGCTGCAGCCTCAACGTCTTGAAACAGAATGGCTCTACGCCATCTACGACCCTTCCGTGTATGTCAACTGACCGGAGCCTCCTTACTTCTCCTTCAGAATCGCGGGGACCAGCAATTCTCTCTACCGCGAAGTCTTTCATCCATGCTTCTTGATTCAAGAGACATGGCCAGACCACTTCCACGGGCCGACGGATTGCGACTTCCGCCGCAGAGACCATATCAACAAAAAAGTTTCTGCTCATAGTGAAGCGCGTTGGTGATGCGAGGCCTTAGCGATTTGCCTTCTCAATCTGGCTCAATAGGTCCGGTATAAAAAAGTCGCGCCAAAAGTTCACAGCAGTGGTGAACATTATCTCTCGAGCCTCTGCGCGCAGTGCTTCGATCGTCATGATCTCCGAGTACCACGTGTGTTCCATGAACACCGAGATACATGTCCGCCCATCCTGCTCATATAGGCTCATGACATTGTGTCCACTCCACAGCCCGTTCTTGCCGACAAGCGGGCACGGAAAACTGTCGAAATAAATGAGCTGCTCGGGAACCACCTTTCTCACGACGTACTTTGTCTTGGACCCATCCGAACCGTACGCGCTGTCGTTTGATGCACCCGTGTTCCCTAAGTAAACGAAACGATTCTCGTTGTCCGCAGGCAGTCCCTCCCAGACATAGCCATATCTATTCATCCACAGATTGAAGTTCTTAAAGATCGGCCACACTCTTCGAACAGAGTGTGCAACGCTGATGTTCACTTCCAGTACCGCCTCAACGGCTCTGAGATACTGGGCGGGCGCAGGTCTATCCACCAGATAGTTATTGAACACCACGTTTGAGCCATGCCTGGTGCTCACAACATCCGTCCCAATAGAGGATGCGAACTCTACGTTTGCGCCGCTTGGCATTGCTGATCATCCCAAAGTTTCTGACTTTATCATGTGCTGTTAGAGTCAAAGACTCCCACTTCTCTTAAGTCCTGACTAACGGTCTGGCTGGCCCTCCAGAAATGATACGCCGCCCACAACGCCACAACCGTCATAGATAGCATCGCATATCGCAATGAATTGACACCCAGCGAAGAGTTGAAGACGTCGCTAAGTATTCCCACGATTTGGGGTGCCAATCCCAACCCGATGAGATTGGTTAGCAGCAGGACGATCGCCAACGATGTCGCGCGCATGCCGTCGGGAACGAGGCGTTGCATGAGGGCATAGATCGGCCCGCTGAAGCAGTTGAATACCAGCGCCATCGGGACCAGGCCGAGCAGCGCTTGATACTTCTGGGGAAGCAAGAGGAACAGCGCAAAACACGGCATGAGCAAGACCGACAGGGCGGCGGTTAGGCGCAGCTGCGTCGGCTCATCGTGGGCGAACCATCGCCCAGCCACATACCCGCCGAGCACCATTCCGATCATCCCGTTGATTCCGACGATAAGGCCAAACCAAACGCCGACCTCTGCCGTGCTCATTCCATGATTACGCATCAGAAAGGCCGCGTACCACGGGGTCAGTCCCAGTCCCAGTGTCATGAAGAGAATGTATCCCAGCACTAAATGGCGGCTGGAATTCCGGTGCCATAGGTTGCCCACCACGTCTGCGAGACGAGGCATTGCCCGGCTCACCGCTTTCGTGCGCCCAAGACGCGTGGATGTCTCACAGATCGTGAACTTGACCATAACCGCCATCAGTAAACCGGGGATCCCGATGATCAGGAATGACAGCCTCCAGCCGAATTGCCCGTATAACCAGCCCCCCGCCACACATCCGATCAGGACGGCAAGAGGGTTGGAGGCCGTATAAACGGCCAGCGCGCGGGCACGATCACCCGGCTTGGGAAAGTAGTCCCCGACGAGGGAGTATGTCGGCGGGACGCACCCAGACTCCCCGACCGCGGCGGCTACTCGCGCCAGCAATAGTTGGACGAAGTTGGTGACGAACATGGAAGCCATGACCGTCAATCCCCATAGGCCAATGGCAAGCGAAGCAACGGTAACGCGATTACCGCGGTCCGCCCAGCGGGAAATTGGTACCCCTAAGGTAGCGTAGAACAGTGCAAACGCAATACCGGTCAGGAAGCCCAGCTGCGTGTCGGAAAGCCTGAGATCCATCTTGATGGGCTGCAACGCCAAACCGAGAAATACGCGATCGAGATAGTTCAGCGTCGCGACGCTGGTCAACACCGCGAGTACGTATCCCTTATATGGGCCAATAGTGACCTGCGGCCTGTTGAGGGCGTCCATTGTTGTCAATTGACTCGCTCCTCCTTCGGCGGGCTTTTACTGTTTCCTGCACGTGCCGCCGACGAGCGGATCAAGCGAGCCGAGCGGCGCTCAGGCATGACTGAACCACACTAGTTGGCGACGCAGGTAGCTCTCCAAGCCCGCCATCCCACCCTCCGGCCCCACTCCCGATTGCCCCACCGGTTCCCAGGATCCTGCGTGCCCGGGCCCTTCGCCTGGAGCGACTGCATTGACTAACACCATCGACCGTATTCCCTTCGCGACTCTCATTCCCGTGGCTAGACTGGCAGTCCAGACATAGGCAGCCAGCCCGTACGACGTACTGTTCGCAATGCGGATCGCATCAGCTTCGTCCTCGAAGGGAATTACCGAGAGCACCGGGCCAAAGATCTCTTCCTGCGCTATTTGCGCGGCTGGTGAAACGTCCCGAAAGATAGTCGGCTCCACGAAGTAGCCGCCCGTTTCTAACATTACCCTCCGGCCGCCTGCCACCAACTCGGCTCCTTCTCCGATCGCGCTCTCAATGAAGCCCATCACCCTCTCACATTGGTTAGCCGACGCCAATGGCCCAAACGTTGTCTCGGGCTCCAGTGCGTTTCCCATAACAATGTCCTTCATCCGCGCACTGATTCTTTGCAACAGCGCACCCTCAATCGAGGGTGGCACCAATAGGCGCGACCCTACGCTACAGATTTGCCCCTGATTGGTCAGTAAGAACGAAGCAATAGAGCTGCTCGCGACATCGAGATCCACTCCATCGGCAAACACGATCTGGGGGGATTTACCGCCGCATTCGGCGACCACTACCTTCATGTTCGACTGGCCGGCGTATTGCAGCATCAGCTTCCCGACCTCGGTCGAACCTGTGAAGGCCACCATGTCTACATTTCTGTGCAATCCAAGGGCTCGCCCTACTGTCTCTCCCAGACCGGGCATCACGTTCAAGACACCCTTCGGAAGCCCCGCCTCAAGCGCCAAATGCGCAAGGCGCAGGGCAGAGCGCGGCGAGAGCTCGGAAGGTTTAAGCACGACGGAATTGCCTGCCGCCAGTGCCGGTGCAATCTTGAGCATGGCGTTAAAGGTTGGAAAGTTCCAGGGCACCACCGCCGCCACTACACCTCGAGGCACCCGTCGCTGCGCGACGAAACTATGCCGGTCACTGACAAACACATCCCCCAAGACCTTGTCCACTGCCTCGGCATTAAAGCGAGTGAAATCGGCTGCTGCCGTTGCATTGAAGGCCGCCGTGGAGATCGGCTTACCCATTTCGCCGGCGTCGAACGCGTTAAGTCTCCGGCCGTCGGCTTCTATCAGCTCCGCCAGTCTGTGCAGCGTCTTCTTTCGAAACGAAGGAGTCGCCTCACTCCAGCGGCCGTCATCGAAGGCGCGGCGCGCTGAATGGACCGCTCGATCGACGTCTGCATCGCAACCGGCAGGAAAAGATAGCAACCGTCTCCCACTAGAGGGGTTGATCACGTGAGCAACAGCTTCGCTGTCAGACGCTAAGAATGACCCATCGACGAAGGCCCCCACCGCCTGTTCAAGCGCGCCTAAGTTCACCCCCACCCCCGTGACCTGCCTGGCGGTTTCCGTCGATCCGAGCGTGCGTGCTGATGTCTCGCGTTAAGAGTCGCGCTTGGTGTAGCGTGATGCACCGGTCGTGATGTTGAGGCGCGGGCTCGCCGCTCAGTACGCACGGATATGGGTATCGCCTGATCCAGTGTTCCCGCGTCGGTGATGACATGTGAGGAGCGCGGATCGAACGAAAGTTCAAGCCCTGCGTGTCCATTAGTATTTGTATTCCAGTTGCAGACCCACTGTGCGAGGACGATTTCGCTCATCTAAGTTCGGATCGTTGTACGGAAACCGGAGAGGAAAAAATTGCCTATTGCCAATGTTGTCCGCGTACAGCCGTGCAGTCCAATGCTGCGGAGCTTCTATCCCCACACTCGCCCTACCTAACAGCTGCACATCACCACTCGAAGTGACCGGGACGCCTACAAGCGAGACAATATGCTGTGCTGATGTGTAATTAATTGACCCTTCTATCCACCCCTTGTACCCGCTTGCACCGAGATGAAACAGATAATTGGCGGACCCGCTTACAGAGGTCTCAGGCGATTCGCTAAGGCGACTTCCCTCCGGATAAAGAACGAACCCGCCCGAAATGACATCATGATCCATCTCGAGGCGATTCCAACTCGCGCTGATCCCCAACGTCAGTTCTTTCACTGGATGAGTTGACAAAAAGAGATCAACTCCCGGTCCACTTGCCGACGGTCCATTAACTACGCCGGCTACGGGTACTCTACAGTCACACGTTGGATCGAACGCTCCCGGAACCAGCAGACTAGCCTGAATATTCTTCCAATCCATGTAATACGCCGCCGCTTCGAAGTTCAATTGTCCATCGAACGCGCTTCCCTTCGTGCCAACTTCGTAGTTCGTCAACGTATCAGCATTGACGGGAGGGAGAGCTACGCCAGCGACCTGCGGGAACCCACTACGAAAACCCTGGGAGTAAGATCCGTAGACCATTAGAGTTTCACTCGAGTGCCAAGTCACGACCGCACGGGGAGTAGTCTTCTCAAAGGTGCCCTTCGAATATTCAGTTGCCGAATGTGGACTCGTGGTCGTTTGGGGAACACTGTCTTCGAAATAGCGCACACCGGCGGTCAGCTCCAGGCGCGCGTCAAAAAAAGTCCGGGTAATGTTGCCGAAGACTGCGGTCGATTTGGAGACGGTATATGAGTCAGGCGCATTGCTACCCGCGTTCGGAATTGGCTCAATGAATAAGGTCGCATATTGAATCGAGTCCTCGGTTGCCTTTCTGTACATGCTACCCACAGACCATCGCCACGCTCCTTCGCTAGGCGAATTAACAAGAAATTCCTCCGAAAATACGTCTGAGCGTAGTTGAGTTTGAAGTTGAAATGGCAATCCGCCAGCAAACACGTCGAAATCGAGAGAAAGACGATTTAGATAGTCGAGGTAACTGGTCGCACTGGAAATCGTATAGCCTGATAGATCGTAGTTGACCTTGACGCCGTATGCATCGAAGTCAGTAGAGACCGGCTCGGGACGTGCAGTCGTCCTATTGTTCGCGTCGCCGGCCGACGGCGCACCCTGATTGTCGCGGGAACTCCAGAGGGATAGTCCGATTGCGAGATTTTCCGTCGGCTGTGAATTGACTTTAAGGCGATAGTTTTTCATCTCGGAGTTGTTTACGTTGGTTTGTACTGGCGAATCTATCCAGCCGCTGTCGCTCTGGTATCCCACGACTCCACGAACCGCCAGTTTACCGTCAATAATTGGCACGTTGACCGCCATATCACCGCGGTAGTTATTGCCGCCCCCATCAGTGCCCGAATCTGAGATACGCGCCTTGAACTCAAATTGATTTAGATCTGCATCGTTGGTCAACACGCGCACAACTCCGTTCAGTGCTGTTGCGCCGTAGAGTGTCCCCTGTGGGCCGCGCAATACTTCAACGCGCTGCAGATCGTACGCATCTTCGTCTGGTGCAGGCGCTGATTTCACCAGCCCAAATGGCACGGAATCGACGTAATACGCAATCGGGCTGGCTCCGGAGTACGTGATAAGTCCGCCCGCCGATACGCCTCGAATCACCACCTCCGTACCGCCGCCAAAGTAGGGGGTGTTGACAGAAACCCCAGCGACCGAACTCAGGGCCTCCGAGACCCCTGAATAGCTACTACTGTCGAGATCTTTACCAGACAACACTGATACCTGGATGGGCACATCTTGGAGTCTTTCGGCGCGCTTTTCGGCAGTGACGATGACCTCTTGCAGCGCCACCGGCTCGGAAGTCTGCTGAGCCTTTGAGGTTTGCTGACCTGATACGGAAGCAGCGCCCGAAGTTTGTCCCGCATTC